>Ga0154020_10001615_pt1 | contig 27683 bp, 16 predicted proteins | sample Klosneuvirus_201_FD_109709 | JGI IMG/M metagenome (GOLD analysis project Ga0154020, IMG submission 109709) | Active sludge microbial communities from wastewater, Klosterneuburg, Austria - Klosneuvirus_20160825_MG | ecosystem: Engineered > WWTP > Aerobic digester > Activated sludge | place...
ATTCGCCCTACATCCGCACGACCCCGGAACTGCGCGATCTGGAGGCGGCGCTCAAAGCCGCGCGCTTTGGCGATGCGTTTGCGGTGATCCCAATGCTGGCCGCGCGCGGCGGCGATCTGCTGCACGCGCTGAGCGAGCACCAGCCGCACATTTTGCACTTCGCTGCACACGGTGACGGCGACGGCCTGCTGCTGCACCGGCCGGGCGATGAGGAGTCCGAACTGTTGCGCACCGCAGAGCTGGCGGCGATGGTGGCGACGCACCAGGACGCGGCGACGCAGCGGCTGCATCTTGTCGTGCTGGCCGGCTGCTACACCGCCAGCATGGCCGAAGCGCTGGCCGCAACGGTGGACGCCGCGGTTGGGATGGCGGGCGAGATCGACGACCCGCTGGTGCAGCAGGTGATCACACCCATGCTCTACCGCCGCCTGGCGGATGGCGCATCCCTCGCCAATGCGTTGGCCGCCGTCGATGTGGAACTGCGCCGCCAGGATCGGGACGATGCGGCCGAGATGGTGTGGCTGCAGCCGGAGAGCGGCGGGCAGGTGAGTGCGCTGGCGTGGCGCCGGCGAGAACTATCGCCTGCCATGCTCGACTATCTGCGCAGTTGGTTTGACAAGCCATGGGCGTCGGTGCCGCTGGCCGAAATCTTGGGACTGACCGACGATGACGGCCAGCGCATTGACCTGCTCGACGTCTATGTACCGCTGCCAGTCGATTTCTCGCTCACGGTCAAGACGCAGCACGCTCGCATCGTCGACTGGTGGGCGAAGACGGCGCAGGAGGAAGCGCTGGCGCGCAAGGAGCTGCCAGAGGACACGGAGGCAGGGCTTGCCGAACTGCGGCCGCGGCTGCGCACCTGGCCGGCGCTGGGTGTAGACGAGACAGGTTTGCAGCCGGTTGTAGACTTGATCGAACGCAAAATCGAGAACGACTACCACGCCAACAAAGACGATAAGTCTGTGCAGGATGGCGAGCACAACTGGTACATGGAGGCGCACGACGCCGCCAGCGTGCAACCGCGCTTTGTTCTGCTGGGCGAGCCGGACAGCGGCAAGAGCAGCTTCCTGCGCCACTTGGCGCTCTGCCTGGCCGGGGAGCTGCGCCGCCGATCTGGCGACGCGCGCACGCCGGCCAACGCCGGGCTGCCCGCGCTGCGTGACTGGCTGCTGGATGCCTTTGCGCCGGTCTATGTCGAGATGCGTGAGCTGGTCACTGCCGTCTTTCCAGCATTGCCGGCGGCGGAGGGCGCCCCGGTTACGCTGCCTGACATCGAGCACTTCTGGCGCTATCTGCAACAGCATTACGGAGACGGACTGTCCGGGCCTGGTGGTGAACTGCGCGCCTGGTTCGAGCGCGGCGAGGCAATTCTGTTGCTCGACGGGCTGGATGAGGCGCCGCAGGCTGACCGCCAGGAGCGCCGCAGGCAGATCAAGGCCTTGATCGCCGCGCTGCTGCGCCGCTATCCTGACCTGTGCGTCATCGTGGCAGGGCGGCCACACGCCTACCGCGCCGGCGAATGGATAATCGACGGCTTTGGCGTGGCCGAGCTCCGCCCGCTGGAGATGGGCCGGTTGCACGAATTGGCGTCCGCGCTCTTTCCTGCCGCGCTGGGTGAGGCGGGCAAGGCGCAGGCCGATGCCTTTATTGCCGCGGTGCGCGAACAGTTGAAAAACAGACGCATCGAGGAGAGCTTCTATGCCAACCCGCTCTTCTTCACGCTGCTGGCGGGGCTGTGGCTCGACCCCGATGCGCGCGAACAGCTTCCCGCCACGCGCGCCGAACTCTACCGCCGCGCGGTGGATCTGCTGCTGACGCGCTGGACGCGGCGGCGCCTGCCCGATGCGTCGGTGGCAGACACGCTGGGGCTGGACGCGGCCGGCTTGCGTTCGGTGCTGGAGACGCTGGCCTGCACCGTCCACGAGCAGAGCGCGCCGGAGCAGGACACGACGCGCTTTGGCGTCGGCGAGCTGCTGACCGTGCTCTTCCGGGCGCAGTGCAAGGTGCTGGTGCACGATGTGCCTGACTACCTGGCCCGGCATGTGGGGCTGCTCACCTCGCCGATGGCGGAAGAGTTTTACTTCACCCACCGCAGTTTTCAGGAGCATCTGGCCGCGTGTGAGCTGATCTGCGCGGCACCGGACGAGCACCTGCCGCCCGTTGCCGCCGAGCGACGTTTTCCTGACGGCCTGGTGCGGCGCACGCTGGCGCAGCCGGCGCTGTGGGCCAACGTCGCGCGGCTGGCGGTGGACGAGCTGATGGCGCACGACCGCCAGCGCGACGGCGGCAGCGTACTGGCGGCGCTGTGCCGGCCTTATGTGACGCAGCAGGCTGGGCCCGAAGCGGCGCTGCTGGCGCTGGAGATCGCCGCCGAGCACAAGATTTTCCACGGCGATTCAGACGAGTTGGAGATACGGCGTCAGGATTTTGCTGCGCTACAGGCAGCAGCAGTGGCGGCAGTCGCCGATCCCGGCAACTTTGCACCACCTCAACGTCTGCTGGCCGGCAACCTGTTGGGGGCGCGGCCTGGGTTGGATCCGCGCCCCGGCGTCAACGTGCGCAAGGACAACGGCCTGCCTGACCTCGCCTGGATCAAAATTCCGGCGTGCGACGCGCAGGGGCAGCACACCTTCTTCTACCACGACGGTGAGCGCGACGTGCGCCGCGACAGCCCACCGGACTTCTGGATCGCCAGATACCCGGTCACCTACGCCCAGTTCCAGGCGTTTGTGGATGATCCCGAAGGCTACCGCAACCCGCGCTGGCGCGAGGGGCTGGCAGATTACTTTGGCGAGACTCAAACTCGCTGGGAGCAGCGCTGGCCGATCGCCAACCGCCCGCGTGAGAACGTGACCTGGCCCGAAGCCGTGGTCTTCTGCCGCTGGCTGACCGCGCAGGCGCGCACCCACCCCACGCTGCTGCCCGACGCAGACATGCTGCCGCGGCTCGAACAGGGCTGGTCGATCCGCCTGCCGACCGAGGTGGAGTGGGTGAAGGCGGCGCGCGGCTGGGATGACCGGCGCTATCCGTGGGGGCCGGCCTACCAAAGCGGGCGCGCCAACGTCGACGAGACGGAAAACAAGAATGGGCCGTACAATCTGGGGGAAACCGCCCCCGCCGGCATGTACCCGCACGGCGCGTCGCCCTTTGGCGTCGAGGAGATGAGCGGCGGTGTGTGGGAATACTGCCTGAACAAATACGACAATCCTAACGATGCGGATTTGAGCGGTGATGATCAACGCGCAACGCGCGGCGGGTCATGGTATTGGAGTGCTCAAGATTCGTCCGTGGCGGCCCGGGGCGGCGACGTCGGCCTCAGCCTCGGCCGCTACGGCTTCCGGGTGGTCTGTGCGGCGTCCCCATCACTCTGACCTCTGATTTTCTGACCTCTGGACTCTGGTTCTCTGATTTTCTGAGGTAGGCGCTGTGCGCCCACCTGGGGGCGTCGGGGGGCTTTGCCCCCCGACGCGAATTTTTTGCGATTTTCGCGGCCGCGCGGCCGCGGGTATAATGATGCAGTCGGCGGCGCATGCGTCGCCGATCAGGTCAGCCGGTTTCGTCCGTGGCGGCCCGGAACGACGAGAAAAAAGCCGAGTTTCTTGAAGAAACTCGGCTTTTGATTGTTGCCACGTGCGCAACTGCCTGGCTAGCCGCAGCGCGTCACGGGGGTACATCACGGTTGGGGCAGGCAACGTCCCCGGCACGGTGCACAAGCGTTTTGGTCATGCCGTCATCTGCTGCACCGTGCCGGGGACGTACTGGGCGCCCTCAACTTGAAGTATGCTCGCGCGTCACCCCGCCACCAACTCCGCTAGCCCTTCGCGCAGCGACACCTGGGCGCGCCAGCCCAGTCCCTGCAACCTGTCGCTGCTGCCCGCCGAATGCAGGATGTCGCCCGGCCGCGCGTCGGCATAGCAGCGCTGCACCGGCTGCGGCGCCACCGCATCGAGCGCGTCGAGCACGTCGTTGAGCGAGACGGAAGCGCCGGTCGCCACCTGGTAAAGACCGCCATCGATCCGGCCACTCTTCCTGTCTGGCTCTGGCACAACCAGCAATGCGCCTGCTTTTTCTCTTTCTTCTCTGCGAACCTCTGCCTCTCCGCGCCTCTGCGTCAAGACCGCCCCCAACTCACGATGCGTCGCAGCCAGCAGTGTGTCTGCGTCTTCTCTGCGAGCCTCTGCCTCTCTGCGCCTCTGCGTCAAAACTGTTCCCAACTCACGATGCGTCGCAGCCAGCAGATTGGCCTGCGCCACGTCATGCACGGAGACAAAGTCGCGCGTCTGGCGGCCGTCGCCGAAAATCGTGCAGGGCTGGCCCTGGCTGGCCGCGGCGCACCAGCGCGCCAGCACGCCGCTGTAGGGCGAATCCGCCCGCTGGCGCGGGCCGTAGACATTGAAGTAGCGTAGCACGATGGTCTCCATGCCATAGGCGCGGCCATAGAGCTGCACCCACTGCTCGGCCATCAACTTGCTGGCCGCGTAGGGCACGAGCGGCTGCACGCGCGAGCTTTCCTCCTTGTGGCCGGGCAGGTCGCCGTAGACCGCGCAGGTGGAGGCCAATACAAAGCGCGCCACGCCCGCGTGCTGCGCCGCATCGAGCAAGGTGACGGTCCCCGTCGTGTTGACGTGGTGGGTGCGCACCGGCTCGCGCAGCGACTGCGGCACGCTGACCAGCGCGGCGAGGTGGATCACGGCGTCGCAGCCGGCAACCGCGTCGCGCACGGTCGCGGCGTCGGTGACATCACCCTCGATAAACGCCACGCCCGCGGGCAGATAGGCGCGGTCGCCGCTCGACAGATCGTCTAGCACGCGCACCGCATGGCCCGCGTCCAGCGCGGCCTCCACCGTGTGGGAGCCGATAAAACCCGCGCCGCCGGTAATCAGAATCTGCATATCACCTCGCCCCTCGCCCCTCGCCCCTCATTTACAATTCTCGTCAATCGCTTCAATCGAAACCAACACGCGATCCAGCAGTTGTTCGTGACCCGGCGCGGCCGACCAGTGCAGCCGGACGTGGATATGTTCGCCCGACAGCTTGCGGTTGACGCCTTCCCACACAAACGCGGTGCGCCCCTCAGCGATCCAGACCAGCTCCTCGATAAAGAGCGGATAGCCTGCGGCCGGCACGAGGCGATCCAGGCTGGCGAGCAGTTCGTCGCGGTTGCTGGCGCCATATAACTCCAGGCTGGCGCGGTTGAAGGAAAGCATCTTGACCTGCGCCAGACACGCCATCACGACGCCGGTGTGATCTTCGAGGTAGGTGCGAAAATCGGTGACGCCCCGGCTGCGCAGCGTTTCAAGCGCACGCTTCACCCCGGAAAAATCCTGCTCCCACAGCGAGATCGGCGAATTCTCGAACAATTCATGATAGCGCGCTTCGCTCTCGGTGCGGGCGCGTTCGACCTCCTTGCGCGACGAAATATCCTCCACCACCAAGATAAAGTATTTCGGCTGTTGTGCGTCGTCGCGCGCCAGCGAGACGGTGCGATTCACCCACACGATGGCGCCGTCTTTGCGGATATCGCGTTTTTCGATGCTGTAGGTGGGACATTCACCCGCCAGCAGGGCGCGCAAGAGCTCATGCTCGACCGCCAGATCGTCTGAATGTGAAATCTGCTGCACGGTCAGCGACAATAATTCAGCCGCGCTGTAACCGAGGATGGCGCAGAGCTTCTGGTTGACCCGCAGAAAACGCCAATCCAGGTTGACGTGCGCCAGCCCAACAGCAGCTTGCTCGAACGTGGAGCGTAGCCGCGCGTCGGTCTCGCGCAGGGTGGATTCAAACACGCGGCGATCTGAAATGTCGCGGGCAATGGCCGCGGCGCCCACGATCTTCCCCAGTTCATCATGGATAGGATAGAGGCTGATCGAGACAAAAACTTCGCGCCCGTCCTTGTGGCGGCGATTGGTCTCGAATTGCTCAGTCTGGTAGCCGTCGCGGGTGCGCTGCAGCAGGCGCAAGATCTCGTCGAACTGTCCCGGCTCCAGAAACGTGGCGATCGATTTGTCGAGGACTTCGCGCACCGTGTAGCCATAGATGCGCTCGGCGGCTCTATTCCACGTCTGGATGACGCCGTCCAGCGTCATGCTGACAATGGCATCGTGGGAGGACTCGACGATTGCGGCCAGGAAACGGTGCGAAGTCTCTGTCTGGCGGCGTTCGATAAAGCGCCCGATGCGTTTGGCAATTTCATTGATGAGGCTGCGTTCTTCAGACAGAAACGCGCCTTCATCCAGCGGCGGATGAGGCGAAAGGTAGCCGATCGTGAGGATGCCCACCTGTTTGCCCTGGACGACGATCGTGCTTGACTGCTGCCACGGCGTCTCCTGTAAATTCGGCGTGGCGTAAATCTGTCCTTGAATGAGCAGCCGTGCACAGGCGTCATTCACATATTGCCAGCCCAGCGGCAGCAACGCCATCAACTCGATAAAGTAGTCGTCGGCCACCGCGCGCTGCTGATCGGCCAGGTAGGATTCACGATAAAGTGTGGATAACTCCTTGGTGCGATCCGCCAGTCGTAGCCGGTCGGGTGTGACGTCAGTCTGGACAAGCGCCGTCTCCAAGTCTGCCACGCGTTTGCGCAGCAGATCAACTTCAGTCTCAAGTGATTTTGTCAACTGCCCCATGGGACGCACCTCACTGTTCATCTATTGCCCTCGCCAGGATCGAGCGTCAGTTGGGCTATTGTACAATAAAGTCGCTTTTCTCTGCGAGCCTCTGTTTCTTTGCGCCTCTGCGTCAAAGCTAGTACACACGGGCTAAAATACCTCATTGGCTGCTTGGTAGGGGCGCACCCCCGTGTGCGCCCGGAAGCCGGACAGGCACGGTGGCCTGTCCCTACCAAATTTGCTGGCAGAATTACGCCCCCTGGACTAGTACACACGGGCTAAAATACCTCATTGGCTGCCTGGTAGGGGCGCACCCCCGTGTGCGCCCGGAAGCCGGACAGGCACGAGGGCCTGTCCCTACCAAATCTACCGGCAGAATTAAGCCCACCTGGACTAGTCTGAGTTCAGCGTGGATGCAGGTCGCTCAAGTGAAGCGTATTGCTCAGCACAGGCCGGTTTTCTACATTGCGAATCTCCAGCGTGATGGCCGGGTCTTGCGCAGTCCAGTCGATGCGGATCAGGCCGAAATTGTCGCCCACAAAGACGTCGCCAAGCCGGTTGCTGTCGGGCGCCACCCGCGTCGGATCGACATTTTCCGTCAGCCCGCTGGAGTTGACCTCCCAAAGCGGGTATGGGACGCCGGCTGCAAGGTAGGAAAACTGTGCGCGATGGGTGTCGCCGGTGATGAAGAGCACGCCGTCGGCGCTTGTCTCCTCAATGAGACGCAGCAGCCGCGTACGTTCGGCAGGGAAATTGGCCCAGATTTCCCAACCCGTGCCTTCCTGCAAGAAGGGGATGCTCGTGGCAATCACACGGAGATCGGCGGGCTGGCGTAGCTGATCCGCCAACCATGTCCATTGATCTTCCCCCAGCAGCCGCGCGGCAGGGTCGGCGGCGGCGGTGTAGGGGCCGATATTCTGGCGCCGGCGCACGTCGTACTCTTCTTCGCTGACGCGCACTAGCGGCGCGCGATCCCACCGTGCGTCGAGCAAGATCACCTGGGTGCGCGCGCCGGCCTCGCCAAAGCTGTAGGCCGTATAGATGCCGCCGTCGCGCAGCCTGCGTTCGCTCGTGGCGGATTCGCCAAAGAAATCGAGAAAAACCTCTTTGGAGCCGGCTTTGGCAGGGAAGTCGGCGCCGCTGTCGTTGACGCCGTAATCGTGATCGTCCCAGGTCGCCACGACCGGCGTCGTGGCGCGCACACGTTGAAATCCTGGCTGCGCGGCCAGCAACCGATACTGAGCGCGCAGTTTGTCGACGTTTTCGGTATCGCCGTAAATATTATCGCCCAGGAAAATAAACAAGTCGGGCGAAGTAGCCAGGACAGCAGCCCAGATGGGCTGGGGCAGGCTCTGCTGGGCGCAGGAGCCAAACGCAATCACGTCGAGCGTGGATGACGCATCGACTGGGGCGGGTATAGGGGTGCAGGCAGCAAGGAGCAGCACCAGCAGCCAGACCAACCCGCTCAGTTTTGTTCGCAGCATCGAGAGATCAGCCTCGTGTATTCGTTCACCAAAACGGGTCTGGAGAGGGGAGCGACAAGGTGAAAAATACAGCACGGGGAGAGACGCTTGGCGTCTCTCCCCGTGCTGTTCGATCAATTTGACTGTAAGGCCGCCGCTCGCGCTGCCATTACTGGCGCGTGTTGGGCGGTCAGCCCATTTAGATCTTCTGAACGTTGGCGGCCGCCGGCCCTTTCGGACCCTGCTCGACTGAGAATTCGACCTTGTCGCCCTCGGCCAGCGTGCGGAAACCAGCGGTCATGATGGCGGTCTGGTGGACGAACACATCCTTCTGGCCAGAGTCGGGCGTGATAAAGCCAAAACCCTTCTGGTCGTTGAACCACTTAACGGTGCCCTTTTCGCGATCTGCCATGATGGAAACTCCCTTTCTTGGTGCTACCTGCTAAAACGTTTACTGTGTGCTACGAAATGTGGTCATTCCCAACGGCAAAACGACAAGCCGCCCAAACGTAGAGTCTGAGCGGCTCTTTTTCACTCGCTGTAGGACTTACATTCTAGCATCAAACAGTATAACCTACACGATTTACTGTTGTCAAAATCCAGCACAAAAATGAGTGTGTATCAGAATTGCGGTGAAAATTCCCCAACCCTGTTCAACCAGCTCATCTTGAACAGCGCCAGGCGACGCAACAAAAAAAAGGAGCAGCGAGTTGCCGCTCCTTTTTTATTGGCACAACAGGCAGCAGAAGTTACAGAGTTGCTGTCAACTTTGCTGCACATCCTGCCGGCGTGCTGCCCGCAAGCGGGCCGTCACTTAGATCTTCTGAACGTTGGCGGCTGACGGGCCTTTAGGGCCTTGCTCAACCGAAAACTCGACCTTGTCACCCTCAGCAAGGGTGCGAAAGCCTGCGCTCATGATCGCCGACTGGTGGACAAACACATCTTTCTTGCCGGATTCAGGCGTGATAAAGCCAAAACCCTTCTGATCGTTGAACCACTTAACGGTGCCTTTTTCTCGAGTAGCCATGTTGGAAACTTCCTTTCCTGTTAAAAACGTTTACTAACTACGGTACAAAATGTGGTCGTTCCCAACGGCAAAAACAAAACGCCGCTCAAACTTGTAGTCTGGGCAGCGGACGTTTTCTCGCTATAAGGACTTACAAAATTTTGTAATTAGCAGAATACAACAGACCGGCGCACGTGTCAAATTAAAAAACATGTTTGGTGAACTGTTTCGCGGCTGATATACTACTATACTAACAAGTCGAGATCAGAGTGGCGCTGTCTACCATCCTCTTTCGTCTTTTTGACCGCACGCTCATTGTTTTCGTTCTTTGTGAAATCGCTTCTACGGTTTCCTGACTCGGCGCCAAAGGTGGCAACCCACATGAATTCTCTCCAGCAGATCAAACTTATCCAGGGCGGCATGGGCGTCCATGTCTCTAACTGGCGGCTGGCCAAAGCAGTTGCGATGCAGCGGCCTGGCGTCACCGTGGGCACTGTGTCCGGGACGGCGCTCGACGTGGTCTATGTGCGGCTGTTGCAACTGGGCGACCCCGGTGGTCACGCCCGCCGCGCGCTGCAAGCGCTCGACGAAAACTTCGGGGTTACGATCGGCCAGGACATTTGCACTCACTACTTTATCGAAGGCGGCAAGGCCCCCGACGCGCGATTCCGCAGCGCACCCATGCAGATGGTGCGCACCCATGATGGCCGGTACACCTTCCCCATTCAAGGCGAATCGCCCACAGCCGTGCCGTTAAAACTGGACGACGACATCATCGAGTTGCTGATCGCGACCGGCTTTGCCGAAGTCTGGCTTGCCAAGGAAGGACACGACGGCAAGGTCTTTATCAATTTCCTCAACAAGATCGAACTGCCGCTCATCTATGTGCTGTACGGCGCGATGCTCGCCGGGGTCGATGGCGTCATCGTCGGTGCGGGCAATCCTGAAGGCCTGCCGCTGCTGTGCCAACAACTGGCCCGGCACGAAGCCGTAACGCATGGCATCTCGATGCTGTATCGCGAGGCCGGCGAGGAGTTCGTGCTCGCCTTTGACCCCCGGCAGATTGCCCATGGTAAATTTGCCGAGCGACCGCTGGCAAAACCCACTTTTCTGGCGATTGTCTCGCTGGAGGATCTGGTGCAGGTATTGGCGCAGAGCGAGAGCGCACCGCCCGATGGCTTCATCATCGAACATCACACGGCCGGCGGCCACAACGCCAATCCAGTCGGCCCGCTGATCAGGGATGCGCTCGGCCAGCCTGTTTATGGCGCGAAAGATGAGGCGAATCTGGCGACAATTCGCAGCGTGGGCATCCCCTTCTGGCTGGCGGGCGGCTACGGCAGTCACCCGCAGTTGCAGGCAGCGTTGGCGGCCGGCGCAAACGGCGTACAGGCCGGCACCGTGTTCGCCTTGACGGAAGAATCGGGCATGAAATCCGAGTACCGTTCGGCGATCCTGGCCGCCATAAAAAATGGTGCTGACGACGCGGATCTGGTGCGCACCACGATTTTTTCGCCCACAGGGTTTTCCTTCAAAGTCGTCCAACTCGAAGGTACGCTCTCTGAAGATGATGTCTATACGAGCAGGCGGCGTATCTGCGACATCGGCATGTTGCAGCAGCGCGGCTTCAACAAGCCGGACGAACACGGCCAGCGCACGCTCTTTCAACGCTGCCCGGCCGGCCCGATCGAGAACTTTGTCAAACAGCGCGGGCTGGAGCGCAACACCGACGAGCGTCGCTGTCTCTGCAACGGCCTATTGGCCTGCGTTGGCCTTGGTCAAGTCAAGGAGATTCGTGGCGAATTGGTCGAAGAGCCTGCCATTGTGACGCTGGGCAACCATCTTGAGAATGTGCGCCGCCTTTCACGCCAGGGACAAACGCACTATCATGTCGAGGATGTGGTGGCGGATATTCTCGGCGAGCGTACGCGCTGATTTGTCCACCCAGTAGGCCGGGCTATCAGCCCGACGTGTTGCGTCGACAAACTGGCGTCGGGCTGGTAGCGTGACCTACGCGTGCTTTGTAGGTCGGGCTATCAGCCCGACGCATTGTGTCGACAAACTGGCGTCACGCTGGTAGCGTGACCTACGCGCGCTCCCCGTAGGTCGGGCTATCAGCCCGACGTGTTGTGTCGACAAACTGGCGTCACGCTGGTAGCGTGACCTACGCGTGCTTTGTAGGTCGGGCTATCAGCCCGACGCATTGTGTCGACAAACTGGCGTCACGCTGGTAGCGTGACCTACGCGTGCGTAGCGGCTGGCCCATCACAGACGATTTTTCACCTGTTTCTTCATGTAGCCCAATAAGGCGTGCAGCCCGCGCACACGCTGCGGTGTGATCACTTCGTGCAGCCCCAGCAGCATATAGACATCTTCCGGCGTCGCCAAAACTGCCTCAGGCGAAGCGCCGGTCAGCCCCTCGACCAGGATCGCAGCATAGCCGCGTACGGTGGGCGACTCCAGTGGAATGTCCAGGTAAAAATAGACGCCGTCATCGTTGATCTCGGTGGCGAGAAAGACCGGCGTCTGGCACTCGTGCACCTGCTCCATGCTGTCGCGCTGCGCCTGATAGCGGTCGGGCAGCGGCGGCAAACTCATGGCGTATTCCAGCAGATATTCCATGCGGTCGCGCGGAGGCGCTTCGCGAAACTCCTCGATAATCGTTTGCAGCGTGGGCGGGCAAAGCTCAATCTTATCCTGAATGGTCGTCTCCATGATGCCGTATGCTCCTATGCGGAAAGCGACAAACGGCAGGCAGCACAGCCGCCTGCCGTTTGTCGTTGCTACTCTATTGGTGTGCTGATCCTACTGTATGGGAGGCGTCGCGTCAAGAAAATACACGAAGGGGGATCGGCAAATGAGGAACGGCGCCTCTATCGTAGTCTTGCAAAAAAGCACGCCGAAAAAAATGCCGAAAAAAATCCAGGTCTCCTCGCGGGAAGGGAGACCTGAAATGTTGCCCCGACCCGTGTGTCATTGTGCCATGGATTGACGGCCTTGTATTGCACATTTTTTGCAAGGATTCTGTATTATGTCGTTATGTAATGATTTTTTCCACCCAAACCACCGTGTCATAGAAGCGCGCGCTCGCGCCCATGTCAGTTTCGTGGGATGAAGTAAGCTGATTGATGTTGCGGCCGTCGGGGCTGAATTTCGCCCACCACACACCCGGCGCCAGCACCGTACCCGGCATAAGGGCGGTCGTCACCGCAGCAGCCAGGTGCACCTCGCCCAACTCGTTGCAGACGCGCACCTGACTGCCCTCCTCAATGCCACGCGCGGCCGCGTCCTCGGGATGGATGCGCAGCACGGGTTGGCCCTCGCGTTCGATAAAGCGCGGCGCGTTGGCAAAGGTGGTGTTGAGAAAGGAATGCGCCGGCGGTGAGATGCAGACCAGAGGCGAGGGGCGAGGGGCGAGGGGCGACGTATTGCCAATCGCAAGCGACCGTGCTTCCTCGCCCCCCTTCTCCCCCTCTCCTTGTCTCGCTTGCTCCTGCCATTGCGGCGGCGTGTACGACGGCAGCGGATCATACCCGTCGGCGGCCATGCGCGCGCTGTAAAACTCGCATTTGCCGCTCGGCGTAGGAAAGTTGCCCTGGGCAAAAGGCAGGTGTGGGTCAGGCAGGTTGAGGCGACAGAATCCCTCTGCCAGCAGCCGCGGCCAGGTGATGCCGGCAAAACGTTCGTGCGTCTGCGTTTCGACAAAAGCGCGCAGGATTTCCTCGTCTGTCTCCGTGAAGCACGCATCTTCATAGCCAAGCGCCGCGGCCAGCCGGCGAAAGATTTCACTGTTGGGCAACGCCGCGCCCACCGGCGCCAGCGCCGGCCGGTTGAGCGCCAGATAGGCGTGGCCGTAGGACCTGTGGATGTCCCAATGCTCGAGCTGCGTCGTCGCCGGCAAAATATAGTCGGCGTGGTCCGCGGTGTCGGTTTGAAAGTGCTCCAACACGACAGTAAAGAGGTCATCGCGACGCAGCCCCGCGCACACGGCGTTCTGATCGGGCGCGCCCGCGGCCGGGTTGCAGTTGTAGACAATCAGCGCCTTGACCGGTGGGCCGGCCTGGCCCGGCGCAGGCAGGGGATCGATCGGACGCGGGTGATAATGAGCTTGGGCAAGCCGGGCGGGCTCGAGGCTCAGCGCGTCGCCGAGCCGGTTCATATTGAGCGTGCGAGGAGCGAAGGGCGAGGGGCGAGGAGTGCGCAGCAGCTCGTCCTCTGCATATAGCCCGCGCTTGTCTAGGTGGCGAAAGAGGCCGCTGGCGCTGAGTTGCATGCCACCGCCATGCGCGCGCCATGCACCGATCAACGCGGGCAGACAGGCGATGGTGCGCACCGCCATGCCGCCACCGTAGTGACGCTGGATGCCGTAGTTGATGCGGATCGCCGCGGGGCGGATGGTGGCATAGTCGCGCGCCAGGTCAATGATGCGCTGCGCCGATACGCCGGTGATGGCCGCGGCGCGCGCCGGCGTCCACTCGCGCACGCGGCTGGCAAGCTGGTCAAAGCCCACGGTGTAGCGCGCTACATAGTCATCGTCATGGAGCTGCTCGGCAATGATGACGTGCATCATTGCCAGGGCCAGCGCGCCGTCCGTGCCCGGGCGAATGGGAAGCCATTCGTCGGCGGCCTGGGCAGTGCGCGTGCGCGCCGGATCGATGACGAGGACGCGCGCGCCTTGTTTGCGCGCGGCCTGCACAAACGGCCACAAATGCAGATTGCTCGTCAGCGTGTTGCTGCCCCAGATCAGAATCAGGCGCGCGTGGGCGAAATCTTCCGGCGCCATGCCTTCGGCCGCGCCGAGGGTGTAAAGATAACCCTCAAAGCCAGCTTCGGAGCAGATCGTGCGCGCCAGCCGGCTCGCGCCCATGCGCTCGAAAAAGCGCGTCGCCATGCCTTCGCCTTGTAAAAAGCCGAGCGTGCCACTGTAGGAGTAGGGCAACACCGCCTCAGCGCCGTATGCGTCGACGACGGAGCGCAGACGCGCTGCGATTTCGTCGATCGCTTCGTCCCACGCCACCGGGGCAAAATGGCCGCTGCCCTTCGCCCCGATGCGGCGCAGCGGCGTCATCAGCCGGTCGGCGTGGTAGGTGCGCTCCAGATAGCGATCCACCTTGCCGCAGAGCTTCCCCTGCGTGATCGGGTGGTGCGGATTGCCCCAGATATCCACCGCGCGGCCGCTGCTGCTTTCCACTGCGACTTGCCAGCTACAGGTGTCGGGGCAGTCGTGCGGGCACGCGCCGGTGACGACGGTAAACGATGGATCGGTGTGGTAGAGGTCGATCTTTGCCATAGGGCTTGCTCTCCTGATCGTGGCGAACGCAATGACTACCGGCATTGTAGCGCATTTATTTTCATTTCTGGTAGCCGGCTTCTCGGCTATGGGTGCACTTGCGCGCCATTTCTCCCTCGATGCACGTTGTGCACTATGCACAAGGAACCGTTGCCTGCCTTTGGCGACTTTCGCGCTGGAATTCACGCGACAGCTTTTTTATACTTATGGCAGTATGTTTTTATTTGCTTGCATTCCAAGGTTGATAGTATGCATTGACCGTCACAATGGTGTCTTGACAATTTGAAGACATGGTTGGACGGTTTCTTTTGTCTTAAAATGTTGTTTTGTAAATTCACAAAGCCATGAAGCAGGAGTTTATTTATGGGTCTTAACTGTAGCACGGTCAAAGATGTGACCAAGGCAATTGAGGAAAACAGCATCGAATTTGTCGATCTGAAATTTACCGATCTTTACGGACAGTGGCAGCACTTTTCAGTGCCAGTCGACTTCTATGATGAGGACGACCTTTTCAAAACGGGTCTAGGCTTTGACGGCTCATCGATCCGTGGCTTTAAGGCGATCGAGAGCAGCGACATGTTGCTGGTTTGTGATCCGACCACAGCCTTTATCGACCCGGTCTGCGCACACCCGACCTTAAGCGTGATCGCCAACGTCTACGAACCCGGCACGATGGAAGCCTTTGGCCGCGACCCGCGCAACGTGATCCGCCGCGCCGAAGCCTATCTCAAGGATACCGGCATTGCCGACACGATGTATTGCGGCCCGGAGGCGGAGTTCTTCATCTTCGACCAGGTCATGTATGAGACGGGGCGCTACTCCTCCTCCTACGGCGTCGAAAGCAGCGAAGCAATCTGGACTTCCGGCGAGTGGGGTCCAGGGCACAAGGTTGGTTACAAGGGTGGTTATTTCCCGGTGGCGCCCTTCGACCTCTTCCAGGACATCCGCTCCGAAATGGTCAACGAGATGATCAAGGCCGGTCTCAAGGTTGAGCGCCATCATCATGAGGTGGCCACTGCGGGTCAGACCGAGATCGACCTCCAGTTTGCCCCGATGATCCAGATGGCCGACTGGATGCAGATTTACAAGTACATCGTTAAGAATGTGGCGGCCAAGTACGGCAAGACGGCCACCTTTATGCCCAAACCCCTCTTCGAGGACAATGGCTCCGGGATGCACGTGCATCAGAGCTTGTGGAAGGATGGCAAGCCGCTCTTCGCCGGCGATAAATATGCGGGGCTGAGCCAGGAAGCGATGTGGTACATCGGCGGCATCCTGAAGCACATCAACTCGCTGCTCGCCATCGCCGCGCCGACCACGAACTCCTACCGCCGCTTGGTGCCTGGGTACGAGGCGCCTGTGGTGATCGCCTATTCGGCCCGCAACCGTTCGGCCGCCTGCCGGATTCCCGTCTCGTCACAGTCGCCCAAGGCCAAGCGCATCGAATTCCGCTGCCCGGACCCGGCTGCAAATCCCTACCTGGCCTTCTCCGCAATGTTGATGGCTGGATTGGACGGCATCAAGCATCAGATCGATCCGGGCAATCCGTCGGAGATGGATCTCTTTGAAGGCGAGACGCTGAAGACAGTGCGCACGGTCGAAGGCTCGCTCTCGGCAGTGCTCGATGCCCTCGAAGCCGATCACGACTACTTGACCGCTGGCGGCGTCTTCACCGAAACGCTGATCGAGACCTATATTCATTACAAGCGCATCAGCGAATTTGACGCCGTGCGTCTGCGCCCGCATCCGCACGAATTCGTCATGTACTACGGCGTGTAACTACAGAGTTGCGTGTTGTGAAGTCGCTCAGAGGTGCGCTGCGCCAAGTGTGTGGGCATAGGTGACACAACCTCGATCATGGAAACACCCGCGCCCGGCGGATTTGCGCGGGCGCGGGTGTTTGTTTATAACGGGCGCCACACTTCTATCATGGCAGCACACTTAGGGTGGCAGCACACCTTAGTGGCGCCACAATCAAGGGAACGTTCAATGATGATCGCCTATAAGCCAGAAGAGTTAGAACGCATCGACGAAACGGTCAAGCGAAATGATATTCGCTTTATTCGTCTTCAGTTTTCCGACATCATCGGCAGCGCCAAGCAGATTACCATTCCGGTCGACTATTGGGACGACGCGGTGTCGCACGGTGTTTGGTTTGATGGCAGCGCCGTCGAAGGGTTTGCGCGCGTCGCCGAAAGCGATATGTATCTCAAGCCGGATCTCGACACGTTCACCGTGATCCCGTGGGAAATGGATCTCTCGACCGCGCGCGTGATCTGCGACGTCCACACGCCCGACGGCGCCCCCTTTGAGGGCGATCCGCGCCAGGTGCTCAAACGCCAGCTTGCACGCGCGGCCAATCTTGGGCTTGATTATTATGTCGGCCCCGAATTGGAATTTTTTCTGTTCAAGGTGCATCCCAATGGGGAATTGCTCCCGCTGAGGCCGCACGATGAAGCCGGCTATTTCGACATCAGCACCGATCTGGCGCACAGCGTGCGTCGCCAGATGGTCGATGCGTTGACCGCGATGGGCATCAACGTGGAAGCGTCGCACCATGAGGTGGCAGCCGGGCAGAGCGAAATCGACTTTCGCTATGGCCCCGCGCTGACGACTGCCGATTCGGCAATTACCTTCCGCACCACAGTCAAGGCCGTGGCGCAGAAGAACGGCTTACACTGCACCTTTATGCCAAAACCGGTGGCCGGCATCAACGGGTCGGGGATGCACATCCATCAGAGTTTGTGGCAGCGAGGCGGCAGCGACACCGCCATGTACGACGCTGACAGCGAATATGGCTTGAGCGAGACCGCGCTGCGCTTCATCGCCGGTCAACTCGTACACGCCAAGGGGATCGCGCCGATCCTTGCGCCGCTGGTCAATAGCTATAAGCGCCTGGTGCCGGGCTATGAAGCGCCGGTCTATATCTCGTGGGGGCGCACCAACCGCAGCGCCTTGATCCGCATCCCGCGCGTCTCGACCGGACGCCACAAGAGCACGCGCTGCGAGCTGCGCTGTCCCGATCCGAGCTGCAACCCCTATCTGGCCTTTGCCGTCATGTTGGCCGCGGGGCTGGACGGCATCGAAAACAAAATGACGCCGCCCTTGCCCGCCGAGGAAGATCTCTATCACATGGATAACCTGCGCGCGGGGCTGGAGACTTTGCCCGGTGATTTGGGCGATGCGCTCGATGAGCTTAAGCAAGATGAGGTGATTCAGGACGCTCTGGGGCAGCACGTCTACGAGCGCTTTATCGAGGCGAAACAACAGGAATGGCAGGATTATCAGCGCTACGTCACCCAGTGGGAGCTGGATCGCTACCTCAAGGTCTATTGAGGACTACCTGGACAGTCCAGAGGTGACAGTCACTTGTGAAGTGACTGTCACCTGATCAAACAGTGACAAGGGTGACTACTCGGACGGCTGTGCGGTCAGCGTCAATCCTTCTGACCCCCACAGCGATTCGTCGTACTCGACCGCTACGATCTGATCTCCATCTTTTTCGAAGGTGATCACATCAGGCTCATCGTACGCTTCGTCGGGCGTGCCGGTGATGGAGACCGTGAGCGCACCGTCGGCGTTTTCTTCCCAGACGCCGACTTCAGCAATGACAGGCTCGTCGTTGAGGAAATCGGCGTCCATCGTGATGGAGCCGTCGTCGAAAAGCGTCAGCGTGATGACGCGACCTGGGCTGCTGGCCGCCGGCAGCGTGTCGGATTGATAGACCGTCACGACCGCGGGCGTTGTCATCGCATCCATCATTTCCGGCGTGATCTCTTGCAGCTTGAACAGCATGAACACGCCGTCCTGCAGAATTTCACCGCTGCGGCTGTAGAGCGTGACGGCCGGCTCGTCGTACTCCTTGTCCATCGCGCCGGTCATCGTAACCGTGATCGAACCGTCGATTTCTTCGGCCCACGTCCCCACTTCGCTGCTCGCACCCTTCGTCAGATAAATAGTCGTCTGTTCGGCGTTGTTGTTGTCATAGAGCGCCAATACCATCACGTAGCCGGCGGCGTCCGCGGCCGGATAGACATTGGAGCCGTAGACGCCGCTGGGATCGACGGCGTTCGCCATTTCCTCCGGCGAGACTTCGGGCCACAGCGTCAGCACAAATACCCCGTCGATCAACGTGTCGTCGACGTGCTGATAGGTCGTCGTGTTCGCCTCTGTGTATTCTTCATCCGGCGTACCGGTGGCAGTGACGCTGATGGCATCGCCGGCGTCCTCTTCCCAGATGCCGATTTCGTTGACCACGCCTTTGCCGAGATAGATGCTGTACTGATCCATGTTGCCGTTGTCATAGAGCGCCAGCATGGTGATCAGCCCGGAGGCGTCGGCGGCTGGGTAAACATTTGACACCCAAATGCGCCTCATGTCGCTCGCGCTATCCATCTCTGCTGTATCGCTGTTTTCTGCATCACTTGCAGCCGTCTCGTCTTCGGCGCCTTCAATCAGCGCGTCCATTTCTGCGGGCGTCACCACGGTCAGCGCCTGGTAGGTGAAGACGCCGTCGCTCATCATGTCAGCTTCAGGCGTGAGCGTCATTGTCGTCGGTTCGTTGTACTCACGGTCGGCGTTGCCGGTAAGCGTGACGAGTACGGCGCCATCGTCGCCGGTTTCCCAGGTTCCCGTCTCGGTGACGTCACCCTTGCCAAGATAGATCGTGACCACCTCGGCGGCGTTGTTGGGGTAGAGCGCGACAAATGAGATCATGCCGGGCGCATCGGCGGCCGGATAGACGTTGGACGCCCAAACCTGCAGCACGCCGTCGTCTGCCTGGCTGGGCGTTGCCGCCAGCGCCGGAGAGACTGCCCCCAGCACCATCAAACATGCAGCCAGGATGACCGCAAAAAAGGTGGAAGGTGTTTTTAGTTGCATAAATGCCTCCAGATGGTTGGTTGATGATAGAAACTTTACCCATCGCCTCGCATCAATCCTGACTGACTCGCTATGGGCAGCATGTCCACACCTTTCTGAACTTCCAGGATCGATCTCGCAGCAATGCTTACCTTAATGAAACGCCAGGTAAAATGGGATTGGTTCCCTCATAACCCTTCTTTTGTCTCGGCGATCAGGTGATCCACGATTGCCTTAATGTCGCCGTCACTGGCGTCGAAAACGCGCAGTTGCCGGTCGGCGCCGGTGCCGTGCGTCAGAATATCCTCAATTGGCTTCATGAAGGGGCGGATCTCCAACTCGTCGATCTCCTCGCCGATCATCTCCAACAGCTCGCGCACCAGCGCGCGCGTGGGCAATTCCTCGGTCTTGCCAAAGTCGATCATCTTGCCGTCGATGCCATAACGAGCCGCACGCCAGCGATTTTCGTCGATCAATTCGGTGCGATAGACGCGAAAGGTGATGTTGCGCTGGCGCAGCTTCCACAGCCAGAGCACCAGCGCCTGAAAGATGCCGGCAATGGCAATCGCCTCATCGACGCGGGTGCAGATGTCGCAGATGCGAAACTCCAGCGTCGGGTAGTTGTGATGCGGACGGCAGTCCCACCAGATCTTGCTGCCGTCTGGGATGCAGCCGGAACGTGTGAGCGCGCCGATCAGGTGATCCCAATCGGCCACGGTGCGGCAGATTTCCGCGGTGCCAGAGCGCGGGAAGTCGGCAAAAACGGCGGATCGGTAGCTCTTGAGGCCAGTCTTGCGCCCCGACCAAAAGGGACTGCTCGCGCTCAACGCCAGCACGTGCGGCAGCATATAGCGCACGACATTCATGGCGTCGATGGCAAAGCTGCGATCCTCGATGCCGATGTGGACATGCATCCCAAAGATCAGCAGCCGCTGCGCCAGCAGTTGCATCTCCTGCAGGACGCCCTGGTAGCGAGGCAGCGGCGTCACCGCCTGGCTGAACCAGCGGCTGAACGGATGTGTGGCCGCGGCCACGACCGCCAGCTCCTTCTGCGCGGCCAGGTCGATGATGAAGCGCCGTTGCTTAGTCAGCTCGTCGCGCGCCTGCTCCAGGGTGCGACAGACAGGCGTGCCCAGTTCGACCATCGCCTGATGCAGTTCCGGTTTGATTTCACGCTCGACCATGATCACGCGTTCGCCGTCGAGAAACTGCGTAATAAAAGAGCGCAGTTCGCGCGTCTCTGGGTCGATAATCTGATATTCCTCTTCGATGCCAATGGTCAATGAGGGTCGTGAAGTCATGCCAGGTTCTCCGTTTCCGCAACCAGAAAATCGACCACGGCGCGTGCATCTTCACCGTGTTCGGCCCAGACCGCAAGCTGTTGATCGGACGAGCTGCCGCGGGCGAGAATGGTGTAACAATGTTCGAGTTCGTGCCACGAGCTGAGCTTGCGCGCCACAGGTTCGATCCGGTCGAGCAACTCGCTGATCAACTCGCGCGCGGGAACTTGTTGCTCGACGCCAAAGTCGACCAGGTTGCCGTCCAACCCGTAGCGCACCGCGCGCCACTTATTCTCGGCGATCAGGGTGCGGTCGTAGAGACGGAACGACAGGTTGCGTTGGCGCAGATCCACCATCCAGGCCACCGAAGCCTGGATCAGCGCCGTGACCGCCAGCACATCGCGATAAGAGGGCATCATATCACAGATGCGGATGACCAGCGTGGGAAAACGATAGTGGGGCACGACATCATACATGATGCGCCGTGGGTCGGGGATGCTGTTGGTGCGCATCAGTGTATCGACATAGAGACGATAGTCGTGATAGCTGCTGAAGGCGCCGGGGATGCCGGTGCGCGGCAACGAATCGACCAGCACCGCGCGGTAACTCTTGAGGCCGGTATTGCGTCCCTGCCAGAAGGGCGAACTGGTGCTGAGACAGAAAATGTGGGGCAACACGTAGCGCAGCGTGTTCATGACGTCGATCGCCAGATCGCGATCCTCGACGCCGATATGGATGCGCAGGCCAAAGGCAAGGATGCGGCGCGCGATCACTTGCACGTCTTCGGCCATCTGGCGATATTGCGCCAGCATCTCCTCCCGACCTTCCCAGCGGCTGAACGGATGGGTGCCCGCGCCGGCGATCTTGAAGCCGCCGGCGACGCCCAGTTCCAGCATCTGTTCGCGCACGCGCAGCAACATATCGCGCGCCTCGTTGATGTCCATGCACACGGGGGTGCCCGTCGAGACGGCCCCTTCGCGAATCAACGTCGCCAGATCGGCGCTGGGCGCACGCTCGTTGACCACCATCTTTTCGCGCGCCATCGATTGCGTTACATAGCCCAACAATTCGCGCGAGTCCGGGTCAATCAGTTGGTATTCTTCTTCGATGCCAATATTGAAAGATGGATAGTACATAGTTTGGCCCTTGTTTTGAAGAGATTGGAGAATAGAGATTGAGAGATTAGGGGATTAGGGAAGATCTTTGCTTGTGCATCAACAGCTACAATCTCCAATCTCTCAATCTCCTACTCTTTCCTGTCCACAATAAACGCCGGCACGACCGACCCGCCGCCCGCGGTGACGTTGAGCAGCGTAACCTTGCTCAGCCGCACCAGGCTGCCGTCCACCGTGTCGCCGTTGAAGATGAAGGGGTCGGAATCCACCAGGCGCCGGCTGATGTCGATGGCGTCGTTCGGAGTGAGTGAAGGGAAATCTTCATAAGCGATCATGGCGCGCGTTTGTATGATCGCCGGGTCGGTGAGCGCCGCCTGTAACGCAGCATCCCACGCCGTCTGCTCACATTCCCAGCCGATCAGCACGCCTTTGCCGCCATATTCGTCGTTGGGCTTGAGCACCAGTGTGTCTTTGCGCGCGCTGGCCCAGGGCAGCAGATCGACCGACGCGCCGTCGGGCGCAATGGTTTTGCGCTCCTCCACCACACGCGTCCAGGGGATGTGCTGGCGGATGGCCTCCTGTTCTTCCGGGGTGAACAGATAGGCGTTGCGTTCGTCCGAGGCCACCGCAAAGCTCGCCTTCTTGTGCACCAGCTTGCAAGTAAAGGGATTTGCCATGCAAATCGCGCCGGCGCGCAGCGCGTCGATGATAGGGTGGTTCAATTGATAGCGCTGCAACAATTCGGTGGTCAGCACGCGCTTGTAGACATAGTCCACCGCGCGCCCGTCGGCATAGAGCACACCGTTGCGAAATTCCATCTTTTCAGGAGTACAGATGGTGACAGTGATGTCGTAGCGGGCAAAATAGTCGACGAACAGATGGAACTCGGTTGTGGTCGGCACGCCTTCCCAGTCTACGATGACGATATCCGGCAGCTTGCTGCGGTTGCCGCGCCATTGATAGTAGAGGCGCAGCAGTGCATCGACCGCACTGCGTCGCCCTACGGCCAACGCCTCGACGTGATAACGCTCGCCAAACGCCTGCATCAAGGGCGTCTCCAGAAACAGATCGGACAACACATCGCTGTAGGCCATACTCGCCGGGCTTTCGCCATTCAGCTCGATATAGTTGAGCTGGTAGGCGCCGTCATCATGCACGGTGAGAAAGCTGTCCAGCCGTGCGGTGGGGAGGATAGTCGTAAATCCGGTCGGGATCTGAATCAGATCTTCTTCTTCAGGCGTGAGATAAACCTGTTCACGCAAGGCAGGATTACTTAACAGGGCTTCCGCCATCTTGCGAAAGACGCCAAGCACCACGGTGCTGCGCCAGCGCAGATAGTGCCAGTCCATCCCCGTGTGGAGAAGCGGGCGCAGCACGGTCGTCAGGGGTCGGTCGCCAAAGATGAGGCCGCGCGCCGACAAGCCGGGCAACAATGTGTCCCAGCTATCTTGCGCCAGCATCCCAGTCGTGCATAAGTCGTGGTAAATATCAATCGCGAGTTGTCGTTGGCTCATGGTCTGTATGGGTGACGTTGAGTGCGGATTGAAAATCGAAATGCAAGGTGCATTATAGTCATCTCCCAGTCAGACGCAAGCATGGATTCTGCAGCGGATGTGTTGTAATTTTGGCGAGAATGTCGTCGGCGCGGCGCAAGCCACCTGGTGAGGCGCAGCGACGCCTGACCCGCGCCGCATCGTCTACAGCCTCAATCGCATCCCTTCGCTTGAATACGATACAGATCTTCAACTTGGCGCTGCAATTACTGAGCCGCGGCTTTCGGCGTCAGGTTGCCGACTTTTTCATTACATAGCGAGTGGCGGCGCATTCCTTGAGAATGAAATATGTCATTTTGGGAAAAGTTGTTTGACAAAAACTCCCTTATGTCTGAAACTACTTATGCATTTTCTCGCAATCACAGTTTTTCAAGACATTTTAGTCAAAAGACAAGGTTTTGGTTTGTGCGTTGCCGTCGCTTGGTTTGCATGGCAATGCTTCTCGTCATTCACGTTATTTATTACACTATCTCGTGCCCTGAAATCTCTCCGGAGGAATATCATGGATTGGATGACCGTGCCGTGGGTCTCAACGTATTGGATGCCGCTGCTCATCGCAGTGGTAGTCGGCTTTATTCTCGGCTGGCTCTTGACTGGCTTGTCGCCGCGCCGCAAGAACACCGAGTACGAAGCACAACTTGCCGATTTGCAGAGCAAGACGCGCCGCACTGAGCGCGAATTGTCCGACGCTAAGAAGCAGGCGGACACGCTCAAAGGCGACGTCAGCCGCGCGGCTGGCGCGGCTGATGATCTCCGTCAACAATTGAACGCCGTGCAGGAGCAACTGGCCGGCGCCATTGACCAGAAAGACACGCTAGAAGCTGACTTGCAGACGCGCAACATTGAGTTGGCGGATGCCAAGATGCAACTGGCGATGGCGCAGGATCAGAGCGATCGCGCGCAGAGCTCCGCCGCCGCCGAGTTGGAAGATTTGCGCGCGCGCTACGAAGCCGCCGTAGGCGAAAATAGCCAGATGCGCGAAGCGTACGACGCGTCGCAGTCCAAAGTCTCTGCGATTGCCGCGGAGGCCACCACAGCGAACGAGTCGGCAAAGGCACGCGAGATTGCGCTCAACGAAGCGTATCAACGGGCGGTCAATCTGCAACGGCTCATTGAGGATCGGGAGCGTGCGCTGATCGACGCCCAGACGGAGCTTGACTCGTCAAAGGCAATGGTCGCGGCCCTCAGCGCCTCCAAGACCGAACTGGAAGATAAGCTGCAAAGAGCGCGCGGCGACGTAGCCAGCGAAATGGCGGCGCTCACGTCCACCATGATCAAGATGAAAGACGATTCACTCACTGCGGCCAACAGTCGTATTGCCGAACTGTCCAAACTGGTGAACGAGCTTCAATCCAAACAGGCTGTCGGCTGAGCAGTCGATCTGCGTTCCGCTTGGGGCATGGGAATCGGGGCATGACTCCGCACCACCCATTGCACCCACCAGGGGAACGCTTCAAGGTCGACCGAGCCGTCTTCACAGGAGAATGACATGGATACTACACAAATCCTGTATCTGGCCGGTGCGTTCCTGCTCGGTTTCATCATCGCCTGGTTTGCCGGGCGCGGCGGGCCGACACGCGCCGCTGAGGAAGCCGCCGCCGAAACTGACACCGTGCGCCGAAAGCTGAGCACTGCGGAAAGCGATCTGCGCAAAACACAAGGACAACTAAAAGAAAATCTTACCTCGCTTGACCAATTGGCTACTGACAAAGACAACCTGGTCAAAATGCTGAGAACCAGCGAGCAAGGCTTGAGCGACGCCGGCGCTGAATTGGATCGTCTGAACGCGGCGTTGAATGAAACTCATGATGCACGCCTTTTGCTGGAGACCGAACTTGAGCAAGCGCGCGGCGCGCTCACAGACGCACGTGGTCAGATCGCCGGCCTGATGGAAAAGCTGGACCACGTTGAGGAAGCCGCATCCGAAGCAAGCGAAGCCGCCGAAACCGCCATTACGGTCGAACAGAACACAAATGAAGAATCCGCCGCACGCATGGCCGAATTGGAAGGTCAGTTGGCGCTGGCGCGTGCTACAGCCGAACGCCTGGCCGAAAAAGAAGTGCTGGCCTCCGCCGAACTCTACTTGCGCCGGCGTGAATACCGCGATATCGTGGCCGGCGGCGAAGATGCAATTGTAGGCGCCCTCGCCACACGCGACCAGTCCCTCACCACGACGCAAATCCAGCTCGACTATATGCGCCGTGACTTGAGCATGTTGACTTCGGCCGGCGCGCAACTGGCGGTCACGTTGGAACAGCGCAACCAGGAGTACGATAATTTGCGCAACCGGTTGGTGGCCGAGAGAACTGATGTACGCGCCTTGCCGGAAGTTTCACTTGCTAGCGCCGCCGCTATGCCGGAAGATAAAAACGCCGCCGCTCCCGCCGCCGAGGCTGGCCCCGATCTGCAAGCCGAGTTGGAAGCGCGCGCCGCCGAGCTGGACGAACTCAAACAAGAGTACGACGAACTTAAAGCCGCGCTTGACCAGGCCATCGCTGAACGCGACGACCTGCAAAGCCAATTCGATGCCCGTTTGGGCGACATTGAGGCGCTGAATGGCAAGGTAACGGACAGCCAGCAAGCATTGCAAGCGGTCGCCGCCGAAAAAGACGACCTGCTGAGCAGACTCGCCGCGCGCGCCGCCATTATCAACACGATGTTGAGCAAGATCGGCGACTTCGATGAAGAGCTCCGCAGCATCGTTCCGGCCACTGAGCAGACTGCCAATCATGGCGCAGCGACGACGACGCAACAAGTAGCATCGGCTGCAACCACTCAGGAAGAAGAGGGGGAGACACATGCCAGTTGAACAAGCACTGCCCGCTGGCCAGACTGTCATGGAAGAAGCGCAAATTGACGCGGCGGAGTTCGACGATCAGGTTATCGAGCCTCGCATCGAAGACCTGAGCGCCAGCATCGCTGCTGTTAAAGCTGCCTTCGCCCAGCAGAGCGATCAATTGTCCAATGTGCAAATTCTCTCCGACGAACTTCAGGAGCAGTTGGGAGCACTGAGCACGGCCAACAGCGATCTGGAGTCGATGCTGGAGGAAAAAGCCAAAGCGCTGGCTGACAGGGAAGCCGAACTCGACGCGTTGCGTCAAACATTTGCCACGCGCAACGAAGAGTTCGATCTCCTGAGCACGCGCTTTGCCGGCGTCGAGAGTCAGGCAACGGAGACGGATACAACAAAGGCAGCGCTTGAGGCGCGCATTCGTGACATCACCGCGAATCTGGACGGTTTGATTGCCGACTTGGACGATGAGGCGCTTCCGGCAGAAGCGCCTGAAGAAAACACCGACGCTGATACGGCAGCAACGCCAGACTCCACTTCGGCCCTGCGGCCTGATGAAACACCCGACGCAACTGCGGCGCCGCCTGATGAGCCGCTCGATCAATTGGCAGCTCGCACTGCTGTTCTGGCGAAGCTGGTGCGCGGCAAGGTGGATGCATTGCAGCTCACTCACACCGACCTGGCTGCCCTACAAGCACAACTAACGACTGCCGTCGCTGACAAAACGGATCTGGAGAATCATGTAACTGACGCTCAGAATCGCGCCGCCGGCTTCCAGGTGGAGATTGCGAACCGCAGCACCGAACTTGAGGGGCTGCATGAAAAACTTGCGGCGCTGAGTGCTGAAACCGAAACAGGCCAGCAGGATCGACAGCGGCTGGCGCGTGCCTTCGCCGAGATCGAGGCGCAGATCGGCAGTGTGGAAGGCGTTCTGCATACAGCCGCCGCACCGACAGCGGCAGAGGACGCGGGTGAAGGCGACGCAGACGCGGCAGAGATCGCCGCAGAGGATGACAACGTGGCGCGCACCGCCGCCGGCATCGCCAGCCTGGTTGCCTTGGTGAACAACACACGCTCCTCTTTAGACGGCGCCCAGAATCAGGTCGCTGAGCTTGAGGAACAACTCGGCGCCATTACCGCGGCCAAGACCGATTTGGAGGCGACGCTCAGCGAAAAGGAAAACATCGTTTTCGACCTGGAAACCACAATCGCCAATCTCCAGGCGGAATTGGCGGCCAAGCACGCAGACCTCGACGCGCAGACGGCCGCGGCGCTAGAGACACAGCAAACCCTCAAGACGCAGATTGCCGCGCTGGAACAGACCAAGCTCGAATTGGAAGGTCAGATCGAAGCGCTGCAAGGCGAACTGACCAGCACGCAGCAGCAACTCAGCGATCTCGACGCCGGGCTGAACGCAGTGTCTGCGGCCTTCGACAGCGACGCCGAAGCTGAAGCAGCAGCAGATGACGAAGCTTCACGGCTCCCTGCGACCGGCGTGGCAGTTGGTGGCACCGCGGCGCTCGCCGTCGCAGCCCGCCAAAAGAATGCGGCGATCCGCAGCGCACAGGCCGAAGCCGACGCGCTGCGCCAACAGCTGGCTGAAACCGAACAGGCGAAGCTCGAGTTGGAAGGCCAGATCGAAGCGCTGCAAGGCGAACTGACCAGTACGCAGCAGCAACTCAGCGATCTCGATGCCGGGCTGAACGCAGTGTCTGCG
>Ga0154020_10001616_pt1 | contig 27676 bp, 43 predicted proteins | sample Klosneuvirus_201_FD_109709 | JGI IMG/M metagenome (GOLD analysis project Ga0154020, IMG submission 109709) | Active sludge microbial communities from wastewater, Klosterneuburg, Austria - Klosneuvirus_20160825_MG | ecosystem: Engineered > WWTP > Aerobic digester > Activated sludge | place...
GGATCTTCTTGCTTACAAGGAGACCCTCTCTGGTCGCGTGAAGTTTGGCGTGCAGAGCTTCGCCGATGCCTTGCTCGTTCTCCCGAAGACTCTCGCTCAAAACTCCGGATTTGACACCATTGATGCGCTGCTCGCGATTCAGGAGGTATCATCATATCATCTTGTTGGTTGTCGGCCTGAGCTCATGATCTTGTTGGTTGTCGGCCTGAGCTCATGTTTCTGCGGGCGTATAGGAACAGAAGAAGGGCCACAAGGTCGGCCTCGATGTACAGACCGGCGAGCCCATCGATCCAGACGCTGAAGGCATCTTTGATAACTATGTCGTCAAGCGCCACCTGGTCGAGAATAGGTGTGTTCTGATTTCTCCTTGTGTTGCGCTTTCCTCACCTCTTCTCCTAGCGCTGTGATTGCCTCTCAGCTCCTGCTGGTCGACGAAGTGCTTCGCGCCAAGAACGCCGGTAAGGGTCCCGCCGGCCCCGACGACGAGGCCATGATGGGCGGCGAATAAGCGAAGCCCTCCTGTTGTACTTGAAACGTGAAAATCAGCATGACAGTTGAAACTTAAAAATCAACAATATATCGTTGTCTCGACCGTTGTCGGAGAAGCCAGGTGCTTTGGTACGAAGCGAGGGCCTCACTTGCTTGTTGCCCATTTCTCATTTCCCTCATCACTCATCGGCTGTTTATATCTTTCTATTTCCTATTTCATATTGATTTGTATGGGTCGAGGGCGATGCGTGACGATTGATGTCGTTGGACACGGGGCTGTGCTGATTTTTGTCTTGCTCTCTTCTGCCCTGCTCGCCCCTGCCCCCAACCAAACCGAAATTGATGCCATCTGTGACCTCTTCAATGCGAGTACGGAAAATTATGATATATATTATTAGAATTGATTTTCGAGTCCTTTTTTGTACCTTTTTGAAAACGTTAGGTGTCGTTCATTTTGCGATTAGCTCGGGGCCGGCGAGCTTGGATTGTGTCAATCATGATTTAGGCAGAACGTGTTTTGCGGCGTTGTGATAATCATTCAATCATACTACCTGACGTCTCCCAATGCTGACCACGATACAGCAGCCAAGCAGCGTCTCTTCTGCTGGCCTGGATTCGTCGCTTACGAGAGGAGTCTCTTCCTCTTGCGTTGTCTGTGAATGGCAAGATGTTCACTCTGATTGTTCTTTTGTAGATCTGATGCAAAATGCAACCCAGTTTGGGGGGGAAAACTTTACGAGAGATTGCGCGTGGGAGGTCTGTAACGACACGCAGAATGAAGGGTATGCGGCGGCTCTCCTGTCGCGGTGTGCCACTCCTTTCTCAGCTTCAGTCCTTAGACCGTGGACATTCGCTGGGGGCAGCTGTTGGAGTACGGTAGAAAGCAGAAGAATGAGTACAACCTGCATCCAATGCGAGACCAGGCCGTCAAATCCAGTCGCCGTCATGTTCATGCTCCTGTTCTGTCACTGGGTATTTTCGTGATGACGCCGTGCTTGATTAGATCGCTGATGAGCGTCCCTCCTTCGGGAACATCGAGTATTCCGCCCAGCATCGCCAACTTCCCATATCTGGAACAACTGTATCGTTGCCTCCTTCTACGTTTACTCTCTTCCCTTGAAGTTACTGGCAAACGCTGCTAGGTGGATTGGTGACAGCCCTAACCTTATCGGATCCTTACCAGGCTCAATATTCAACATTCCGACTTTCTCGACTTTGTACTGCGTGGCCCCCTTTGTCTTCTTTCTTTTTGATGCTGAACTACAGTTGCCTAGGCGATTAAACAATGTGGGATTCACTGGATCATTCCCATCTGAGTTGGTCAACGCTGCTGATAGAATCGATACCATGTGCGCCTGCCTGACCTCCAAGAGTTCCCACGCTCCTTCCTCATGGGTCTCTCGTAATAGTGAGGTCTCGGATCTTTTCAATATGACCTGCTGCTTCCCGAACTTTTCGAATCCATTGCCTATGCTCTCTTCATTGTATGCAATCGTTTACCTGGTTTACTTCGGTATTTCCCCCTCGGTCTAACGCATCATGTCAAGCGATGCGTCAGGTTCCAAAGCACTCTTGAACGGAAGTCTCCCGTCTTTACTGGCAAATGCGCCGAACCTGACATCATTGTACTAAATTTCCTTTTTGTCGCATGTACCCTATATTATATTCTAGGAAAATGACGAGTTCCGGTCTTGCAGGCGCACTTCCAAACCTGAGCAGCATGTTTCCCAAGCTCGAGTACCTGTGCGCACACTTTGCTTTTTTCGGTTTCAATTTTTGCTCATTTGTCAGTATGATCAGACACCTCGTCAGCAACAATATCGCTGGTACTGTGCCTACGTGGATTGGCGAACTCAATCTCTCACACTTGTCCGCCGCTGATCCTTTCCCTCCCTGTCTCTTGTGATCCTTATCATTGTGCTCCATAGTTCCATTGCATATTCCTTTCCTGAGGCGGCAGGGATTCCATTCTCTTTCTGTCCCAAGATGACTGCTCTCCAGCACGTGTGCGCATTAATTCGACGATTGTTTTTTTGGGATGTTATTTTGGAGAATTGTAGGAACATTGAAGGCATTAATATGAGTGGGACACCCTCCTGGCCAAACCTCGCCTGTGCTATGGTGGACTACTTGTGCGCCTTCGTTGTTTTTTTTGCCGCACCCACCATTTTCTGGCATCAAGGGAACTTACTCCTTATGCAGCCAAGCGGGGGACAACGGCCCTATGCCTTTCCCAGCTCCCCTCCTGATTGGCCGCAGTCTTGTCGATTTGAGTCTCAAATCAGCTCAAATTAAGGGCCCCCCTCAAAGTCAGCTTGACTTGATGTGCAACTTCCCGCTCCTTGAGGAAATGTGCGTTGCATTATCTCAGTGTACGTGCGTTGGTCTTATTCTTGTCTTAGCGATATGACCGATGCGTATTTCTTGTCGTCGGCGCCAGTACAGATCCCGTCATGCATAACGCAGATGACCCAATTTCGGCAGTGGTAACGATGGCCATTCCCGTTGCCTACATCCAATTCCGCTAACCTCGTCATAGGCTCGCTAACTTGATTCCATTCTCGGGGTGTTTTCCTCGGCTGCCAAATTTTTCCTCGTTTGAGGGGTGCATAGTCTTGTTCTTTTTTTCTCATTCGATATTCCGCCTGAAGATTTGTCTGCCCAGCGATCTCTCAAATTCGCAATTTTATTGTGCATGCGATGCACCTGCTACCATTAAGAAGATGCAGTGTATAAATGGTTCAAATTTACCTGGTGTATCGTCTGGTGCGAGTGCTCTGCTGTTCTCATAGAACGAAGTTGATATAATACAGTTTTGATTGGTTCGCTCGTAGGCTCGGTGTCGCTCGGAACTATGGCGGTAGATGGCCCGTTCGTGGCCTCCTTCTTGACAGTGACCGTCAACACGTCCTCCTCTATATCTGTGGAAGGTAAGTTGATCCTCCAATTTTCTTTTCAATGTATTTGTCGCAGATCTTCTCCCAATAGGAGACATTGCAGTGAGCGAGAGCAGGCTCACGATTGGCACTGGTTCCTCGTTGTCGACCTCAGGTTCGCCCCATAGCATCTGATAAGATTATTATGCAATGCATCTCCAACCTTATACGCTCTTTGTTTCTCCGTGACCTTCTTGTCTATAGGTGACTTGGTGATCTCCGATTCGACCATATATCTTTCGGAAGGCTCCGTGGTGAATATTTCAAATTGCCCGATTACCAATGCTACCCGCGTCGTCATCTCCACATCCAACACGTCCAGCTCCTACCCTCCTGCTCGAATCATTTGGAATCCGAATTGCTCAGTCGCTAGCGACCCCTTCCCAGATGTCTATCTGGGCGACGGTGCGCTTGAAGACAGCCATGGCCTTTGTACACCTAAAACGAACAAAACTCTGCGAAGGTCCTCTGTCATTTTTTGTTCTCGATGAAAGCGACTGCTGACGCGATGCCTATAGGGTTAATGGTCAGCTTGTCGTCGCCTTCACATTGATCGATTGCGATAAGCCGGGCGAAAGCTCAGGGTTTTGGACGACAGAGAATATTATCATCATCGCGGTCGTTCTTTCTGCCGTCGTGCTCACAGCTATCATCATAGCTATTGTTCTCCTCTCCGTGCCGTCTTGCCGTCAACGGATCGCGCCGCACCGCGACAGAGAGAGGTTCACCCAGACGAAAAAGACTTCTGAAGCAATTTATTGAGAGTGCCGTCCCGATGTCTGCAGTAGACTGACCATTGACTAATATTGTGTATTAATATTAATAGAAGAAGAAATAATCACTCTTTGAAGCTCCAATACCCTGTTTTTGAACGGCAAGACCTGAACTACCGTTAACACAGAAGTTGTCTCGGTCCGGCCAGCCCTGACATTGCCGTATTGACAATGAATTCTAATGGGGGATCACGGCTTGTGAGCAAGGCAGTCTTCTCCAAGGTAGATTGTGCACCATTTTCTCCATCTCTTTCGTTGCTTTCTCGGCGGCTGTGGCTCTGACTTGTGAACTCATTCTCCTCCGCACCCGCCGCTCGACCCCGCCGACGCCCCGCCCTCACTCAGCCCCTCAGCCGTCCATTTGCCATGCTGGGGTGGATGGCAGCCCTTTTGCACTTTATCCATAATTTCCATATTACCCGTTTGTGCATATTTTCTCAATAATATTTGCATGGTTCGGTGCCATATAGCTGCGCGAGCGATTGATGGCGACGAGGGCCGGCGGTTGGCGTCCCGACGACTTTGACTTTCGACGATTCGATACCTACCGCGTGGTCAAGGGCCCTGCTTGGTACTTTGGCTCGTGGGGTACGCTTGGACTCGTCAACATGGGCCTCGCAGAGCAGAAAGGCCGCAACAGGTGCCGTGATTCTTCGAATTTCCTTCCCTGCTTATACATGAATAGACCGACGATCTCCTTGTCTCTCTTTGGCCTAGTGATTATAAATGACCTTTTGTCATGTTCTAGGCTAACGTGGTTCGTAGCCTCTCTGTTTCTCGGCCCCGTGGCGACTGCATTTATCGTTGTGATGCCGCCCGCTGGGCCTCCACCTCGCGGTTTATACCCATATATCCCCCCACATTGATTCAATGACGCCCCTCCATTGAAAAGTGATGCTGAGAGCATTCGAAGAATTCCAAACGAGTTGATGCGAGAATATTATGGACTGTGATTGAAACAAGAAGACTAAAAGAGCGCTAGTGATCATGATGTCTCGTGCGGAGGTAAGGAATCATCTCTAGCTTTAAATGGAAAAATGAACAACAATGGAGTGTATCAAACAGGCCGCAGCGATGCACTCAGGAGAGAGAGGCGGGTGCGAAGTGATTACCAGCCCTGACGGCGCATGGGCTTGAAAAGCGAGAGGTCGGAGCGGACCACGCGCTGCAGTGGGCAGCCATCACAGTAACTGTTGCAACTAGATGGCGAAGTGCCGCAAGTGCCAGGGCATGTGGCGTTGCCTCCGCAGCACTTTTTCCCTTGGCCGCACTCCTCATAAAACACCATATTGTCCTGCTCGTCCCAGCCGGCAAACAATGAGATGAAGTCTGCGATGGGTGCAGCCTTAGGGTCCGTGGGGACAATCGCGTCACAGACTTGCATATCCGCCATGGAAGAGAGCGTCGACATTGGCAGAGCTTTAACTTTGTATCCTTGAAGATAGAAGGGTTTAGAAGCATGAGGAATATCTCAGGGAGAAGCGAAATAATCCTCCATGGCGTTGAGGAGACGCTCCCAAGGAAAGAAGTTATTACGCAAAGTCGCGAATTGTACCTGGGGCGTTGCAATTCCAGGCGGCAGAAACGAAGCCTGAGGCATCGCTGTAATAACGCGCCAGGGTTCCATTCACGACGAACTGTCGCGTCGTTGGCGCGCTGTTGAATTTGACGCGATAGCTGAACCAGGCGCTCACAACGCGCATACAATTGGTCCTATTGAATTACATTATTGGACAAATAAAAGATGAGCCGAGAGGCGAGCTAGCATGAGCACGCAGCCGAGGTAGCTGTAACCTCGACGAAAGAAAACATCAAGAAAATTCGTCACTCGCTGCTTCACGACGTTGGACACGGAGGAGCCCAGCACATTAATGAATTAAAATTATAAGGTTTGATATCATAAAAGGGCACACAGACGGCGAGAGGAAAGGGTTCGAGGGAAGTGCAATTGAGGAACGTGATGAGTCGCACCTCTCCCAAGGGTTCGAGCATTGGGCCGCCCAGAGCGGAGCCGCCAGGACCAACACCAAAAACAATATAATTCCCAGCGAATAGGGCATGGGAAAATGGGGAAAGAGACTGCTGGAATGAAGAACGAAGAGTTGAGGACGGAGATCGAACCTTCATGAAACGACTGCCCGAATCCTAGATCGGTGCGAACGCGGAGCTGCTGGTGGACGTATACATCGATCCCCCCAAGACAAAAGAGTATTGTAATGGATACAGAGACTTCCACACACGAGCCTAATGAAATTTGGCGAGAGCGCTGACGCCGCCTGCACTTTGGGTCGCGCTTGCGACACCGAGCGCGTGCAGTTGGGCTACTCGCACTCGCGCCCTGCAACAATGTACACGATTAGGAAGGGATCAGAACAATGGAGGAATCAATACAAACCAATCTGCTCCTGATGAGAGGTTGAGCGCGCTGGCAATGTACTTGGCGAGCGTTCGCTTCGCAGCCTCGGAGCGATAGGCGTATCGAGGGGGAGTGGCAAATCTCCAGGGCAGCCACTCGTGTTGCGGATACAGAGCACTCAAAATCAAGATTGGTGATTTCTTGTAGTGCTCAAGGAGACCTCTCCCTCCATTCTCTTCAATCATTCGCGTGGTCACTCCATACCACTGAGAGGGTTCTTTGACGCCAAGTTTCGCACCGAGGGCCTCCATGAATGCTCTCTGGTTGTCAATTGCTACCCAATAATTCCTTGATTTTGATTCGAAAAGACTCCTAGTAGCGGTTTCTTGAACATCCGCCGCCGAAACATCAATGGACTCGAGCAGAGCCTTGGTCGAGAATCTGTATTTGGCAAGCAAGCCAAGGCCATTATGCTCGCGGAAGTGACGCGTCCGTAGCTCACCATGATGCTTTACGCCGACTTCGGCGATGAGCCAGTCGATATATGCTTTCCTATTCCGCTCGATGTTGAAAAACCCCGCGGGGACCTTGAGAAACAGCCAGGGGAGGAATGTGAAGTCGTCGTAGGTTGATGACACCAAAGCGAAAACCGAAGCCTTATACTTCCCGATCAACGTATTTCCAAAGTTTGCCGCGAAATCGCTCGTTTTCACTTTGTACCAGTCGGACCGCGCACTAAAGCCTAACACTGAAGCGAGCCAGTCCAGATAGACACGACGATTCTCCTTTTCTAGCCAGTATCCTTTTGGGACTGAGTGAAATTTCCAAGCCAACAAATCTAGGTTTGGGTAATTCGCAGATACGAGTCGATAAATTGAGCCGTCGTAGAGCCTCAATAAGGTGGAGCCATGGTGCTCCGTGATCAAGTCAGCCGAGGCGGTATACCAAAACTCCGGGTCATCGGGTCGCTTCCCCATTGAACGCGCCAGCCATTCGAGGTAGTGTTTCTGGTTGTTAATTTCCTTCCAATATCCCTACAGGTGGAATAAAGAACCCGTTCAGAGAGAAGAAGACTCGACGCAGCAAATTTGTAGTACCGCTCCAACAGAATCTCGAAACAGCCACGGGTGCCAGTCTCCTAGTGGGTAGATGGCCTGCAAGATTTTCCACAATGGTCCCCTATATAAAATGAAAATCAACGAAGAAAAAAAGCTCGAGGGAACAGGAAATCGGACCGGATCTTGAGCAGCTCGCCGAGGCCAAGCTTTGAGAGGTCTGATGCGCTCACCTTGTACCAATCATCCAATGTCAAAATTCCTACCAAACAATGAATTGAAATTCAAAAATCATCATCTGCATATGAGAGGAGGAAAGAGTCGTCGAACCTAAAGCAGCGCTCTTCAAGTCAAGGGAGGCTCTGACATTCTCGTCTTTCCTCCAAAATTCTCCTTCATTTTCTCGGCTTTCTTCGATGATTAATTTCTAATGAAATTTGTGTCACAGAAAATTAAGCGGAACTCGCACTAAACAAGGAACCTTGGACGTCGAGGTCGTCGAGGGAAGGGTCGAGGTTTGCATTCTCCTCCAACAGATCTCCCTCCGCCCATCATAGACAGAATGTGGTATAACTTCTTGTTTAAGATATTGTTGACGGAGCGCAAGCCGATAACCACACGTAAGTGAGCGGGGCAGGTCTTGGGCGAACGTTGACCGTCGACTGCGAACGGCGACACTCCGCCCTGCCATCGCTGTGCGCCTAGAAATGTCCCAATTATGATACAACGTTCGCATTAAACTGCCAGAGAGAGGCTTACGTTTCGATCAGCGGGAAAGGAAGGAATGAATTGGTCAGAGCGTCAGAGTGGACCATCTCGGACGGGGAGGTCTCAGTCTTCGAGGCATAACGAGGACCGAAGACGAGCACTGGTTTTTGTCTCTGTTAATTCGCGTCATTGTTTTCTTTTTTTGCTACCCTCCGTTTTTATCTGTATATATATATGGCTACGAGAAAGGAGATCATGGAGGCGGACGGCTTCACGATGGTGGGACACGGCGGCGGCCGACCTCGTAAGTCGCCCGCCAAAGCTGGCTCGGCCTCTCCCTCCTCGTCTCCCACTGCCTCGCCGATACGCCCCTCGGGTTCCTCTGTCAAAGCGGCCATGAAATCAAACAATGCATCTAAAATTAAGAAATCGATTGAGGCGATTGAGCACATGGGGTACGGCGCCGTTTGCTCTGACTCGGTCATTGGCGTCGAGCTCGCCGACGATTTGCTTATTGTTTGTCTCTTTAGGCTGCAGTTCGAAAATAATGGTGTCAATGCAGCCTTACAGAGTACCGATTAGCTTTCATTTGATTTGTTTCGTTTCACTCAATGGGGATTGCAGAAACGTTCCTGGAAGCCAAGCTCTCCACCCCTCAGCGCGTGGTCGCTCTCGGTCTTGGGTCGCTTTCGTCGTCGACCATCTCGCAGTACCAATTTGCGTTCCTGCTTGCCATTCGCCAGATTTTTGGAGTACCAAGTCATGGAGCTCTTTAACCTCCATTTTTTCCCTTCATAGTTTGCTCGTGTAGGTGACGGTGGTCGACGCATACGATCCGGTGTTCGATGAGGTCGACGCCGCTATCATCAAGCACTTTGAATGCTCGCAGATTCCCAATAATTCGTCCGGGAAATTTTCGAGTGACGATCTCACAATTTACTATATGCCGCACTGTCCATTAGGTTTGTATGGCAACTTGCTCATGTCAAACTGGGAGCCCACTAAGCTCAACAATACGGTCATCGTCGGCAACTCCTTCTCCAATTATGATGCCCGCCGCTCCTCGTCAACGCGCGACAAGCAAAGTTCAGAGGAATTCGTTTTTAGAGCGAACAATTACCTATTAGAGTTGAACTTGACGTTTGCGGACGAGGCCTTTGCAAACGCTTTTTCTGATCAATTCCTTCACGTGTGGAAGGAGCTACCTGGCCCCTCGAGCGACTTCTGGCAACGGGAAGGGGCAACTGAGAGCCGTAGCCTTGAGGTGATCAATAGCGCTCTGCAGCAGTTGACTTTGTGAATTGTAAAAAATGATGAACTTCATGACGGTGTTGTTTGAAGTGTGGTGGGAAGAGCGGAGTTGACATGACAAAGATGTTAGAGACTCTTCATATGGTTAGACTAATTTCATATGAGTACAAGTGTAACAATGATGAGATTGCGCGCTCCGTCACGAAAAGTAGCCGTAAGTGGCTTTCTTGATGCGAAATGCACGAATCGTAACAAAGAGCGCCGCCGCAGTGTAGGCGATGGCATAAGGGATCATGACCGTGAACCAGATGATCTGCGATACATGGAAAAAGGCGAAGAGGTAAATGAGCAAGATCCCGATGCTGAAGCCGAGAATGAGCACGACGGCGGCAATGATCGACGCTTGGCGGACGCGCGCCTTGATGTCGACAACCTCAACGCCGACGTGGCCGGCGTAGTGGAGCTGGGCATGCTGGGCGACGATATCTGCGTGTTGCTGCTCGACGCTCGGGTCTTCGGCGGCAACAGGATGCGAGATGGCACCATAGCCATAGCCTCCAGGGCCGGTCACCATGATGCTACCATGCTCGAGATGCGCCATTATTATTATTGATCGCGATGATCAACGCGCTCCGATTGAGCGCGCGGTGATCTAAAGAGAGAAGGCAATTAGCGTATGAATAATCGCAAACAACATAAAATAGCACTAAGAGATCTCAACGAATCGTCATGGCGCCGAGGGAATAAGCGTGCTGACGACACAAAGCTAACTTCGAGTACGAAGCGTCACATCGTCAGTACGAAACCACAAAAATATAGACTTAAAAAGGCTCAAAGAAAAATATGGGAATAGTGAGTGAGAGTCGTGAAGAGGACAAGGTCGACGACGGAGACAGACCTGACTGAACGGAGACCTCCCGTCGCCTGGCAATCCCGCACGAGCCTGAGTGCTCTGGGCGTTCTGTTCCTCCGAAAGATATGGAACTGGTAAAGATTGCGTGCAAAGGAACTTCTAAGAGTAGTCAAGTACCGCTCGAGGCCTTGAGCTTCAGCTCGGATGATTTCCAAAACATTCAAGCGCCAAACCGCAAAATTGCTCCAGGTGTGGCGAGCCATGAGCCCCTCTGCTTCATTATTTTTTCTTCGCGACGCTGATCAATGTACGACGAACAATGTTGGTTATATTGTTTAGTCAATTTCCTTCGGCAGTCTCCCTGTCGCCTCTCCGGCAGTGGTGTCCTCGCGTCGTCGTTGCCTATCGAGTTCTCCCTCCCCTGTCTTTTTCTTTGTCATCTGAATTTTTTCTTTGTCATCTGAATATTATCTCGTACGTGCATGCGTGTACTCGGCCCCCAAGCGCTGGGCGGAGCAGGGTATTTTCTCGACGTCGAGAATTTCCCTCGTCGACCATTTCCTCCCCGTTCGTTTCAATCCCCGGGGCTGCCATGGAGTACTTCGCGATTACATTTATCTCATTCTCATTTTATTTTATTTTTTATTTAGGTCCTTTGAATGAAGAGGACCCTCGAGGATGCGGTAGTCGACCGATCTGCAGATAAGCGCGCGAAAGTCGGCGAGGTAGTTCCGACGGTCGCTGACCCAGGTATCATCTACCTCCGCTGAACTCTGTGGCATTTGCATTTTTAAATTATTTTTATGTAACATAGACAGTGACTGTACATAGACTCTATTCATTGATATCTCTGGAGCATGCCCTTCATATTCCTCTGCAACGCATTCTCCATCCCCTTCGCTGTGACTTTCGCTAGTCTCCCCCAGCATTAACCCTCTTTTTGAATTTAGGTACTAATTCTAACATAGCACATAATGAGCTCGCGACGGGACCAGAAAATAGTCGGCGACTCTTCCTCTCCATCGCGTATGCTGGGCCAATGTTCTCAACGCCTTGGTATTCAATCCACCTTCTTGTTGGGTGGAACGAAAGTTGATCTTCTCTGTAGGATGAAAACTTCCATGCCTAAGAAAGGAGTCCTCATCAAGTTGTTACAAACGGCCTTATCGACTGCAATCGCCAAAATTCTTCCTCTGGGGACCAGTACCTTCGCTCGTGCCGTACTTCCCGCATTCGAACACCTCTGTGAATTCATTTGCAAATTATTGTTTTGCGTTTTACAGTATTCTCATTTGACAAAACCAATGGCGTCATCCTCAACGGCGGACATCTTCTACATGGACTCAGAGGAGCAGATCGACCTCGACGCCCTCAATAAGGCCCTGCCGGACGGAATGATCGCTCGTGGTACGTCCTTTATCATCGTCGGTCTTGAAGATGAACTAATTTTAGCGATTTAGAATCGTATTTGGTCCAACTTCCCACGCGTCTTGTGGTGGCAAACCTCAATATTACTGCCTTGCTCCCTCGTACCCTCGTGGGGATGAAATCGTCTGGAGAACTTGGCTCCATCCTCTCTGTCTTCTTTCCCGATCCCGAAACAACTCCAATAATTGTTAAGAGAAAAGTTAAAGTGGAGAAGGTCAAGGTGAAGTGTATCTCCATTAGCTTCACTCTCTCGTCAGCCTCCAAATCGAGACTGGCCGCCTTTTCGTCTGGTCAAGTTGGGGATGCCATTACGCAGATGTTATCTGCTTTTGCTGCTGTCGCTTCCGATATCATCTCCGCAGAGAAAGCAATCGAGCTCCTAACAGCGAAGAAGTGGACCGCCAGGCTGCCCGATGTGTTCATCTGTTTCGACACGGAACTCTCCGAGCTTCAAATTTCTGGCAATCTCATCGCGCATTCATCTGCTCAGGTGCGCCCCTCGAAATCTTGGAGCTCTCTTTTCTCACTAACTGCTTCTTCAGGTGATGTTAGGGAGAGAGTTTTTCAAAAAAGTCGTTGCCCCTGCGGTCGCTGGTGCAGCCGACGATTCGGCAATGTCCGCTGCTACAATTTTGCTTTTTGTCGTGTGCTTCCCGCCTTACGAACGCTTCTAGCTCGGCTATTCTGAATGAGCTCAAGACTTTTGTGAGGCATTCTTTTGTTGAATTTCATCTTCCGTCACCTCCCCAACTCCGTTCTTCTCAAGAGGTAGTTATTTACTGTTTGTTTCCATTTTCGATGGTGGTTGTATTTGATCGGTTCTTCTTCAACTCATAGGCGACGCCGATAGATCTGCCTCAGGAACAACCTGTGATTGGCTCCCCTCACTTCGTCTCGGTGATCCGATCAACCATATCTCCCGTCATTTCCGAAAAGTTACAAGATGCCTTGCCCGAAAAGTTAAACGGCTTGCCCGAAAAGCTAACCAAAGCCTTGCCCGCAAACCCTGAGGAGAAACCCGTGAACATCGCCTTCCCAGTAGACCAATCTTCGGAGCAGAGTGAAGGCGATGATGATGGCGCCGCTCTAAAATTGAATTTACAGCAATACTCGAGCTTCTTTGAAAAGAAGGAGACCGACCGCAAAGCCGCTCTTGCTGTCCAAATGGAGGAGTTGAAATCCAAAATCCGGCGCAAGGAAGTATCCCTCAAATCCAATCTCTCATCCGCAGATCTCGCTAAAGCTGAGCTTGTCAAAGAAAAGATACGCAAGCTGCAACTGCAGATTGAAGAAAAAGAGACCGAAGCCAATACGAAGAAACGGCAAGAGAGGTCCAAAAAATTTGGCGACACGAGGACTCCTCCATCTTCGATCATCCCCGATCTTTCCGATATCAGTCGGTCAAATCCCCATCCAACGAACCTCTCCTTCACCATAACCAATGATCTCGAGCCGAGTATCGAACGACAGGAGATGGTTGGCAACAATCCGCGTGAAATGGACAATCAAACGGCTCTCATTCGCCAGAAGCTCCTAAAAGCAAAGCTCCTTCGATTGAGTAAAGAGTCCGAGCAACAAGAAAAGGAAGTCCAAGTTCAGTTCGAAAAAGCGGATATCCGTCAGCGGCCCGCTGGCTACGAACCACTCGGGACTACTGAAACTCTCAAAAGCCGCCTAAAGTCGCTGAAACAGAAGCTCAGCGGCAGTCAATCCGTTCCCTCGTCACCATCACCCTCCCTTTCAGCTTCCGCACCTGCAATCCCTTCTGCAATTTCAAATACCTTCGATCCAATGAACGTTGACCAGGAGATTTCAGATTTTCTCGAGCTTCATGGTGGCTCCTCCCGGCCTCCTGTTGCTCGTGGCCCAACTTCTGCTGACACAAATGATGAGATGCGCAACGAGGGAGAAAAACGTGATCGCGAGGAGGAAGGTTCTGCGATTCAGATCATTGAGGGCATTTCGAACCCCATCATTCTTGACACTGCCGAGCGACAAATCAGACTCCGATCTCTGCGAGAGCTGCTGAGTTCCGAAGAAGCTCAACTGAAAAGTGCAAAGGCTGAGCAAGAAGACCTCTCTCAATTCCATCTCGCTCATCTCCAATACGTCGCACAGCTCGAAGATCTCCTGATGAAAGCAAAGGCAAAGGTGAAAGAGCTTGATGTCGAGAAGTCTGCTTTTACGAAGGATCTCCGCGAGAAAGAGACCGCACTGCTCCAAAACAAACTCTCTTATGAGCAACTCTCTAAGTCGATCGCCACTTCCTTCGAAGAGCTTGCGAAGAAAAAGAAAGACTTCTCCGATATTAAAGAGGAGCTTCTGAGCAAGTACGGGGAGGTGCTTCCATTGTTTGCTCCATGCACAATTTCTCTCGACCTTCTCCCGTTGATCTCTTGGAAGCCGATTTTATCGGCATCGCCTTCGCCGACCGACTCTTCTTTGACTCCTTCTTTGAGTCCTTTATTTCCCTCTTCCACGCACACCTCTTTTATCACCCAAATTCTGGCCTCTTTCAAGAAGCCTCCTTCTAACAGCCCTCAGTCCAACCTCACAACGGGGCGCTTGGCTAGTTCTCTGCCCGCCCTTCCGAAAGACTCTCCCCTCCTTCTCTTTCGATCGTCTCGCCTTCTCCCCAATTATCCATATCCGCTCAAATCCAAATCGCACTCCCACAAGATCAATCCAATGAAGCCGTTTTGCAAGTTCGAGCTCCGTGGCGTTTGCAACGACGAGTTGTGCCCCGGTCAGCATCTCCGCGATTACTCTTTAACCGACGTGCAAGTCCTCCTCGACCTCGCTGACTATGCCTCATGTGTGGACATTGCCGTGGACTCTGACAAGACTCAGCGACAAGATTTACTTCAGCATCTCCGGCCGATCATATCCGAGGGAGTCACACAGGGTTATAGTGATCTGCAGGCTAAGAAGATTGCCGAGGGAATCCACCAACTCTCCAAGAATACTGATCACTTCCTTCCTCTGAGCAGTCGCACGCACCGCCTCCAACTCTCTCAGCGTGGAAATGTTGGAGGCAAGAAGAGGGCGCTTCCTCAGCCCGGCGAGACTGCCAAGCGCGATGCCGACGTGAAGGTTGACGACAGCGAGCTCTACCTTGAACATGTACTCAGTATTGTCTTCTCCTCTTCCAGAATCCAATTTATTGGCATTTAATTTTATAGGCAATTGGTCTCGGCTCAGAGGCTATCGTGAAGCAGGCTGACTTTATCGGCTTCGTCGCCAAGCACGAGGAGGAAGAGGCCGAGGAGGTCGCCGTGGAGGACGCGGTGAAGGAGAGAGAAACTGACGATGCGATGGACGTAACCAACGACGCTGCTGAAACTCGCTACTTTGGCGAACCTCACGTTTCTTCCTCTTTGTCCACCGCAATCTTTTCAGCGTTGCAGCTTCGCGCACAAGGTCGGCTCGTTGAAGCTCTCGGGTAACCCTCGTCCTTTTCTCGTCCCCGTTCACGTCAATTCCGTGCTCTTATCTTCGCATTTGTTGCTCTTTCTTTTTCTCGTTTAGTTCACTTTCGGTCGCTCTTGAGTCTGATCGGGAAAGCTCCCGTCTTTGGTTTGTCTACCTCTCACTTTTTCGCGAGCTTGCGCCATCTTCACCCGAACTCGAAAAGATGTCCGCCGTTGCTGTGGACAAGTGCCCGGGCTCGTTTTCTCTTCGAATCTTGCGACTGCGCATTGTTGGCTCTTCTCTCGAGAGGCTCATGGAGAATCTGAAGCCCGCAGTCGTCCATCTCATCGCCTCCTCAGATAGTAGCTCTACATTGTCGTCCAAAATGATGTTCCTCCTTTCCGAGGTGGTGAGCAACTTGTTACTTGGTGTCAATGGCGTGGCTCCCGCGAAAGAATTCGTAACCAAGGTTCTTTTCGATCAGAATGCCGACGCTCTTTATGTGCAGATGCGCCAATTACTTAGCCCCGATGCTTTGGCAAAAGTCTCTCTCCTCTTGATCCACATCATCCTCTTTGGCCGGAATATGACTCTCGTGGACTTAGTCAGTGATTCGTTGGTGGTTCTCAACTGGCGCCGCTTCTTCGATCAGATAGGGGCCGACTCGGTCGGAGCTGCGCTTCAACAGCTTCGAACGGCGTTTGAGAGACTCTTCGACTCATTTCCCTTGTCGGTGAGCATTGCTGAACTCCTCGGAGTTAATCAAATTGCAATGGAGTTGGCTTATGACTTGAACTTTCTCAAATTTCTTCCCCTCGACAAATCGAAGCATGCGTCTCTACTTGCCCAAAGGGGTCAGCTGGCTCGATCTTCGTGCCAGCGCCTCCTCAAAAAGTACACTGGAGACGCTTTGTTTTGGAGGATGTACGCTATGGTCGAGGCAGAACTCGGTGATTGGGATGCCTCGCTGACAATTCTCACGCGAGCTCTGGCTAAGTTTATCGACCCTCAGCTTCTCCTCGAAGCGGTTGAGCTCTCATTCCGTCATAAGCAGCCTTTATCCGCGCAGACTCAACTTCTCTCCCAATTTTCCCGAGCTTTGACCTCTATAAGGCTTCCTCAGGCTGCAAACCCCACTGAAGAACTTTATTTGGTCGCTCGTGTTCTGATGAAAGCTCTCGACCTCGACATTGAGAGCTTTGACTCGCTCAACTTTGGCCCCAGCCGCTTCAACAACCTTTTCTCCTCGCCCACCTCATCTTCTTCTTTCAAAGCGTCTCTCCACTCAAACCCGTTTGCCTACCTCGTTGTCTACACAACTTTCTCCTTCCTCCTTAACGGCAACTCCTTCCCACACGGTGTGCAGGCGATCACTCGCGTCTTCGAGATTGGTTTGAGTCGCATGGAGACCGCCGCCAATGCCGCGATACTCTCCTTTCACTTCATCTCCTTCTGTTCTTGTGAACAAGCGTCGTTAGCTGGTCCTGATCTGGTGGAGCAGTTAAAGACGAAGGCCGCTGGCTTGGTAAGAGTCACGAGCGACTTGGAGCGCAAGGAGGAGAAGGCGGCGCAGCAAGAGTTCGGCTTTTTCTCTGAGCTCGCCGAGTTTAAGGGGCTGAAACCGTTTTTGTGGAGCGGAGCGGCGATCAATGTCCTCATCGGACAGTTATTGCCTGCTGTTGTCTTCTCAGAATCGGATTCAATTCACTTCATTCTCGAAAGCCTTGAGAGTTCGCCTAGCATCGAGCTTCGTGTCGTGCTTCTCTCCTCCCTCCTACGTCGGCTGCGCGCTGCGGTCCCGCCTCAGAGCTACTTCCTCGAGAAGCTCTTTAGAGATGTCGTCACCAGAACGGTCGTGGCATTGGAGAGGTCCTTCTTCTTGGACCATGGGCCACTTGCGCTGCACCTCGGCCTGGTTAGCACCTATTGGTCTAAGTCGCTGAAGACACTGCTCGCCGCTCTGCAATCGCTTTCCATCAAGTTCCCATCCTCCAGTGAAATCGAGAGCCTCCTCGCCGCCATTAAGGAGAGTCTCGAGATCGAACACTTCCTCAGGTTGCAGTGATTCCCATCCGTCTCCCTTTCTCTTTCTTGTGTCTGCTTGTGTTCTTGTTGTTCTCAATGCACGCAATGATGTGGTTGTATGTTTCGCCTATGGGAGACAACTCACAAATCGATAGGTTGTACTTGAATGACTTTTCAGAAGCAATATGCAGCCAACTCCGACTTATCCCCGACCATTGAAATGGTGAGCGTTGCCGTCGCTATTCGCTCTCCTCCGGAAGGAAGTGGGATGCTGTATCGAATTTGCCAAGCTGTGTCATGCCGCCGGGCAGCACGGCGTGTTGAGCTGTCCCGTATTAATTACGGTAGTAACGGTACGGTATGACGCCTTGTCCTTGCCCTTGAGACTACTCTTGAGTTTCCCTCCCCAAACGCTTCTTAGCCCTCATTTATTAAGGTATTAATATTCAAGCGTATTTGATGAGAAACTCTGATCCAGACGACGTTGTGTGTGGTCGGTATCGAAGAGCCTCGTCGAGCTCGCCGCCAAGTCACTCCGAACCTAGTACCTCTCAGCTGGCCCCTGCTTCCTTCTGTCACTTGCGCTACCTTTTCATACATGATATCTCATCAAGTTGATACCCCACTCGTCAGATCTCCATAAAGCGATCTCCCTCGGGAAATCCAGCCGCTTCTCTCGCTCTCTCTCTCTCTCTCTCTCTTCTCCCGCTTACTTCTCCTCCCTGAGATTCCTTCTAGTCCGCTCATGTTGGTTTCTCCTTCGCATTTTCCTGCATCTCTTTTTTGTTTTCATTTTTTCCTTTTATTTTGAAGGAATTGGACATTGTCTCCTTATTCATCAACGAGGTCAATATCGTCCAAGCGACAATAAAAGTCCATTCCCATCTCAACTATGGATAGATCTTGAACTTGGCAAGGGGCTTCTCGCCCAATTCGCCATTTGAATGTCTCCTGGAAGATCAGCGAATCTAAGCGCTGCTAACCCAACCCGAGGAAGCCTGAGAAACATGGACCTGGCGTTCATTGCCGCCCTTATGGTTCGTTACTCCGCCTCCCCACAATACCCTTCTCTCGGCGTTCGCGCCTTCATTTTAAAAAAAGATGATATGATTCACGTATTTATTTGGTATTTGCAGGATAGCCAGCGCAGCCAAGGCCTCTGGAGAGCCCTCTAGGGTCACGCGATCCCCGGCGTTTCATTTTCGATGACGTCGTCAGTGAAGCAAAGCCGCCCCCAATCCGCCACTTCCCCATCGCTCTCTTCGCGACTTGCAGCGGAGATCGCGCAGGGTGTTTTACGCTCCCATGTCGCCCAAGGCGGGATCGGCCTTGTCACTCTTGTCGCTGTTCCCGCAAGAAGCCCTCCATCATGAAGTTCCTCGCCCTCTTCGCCGTTGTCGCCCTCGCCTCGCTCGTGGCCGCTCAGATGGCCGAAGACAATGCCAACCTCCTGCGCAATCGCAAGCCGCGCGACTCCACCGACGTCGACAAGATCTTTGGCAATGTTCGCTTGGCCATCAAGGGCCGCATGGGCCAGAGCACGGACAAGCTCAATACGGAGTTCAATGGCTGGTCCACCAACGTTAAGAATGACAATCTCGAGCTCATGCACGCGCAGCTCCGCCTCAACCAGCTCGGCCAAGACGAGAACTTGATGAGCGACGTGGCTGGCAAGCGCAAGCCTGGCAAGATCATCCACGCCTTCTCCTTCTTGGATAAGCAAGTACTTGTCCCCGCCGCTTCACCGGGTTGCTTCCCCTTTTTCATCACCTTCCTTTCTAGGCCGATCGGTTCAATAGCTATTTCTTGATTCAGAACGACGATACGGACATGGGTTCGTGCTACTCCCTGACGAGCGATCAACTGCGAAGCTCGCCGCGGTTTGCCGACTGGACCGCCACTGATGCTAAGTGCGGTGATAATCGTGCGCCGTCATTCCCATTCATTCGCTGGCGATTTGGTAATGTTAATCTTTGCAGAGGAGGGCACTGTGTACACGCGTGAGTTCGCCATCGCTGACATCGGCCTCGACTCTGTTGTCGCGGCGTGCGTCACGGCGGACAAGATCTCCCTGGTTCTTCCTTCGTGCCTTTCAATCCGCTTATCGATCGTCTATTTCATGTTTCTAAAGGCTTCTTAATTTTGCAGTTCACTTCGGAGGACCGCGTGCAGAACCAAGTGGCGACGGTTTCCGAGGCTGAGGTAGTAAACACGCTGGCCAAGCCCTCGCTCAATGACCGCGCTACTTTGCTCGAGTTCGCCGTGCCTGCTGTTTGCATCATCAATCCCAAGCCTTTCGACTTCAATGCCATCCTCCAAGAGCTTCAGGGAGAGGCGCCCAATGTCGATAATGTCGAGGGCCGTCGTCGCTTGAATCGCCTGCAGCAGTAAGCTTGCATTGCTGAGCTGCTGGGAAATAAAATATTCGATCAATTGACTTCCTGTCGCGGCCGGTATCGCTGTATTTGACAATCAGCACAATGCGGTGGGAGTGCGGCAGCTACTTGAAGTCCACGTAGTCGAATTCGGTGGGAATACCAAAGTTCTTGTCAAACTCGACGCGATCTATGCTGAACTTGTTGAGCGCCCAGGAGCGAAGCGTGAGGATGTTATCTACGAACGAGTTGAGCCCCTCGACCACCCGGACAACATCGTAAAGAATCATACCAGTCCAACGATTTGAAGCCTCAGTAGCACTCTTGATATCCGCAGCTAGAATGAGATCAATTGAGAAAAGATGAAAGGTAGACGAGGACTTGAAGTAGAAATCTACCCATGGCATCGAGAACCGCAGGGTCGTTCTCGGCGTGAACTTTGAGCTCCTCCTTCATCTTTCCCATGTCCTCGTTCAAGCCATTAATCTCTTTCATCCTCTCATCGCGCTCATTCTAAAAGGGCGATATTCAGCCATTCAGGAATTCAAGGGAAGGAACCGAGGAAGTTGGTACGGAGGGTTCGCGGCCTTTCTGAAGTTCAAGGAAGCTCGAATCAAGCTCCACCTTGCGCTTTTTCGCATTCGCGATCTCACCCTCGTATTTGTCGATATCTCGCTTCCTCTAAACACCTCAGAATGAGAACTCGACTTTGAATGATTGCGCGGGAATACGATGGCGCAGATACCTTATTGATCGCCTCGGAGGGGAAGCTCCAGTAAAAAGTAGTGACGCCGATACGATCGCTGAGAACTTCGCCGTCGGCCACGAGCTCTTGCACCACGTCTTTCACAGTTTGTTGAACTAAGAACGAACGTAAGCTTCCTCACCCAGGCGACCTTCATCAGAGAATCGCCGAGCTCGACGATTGAATCGAAGAAGACCCCGCCATGAGCGCATCAATTTTAGGTTAAAAAATAGAAATATTAGGCGTTGTAACACCAGATAGTGGCAACTCGGGATCCAGAAAATGGCTGCGACGCCCACGAACACGGGTAACTCTGGAGGCGGGAAGACTGATGAATGAAATACACACCCACGCCGCGTTTCGAGGCGACTTTCTCAATGTCTTGGATCGCATACGGCTCTTTGGTTTCGCGGAAAATGGCAATTATCGTGTCCTTCTTCTCGTCTCTGGACAGTCCGCGCCTCTTGCTCTGAACAAAGAACAAAGTCAACAAACATCAGCGATGGAGAACTTCACTACTACACGAGGAACTTGACCGCTGAACCATTTTAATCTCCTACTATTGCTAATATAAAACTAATTGTGTCGAATTGGTTCAAGGCCAGGCTGGCTAGGGACTGGCAGGGAGCTCCGACGCTTGGACAAAGACTACAAAACTGCGAGGCGGTTTGTTTTCGTTGACGGTTGTTTGTCGCGGAAATTGGGATACTAATGGATTACCGCTAAATACGAACATTCTCTATTTCCTCTGAGGAGATATGTCGTCTGAAGAAGAAATTGATGGAATGGATGTGGACATCGCGGCGCCACTGGATGAGCAGGATCATCACCACGATGACGAAGCGATGGCCCGCGAGCGCCTCGCCGTCCTTGACTCCCTGGCGGGCCCCCATGCCACCGCTGAAGCGAGCAACAATTTCTTGAGGTAAAATCTTTCTAATGCATCTTTATCCTGGATGGTCTTGCCCTCGTTGATTGCCTCTCTTTTTGTCGACCTCGACGAAGCATCTTGTTGATCGGCTCATCCGCTGCATTTCGAAATCCAAATAAAGATGGTTCTCTTTCTCATTTTTGTTTTCGGCTAGATTTGTGGAGGAGAATGTGATGCATGCGCAGGAGGGAAGCGATTTCAAGACCGTCCTCGACTTCCACGCCGCCGAGGTCATATCAATGGTCGCTCGACAGGTCGACCTCAATCGCGATCCCGCCATCAGGGTCCCATTCCACCTCATGCGTGATTTTCGTGGTCCTGGTTAACACTCTTGGTCAGGTTCTTGGTCGATTTAGCGAGTTGATGTCATCTCGTGAACTCTTGATGGCCCTCACCGACCTCTTCCATCGCTACGGAGGTTCTATATTCTCAGCGCGCGGCCAAGTAGATCATTGTTGCTCTTATGTCTGAATTTTATAGCCCCTCAAGCGGGACAGCATGCCGACGATCCATTGACTTACTCCTCTAATGCTGTCCTCATCACCATGGCGAGCAAAGCTATTCATGGCATCAGTAAAAACAAGCACCTGTTCGCCAAACAGGTCCCATCTTAACCAAAATCTTCCGATCGCGATTTTGTCACATTTCGATATTATATTACATTAGATTTTAAACGCAGTGACACGGCTGATCGACCGCCCCCTTGTGATTGAGGACGCCCCGACTGAAAACCAGGAAGGAAACGTCACGGTGTGCCTCTGATTTCTCTTGGCCATTGTCTCGTCCGAATATTTATCTTTTGTTATTAGTATGCAATGACGAATATCGATCCAGAGCGAGTACAAAAGCAAGAAAAGCAAGTGTTGAAAAAGTGGAAATCAAACCTCGAGCATCTTCTGCCGTCCTTGTTCGAGCTCCTCCATCAACTTGCTTCTCCAGGTTCTAATCTTTTCGTCCAATTTTTGTTCCCAGTCTTTGTTTACACTTTTTTGAAGTAGGTGATGGAGATTCACATAAGCTAATGGCGGAAGTGGTCACTCCCTTCCTCTTCTTGCTCGTCTCCTTTCTCTTCCAGTTTGCGGGGATGTCGGCCGCGCTGATTCCGCAAATCTATATGCTCATGCGACAGTTCACTAAGTTGAACCTCCTCAACATTCTCCGATTTTACGAGTTTGAAATTGACCCAGATCGCCCATATGTGGATGAATACGGTCGGAGCTCTCGAATCAATTTATTCGTACGACAACTTTCCCGTGCTTCTTTTGCGCGCTGCCTTCCCGTTTTGTTTTCAGGAGGCCCAATTGACTGAATTTGCGTATCGCCCTGAGTGGTCGCCTTTCGGTATGGCGACGTTGCTACATCATTATTGTGTCATCGAGCCCGAAAGCAGTGATCTTCCTTTGTACCAAGTCATCGAGATGGCAGTAAGTTGTGAGCATTTCTCACTCATGTCGTTGTTGTTAGAGCTCTCAGTCGAGAATATGTTACGTGGCTGCTGTTCCCGCACCTTGCCGCGTTGTTGCGATATACGGATCGATCTGCAATCGTCACTGCCATTGCTTTCACCGAACTTGTCATTGCTCATGTCGGCGAGAATTCGCTTGTCTATGAGGCCTTCTCAGAATGGGAGATGGCCAACTATCACCGCTTCGTCCGATGCTTTGTTGACCAACTCGTCAGAATTCCTGAGAAGGTCTTATTCCCTGCTGCTCATCTCATCTCGTCTCGTCTCGTCTCGTCTCCTCTCTCATTTGGGGATGTAGGATCTCCGTCTCCGCGGCCAGAAGCTCCTCTTCAAGATGTTGACTCTATTCAATAGTGAAGGCCGCTACCATGTGCTGGTCAAGCTCTTGCAGGATTGTCCCTATACCAACATGTACTCGCACTCGACGATCAATCAATTACCTCTAATTGGTTAACATTATTTCATATTCAGCAATTCGAACTTGGTGCTGACGTGGAAGGCCGAGTTTCTGAAAGCGCTCGACTCCGGAGATGCCAAGGCGCCCTTCTTACAACCGCGCACCCTGCAGGTGTTCTGGATGACCCTCTCAGTACTCCTCGCCTCATATCGATACTCGCCTCCTCTCATTTGTTCTCTCCTATCTTCCTCTTTCCGGGTTATCTGCATTTCCTAACACGTATTGATAGGGAAATCCGACGGATCTGCTGAATCGTCTGGAGGTGGTCCTGGCCTCGCTCAACTTCCTCCACGTTGTCTTTGTCAAATGGTACCCGGATTATTTGCGTCATTCTCAAACACCGTCGATTTCCTAATTGCTGTGATTTAGCAAACTCAAATCGACAAATGTGAACATTTGGTCTGCGGAGACCCTTCAAAAGATAAAGGAGCGCGTATTGACCCCCTGGAAGAAGCTGGTTGCGCTGCACCTCGACAAGGAGCACAGTGAAGTGCAATCGCGAGAGTCGCAGCAGCGGACTCTCGATGACATTCAGAAGCGCGGCATGCCTGCGTTATCGGCCACTGAGCTCGAGCGCGCACAATGGCGCAACATCAATGACCTCACGATGGTCAAGCAGATCCTTGACCGCATCGACGAGGTGGTCGAGAAGAACATCCTCTGAGCTTGTCTTGCCTTCTCGTCAAATGCTAATACCATCAAATGTCATTTATGTTTACAATTCGATGATATTCGCAGAGAGAGCTCATGGCGAAAGGGAATCAGGTCTTTTGTGATGGCGGGGCGACGGACTTGAAGACCTTGTCCTCCATGAACTTGAGGAAGCGGTGCGCGTACATGGTCGAGTTCACTGTCGACAGCTCCTCCTGCACACCAGATCAACAAGGTGACTCCATCACACAGAGATGAGATAGATCGGAGGGAAGGACCTCATGATAAGAGATGCTCTTGGCGGCGTTGGCCACCTTCTTGCCGAGGTCATAGACGGTCAGCATGTCTATGATGCCGATGAAGTAGACCTCGCGCCCCTCCGCACTTCCCTCTCCCTCTTTCTCTTTTTCTTTCTCCTTCTCTTTCTCCTTCTCCTTGTCCTTGTCCTTGTCCTTGTCACTCTTCTTTGCCTTGCTCTTGGGTTTGACTAGCGGTGATTCGACCTGTACGACGCGGTTGATGAGCGGCGAATCCGTCACTAGCTTGCCCGACTTGCTCCCAGTAGGATGCCTACGACCAACAAAAATTCGAGGTACATTTCGATCAACAAGCTCGAAATATAGGCGTACAAATCGTCCTCGTCGGTCATCTTGTGAACACCGATGAGTAAGCTATAGTCCATCATATGGTACTTCTCCAGCAACTACGCACCATCCCGGGATGAGCTCTCGAAATATATAAAATAATGACGAAGTGGAGGCAAGAGGAACCTCGACATCAAGTTTGAGTTGTTCAAGGAGGTCGGAGCGAGCGCGGTCGCCAATGGCGACCATCTTGTTGCGCTCGAGGAAATCGTTATCGAGCAAGATGGGCACCTTCTTCGCTAACTCTTTCGCCGTCGCGTTCCTGTCCTTCGACGAGCCCTATTCGTGCAATCAGCAAAAGACACAAAATTCCCCACTCCATCGTGAAGGTCACCTTGAGGTCGAACTTCTCGTCGATAGAGAGTGTGGTAGCGAGCAGATTGTTAAAGAGAATGAAGGTGCTCGGGCCGCCGCCCAAACCGCTGCGGAACCTCAAGAAACCGTAGATCTTCATGAGAGTGGAGTTGGGGTACTTGATCAGATGCTAGGGTGCCGAATGTCTTCATGTCAGCTGATACGATAGAGGGGGGTATGATAAACTCATCGCTGTACATGGTGATAGTCTTTGAGCATGGCCTTGAAGCCTTTGCGCTCGCGCGGCTCAATGGACTTGATGAAGAAGCTCTTGCGATCGTCGACGGAGGCCATGAAGAAGGAGCCGCTCTTCCCCGCAGAGCCCTCACTCTTCATGGCATCATCATTTAATGTCCATGCCGACTAATATCATATGAATATCAATATCAAAATGATGAAAACAAAACAAAGCAATTTCAGAGGCAACTGAGACGGACAATGAGTTTGCGTTGGTCGACGGAGTTGACCTTGCGGAGATTGGCAAAGATTGCCGGGGCATACTCCTCCACCTCCAATGTCGATCCGCTTTCTCTAATAATATTATATAATAATATTGATGAAATGTCGACAAAGGGCGATCGAATGGGAGAAAGGCGAGCGCACAGCTTGATCTTATGGACGGTCGAGCGGCGGTAGTCGACGTCCTCCAGCGGCAGATCACGATTCACTTCGCTCCTCAACTACAACAAAACGAAAAGATTATATAAATGTATATAAATGAATTGAATTTGTCGAAAAAAAAAAGGGGGGGGGATAAGAAAGGGAGAGAAGGCGCACGGCGGTGATGACGCCGAGGATGATCTTTGAGAGATACGTCTCGCCCTTTGGCGACCTAATGGAGGCATTAGACGCGTTCGGCATCAATGAAATACAAAAAAATCGCATCTAAAATCGTGTAAACTAATCTATATCATCGAGTTTATAGAGGAAAGAGAGGGAGGAGCGCTCCAAGCGAACCTAGCGCCGTCGTCGAGGTCGGCGGTCGAGCTCGTTCCCTCGCCCTTCCGCTTGGCTTGTCCTTTCTCCTTGTCCACTTTTTCGGTCTCTTTCTCTTCCTTCTCGACGCTATGATTATCGGTATTTTCTTTTATAACGTTTTCGGGATTATTGGAGGACTTGGAGGAGGGCGAGGCAGGCGTCGGGTGAATGCCCTTCGAATCGGATTTCTCCTCAACTCCCTTCTCCTCCTTGTCCTTGGTCTTCTCTTTAGTAGCGGCGTCATTCGACTTTGACATTGTGTAAATAAATAACAATATTTAAAAAGTCAGACAGAAACTATTGCGAAATGATCAGTCGAAAAATAGACGAGTCACAGTTCCTCAGTCGGTCGGTTGCCCATAAGGCAGCAAGCAGTGAGGATTCGAGTCTCTTTATCCTTGTCAGATCTTGTCTTTTATTATGACTGTAGAAAGCAATATTTATCTGCTATTGCTATTGCTACCATTGCTATTGTTACTGCTGCTACTGCTACTGCTACTGCTACTCCTGCTACTTGATTTCTTGGTGGGTTTGGCCGACTCGCTAAGCTCCACCTTGTCAGGGTCGGTCGTTGGCGACTCGGCGATCGTTGTGTGAGCAACGACAGTGACAGTGGAATCGGCAACAACGCGCGATTGGGTCACTGTGTCCGCCATCTTGACTGTGTCGGGTGAACGTGAGGAGATGCCTTCCGTTGGCTGGACCCTCGTTTCCTTGGTCGTGCCAGTCGCTTGCGTCTTGGTGCCAGAGGCTGAGTTGGACCATCCGCAGAGATGGCGGATGAGCTTGATGACGCCACCTTTGCGATCGACTAAAAACATGACACAGCAAGCGACGCCAAATTCGGAGATGGTGTCGAGCAAGACGGCCGGAATTGCTAATAGGCCGCCTTCGTACTTATACCTCTCGTTGACCGAGAAGCCAAACAGGATGACGGCCGTGAAGTATAACAGCCACAATATGATCGAAATCATAATGGTGCGAGTGGCCTAAGAAGAAAAACCGTCAATCCATAGCGAGGCCACGCAAGGAGATGGGAGAGACGCACAAAGGACTTCTTGAGGCGATTGTCCTCAGTGAACTCCTCCTTGTCCTGGAGGACGACAAGGATAATGTAGACCGCTATCATGCCCACTATATCGATAACCAAGGGCGCCAAGATGAGCGTATATCCAATGGTCGTGTTGTTGAAAACGAGGGTAAAGATGAGACCGGGGATGGCGAGGACGAGGATGACAATCCCCACCATGCAAACAATCTTTGTCCTTTTCGCCATGGTCGGCCTCATCTTGGCCTGCAATACATCCACCCTATCATTCGAGGAATCTGTCAAATACCTAAATCCCTACATTGCCAATCAAGATCGATCGGACCAGAACCCGAGGATCAGCGAGGTGGCGGCCATCCAACTCATCACGGCCACCACCACGATGACGGACGCGACGGGCGACAGTACTGGCGTGCTCCTGTTGCCCGAGAAGAGCGCCTCTGGCTGTATCAGCGATATGATCAGATATACAAACCTCACTATACCACAAAAAATTAAATATTTGCATGACAAATCCAACATAAATGGTTCAACGGACAGGCGCAACCGATCAAGCAAAGATAGAGCGCGATGTTCGATAGGCGAAAGTTGAGCATCCTCTTCTTCCCGAGGTCGATCATCTTCAAGATTCCCCACAAGATGAGGTAGGACATTATCACCAAGGCGATCGAGTGGAGCGCGTAATTGAAGGGCGCGTAGAAGCCGTGCCTATGAGGTACGAAGCGACATAGTCGGAGATGAAA
>Ga0154020_10001617_pt1 | contig 27671 bp, 17 predicted proteins | sample Klosneuvirus_201_FD_109709 | JGI IMG/M metagenome (GOLD analysis project Ga0154020, IMG submission 109709) | Active sludge microbial communities from wastewater, Klosterneuburg, Austria - Klosneuvirus_20160825_MG | ecosystem: Engineered > WWTP > Aerobic digester > Activated sludge | place...
GCCGCGTCCGCGAGCTTGGTCTCGGGCACGCCGGCGCCGTCGAACATGAACTGCCCGTCGTAGCGCGCGAGGCGCTTCTTGAGCCACGCCTTGAACGACTCGTCGAGCTGATCGGCGGTGACGCCGAGGCCCTGCTTGATGACGTCGTTGCCCTTCTTGCCCTGCCCCCAGAGCTCGAGCATCTTGACGATCTTCGGGAAGCCGTAGCTCTCGGCGATGTGGATGATGATCTGCGAGCTCGCGTAGTAGGCGACGATCACGTCTTGCTGGGTGCGCGCGTGGGTGAAGGCGCGGTTGAGGCTCTCCACCTTGGGGATGCGCCCGCCCTTCATCGCCTGGTAGAGCTGCGGGTCGAGCGCGCGGTGCCACTCGGGGCGCGTGACGATGGTCTCGTATTCGCTGAGCCCCTCGGTGAACCAGCGCGGCACGCGGTTCTTGGAGAGCTGGATGGCGAACACGTGCCCGAGCTCGTGCCACAGCACGAGGCCCCAGTTGGACGCCTCGTTCTTCGGCGAGACCGCGGTGATCACGCGCCCGAAGCACACGCCCGTCGGGCCGATGTTGGGCACGCCGTCGGTGCGCACCGAGAAGTGCTGGCGCTCGGGGAAGATCTCGATCTGCACCGGGTTCTTGGGGGTGAAGCCGTACTTCTTCACCATGGTGCCCCAGGCCTTGCCCATCATCTCGGGCACGTACCGGGCGAGCAGATCCGTCTCCTCCTTGTGGAAGCGGAACTTGAACACCTTGGCCGGCCCGGTGCCGTCGACGAGCTCGTATTTGCTCGTCAGCGTCTTCTCGAACAGGTTGAGGATGTTGACCAGGCGGACGTTGTACTTGTCGAGCTTGTAGGCCTTGTCGAGCGCCTCGAGCCCGAGCTTCTCGTCGCCACGGCGCAGCAGGTTCACGCCGAGCTCGGCCCACGCCTTGCCGTCCTTCGGGTCGACCTTGGTGGCCTCGGTCATCATGTCGACGATGTCGTCGTACCGGTGCTCCCAGTCCATGAACTCGGCGATGTCGACGAAGAACCGGGCGTAGAGCGGGTTCTTCTTGAGGACGTCGGCCTTGATCTTGTCGTAGCCGGGCTTGTCCTCGTCCACGAGCTTCACCGCGGCGCGGAGCGAGAGCAGGTCGAGCGCGTTCGGATCGATCGCGAGCCCCTTGCCCACCTCGGCGTCGGCGCCCTTGGTGTCCTGGTCGTGCAGCAGCATCGACCCGCGCACGAAGAAGGCGCGCGTGAGCTTGGGGTTCACCTTGAGCGCGGTGTCGAGCTCGCGGTTGGCGGCGTCCCAGTCCATCGTCTGCGCGAGCTTCACCTCGGCGGCGAGCAGGTGCCCGAGCGGGTGGTCCGGCGCCGTCGCGAGCACGTCGCGCACGCTCTCCTCGGCGTGCCCGATGTCGTACCAGTCGAGGAAGAGCCGCGCCCAGGCTACGTTGGTCTCGACGTGCTTCGGCTTGAGGCGCTGCGCCTCCTTGAACGTGGAGTTCGCGTACTTCACGTCGCGCATGGCGTGGGCCGCGCGCCCCACGCAGGCGAGCGAGGCCGGGTCCTTCCAGATCGGGTCGTCGCCCTCGCTGTCCGCCTCGAGCGCGTCGGCGACCTTGCGCGCCTCGTCGCGGTCGCCCTTGCGCACCAGCGCCTCCACCAGGATCCCGCGGGCGCGCGGCGCCTTGGTCTCGTCGCGCAGCGCGTCGGCGATCTTGATCGCGTCCTCGACGCGCCCGACGGCGAGCGCGGCCGTGGCCTGCCAGCCGATCGCGTCGTGCTTGGCGTCCTCGTCCTTGCCGGCCTGCCCCGCGGCCTTCTTGGCGAGCGACTCCGCGTCCGCGTAGCGCCCGCTGTCGAACGCGATGCGCGCGAGCCCGATGGTGGCGCGCGCGAGGTCCTTGCCGCTGACCGCCTCGAGGTCCTTCTTGGCCGTCGCGTAGTCGCTCTTCTCGAGCGCCTCGAGGCCCGTGGCGAGCTTGCCGGTGGCCTGGAACCCGACGACGGAGCTGGCGGGCTTGGCGACGCTCGCCTTGCCGGTCGGGGCCGGCGCGGAACCGGCGGGCTTGGCGATGCCGGCCTTCTCGGCGAGGCCGCTCCCCGAGAACGACGAGACCCCCACCAGCAAGGACAAAGCGACGAAGAACGGTGGGGCGAGCGGGCGGCGGCGCATGGGGTCGCTAGCTTAGACGTCCGAGCCGCCCATACCATTGCCGACTGCGCCCCCGTGCAGTCCCCCCTTGACCAGGCCGGCGGGCCCGGTATGCTTCGCCCCCCTTTTCCGTCGATCGAGGAGTCCCCGTGGCCAATCACGCGTCCGCCGAGAAGCGCAACCGTCAGCGCATCAACCGTACCACTCGCAACAAGGCTCGTAAGAGCGCTGTCCGCTCCTTCGTGAAGAAGGTCCGCGCGGCCCTCGAGACCAAGGACGCGAAGGGCGCTGCCGAGCTCCTCAAGACCGCGACGAGCGAGCTCGATCGCGCGGCCACCCGCGGCGCGATCCACGTCAAGGCGGCCTCCCGCACCGTGGCCCGCCTCGCGGCGCAGGTCCACCAGCTCACGACCGCCAAGTAGTCCTCGTTTCCCCGAGGGTGTCGGTCTTTCGACCGGCACGAGAGTGTCCAGCGCCCGCCCTCCGAGGTGGGCGCTGCTGCATCCGCAGTGGCATGCGGGGCGGCAGAGCGCGCCGCTCCCGTCGGGTGAATAGAACCCTCTCGACCGCGCGTTGCCCGCGGATTATGTGTGCGAACCGCGTGAGCCTTCCTTCCCAAAGCCCCCGAGGGGGTCGCCACCTGGCGATCGCCGTCGCGACCGTGGCCATCCTGGCCGGTTTCCTGCTGCTGCGCGACCTCGCCAGCCTGGGGATCTGGGACCCTCACGAGCTCGGCCTCGCCGACCACGGCTGCCGGCGCGCCGCGGCGAGCGGCAAGGTGAGCCTCGCCGCGTGCGGCATCGAGGCGGGCAGCAAGGCCACCGACGTGCGGCCCATCGTGATGGTCCAGACCGTCGCCTTCGGCTTCAAGACCTTCGGCGTCTCGGAGTGGGCGGCGCGTCTGCCCCTCGCCCTCTGGCTCGTGGTCGGCGCCCTCGCCATCACCTTGGCGGTGAGCCGCCTCGTCGACGCGCGCGCAGGCCTGTTCTCCGGCGCGGTGTTCGTCACCATGCCGACCATCCTCGTGCAGGGGCGGCTGATCCTGGGTGACGCGGCCACCATGGGCGCGTTCGCGCTCGCGCTCTCCGGCCTCGCGGTCGCGGCGTTCGACACCGACGACGACGGCGCCCCTTCTCCGCTCGGCGCGCGCGTGCCCTGGCTCCTGGTCGGCGCCGCGGGCGTCGTCGCCGGGGTCGGCTGTCGCGGCGTGGCCGTCGGCACCGCCCCCGCGCTCGCCATCGGCATCGCGTGGCTCGTGCGCACGGCCAACGACGACGACACGCCGCGCCTCCAGGTCCTCCTCGGCGTCGCCACCCTGGCGGTCGCCGCGTTCGTCGGGATCAAGATGGCCGACGGCGAGCTCAAGGAGCTCGTGCTCCGCCCCGCCAGCACCCGCGCGATGATCGGCTGCGCCATCGCGGGCGCCCTCGCGCTGGCCGCGGGGGGCAAGGGCACCGTCGCCGAGCGCGTCGAGCGCGGCGTCGTGGGCGCGGTCCTCGGCGCGGGCGCGTTCGGCGTCGCCGAGGGCGTCGCGGTCGGCCTGCTCGCCGAGGACGGCAAGTTCATCGGCGCCGCGGGCGCCACCGCCAACGGCTCGCGCAAGTTCCCCACCTACGACCTCTACGTCCGCCAGATCGCCCACGGCGCCTTCCCGTGGAGCTGCTTCCTGCCGTTCGCGATCGGCCGCGCACTCGCTCGTCCCGCGGCCGTCGAGGGCACCGCTCTCCGTCGCGAGACCGACCTCCGCGTCGCGGCCCTCGTCGCCGCCGCCTGCTGCTTCGGGGTGCAGGCCATCCTCGCGCCGCGGTTCGGCCTCATCCCGTTCGCCGCGCCCGTCGCCCTCGCCATCGTGGTCGGCGTGGTCCTGCGCGACCTCGAGCGCGCCCCGACCGCCTCGCTCGCCGTCGCCATCGGCACCGCGGTGCTCGCGTTCCTGGTCCTCAACGACTTCTCCTTCGAGGACCTGAGCAAGGCGCCGGTCGAGCTCGCCACGGCGCCCATCATCGAGCCCTACGGCCTCTACGGCGTCATGGCCCCCGAGGAGCTCCGCACCAAGCTCACCAAGGTGCTCGCCGTCGCCGCGGCGGTCTTCCTGCTGCCCATCTTCTTCGTGTGGGTCGACGAAGATCCCGAGCCCAGCTGGACCAAGCGCGAGGCCCTCGAGCGTCCGATCCGCGGCCTCGTCGCCGCCTGGAAGCACCCCTACTACGGCCTGCTCCTGCTCCTCGCCCTCAGCTTCGAGGCCTGCTTCCTGCTGGCCGGGTTCGTCACCTGGAAGCGCAAGCTCCGCCACTACGTCCCGCAGCTGCAGGCGCTCTCCGGCCCGCAGCGCGACATCGTCGTCAACCTCTGGTGGTACACGGTGGTCGGGGCGATCGGCGCGTACTTCGCCTACGTCGGCTTCCTCTACGGCCGCGATCTGTTCCGCGCCCTCCGCCGCCAGCGCGTGGCCACCATCGCCGTCGGCGGGCTCGTCGCCGGCGGGATCTGGTCGCTCGGCGTGATGCCCGCCGTCGCCAACCAGTTCTCTCCGAAGGGCGTGTTCGCGAGCTACCGCAAGCTCGGCGCCGGCGCCCCCATCGGCCTCCTCGGGGTCAACGCGCGCACCGCCGCCTACGACCTCAAGGCCAACCCCATCGTCTTCAACGACGCCAAGAGCACCCACGACTGGCTCGTCGGTGGTGGCCGCCGCTTCGTCGCGCTCCGCAGCGAGCACCTCGCGGAGCTCAACAACCTGTTCCGGCAGAAGTCGGAGCCCCGCGTCAACCTCCCCATCGTCGACGGCCGCTCCGCGCAGATCCTCCTCGCGACCAACGCGCTCGAGGGCCACAAGAACGAGAACCCCCTCGACCGCATGGTGCTCGCGGGCATCCCCACCGCCACCACCAACTGCAACGAGCAGATCTGCGTCCCGAGCCGCGCGCTCGCCGACTGCGATCTCGACGGCAAGCTCGCGTGCGTCGGCTGGGAGCTCGCCGACGGCAACGGCCAGCCGGTCGGCTCGGTCACCTCCGGTCAGCGCGTCCGCCTGCGCATGATCTACCGCGTCACCGCGCGCATCAGCGGCGGCTGGCAGATCTTCATCCACGTCGAGCAGCCCGGCACCGCGACGGCCCGCAAGACCTGGGACCACGTGCCGCTCGGCGGCAAGTACCCGATGGACCACTGGCTCCCCGGCGACGTCATCGTCGACGACAGCGAGTTCAACCTCGAGCCGAACATGCCGGCCGGCCGCGCCATCACCATCCTCACCGGCTTCTTCTCCGGCAGCACCCGCCTCCCGCTCATCAAGGGTCCGAACGCCGGCCCCGAGGCGGAGGGCATGCGCCTCGTCCTCGGCAGCGTGCCGGTGCGCTGAGCCTCGGTCGGGCTTCGCCTTGCGCGGCGTGCGTCGCCGCCGTAGGCCCAAGCGATGTCGGAGCGCGACAGCTTCCTGCCTCCGAGCCCGTCGTCACCGCCGGGCGCGGCCACGCGTCGCGCCGAGGAGCGGACAGAGGTCTCGTGGGCGGTCGACTGCGAGCACGCCGACACGTTCCTTTATGTGGCCATCACCAACGTGAGCTCGCTCGGCCTGTTCGTGCGCACCGTGACCCCCCTGCCCATCGGCACGCAGGTGCGCCTCTCGTTCTCGCCCCGCAACGACGCGCCGTTCCGTCTGCTGGCCGAGGTCGCCTGGATCAACCACGACAAGCCCGGCTGCCCGAACCCGGGCATGGGCATGCGCTTCATCGACCTGCACCTCGACGAGCGCGAGCGGCTGGTCGAGGCGATCCGGACGATCGCGTATCTCCGCTCCTGAGCGGCGCCTACTTCGCAGAATACGGGAACGGCAGCCGGCGGACGCGAACGCGGTCGTCGGTCGCCGCGGCGTCTCCGGTCGCCTCGTCGACGAAGCCGACGACGCAGTGCAACGGGCTGCACCCCACCGCCGGGGTGGAGCGCGGCTTGTCGCCGACGCCGACCGCGAACTCGGTGTTGGCGATCTTGGTCGGACCCCAGAGGAAGCCGCTCGTGTCGACGCTGACGTAGCGCGCGCCGATCTGCTGCCCGCCCGTGGTGGCCCAGGCGACGAGATAGAACCGCTTGCCCGAGGCGGAGGTGCCCGCGGTGACCGCCGGCGTGCCCTGGTCGCCACCCTTCACCTGGTCGTTGACCACCTGGGCGATCTCGCTGCCGGTGGACGCGCCGGCCTTGTCGAACTTCTGCAGCCGGATGTCGGCCCCCTGATCGCCGGCGTCGTCGCGCCAGACGACGACGAACTCACCGGTCGAGAAGCCAGCGACGTCGGGCTCGCTCTGCTTGCCGGCCGTGCGCGCGCCATTGGCCGCGGTCTCCGCGCCCTTGGGTGCGCCGTCGGGGCCGAGGCGCCGCATCTTGATGTCGTCGCCGCTGGTCCACACGACGACGTAGTCGCCGCCGACCCACGCGACCTTGGGGGCCCCGACGACGCCGGGACCGCTGACGGCCTGCGCGGCCGAGAACACGCTGCCCTTGGTGGCGTCGGCCTTGCGCAGCACCGACTTGACCGTGCCGCCGTCCAGGTAGGCGATGACGACGTCGCCCTTGTCGTTGCCCGCCACCGCGGGCAGGTCGCCCGTGGCCGCGACGTCGAGGTCGGGACCCGAGACGATCAGGCTCGAGCGCTGGATGCTGCTCTGCAGCTTGCCGTCGCGCACGAACACGGCGAGCAGATCGCCGGCCTCGATCGGGACCAGGCGGGCGCCGGTGATGATCCCGCTGCGGCGCTTGACGCCGCTCGAGGTGGCGCCGCCGGTGTCGGTCGGCAAGCGCACCTCTGACCGCAGCACCGCGGGGCTCGACTCGGTGATCAGATCGGCCGTGAGGCGGCGGAGCGTGAACTCCGAGCTGCCATCGCCGCCCGACGATCCCGTGGCGCCGTCGCTCCACGAGACGAACCACTTGTCGGTGAGGAACCGGACGCCGACGTCCTTCTTGCGGCCAGGGAGGCCGCGGTAGAACGAGCTGACCGCGTCACCGTTGCCGGCGACGACCTCGAGGCTCGTGCACTTGGCGCCGTCGCACGCCTCGTCGCTCGCGCCGGTGGTGTCGCAGGTCTCGGGGGGCTCGACCGCGCCGTTGCCGCACTTGGCGACGATGCCCGCCGGGGAGGCCGTGAGGTTGATCTGCACCGGGTCTTGATCGACGGCGTTCGCGGTGCAGCCCGTGAAGACGAGCTCGCCCGTGGCCTTCTTGCCCTCGACGTACCAGGTGAGCACGCGCTCCGGGTCCTTGGGCAGGCTGCCGTTGCCGCACCACGCCTTGTTGGCGTTGCACTTGGTGAGGTTGAGCTCGAACACCCGCTCGTCGGGGGGCGCGGCCACCGCGATGCCGGGGCCGGTGCACTCGATGACGTCCTTGTCGAAGACGTAGAGCTTGACCGATCCGTCGACGTCGACGAGGCCCTTGGCCGTGAGCTCGAGGGACAGTTTGGCCGTCGGCGGGCCGCTGTTGCAGGAGAGCCCACAGAGCCCACAGAGACCCAGAGTGACGAGGAGGAGAGACGCCCCGAACCCGCGCATCCAAGCAACGTAACACGCTTCGATCCCGCGGCGCGAGGCCCTCGAGCCGCGGCTCAGTAGGCCTGATCGGCGGACGGCTTGGCTAATTTCGCCTTGGGCTTGTCGAGCGCGTCGAGCTCGCTCTGCGCCTTGCTGGCCGTGGCAGGGAACGTCTTGGCCTTCTCGAACAGGGTGCGTGCGCCGACGAGGTCGCCGAGCTGCTTCGCGCACTGGCCGCCTTCGAGCGCGGCGTACGGTGCGTCGACGCTGGCGCCGTAGGCCGAGAGCACCTTCTGGAAGCGCACGAGGGCCTTGTCGCAGTTGCCGGCCGCCCGGTAGGACCGCCCCGCGTGGAGCAGCGCCGACGAGGGGCGATCGCCCGCGGCGACCGCGGCGTCGAAGCCCGCGGCGGCGTCGGCCCACTTGGAGGCCTTGTAGGCGTTCATCGCCGTGTCGTAGGTGCCCGCCGCGCTGCCCGTGGCGGCCTTCTGTGGGGCGGTGACCACGGGGGGGCTCGCCGGCACGCCGCCGATGACCTTGTCTTCGCCCTTCTTGGCCTCGAGTTCATCGGCCGGCTTGCTCGGCTTCTTCTTGTCCTTGGCGAGAGCCCCCTCGCCGCCCTGGTCGTCCTTGGCATTGAAGTCGCCGTCGGACTCCTTGCCGTCGCCGGCCCCCTTCCCGCCCACCTTCGGCGCTTCGAGGGGCTGACCCGGCGCAGCGGGCGCGACGGTGGCCGACTCGGGGCGCGGCTTCTCCTCGAGGTTCTTGGTGTTGGGCTCGTCCGCCTTGGGCGCCGCGACCGCGGGCGCTCCGGCGTGGTTGTTGTCCTGCTCCACCGCGGCGATGGGCTTGCCTTCGTCGACCACCTTCTCCTTGCGCGCGGTGGACGACTGACCTCCGCGGAGGAGGATGATCGACGAGCCCACCATCAGGACGAGCACCGCCGCCATGGCGAACTGTGGCCGCGTCACCCAGGCGCCGGCGCGGGCGAGCAGCCGCCCGGTGCGACGCGGGATCGACGCGGGCGGCTTCTCGGTGCCAGCGACCGCGAGGATGCGCGCCTCGAGCAGCGAGGACGGCTCCTCGAGCGCGAGCATGCCCGCCGCCTCCCGACCCTTGCGCAGGCGAGCGACGAGGGCCGAGCAGCGCTCGCAGGAGAGCAGGTGCTGCTCCGCCTCGGCGACACGGCGCGGCTCGAGCTCGCCATAGGCCAGCTCGACCGAGATCTCGTCCAATCGCTCGCAGTCCACCGCGTTCAGTCCTTTCTCACCCCGAGAGACCCTTGGCGTAGTCCTCGAACTCCGACAGCGCCGCCTGCAGCCGTTCGAGGGCGTAGCGCATGCGCGATTTCACCGTGTTCTCTCCCACGCCGACGATCTCGGCGATCTCCTTGAAGGGGAGATCGCTGACCTGCCGCAGCAGGAACACCTCGCGTTGGTCGTCCGGCAGCGCCTCCACCGCCGTGCGCAGGTGCTCCTGCAGCTGCTTGTTGATCGCCGAGCGATCCGCCCCCGCCCCCTTGCCGGCCACCGTCTCCATCAAGGTCGCTCCTCCCTCGCTCTCCGAGACGGGTGCATCGAGCGACGGGTGACGCCGGTGGACCCGCTTGCGGAGGTGATCGATGCAGAGGTTGCGGGCGATCGTGTAGGCCCAGGTCGTGAACTTGGACTCCGCCTTGAACGTCTCCACGTTGTGGACGATCCGCACGAACACGTCCTGGACGATGTCCTCCGCCGTCGACGGCGAGTGCACCTGGCGCAGCGTGAAGTTGTAGAGCGGTCGCTGGTGACGCCGGACCAAGATCTTGAAGGCCTGCGCGTCTCCATCCCGGTACCGGGCGATCAGCTCCTCGTCGGCCGGCTCCGTCACGACGCGACCCCACGGCAGGCCCGCCACCCGGGCAGGGCCCTCCCGCCGACGGAGGCGGTGTCGAGGGTCGGCGTCGATTCTCGTTCACGAACCATGAGACGTCCGACACCCCGATTCGGTCTGCGATGCCCGACCCACGGCAGAATCGGTGGACCTATACCTCGCCCCGTCGACCCGACACAACAACCAGGCACCTGGACCGAGGAGCCGTTGCCTCCTCCGGACGGGGTCGGGGTACCAGGTGGGAGAGGGAATGTGGACGTACGGGGCGGGCATCCAACCGCCGTGGACGTCTGCTCTCGGGGCCGTCAGGCACCATTTGCGCAGAGGTGCTGGATCCCCCACGGGATTCAGGGCTAGGCTTTCCACCCATACTGTCGTCCGTATCCCGAAAAGGAGAGGGGGCCATGATCTTCCGGAAGGTGCAGTCCGAACCCACGACGTCATCCACGCCGTCGCAAGAGGCGGGGTCGCTGGAGGTGATGTCGTCGGAAGCGAGGACGCGACGGGCCAGGCACGTCCTGGCACGCCTCACCGCCGGGGTCGTCCTCGTCGGTGTCGTGGCACCGCTGTGGTCGATCGGCACCGCAGCGGCCCAGGGCAAGGCCGCCGCGGCTCCCCCGAAGGCCTCGACGGCCGCCTCGTCCTCTGCGCCCGTCGGGGCGCCGAGCGTCGTCGCGGCACCGAGCGCCTCTGGCTCGGCCACGCCCGGCGCCGTTCCTCCCCCCACCACGGGTGGCGGCGGCCTCGACGGCGCCACCTACGCGGTGCGTCTGCGCGACCTCGAGCAGCGCATCAACGAGCTCAAGGAGCAGATCCGCAAGAGCCACACCCGGCTCGCGCTCCTCAGCGAGTCCGTGCTCGGAGGCGTCACCGCCGCCGCGCGCGCCGAGATCACCTTCGTCAACGAGATGTCGGGCGCCTACCGTCTCAAGCGCATCGTCGCGCTCTACGACGGCTCGCCGCTCGCCACCAAGACCGACGAAAAGGACGGCATCGCCGAGCAGAAGGAGATCCAGCTCTACGCGGAGCTCGTCCAGCCCGGCGACCACACCCTGCAGATCCTGCTCGAGTACCAGGGCAGCGGGTACGGCGTCTTCTCGTACCTCAAGGGCTACAAGTTCGAGGTGCGCTCGAGCCGCTCGTTCACGGCGCTCGAGGGCAAGACCATCTCGATCAAGATCGTCGGCTTCGAGCAGGGCGGCCCGACCACTCCGTTCGAGGAGCGGCCCGCCGTGAAGTTCACCGAGAAGATCACCGCGGGCGCCGTCTCGGGCGCGGCGGGGGCACCGGGCGGTGGGGGCGCGGCCAAGAAGCCGGAGAGCAAGTGAGCATGTCCAGGAACGCCGGGGGGCGCCGTGTCGGCATGACACGGCCATGGGGAGCACGAGCCAAGGGGTGGAGCGCCGCGTGGCTGCTCGCCTCTTCTCCGGCTTTCCTGGGCACGGCAGCGCTGGTGGCGCTGCCCGTCGCGACTGTGCTCGTGCCGTCGATCGCGCACGCCAAGCTGGGGGCCAGCGAGGCGCCCGGCGTGGCGAGCGGCGAGCTCGACGGGATCGACAAGGACATCCCGACCATCGCTTCGGCGCTCAAGAAGGTCGGCCTCCGCTCGGCCGAGCAGATGCTCACCGACGGCGAGCTCCTGTTCCGCACCAAGGACTACCAGAAGGCGATCCTCGTCTTCTCGCAGGTCGAGGTGCAGTACACGGGCAACAAGCCGGCGTACGCCGAGGCCGTCTACCGCGGCGGCGAGGCGCTCTACGCGACCAAGGACTACCTCTCCGCGCGCACCAAGTTCAAGATCGTCGCCGAGCACGCGAAGGACGGCGAATACAAGCCGTACGCGGCCAAGGCCATCGCCCGCCTCGTCGACATCGCGATGAAGGTCGACGACCCGAAAGATCCCAAGACCATCGACGAGGTGCTCGCGCGCATCGCTGCGCTGCCGCCGTCCGACGTCGACTCGGTGATCCTCTACGCCAAGGGCAAGGCGCTGTTCTTCAAGGGCGACCTCGAGCCGGCCAAGGCCACGCTCGCTTCGGTCGGCCCCGACGGCGGCTTCCAGCACCAGGCGCGGTTCGTCCTCGGCGTCATCGCGCTCAAGCAGTCGCAGCCCGGCAAGTACCAGGCGGCGATCGACGCCTTCAAGAAGGTCACCGATCTCCCCGGCGACACCGACGAGCACAAGGAGGTCATCGACCTCGCGTGGATCGCGATGGGCCGCCTGTTCTACGAGATGGACATGCTCGACGAGGCCGTCCTCGCCTACCAGCACGTCGACAAGACCAGCAAGCACTTCGACACGTTCCTCTACGAGATCGCCTGGGTCTACGTCCGCAAGGAAGACCAGGAGAAGGCGACCCGCGCGCTCGAGCTGCTCGCGCTCACGAGCCCCGACGGCCCGTACAGCATCGAGGGCGAGCTGCTCAAGGCGGACATCCAGCTCCGCAAGGGTGAGTTCAAGAAGGCCCTCGAGACCTACGAGCACGTGCGCGACGCGGTCGACCCGCTCCGCAAGCGCGTCGACGACTACCTCAACAGCGGCAAGACCCCGGGCGACTACTACGCGAAGCTCGTCCTCCAGAACCCCGACTCGCTCGACGGCCCCGACGCGTTGCCGCCGATCGCGATCAAGTGGGCGAAGGAGGGGCCCGACGGCGCCCTCGCCTTCAACGTCGTCGAGAGCGTCCAGCAGACCAAGCAGCTCCTGACCGAAGCGCAGGACATGCTCGACAAGCTGCAGGCGGTCGTGAAGAACAACGCCATCAAGGCCTTCCCGGGCCTCAAGGCGCAGTACGAGAAGGTCATCCTGCTCGAGAACCGCCTCGCCGTGGCGCGGGCGCACGTGGGCCAGGGCCTCGACGACGCGGAGCCCAGCGAGGTCGGCGGCGAGCTCGCCACCGTCCGCGACCAGCGTCGCCGCCTGCAGAAGTACATCCTCGGCCTGCCGGTCGACGACGACGGCCTCTCCAAGCGCGAAGAGGAGGCCGCCGCCCTGTGGCGCGCCGCCTCCCAGGATCTGCAGAAGCGCAAGATCGAGATCGACATGCTGCAGGCGCAGGCCACCGCGCTCCGCAAGTACATCAAGACCAAGGGCGGCGATCCCAACACCGTGGCCGAGCACATGAAGACGCTCGACTCGGTGGAGATCGAGCTGAAGCAGTACACGCAGGAGTACGCCACGCTCAAGAAGCAGGTCGAGATGGGCAAGGCCCAGCTCGGCCTCGGCGACCAGAAGACCAAGGAAGACGCCGAGGCGCGCGAGCAGTACCGCGACCTCCTCGAGAAGGAGATCGGCCTCGCCGCGAACCTGGGCGGCCAGAGCAAGTCCTACGCGGACAAGGCCAGCCCGGTGATGGCCAAGGCGCGGGTCACCGAGGGCAAGATCCTCGAGCAGAAGAAGGTGCTCGACGACCAGATCAAGACCCAGAGCGCCGGCCTCAAGGCGGAGCTCGACGCACACCAGGCGGCCCTCGACGGCTACCGCGACCAGCTCGCCAAGTTCGAGGACGAGGCCAAGGAGACGGTCGGCGCCGTCGCCAAGCGCAACTTCGGCCTGGTGAAGGACAAGCTCACCACGCTCGTCATGCGCGCCGAGGTCGGCATCATCGATCAAGCGTGGAAGGAGCGGGACGTTCGTAAGCTCATCCTGCGCGACCGCCAGGTGGAGCTGAAGGACGCCGAGAAGCTCCTCGACGACGAGCTCAAGCAGATCAACAACGACGGGGCGGGGTTCGAGTGATCATGCGCAAATCGATGAGCCTTCGGGGCGTGAGCGCCCTCGGGATCGTGCTCGCGGGGCTCGGCGTGAGTGGCCTCGGGTGGTCGCAGGCTGCCAAGCCCCCCGCCGCCAAACCCGCTGCGTCGGCCAAGCCGTCGGCGTCGGCCAAGCCGACCGCGGCCAAGCCGACGCCGGTCGGCAACCTCCCGCCCGTCAACATGGACGGCACGCCTCCGGGCGCGTTCGAGGTCCAGAACCAGAAGGGCCCCGGCCTCCCGGTGGTCATCACGGTCAAGCCGTGGCCGTCGCAGGCGCTCGGCGCCGTCGCGGCCCCTGCGGCGAGCGGCACGGGCAAGCCGCAGGTGGTGAGCGATCTTCCGCCTCCCACCAACGCGCAAGAAGAAGCGCTCTACGACCTGCAGAAGCACGCCGATCTCTACAAGAAGGGCGCGGGCGGGTACGCCAAGGCCGTCGGGCAGATCATCCGCCAGCGCTACGAGACCAAGCGCAAGGCGCGGCTCTCGTCGCTGCAGGAGTCGATCGACCGCGACCAGGCGGAGCTCAAGAAGGCCCGCATGGACACGATGGAGCGCCTCAAGGCGTTCCTCGCCAAGTACCCCGACGTCGCCGAGCACACGCCGAGCGCCATGTTCCGCCTCGCCGCGCTCTACGAGGAGCAGGCGATCGACACCGACATCGACCCGAGCGATCCGAAATACGTCGAGAAGATCCGCGCGGCCTACGAGCCCGCCGAGAAGCTCTATCGCGAGGTCATCCTCCGCTTCCCGAGCTACACGCAGCGCGCGTCGGTGCAGTTCTTCCTCGGCGCCCTCCTCTCCGACACCGGCCGCGGGCCCGAGTCGCAGTGGGTGTGGCGCGCGCTCGTCTGCAGCAACCACTACCAGTTCCCCCTGCCCGCGCCCGCCAACGACGCGGAGGCCAAGGCGCGCGAGAAGTGGAAGGACGGCGTCCCCCCGATGCCGCAGGACCACGACACCAAGTACTGGGACGACTGGCGGACCAACCACTACACGCCGCCCGACCCCAAGAAGAAGGCCAAGCCGCCGGCCAAGCCCAAGCCGGGCGCCAAGGCCGCTCCGGTCGTGAGCGACACCGAGGACAGCTACAAGGACGTCTACCCCGACGACTGCGTGGCCATCCCGGCGCCGATCCCGCTCGGTCAGGACGAGATGCCGTTCCTCGCGCAGACGTGGTGGCGCCTCGGCGAGTTCCACTACAGCCGTGGCGACGAGGCGGCCGAAGAAGAGGGCTACTTCGGCGCGAGCCCCTACCGCTACAACCGCGCGCTGCGTGCGTACGAGCACGCCGTGAAGACCTCCAATGAAACGGTGAAGGTCTTCACGATGTACAAGATCGCGTGGACTTTCTACAAACAGCAGCGATACAACGCTGCGCGCACGCAGTTCCTCGCGCTGCTCGCCTACTTCGACGAGAAGGAGAAGAAGGGCGGCCAGTCGGGTGACCTGCAGATGCGCCAGGACGCCTGGGACTACATCGCTTCGGCGCTCACCTACCTCGACATGGAGGGCCCGGGGGCCGACGAGCCGTTCATCGAGCGCGAGGACGTGTTCGGTCTCTTCAGCGGCAAGGAGCTCGAGAAGAAGCTCGAGATCGCCGTCGACCGCGTGCAGGACCCGAAGCTCGTCCCGCAGGACAAGGCGTGGACCCCGAAGATCTACAAGGCGCTCGCCGCCGAGTTCGAGTCGGACGAGGTCCAGGGCAACGCCATCAAGACCTACGAGCTGATCCTCAAGAAGTACGAGTGCGATCCGGAGGCCCCGCTCTTCCAGAAGAAGATCGCCGACCTCTACGACTACCTCGCGCTCAAGGCCGAGGCCAAGTCCGAGAAAGAGGAGTACTCGAGCAAGGCGCTCGAGGCCCGCACCAAGCTGCTGAACTACGTCGGCAAGGACAGCAAGTGGGTCGAGTGCAACAAGAACAACCCGGACGCGATCCGTCAGGCCGAGACCCTGATGAGCGACGGCGTGAAGTACTCCGCGAGCAAGCACACCGCGCTCGCCCGCGAGTACATCTCCAAGGCGGGCAACTACCCGGAGGGCAGCAAGGACCGCAAGGACTGGCTGACCAAGGCGCGTGACGAGTACAAGCTCGCCGAGAAGGGCTGGACCGCCTACCTCGCCCAGGACGTCGACGCCCCCGACAGCTACGAGTCCAAGTACTGGATCGCCGACAGCCGTCACAAGGCGGTGAAGATCACCTACCTGCTCGGCGAGAAGCTCGACCCGGCGCAGGTCAAGAACGCGCGCGACGCCGCCGTCGACGTGCGCGACAGCGTGCTCGACGACAAGTACCTGCGCTACGCCGCGTACTTCGCGGTCGAGGTCTACGACCTCCTCGCCAAGGAGGGCTTCGACGCCCACAAGAACGCGGGCTGCCTCCCCGGCAACGGCCTCGAGGTGATCGACTCGCCGCTCGACGAGCCGGGCGACGCCTGCCGCCCCGACAGCGAGAAGGACGCGCGCGAGAAGAAGCGCATCTGGGTGCGCCCGATCCCGGACAACGTCGTCTCGACGCTCAAGGAGCGCGAGGAGTACGTGTCGAAGGTCCCCGAGTCGCTCGACCTCGACAAGAACTCGCTGCCGTTCCGCTACTTCATCGCCGACGCGCTCTACCGCTACGGCCGCTTCGACGAGGCCACGCCGCGCTTCGAGGCCCTCTGGAACGAGCAGTGCGGCAAGAGCGACACGGGCTACGAGGCCTGGTACCGCCTCGTCGTCATGTCGAACCTCCGCGAGGATTCGAAGCGCAGCAAGTCGCTCAGCGACGCGGCCAAGGCCAAGTCGTGCGCGATGACGCCGGAGCAGAAGATCAAGGAGAAGGCCCTCATCGAGGGCACCGACATCAACGCGCTCTTCAAGGAGGCCGACGAGGCCTACGCGGCGGCCGAGAAGGAGACCGACCCCAAGCTCAAGGCCGCCAAGTACCGCGAGGCCGCGGCCAAATACGAGGCCGCCCTCAAGGTCGCGCCGTCGCGCCCCGAGGCGCCCCGCGCCGCGATCAACAGCGCCTACTGCTACAAGCAGGTCAACGAGTACAAGCGCGCGGCCGAGGTCTACCGGTTCTTCCTCGACAAGTACGGCAAGGAAGAAGACCTGATCGCCTACCGCGACGGCGACCCGAAGAAGGGCATCAAGAAGGACCCCGAGCAGTTCAACACGCGCCTCGACTACACGAAGAAGGCGCTCGGCGAGCTCGGTCGCACCTACCTGCAGGCCTTCGACTACGCGAACGCCGCCAAGCTCTTCGAGGAGAAGACCGGCCGCAAGCTGCTCGACGAGGCCGAGCGGCGCGACTCCGCGTTCACCGCGGTCGTGCTGCAGGCCAACCTCGGCAACCGCGACAAGATGCTCGCCGCGCGCACCAAGTTCCTCGAGTTCAAGCCCCCGGCGACCGAGATGGCGGAGATCGACTTCATCGTCGCCACCTTCGAGTACAACCAGTGGAAGCAGGACCCGAAGAACGCGGGCCAGCGCGCCAAGGCGACCGCCGCGCTCGACACCTACTACACCAAGTACAAGGGCCAGGGCCCCGCGCTCCGCTACGTCGTCGAGATCTCGTACGACATGGCGCTGCTCCGCAAGGAGGGCGGCGAGGCCTCGTTCCGTGACTGGTACAAGAAGACCAGCGAGGCGTTCCTCGCCTACAAGGCGCAGAACAAGGACGCGGTCGGCACGCGCTACGCGGACATGGGCGCCGAGGCGGCCTACTTCTTCGTGAACGAGCAGATCGAGAAGGAGTGGGACCCGCTCCCCGGCGGTCAGCCGCGCTTCAAGTACGAGGGCACGGCCGACAAGGTCGTCAAGCAGCTCGAGATCGACGACAAGAAGCGGGTCAAGTTCATCGACGACCTCGAGAACATCAACAAGACCTACGTCAGCAAGAAGTGGTTCCCGATCGTCAACGCCCGTCAGGGCTCGGTCGACGACCAGATGCGCACCGCCCTCGCCAAGTCGAAGGTGGAGGTGCTCGACCCGGCGACCGCGAAGAAGATCAAGGACATCGAGGACAAGGCGCAGAAGACCCTCGACGATCCGAAGGCCAGCGACGAGTCCAAGGCCACCGCGCAGGGGCTGCTCGAGAAGGCCGACAAGATCCGCCAGGACACCAACCAAGCCTGGAAGAACAAGCGCAAGCAGTACTACGACGTGCTCGAGCCCGAGATGATCGACCGCTACGCCCGCGCGTACATCCGCGGCAAGCAGTTCGACGTGAAGGACGTGTGGGTCACCAAGGCGGTGCAGCGCCTCGCGTATTACACCGACCAGCTCGAGGACACGAAGATGCGGCTCTACCTGGCCAACGTCGAGAAGGACCTGCCGCCCTTCAAGTACAAGGACCAGATGTTCAAGCAGGCGCGCCCGGGTTCGATCGAAGCGCCGGTGCCCACGCCGGACACCTCCGTCATCACCCCGCCAGCGCCGGCCGACATGGAGAAGAAGTGATGACCCGGCTGGTCACCCGCCTCCTCGGCCTCGGCCTCGTCGCCGCACCGCTCGTGCTCGCTGGGGCTTGCGGCAGCAAGACCCCGGCGAACTCCGCGAAGACCGGCGCCAGCGGCAGCGCGTCCGCTGCGAACGACAAGGTCGAAGCCGCCAAGGCTGCGGACACCTCCGTCGGCAGCGACGCGCCGCCTCCGCCCCCGCCGGCGGCGGCGGAGGGCAGCGAGCTCAGTGGCGACGCGCTCATGCAGTACAACGCCGGTCGGGCTGCGTACGAGGCCGGTGATCTGAGCGGCGCCTCGACCGCGTTCCAGAAGGCGGCGAGCTCCGCCCCGAAGAACGCCACGGTGCAGTACGCCCTCGGCCTCACCTTCGAGCGCATGGGCAAGCAGACGGACGCGCTCGAGGCCTACCGCAAGGCCAACGCGTTCAATCCGGAGTGGGCATCGCCGGCGGCGGCCTACGCATACCTTCAGTACAATACAGGCTCCAAGAACGACGCCGAGGCCAAGCTCCAGGACTGGACCGCCAAGGTCAAGGACCCGAAGAACAGCTACGGCTTCAAGGTGGCGCTGGGCGAGATCAAGTCGCTGCAGGGCGACAGCGCCGCTGCGCAGCAGCTCGCCGGCGACGTGCTCACCCTCGAGGGCAAATACGCCGACGCGATGGTGCTCATCGCGCGCGACCACTACCGCCGCGGCCGCCTCGACCTCTGCAAGTACGTGCTCTCGGCGATCCTCGACGGCCAGCAGACCCAGGAGGAGAAGGACAAGGGCCTGCCCGCCAAGGCGAACCCGCCGCGCGCGGCCGCCCACCCCGACGCCCACTACCTGCGGGCCGTCATCCTGCAGAAGGCCGGCGAGCGCCTCGAGGCCGCGAAGTGGTTCGAGAGCGCGAGCAAGCTCCGCCCCGACCTGTTCGAGGCCCACCTGCAGCTCGGCCTGATCCGGCTCGAGGCCAACGACGCCGAGGGCGCGGTCGGCCCCCTGCAGAAGGCGGTGCAGTTCTCCGCGGGTACCAGCGCGGAGATCAACGCGCGGACCCACCTCGCCCTCGGCGAGGCCTACCGGCTCGTGGGTGGCAAGGCGGCCGAGGCCAAGACCCAGTACAACTGGGTGGTCGGCAGCACGGGCGCCGACTCCAAGATCAAGGCGCGGGCCATGTACAACCTCGGCCTGCTCTACTTCCTCACGCCAGGCATCGACGGCCTCGTCGACACCGCCCGCTACGACAAGTCGGTCGACTACTGGAACCAGTACAAGACCGCCAAGGGCACCGCGAACAGCGCCGACTGGCCCAACGACGCCGACGACCTCATCGAGCAGGCCCGCCGCGCGCGTGCCGCGGCCGCCGCCGGTGGTGCCGGCGCGGGTGGCACCACGCCCAAGCCCGCGACGCCCACGCCCACCGCTTCGGCGAAGCCGGCGACGCCCACTCCAGCGCCGAGCGCCTCCGCGAAGCCGGCGACCCCCACGCCCAGCGCGTCGGCCAAGCCCGCTACCCCCGCCCCCTCGGCGAGCGCGAAACCGGCCGCGTCCGGTGGCGCCGTCAAGGACAAGTTCTAGACTACGGTTTCCAGGCTGCGGTCTGGAACCAAGGTCTCCCCTCGCTGTCCGTCTCTCCAGGAGTCCCCATGAAGCTGTCTCACTTCCTCCTCGGTTCCGTCTTCGTCGCCGCCGCCGTCGCTTCCACGTCGGAGGCACAGGCTCAGGCGAAGAAGAAGGCCGAGGTCTTCGAGATCGGCCCGATCATGGTGACCGCGCGCCCCACGCGCCCGAGCGCCATCGTGGAGCTCGGCAAGATCCTCCCCGAGATCGAGATCGAGAAGATCCGCCAGCCGTTCATCAGCAAGATCGAAGAAGCGCTCGCGGGCGACCCGTTCTGAGCGCTGCTTCCGTGTCCTCGTGATCGCGCTCGTCCTCGGGCTCCTCGTCGTCTCGATCCCCGTCGCCCTCGCCGCCCGCAGCACCCTGCGGCTCGTGCGGGGGCTCGGTGCGATCGACACCAGCGCCGTCGTGCGGGGATTGAAGAAGAACCCGGCCGCCCTGCCCGCGCTCGCGGCCGAGGTCGAGAAGTCGGCGCCCGACAGCCTCGTCGGTCGTCTGGTCGGCGCGATCCTCCTGCCCGTCGATCCGCGACACGACGCGGCGCTGCAGCGACGGCTCGCGTTGTCCGAAGCCGTGTCCGACGTGGAGCGCGCGGTCTCGCAGGACGCGCGGGTGCCGCGGGTGGCTGCCTCCCTCGCGGCGACGGGTGGACTCTTCGCCGCCGCCCTCACCATGCGCGAGGGCATGCGGGCGCCCATCGTCGAGGGCGTCGATCCGGTCCCCGCGCTGTTCGCCATCGTGGAGCGGGGCCTGATGCTGGCCTGCATCGCGGTGTTCGGGAGCGTCGTGTGCGCCACCCTGCACCGATGTGCGCAGAAGACCCGGACCCGGCAGCTCTCCGAGGTCGACGACCTGGCCGAGGACCTCGAGCAGTGGCTGGACGCGAACGAGAAGTAGATCGCTTGAGACGGAAGGCCGTCCAAGTGTACAGTGGAACGATCGTCGGGAACTTCTCGAGAACGTCGCTGTCCATCCCATCACGCCCTGGAATCTCCATGGCGCTGCTAGGGGTCGGAGGTCGGTGGGCATGAACCAGAATCAGGGTCCGCGGTCGCAGCAGGGTGGTGGGGGCGCAGCGAAGCCCGGGCAGATGACCATGGCCATGCGGGCGATGCCCCAGGCCACTGGTCCCAAGGTCCTCCGCATCGGCAAGGTGCAGGGTGGCCGCGTGATCGAGGAGCGCGTCGTCAAGCAGCGCACCCACGTCACCATCGGCTCGAGCCACACCAACATGTTCCTCGCCGCGGGCCAGGGCGTGCCCGAGACGATGAAGCTCTTCGAGCTCGTCGGCAGCGAGTACATGGTCAACCTCGCCGACGCGATGACCGGCCGCGTGGCGCTGCCCACCGGCGTGACCGACGTCGCGCAGGCGCGCGCGAGCGGCCTCGCCAAGAAGGTCGGCAACTACTACCAGCTCAAGCTCACCGACGACTCGCGCGGCAAGGTCGTCATCGGCGACACCACGTTCCTGTTCCAGTTCGTCGCGCCGCCGCCGGTGCAGCCGAAGCCCCAGCTGCCGCTCGCGGTGCAGGGTGGCCTCGCCTCGCAGATCGACTGGGCGTTCACCATCATCGCCGCGTTCTCGTTCCTCGTGCACTTCGGCTTCGCCGGCGCGGTCAACAGCGACTGGCTCGATCCGCTCGTCGACGAAGAGGGCGAGGTCAAGGGCCTGATCGCCGACGCGTCCAACCGTCCCACGCCTCCCATCGAGGAGAAGAAGGACGTGCCGTCCGACAAGGACAAGGCCGACAAGGACAAGGACAAGGACAAGAAGGACGACAAGAAGGTCGCCGAGGCCCCCAAGGGCGGCGACAAGAAGGGTCCGACCGGTCCCGCCGGTCCCGCGCAGATCACCAAGGCCCAGGGCGCGGCGCTCTCCAACGAGCTCGACCAGCTCGAGATGAAGGCCCTCGGCAGCCTCGGCGGCAGCGGCCCCGCGCAGTCCAGCATCATGAAGCCCGGCGCCTCGGCGGCCGACTCGAGCCTCGACGCCATCGCGGCCAAGGGCGGCGGCGTCGACACCAGCGGCACCGGCCTCAAGACCGGCGCCGGCGGCGGTGGTCCGATGATGCCCGGTCAGGGCGGCGGCAAGGGCCTCTCCGGCGTCGGCGACACCAAGGGTGGCGGCGGCGGCGGCGGTGGCGGCGGCGGCGACAAGTCGACCGAGGTCAAGGTCCCTGTCGGCGAGGCGGCCACCGGCGCGGCGGCCGGCGCGAGCAACGTCAAGGACGCGGACAGCGTCATCGCCCGCAACAAGTGGCGCTTCAAGGCCTGCTACCAGAAGGCCCTCGCCTCCGACCCCAACGCCGGCGGCACGGTGAAGATCACCGTCAAGGTCGGCGAGGGTGGCGAGGTCACGAGCGCGAGCATCGCCTCGAACGACGCCAGCAGCGCCCTCGGCGCCTGCATCCAGTCCTCGTTCATGTCGATGAAGTTCGCCGAGCCCGACGGCGGGTCGGCCACATTCACCGTCCCGGTCGTCCTCTCGGCAAAGAAGTGAGCGAGAGGGCGTCAGCTCTACCGTAGGCCCTGAATGGCCGACTGAATGGCCGGCTGGCCCCACGCAACAGTCTGGGGGTAGCCGGCCGTTCAGCTTTCTGGCGGGTGGTTGTCGTTGACACGGCTGGGCATACAGATACGCTCCTCAGTCGATTAGGGAGGCTTCATGGCTCGACGTTCTTGGTGGCTCGTTGCGGTTCCGGCGCTCGCAGCATTCGTGTTCGGTAGCGCAGCCGCGCAGACCGGACCGGACGTCAAGGCTGGTACGGCAGTGACGCCCGCCGATCAGGTCTCCGCGGCCGATGGCTCGGTGGCCAAGATCCAGACCGCTGCCAACCGTGTCCGTCACCTCCTCGACGACGCGCGGAAGAACAGCCCGAAGGACATCGTCAAGCTCACCTGCCTGCAGGACAAGCTCGCCCAGATCGAGATCAGCCTCGACAGCTCCAAGAAGCGTGCGGCATCGCTCAAGACGGCGCAGGCCGCGGGCAACAAGGATCTCGCGAACCACGAGTTCACGATGCTCACCACGCTCCGTCAGCGCTCCGAGCAGCTCGACGCCGAGGCGAACCAGTGCATCGGTGAGGAGATCGGGTTCCCGGGGGAGACCAAGACCTCCACCACGATCGACCCGAACATCGCGCCGGTCGACCCGGGCGGGACGACGGGTTGGATCGACCCCGGAGTTGTGGTAGTCATCCCCCCTGCTAGCCCGGTGAAGTAGGTCGGGGTGGGGTGAGTTCCGCAGCCATGTCGCTGGCGCGGGGCGATATGTGCGCAGTCGCTGTGGGTTAGAAGTGGGCGGGGGCGCTGCGAGCGCTGACCGAGCGGAGTCATGAAACGTCTTCTCGTAGCCTTCTCCACCGTTGCCGCCTCCACGGCGTTGCTCGCAGTCACGGCTGACGCTCAGGCGCAGCTCTGGCTCCGGGACCGCAGTGGTACGCAAGGTGCCGGTATCCGTAGTGGTGACCTCGAGCTGCACCCCGGTGTGGCTGCCGAGGTCGGCTACGACTCCAACTTCTTCAACCGCTCGACCAAGAACGCCAACGTCCGGCCCGTGATCGACACGGTGCTGCTCCGGCTCACCCCTTCGTTCTCCGTCACCACGCTCGGCGTCCAGCGCCGCCCCGATGGCAGCGAGACCCCGCCGCCCAAGGTCGCGTTCAGCGCCGGCGCCGCGTTCATCTTCCAGCAGTTCCTCACCAACACCGACGTCGGCAAGCTCGATCGCAGCAACCAGTTCGGCATCAACGGCGACGTCGCGTTGCTCATCGCCCCGGGTCGCCCCTGGGGCTTCAACATCTTCGACAACTTCACGCGCAGCGCGGCGCCGTCCCTCGACAACTCCGTCGTCAACGGCCTCAACCGCATCGAGAACACCGCGCGCGCCGAGCTCGTCTACACCAAGACGGGTGGGCTGTTCGACTGGCGCCTCGGTTACTCCCTCGGAATGACCTACTTCGAGGACAACGGCGCGGGTCAGCAGAATCTGAACAACACCATCCACACGGTCTACACCCGCGGTCGTTGGCGCTTCTTGCCGCGCACTGCCCTCGTGTACGACGGCAGCCTCGGCTTCCAGAACTACACGAACAAGACCAACGGCCTCGCGAACTCCACGCCGGTGCGCACGCGCGTCGGTCTCGCCGGTCTCGTCACCGATCGGTTGTCGCTGCTGGCCATGGTCGGCTGGGGAGCGAGCTTCTACGAGAAGCAGGGCGACTTCGACTCCGTCATCGGCCAGATCGAGCTGCGCTACTTCCTCACGGGCGCCGCGCCCGAGGCGGGCACGCAGTCGAGCTCCATGTCGTCGATCGCGTTCGGCTTCACGCGCGATTTCGCCAACTCCTACCTCGGCAACTACTTCGAGCGCAACCGCGGCTACATCTCGCTGTCGGCGCTGTTCGCGCAGTCGTTCTACCTGGGCTTCGACGTCGGCGCCGCCGCCGTCCGCTACCCCACCGTCCACGATCGAGACACCGGCGCCGCCACCACAGGGGCCTTCACCAACGGCCGCGTGGACGCGAACCTCTTCGCCGAATACCGCGTCAAGGACTGGCTCGGGTTCAACGTCTCGCTCAGCTACCTGGGCGAGATCTCCAGCACGCAGGTCCGGGGCACTGGCGCTGCTTCCAGCACGCTGACGAACATCGACTACAACCGCTTCATGGGCCTCGCCGGCGTCCGCGTCTTCTTCTGAGCGATTCCCTGACGACGAATTCCCTGAACGGCGGAGCACGGTGACGCGACCAAGTTGTAGAGGTAGCCGGTCGATGGTCACACGCAGTTCTGGACGGTTGGTCGGTCGTTTTCTCGCTGCCGTCGCGGCGGCCGCGCTCATGGTGGGGTGCGCCTCGCCCCCCGCCCGCGCCCCGAAGCTGCCCCCGCCCATCGAGTCGGCCTCGCTGGGCCCGGACGACGTGTTCGAGGTGACCGTCTACGACGAGCCGGCCATGTCCAAGGCCTATCGCGTGGCGCCCAACGGCACCATCAACTTCCCGCTCATCGGCACGCTGCAGGTCGAGGGCAAGGAGCCGCAGCAGGTCCAGGACCTGATCACCACGCAGCTCCAGGAGAAGAAGATCCTCAAGAACCCTTCGGTGTCGATCCTCGTCAAGGAGGTCAACTCGAAGAAGGTCGCCGTGTTCGGCCAGGTGCAGAAGCCGGGGCAGTTCCCCATGACCGCGGGCATCACCCTCGTGCAGGGCATCTCGCTCGCGGGCGGCTTCACCTCGCTCGCCGATCGCGACCGCGTGACCATCAACCGCAAGGTCTCGTCCAACAAGATCCTGCGCGCCGTGGTCTCGGTGGCGGCGATCACCGAAGGCCGGTTGAACGACATCCCGCTCCAGGCGGGCGACACGATCTACGTCGAAGAGCGCGTGTTCTGAGCCGCCGCTGCGACGCTATCGGCGCAGCGTGAAGCCACGGACGACGGCGTCGCGTCCCTGCGCGACCAGGGTCACGAGCACACGGCCGGCCGGCGCTGCGCAGCGCGCCTCTGCGGTGCCGATGCGGAGCGTGAGCGATCCATCCGTGGCGCGATCGACGTCGAGCGCGTCGCCCTCGGCCGTGGGGTAGCGACACGCGCCGTCCTCGGCGATGCGCGCGACGAGCACGCCGAGCGGGGTGCGCAGCTCGATCGCGGGGAGCTCGCGAAACCCACCGACCGCGACGCGCAGGTGGAGCGTGCCGTAGTCCGTGTCGGCCACCGCGACCCGCGCTCGACCGGGCAACACGAGGCCCGTGCGGTTCGACAGCACGGTGAGCGGATCGGGGACGAGGTGCTGCGTCGAGCCGAGGCCGAGGGTCTCGTCGCTCGCCAAACGGTGGCGCAGGTCGAAGCGCAGCGCGGTGAGCCCGGTGGGGGAGGCGAAGGCCAACGCCCCCTGCCCGAGCGGCAGCGGACTCGCGCTCGAGGCGATCGTGGTGGCGACGAATCGACCGGCCCACGGATCGTAGCGGCGCAGCGCGCCGTCCCAGAGGAACGGTGCCCCGTCGGTGGCCGCGACGAGGACGGGGCGGCTCGGGCCCGCGTCGACGGGCGCGAGGGCCTCGAGGCTCCCGTCGGCGCGCAGGAGCGCGGCCTGCCACTGCTTGGCGAGGGGCTCTCCGCGCACGAGCAGCGCAGCGCCGGACGGGAGCGCGTACCCGGTGATCCAGGTGGTGGCCGCGGCGTCGAGCCTGGTGCTCGTGCGCGCGTCGGCGGAGAGGAGCTCCAGGTCGGGGACCGGGGCGCCGGCGGCGTCGGTGCCGCCAGCGACGACCAGCTCGCCGGTGGCGAGGCGAAGGACCACGGGGTCGAGTCGCCCTCGCGACAGCGACGCGAGGTCGAGCGTGGTCGTCGTGCGCAGGCCCGGATCGATCACCTCGAGCGCGCGTGAGAGAGTGGTGCCGCGTCCGCCTCCGACCAGCAGGACCCCGCCGCCGCCGAGCACCACGGCGGTCGCGTGGCTACGGGGCTCCGAGAGGGCGAGCGCGTCGGTCATGGCGGGCGGACGCGGCGCGAGGTCGACGATCTCGGCGTCCTCCCAGACCGTGCCGTCGGCCTCACCTCCGGCGACGATCGCGCGCTCGCCGACGAACGCCACGGCGGGGCTGCTCCTGCGGCGCCGCATGCCGAGCCGGAACACCTCGCCACGGACCCCGTCGAGGACGAGCAAGTCGGCGCGCGCGACTCCGTCGGGGGTGACGCCACCGGCCACGAGCGTCTGGCGGAGCGAGCCCGCGACGACCGCACCGAGCGGAGGCACGAACGTGTTGACACCACCCGACTCGGCCGAGAGGCCGCACACCCGGTCGATCGGGAAGAGCGCCCCAATCGCCTCGTCGCCGGCGCGGGCGAGGAGACCATGGGCGCGGATCTCGCCGTCGCTGCTGCGCGCGCGCGCGAGGAACAGCGCCGCCGCGGCGGGGAGATCGGGGAGGTCCTGGCCCACGTCGGGTCGTACCTCCACGAACGACGCCGGTCGGGGCGTGGCGTCGTCCAGGGCCTCGAGCTGCACGAGCGTGACCCCCGTCGCGGCGCATTCGGGCAACAGGGTCGCGCGCACCCGCAGCACCGCGCCGTCACTGGCGGAGCACGCGCCGAGCAGGCAGCCCATCGTGGCGAGGAGCGGCCGAGATGTGGCTCGCCGTCGGCCCGTGGTACTAGCCTGCCCTTCGTGGACCTTCCGGCGCGCTTCGGTAAGTTCATCCTGAAGCGCAAGCTCGCGCGCGGCGGGATGGCCGAGGTGTTCCTGGCGGGGCTGCCGGGCGCCGAGGGGTTCGAGAAGGAGCTCGTCGTCAAGCTGATCCTCCCGGAGCTCAGCGAGGACGAGGGCTTCGTTCGTCGGTTCGTCGACGAGGCCAAGACGTGTGTCCGACTCACCCACCCCAACATCGTGTCGGTCTTCGAGCTCGGCGTCGAGGCCGGCGTGCTCTACATGGCGATGGAGCTCGTGCGGGGCGCCACGCTCACCGAGCTCCTCGGCGAGGGCGGCAAGCTCGACCCCGACGAGGGCGCCTACCTCGGCCTCGAGCTCGCGCGCGCGCTGCACCACGCGCACAAGCGCGGCGTCCTGCACCGCGACGTCACGCCCGGCAACGTGATGCTCGACGAGGATGGCGCGGTGAAACTGCTCGATTTCGGGATCGCGGCGCCGGTGCACGATCCACGCGCCAAGGAGGAGATCTTCGGCACCCCCGGGTACATGCCGCTCGAGCAGATGGAGGGCGGCAAGCTCGGGCCGTCCACCGATCTGTTCGCGCTCGGCACCGTGCTGGTCGAGGCGTGGACCGGTCACGCGCCCTACCGTCGCGCCGACGCCCACGCGGCGCGCACGGCGTTGCTCGAGGGCGAGCCTGCGCGCCCCTCGCTCGACGTCGCGGCGCTCGCGCCGGTCGACGATCTGGTGCTGACCCTGCTGGCCCGCGAGCCCACGAGCCGGCCCCAGCACGCGGACGACGTGGCGCGCGTGCTGCGGCAGTTCCTCGGTGAACGCGGCGCCGATCACGACGACGTGGCGGTGCGGCTCGGCAAGCGCGTCGCGCGCGCCCTGCTGGCGCGAGAGGCCGGGCGCTCGGGCCCTCGTGCCGCCGTGGTGCCGTACACGATGCGCCCGACTCCCTTCGCCGAGCGCACGCGCACCTTCGCGACGCGCGGCGAGCCTCGCGCTTGGGCCGAACCCGAGAGCGAGGGTACACGGCCCGTCGCTGCGGAGGGCACGCGGAGGCTCGACGAGCCCACGGCCAGCGAACCGCCGTCGGAGCGACCGAGTGGCGAAAAGGTGGCTCCCCCTGCCCCGTCCACGCGGCGGATCGAGCCCGAGGCCGTGACTTCGACCGCGCCCTCGAGCGGC
>Ga0154020_10001618_pt1 | contig 27655 bp, 18 predicted proteins | sample Klosneuvirus_201_FD_109709 | JGI IMG/M metagenome (GOLD analysis project Ga0154020, IMG submission 109709) | Active sludge microbial communities from wastewater, Klosterneuburg, Austria - Klosneuvirus_20160825_MG | ecosystem: Engineered > WWTP > Aerobic digester > Activated sludge | place...
ATTACGGTTGTGTTAATTGTTTCCACCTTGATAATCAGTGACCAAATTAATTTTATTCAAACGAAAGATGTTGGATTTGATAAGGAACAAATGATGATCATCGACATAAATAGTCGAGCAGCCCGCAATCAGTTTCAGGCTATTAAAAACGAATTCTCCAACATACCGGGTGTAAAACAAGTAGCCGTTTCATCACAGGTTCCTGGCGAATGGAAGGTTCTTGATGAGGCCCATGTTAGGAGAACAAACGCTAGCGGTACAACTGCGGATTCTCTACAAACCTATTTTATGGGATTCGATGAGGACATGCAGAATACCTATCAGCTCCAACTCCACGCAGGTGCTTTCTTTTCAGGAAATGAGGCAGATTCCATGAACGTACTTCTTAACGAATCTGCCGTAGAAGCAATGAATTTAGAAAGCCCCATGGGTAGTAAAATTCATATCAGTGCATATGGAATTAAATGGGAAGCAAATGTAATCGGGGTGCTGGAGGATTTTAACTTCCAGTCATTACACCAGAAAATTGCACCAATCATTATTGGGTTTCGCAACAATCCCATCTCATCCATAGACTATTTCACTTTAAAAGTAGCCGGAGTATCCCCATCACTCATCGCGGAAGTCACAAAAGTTCATGAGAAATTTGATACACAAACTCCCATTGAATATCACTTTTTATCTGATCAATTGAATAGATTCTATGTGGCTGAGGAAAAGGCAGGTAAAATTTTTCAAATGGCTGGCGCCATAAGCATACTGGTTGCTTGCTTAGGACTTTTAGGTTTGGCCACCTATCAGGTAGAACGCAAAACCAAAGAACTTGGAATCAGAAAAATATTAGGTGCCGAACCGTTTAGTTTATTCTTAATGGTCTCCCTTTCATTTACTAAAAATGTGTTACTGGCATTTGTGTTAGCGTGCCCCATTGCCTGGTATATTATGCACGAATGGTTGAGTGCTTTTGAATACAAAATTCAACTAAGCTCAGGCTCGTTTATACTTGCGGGTATTGTTGTGCTCTTGTTGGTTCTTATTACTGTAAGCTATCAGTCAATTAAGGCAGCCTTTCATAATCCGATAAATTCGCTAAAGCAGGAGTAGTTCACATTAACTACATTCGTAGCCTGAACTCCCAGGAATATAACTGTGCGGTTTCACATGAACTGGGTAGCAACATGTGGATACGCTTTGATTTTTTTGCTTCGCTTCTTGATGGAGTCGTGTAACAAATGATCGGCACAGGCGTCATGGTGGTGAGCATATCAGCAACTAACTTATTATCGATATTGGCACTTTAAAAAGTAAAATTCAGCATGAACACAGATCAGCAGCATAAAGAATTAGTTAGTACAGCCCGAATCGCAGGAGTTTGGTATTTGATGTTGGCTATCACTGGCATGGTCGGATTTCTCTTGCTGCATTCGCGCATCTATGTGACCGGTGATCCGTCAAAAACACTTACTAATTTAACCGAGCATGAAATGCTTGCCCGGCTACGGCTGCTGTTTGAATTCCTGATTGTGATGTCGCAGGCGTTGGCCGCAGTATGGTTTTACAAACTATTTAAAGATATCCGACATGTTGCCGCTTGGGCGTTGGCAGCCTGGGGTATGATGAATGCAACAGCCATTATGATCAGCGCCATGGCCATGGGAGGGGCGCTCGGAGTGACCAATAGTACACAGGCCTTGAACGAAAAGATTATAATGATTCAGATTTTTGATCAGTTCATCAAAAACGCATGGGGTGTGGGGAGCCTCTTCTTTGGGCTCTGGCTTATACCCATGGGGTACATCGTGGTGAGTTCGCAACGTATGCCCGCTTGGCTCGGTCGAGTATTAATTCTCGGAGGTTTAGGGTATTTAGCGAGCACGTTTATCAATTACATGGGTGTGCACGGAACATGGGTCGGCATGCTGACTATTCCGGCCACAGTAGGAGAGTTTTGGATGATTGCCTATCTGTTAATTTTTGGAATCAGGCCCGGTAAATCGTGAGCTTAGTGTGGTGCGGATTCAGGAACTTAGTCTGGTAAGGGTTTTATAATCTCCCGCGTTATCCTTATGCTGCAATCAGGACAAGTTGTTATGATTAATCGCTTATATCTTTTCTTCTTAGTAAAAAATAAGTTATTTAAACTCTTACTCAACAAAAACACTCTTTCATGACACAACCAACATCTTCGAAACGAAACACCATTTTGTTCTGGGTTTTCACCGGACTCTTCTCTGCATTTATGCTATCGTCTGCCATTCCTAATATTCTCTCAGCTCCGGAGTGGGTGGAAGTTTTTAACAAACTGGGATATCCACTTTACATGTTGCCTGCTATCGGGGTTGCCAAACTGCTGGGCATTATTGCATTACTGGTACCGGGCTTTCCACGAATAAAGGAGTGGGCCTATGCAGGATTTTTTTTCGATTTAACAGGAGCGGTATATTCCGGACTTGCTGTGGGTGGTTTTGATCCATTAATGTTGGTGATGATTATACCATACGTTCTGGGTACATTGTCGTATCTCTATCATCACAAAAGACTGAGCCAATAGTAACAACAGTATATGGCCATGTGTTGCACCTACCCCGCGAAGTATCGGGATTAAGGTAGCGTTCCGGGCATTCCATTATTCTTGTAAAAGGAACCTTACTTCATTCAATAACTTGCAATTATGTCATTAGTAATAGAGAATCTCTCAAAGAAATACTCCAAGGAAAAATTTGGATTGCAAGACTATTCCATAACCATTGAGAAAGGAATACTTGGGTTGTTAGGACCCAACGGAGCTGGTAAATCCACGTTAATGAAAATTATTGCCACCATTAGCCAGCCCTCATCGGGTTCACTCATCCTGGATGGACATGACCTTTTGAAAGAACCCAATTACATTAGAAAAGTGCTGGGCTATCTTCCACAAGATTTTGGGGTGTATCCAAATCTTAACGCGTATGAATTTCTGGAATACATTGCAGCTATGAAAGGAGTGGGAGGCCCCAGTCTAAAAGCCAGAATCGAAATGTTGTTAGAGGGAGTAAATCTTATAAAAGTTGCTAAGCGACCCATAGGAACGTACTCAGGCGGAATGAAGCAACGAATAGGAATTGCTCAAGCATTATTGAACGATCCTAAAGTTCTGATTTTTGATGAGCCTACCGTTGGTCTCGATCCTGAAGAACGCGTGCGGTTTAGAAACCTGATCTCCGATCTTGCTCATGACTGTATTATCATTCTTTCCTCTCATATTGTTTCCGATATCGAGACTATTGCCGATGAGGTCGCCATTATGAAGGGTGGCTTACTGATAACAAAAGGATATCAACAGGATGTGATTAAGAAAGTGGAAGGGAAGGTGTTTGAAACATTGATAGATAATTCGTTGCTCGATGAGTTTAAGCGAACAAACCATGTCGTTAACACCATTCGCCAAAAAGATAAAACGAGAGTTCGTTATATCAGTGATCAGCCAGTTGCTGAATCCACTTCCTCTCAGGCTTCCTTAGAAGATGCTTACTTGTTTCTTACCAAAGCAACCGTATGAAACATTTCATCACTATTATAAAGGGCGACTACTTGCAGCGCACCAGAAGCTACGCGTTTCTCGTTACGCTGGCCATCACTTTGTATATGGCTTACACCTTCGTACCTCCGGTAGATGCCAATTACACCACCGTGCGGATTGGCAACTATGTAGGTGATTATAATTCCGCCTGGATTGGCCACGTAACCGCCATGATGACCAGCGTATTCCTCACACTCATCGGCTTCTTCTTAATCAACAACAGTGTTAAGAAAGATGTAGAAACAGAGGTAGGCATGATCATCGCCACTACGCGGGTCAGTAATTTTAAGTACTTAATGTCAAAAGTGCTCAGCAATTTTCTGGTGCTTCTCTCTATTGTGGGCATCGTACTTTTCATGAGCATTGTAGTTTTCTTTTTACGCTCAAAGGATTTTCCATTTGAAATCACTCAGTTTATTTTACCCTACTTGGTGGTAACACTGCCCAGTATGTTTTTTGTGTCATGCGTAGCAGTGGTGGCCGAAGTGTTTCTAGGCAGACGTTCTGTGATTCAATACATCCTGTTTTTTGCCCTTTTTAATATTGTTATGGCCAATGTGCAAATGAAGCAGGGCACCGAAATGCTCACCTACTTCGATCCATTTGGGGTAAAGATTGTTACGATGCAAATGCAAGACTTTGTGAATGAACATTACAGTGAGGAAGTAAGTGTAGCGTCTATGGGATTTGTTTTTAGTGATAAAATGGATCTGAAGAGGTTTGTTTTTGAAGGTATCCATTGGCCATTCCTTTTTATTGTAAGTCGACTGGCATGGATGGTATTTGGGGTAGCGTTGGTGTGGGGTGGATCCCGCTATTTTCACCGCTTCGATGTGAAAGAAATAATCCGGGAAAAGAAGAAGCCCAAAATCGTAGAAAATATTTCTACTCACGAGTTGGCGAAAGTACTTAAGATTTCATCTCTGCCACCCATTACGGTTAACTATGGAATACTCCCTTTTATCAAGACTGAAGTATTGATGCTGATTAGAAAAGGCCCGCGTTGGTTTTGGATGATCAACCTTGGGTTAATGATAGCGTTAGCCGTAACGCCACTTACTATAGCGCACCAATTTCTGCTACCCGTACTTTGGTTTTTACAAATCGGCCGGTTGTCAGACTTAGTGACTAAAGAGAAAACTTATCAGGTTCACTACTTTACTTATGCGGCCTACCAACCCTTAAAGCGTTTATTGTCCTCGCAACTTATTGCCGGCATAAGTTTGATTATTGTTCTCTCCGTTCCCTTGTTGCTACGCTATGCATTCGCGGGTCAATGGCTACCGATAGCCGGTATTTTTTTTGGTGCAATTTTTATTGTCTTGTTTTCTTCAGTTCTTGGAATAGTAAGTGGCGGTAAAAAATTATTTGAAATACTATTCTTTGCTATTACCTATGCCAACGTAAATCGTATTCCCTTTGCAGATTATTATGGAAGCACGTGGACCTCGCTGCTACCCATAGCTGTTTTGATCTCACTCACAATTTCTTTTGCCTGCTTAAGCTGGATAATTCGCTCGTACGAAATAAAACATGCCTAGTGTACATTGTGCACCTGGGCTCTCGCCTTCGTGGGTGTTCTTCATCAACGAACTGAGTCAATACGCCTGTCGCTGAAGAACACCAACACGGACTGGTGTAGGATAGGATTGTTAAAAGAAGTATTTTTGTGAATAGTCTAAGAATTAGTGCCTTTCAGCGAGTCCTCTTTAAATGCCTACCTGTTTTCACTCTTTTTTCAGTAATAGTTTCCTCAATCTCTTTTAGAGGTAGGCCATTATTAATTACTGGGTGGAATTCCATCAGTCAGATGTGTTTTTTTAAATTTAATTTTTATACAATGCAAGGAACAGTAAAATTTTTCAACGAAACCAAAGGTTTTGGTTTCATAACACCGTCAGATTCAAAAACTGACATTTTTGTTCACGTTTCAGGTCTCCTGGATGAGATCCGTGAGAACGATGAAGTTACCTATGAAGTAGAAAGCGGCAAGAAGGGAATGAATGCAGTGAAGGTCGAACGAATCATGAATTGACGATTCTTTTTATACAGTATAAAAAATCGGCCTTATGTGGTCGATTTTTTTTTAACCATGCTTCTGACCAAAATCTCTACGTTCATAATCGATATAGCAAGCAGTTCGGGTACTAGATTCAAATATAAAACAGACGGAAAAAAGCATTTTCTTTGCTTAAGCATTTGCACTGTAATAAAACCACAGAGGCTTTGAAACTTCAACCAAAGAAAGAACATCCAAACGAAAAGTCTGGTTTACATCCCCGGAACAGACATCGCACCCGTTATAATTTCAGCGAACTCATTTCCACGTCTCCTGAATTAAAAGCATTCGTCCGGTTGAATGAGTACCACGATGAATCGATTGACTTTTCCAATCCAGCTGCGGTGATGATGCTGAATAAAGCGTTGTTGAAGCATTATTATGATATTCATCGCTGGAATCTTCCATCGGGTTACTTGTGTCCACCGGTTCCGGGAAGAGCGGATCACCTTCATCATCTGGCCGATTTATTAGCAAGCTGCAATAATGAAATAATTCCGATAGGCACTAAGATAAGATGCCTTGATATTGGTGTTGGAGCAAATTGCATTTATCCCATCATTGGGAATAAAGAATACGGGTGGTCTTTTGTGGGATCCGATATTGACCCTGCTGCCATTCAATCGGCTGATAAAATTGTACAAGAGAACGTCTCTTTAAACGGAAAGGTAGAGCTCCGCTTACAGGGGCATGCAACCGATATTTTCAGGGGTATAATTCAAAAGGATGAACGCTTCGATTTAACAATTTGTAATCCACCTTTTCACGCTTCGTTACAAGAAGCTCAATCGGGAACACTTCGCAAATTAAACAACCTGAATACTAAACGGATTACTAAACCCACGCTGAACTTTGGAGGTAAGAACACCGAGTTGTGGTGTGAAGGTGGTGAAGAGAAATTCGTGCAAAAAATGATCACCGAAAGCAAACAATTTTCATCGTCCTGTTTTTGGTTTTCTACGTTGATTTCCAAATCGGCTACTCTTAAAAGCGTTTACACGGCCCTTAAACAGGCAAATGTCATTGAACAAAAAACAATTCCAATGGCTCACGGAAACAAGACAAGTCGTATTGTGGCCTGGACATTTCTAACTCCGGAAGAGCAGCATGATTGGGTAAATAAGAGGTGGATTAATTAAAATATCAGGCTTTTCTAATCGCAGTCACTTTTCCGAAAAACATTTTCCTAGCAATGATAACTTTTGCTAAGTAAAGTGCTACGGTTTAAGACTAAAATCCCAAATAGGTTTTTGGCCAAGAAGATTTTCCACAAAATAATTCCAACGTTTCTTCAGGAAGTAGTCATTGAATTTTCCTTGATAGCCATGGTGCTGACTTGGGAAAATGAGCATGTCAAATTCTTTGTCATTCTTTACCAGCGCTTCTGCGAATTTAAAAGTAGCAGAAGGATTTACATTTTCATCGAGCCCTCCATGTACCAACAGCAATTTGCCCTTCAGATTGACAGCCATCGTAATGTTGGATACCTTGTCATAGGTTGAATCAACAGGCCATCCCATATACATTTCCGGCCACCAGTCTTTCTCCATCCTGAAATCATGATCGCCTGAACTTGCAACGGCCACTTTATAAAAATCCGGAAACTCCAGCACCGCATGGCCGGCATCGTAACCACCGGCAGAATGCCCGAATATTCCAACGCGCGTAGTATCCACCCAAGCATATTTTTTACCAAGTTGTTTGATCGCGAGTACGTGGTCTAGCAGATTTTTCCCCATGTTCTTGTACGACACATTATGGAATGCTTTTGAACGACCGGCAGTCCCCATTCCGTCAACAGCAACAACGATAAATCCAAGTTCTGCCAACGCTTGATTCGACCGAGCCAAGGTGCTCACGATGTGCTCGGGGAACATATGCGTATGTGGACCGGTGTAGGTTTGGTCAATGACAGGATATTTCTTCGATGCATCGAAGTTGGTTGGTTTCCATATCATTCCATAAATCATAGTGGCACCGTCACGTGCCACTGCAGTGAACATTTCGGGAAATTTAAAATTTATGGCCAGTAAACCATCGAGATTCATTTCACTTATTGTTTTGATAATTTTTCCGGAAGCGGTTTCACGCAATACTGTTTTTGTTGGCGTATTAAATGACGACATATTATCAACGAAATATTTTCCATCTGGGGAAACCGATACGTCATGGTTCAGGTCTTCAGGGGTTAGTAAAGTCAGGCCGGTGCCATCTAAATTTATTTTATAGCATTGGAGCGAATACGGATTGCTGTTTTTCTCCCGGCCGGAGGCAGTGAAAATGAGTGTTCCCCTTTTCTTGTCGGTATATTTAAGGTCATGAAAATACCAAGAGCCGGATGTCAGTTGTTTTAGTTTTTTCTCCTTTAGATCAAAGGTGTACAAGTGCCGCCATCCGTCTTGTTCACTGATCATAATAATTTTTCCCAGAGACTCCTCAATATGATATTCAAAATTGTCGATGTTGGTTTTGCTGGTTTCACTGTAAAGTACGTCCTGTGTTTTCTTTGTCAAATCGGTTCTGTAAAAATCAAAATGCTGATAGCCCCTTTGCCCATGTTGTATATAGGCAACTCCAGCTTCCAATGACCAATTGATACTCGATCCATTCACTGATCTGAATTCATCCTTGCGAATTTCTTCACCGGTTTCAATATTGACGAAAACTGGAATCAAATGTATCATATCGGTATCGCCAGGAGAGCCCCGGTAATAGGAGAGTAGTTTTGGGCGATACAACGAATCAATACTCCAATCGAGCAGATACATTTTATTGCCGATTCGGAAATCAACGATATTGGTGGAGATCCATTTGGAATCGGGCGACCATGTCACATTGAGATGGGGTGGGCGAGTTCCATTTTCACCTTCTATGATTTCGCCCCAGCCGTAGAAAGTTGCATATTCATAGTCCTTTACCCCAGCCGTAGAAAGTTGTTTTACAATTCCTGTCTTAGTTGACTTAACAAAAAGATTATAGTGATTATTGTACGCAATCCAATTTCCGTCAGGCGATTTACTTTCCAGTCTATTAACAGCATCTTTTGCCTTTAATGAAAGCGTGTAGTAATCGGTGTTAAGCATGTATATTTTTCCTTTCGCGGAAAATTCAATTTCTTTTTTGTTGAGATATTTTAGTTCCTCAAGGGGGAGATCATTCGCCTTAATGGTGATTTTCAGGGAGTCGGCCAAAAGCTTTGCAAGTCGCTCGTGATCAAACAACGTAACAGGCTTCTTACTGTCAGGGGCTGATAGATAATAGGTTTTTCCATCTTTGTCGCTTAAGGTGTAGAAGAATCCGCCATCTGAATTCCAATTTGGATTAACAGTTACGTTATAAACTTTTGAATCTCTGAGATTGCCCCATAAAAAAGAAACTGCACGTCTATAATCTTCACGGGTTACCTGTTGTGCAGCAATTTGCAAAGGTAGAAGGAGGGCTAGGAGGAAGATATTTCTTTTTGACATAGGAGCTATTAATTGTTTTGAAATCACTACGGAAAGATAGATGAATTACGCTCAGATTGTAAAAAAAAAAATTATGAAAAAGTAACCAAATACTTGGCTTTAAAAGCAGAGTAACGGATATTACTATGGTGCAATCAGGACAAGTTGTTAACATAGCTATCGGTGGGCTTTTAGTAATTCAAACTTCATCATTCAGCACTGGCTGGCTTGTCTGCCGAAGGTTTCTGTAGGCAGCGGCACTCTTTGATAGGCTTTAGAAGCGGGAGGGAAGTGCGGCCTGGCAATGGGTAGTGATGTGGAATAAGATGGGCAGTTTTAGCTTACGAAACAGAAGCACCGCTGAAGCGTTACACTTTTATAATTTTTTGTACAACCGTTCCTTTCCCTGATCTTACCTTAATGATATACAATCCCTTGATGATGTTTGTAAGGTCAAACACAATCTGATCAGAATTTGTTTTTTTCTTATCAATGACTTTTCCGAAAGAGTCTAATAATTCAACAATTAAGTCTCTTCCCTCATTGTTATCAACTTGTATTTGAATAACATCATTCGCAGGATTCGGAAATACGTTGACTACAAATTCCATCTTCTTGCTTACCTCCGTTATCACAAGCGTATACGGATCTGACATAAGACTTGCGCAACCTTCAACAGTTGAAACAACTGTATAAATTCCAGATTCGTCAATGTTAAGCGTTGTTCCGGATGCACCATCGATCACCTCGCTATCCCTATACCATTGATTTCCATCAATGTTGCTAGAAGTAAGTACTTCCCCTGAACGAACGATGGATGGTTTAAGAGGACTCACGCAGAAGGAGATTTCAACAGGTTCAGCTGGATGGTAAGCTGCGTTGCCATCCTGTGTTGCTTTGATGTGCGCTACTCCTGCGCGCACAATAGTGACTGTCTTTCCGCTTATTGTAATGTTACTGGATACGGATTGGAAAGCTACATCAAGGCCTACTTCGGTACTGGCAACCAGATCAAACGGTGCAATACCTGTTATTTTATCACCCGGATTTACAAATGAAATAGTCTGTACTCCTTTATCAACTACAAGTTCTCGCTGAATGGCGATAGCACCATAGTAATTAGTGTTTGCAGAAATATTGGCGGTTATAGTAGTTACTCCAACACTTACAAGTTTGATTTCTCCATCCTCAATCACAGCGACAGCAGGATTACTGCTTGTAAAGGTAATTCTGCCCCCTGAACTACTTGAGGCAACCGGTGTGAATGATGGGTCTGTGACTGACTTCGGCTCAATGGGATCAAACGTGAGTGTTTGCTGTTGCCTTTTGAAAATTATATTGTTGGGGTAATTTCCATCCGTACCATTAAAGCTTCGTATTGCCTGGTATGACGATCCGTCTGCGAGTACCTTGAAAATTACACCTTTATCATGTTCTCCTCCCATACTTGCTGATACATAAATCCATCCGTCAAATGTTTGATACATATCTTGCAGGTTTGATCCCTGAGTATGATTCCCTTCACGAATGGTAACGAACTGTGACCCGTCTTTATTCACTGAAAATATATATCCTCCACGCATAGCTACTCCGATTCGATCACCATGTAACTGGATTAGTTTCATTGGTACCTGGTCTACAGCCTCAGGTAGTGTCACAATTTTTTTCATTGCACTAATGCTGCTTTCATATTGATAAAGAGTTCGTGTGTATAGGCTGACCGCATAAATATCTCCATCAGATGTTTGCAGATAGCACGATCCTCCAAATTCAACTCCACTAGGCATCAGGCCGCGTGATGTGAATTCAGTACCATCATTTTTTATGGTGAATATCATTCCCGGTTCATTGACCGTGCCTCTTGTTGATATCCCAAAAATAGTTCCATCCGGTTTTTCAGTAATCCATTCAACAGGACTGGAAAGCGAAACATTGTCATTTATTCCAATCATAGGTTCGAATTCACTTCCATCGAGTTTGATCCTAAATACATAAGACTTGTTATCCTTTGCGCCCACACACCAAAGATGCTCCGTTGATACATAGAGCAGTTTTTGAGCACTAACTCCTGAAGGAAACTCAAAGATGTGCTCGTATTGGCCGGTAGGAGTAATGCGAAAGATGCCTGGCTTCCCCTCGAACGTAATTCCGTAATAAAAATCACCTTGAGGGTCGGTAATGAGTGTGATGGGCCATGATTCAACTTGTGGGAAATCCTTAATAACAGTAAACGATTCTCCAGGTATAATACTGAAGATGGTTCCACCATTGCTGGCTCCACCACTTGAAGTCATTCCAAAAAACTTTCCAGGTTGCGACTCAACTAGCGGGCCGTATAAAGGCTGTGCAGCAGATGAATTGAAATCAGCCATCTTCTGAAATCCTGTACCGTCTTTTGCTATCTTAAATATCGTTCCCAGATTATTCGTTCCGCCAATGCTCGTCATTCCGTACAAAAGCCCATCGCTGCCTTCTATCAGCTTACACAGTGGATTGCCTCCAGTGGTGGCCCCATTCAAATCGAACAGACGAGTGAAGTTCGATCCATCGTTATCGACAGCAAAAAGACAACCTTGATTATTAGCCCCACCAGTATAAGTAGAACCGTAAATTTTTCCATTGGATCCCATCAACAAGGAAGCAATAGGATTACTACCCTTCGTTGTACCATCAAATACAACAATTTTGGCAAAATTTGATCCATCGGGCAGTATTTTGAAAAGCACACCTTTCTCCTGGTCACCACCGGATGAAAGGGTTCCATAGAGATAGCCATCTGTTCCTTGCACTAGATCGCCTTGAGGGATATACCCTGATTTTATTGGGTCATTATTATCGAATCTAAAAATGACATTGAAATTACTGCCGTCCTTGTCGATGTTGAAGATTGTTCCGTAACTAAAAAATCCCCCGCTCGAAGTCAAGCCGTAAAGTTTTCCATTGGATGCTTCTGTTAAACCACCAACAGGGTTGTTTCCATCGATTGGGTTCAATACATGTAAAGTAGTAAAGCCAGAACCATCAAGCTTCAGTTTGAAGATGGTACCTCCACCATCGCCCCCATAAGGAGTTACACCATATAGATCACTGTTACTGGCTTGCATGATATTTCCTGTTGGCGATCCAGTTAGACTATTGTAATTATGAATAACGGCCATGCCAGAACCATCTGATTCCAATCTTACAATAGCACCGTTGTTGGTGGTTCCTCCTGCACGGAAGTTTCCGTATAGTCTGCCATCATTTGCTTTGATGAATCCACCATGCGGAAAAGGTAAAGTTCGAGGCTCAAAGGTCTTTAAGCTTGAGAAATCAGTTCCATCTGACTTCATTGAAAATACAACTCCGGAATTATTTTGCCCGCCAAAAGATGCTGCACCTACAAGGTCAAAAGTTTTTCCCCCATCGGTGATCTTCAATTGTTGACTGAATTGCGCTGGTAAGTAGTTTTCGTTTCCGGCATGCGAAGCAAGTATTATTACTGTTCCCGCTCCATGTATTGTTACCTTAGTGCCGTTAATACTGGCAATACCCGGGTTGGAGCTCGAGAATGTAATAGGTAAATTTGTATTTGAACTTGCTGATAAAGTGAACAAGTTGTCGCTGAATTTTTTTTCAGGCAAGGGAGCAAAAGCAATTGTTTGACTCGCCTTATTAACGGTAAGTACTCGGTCGATTTCCGAATTATTATACCCAGGATAACCCGCTTGTCTGGCTTTTATGGTTGTAGTTCCTGCACCGTTGATCGTGACGGTTGATCCATTAATGGTTGCAACCTGTGTATTACTGCTCGTATACTCCACAGGAAGCCCTGATGATGCTGTGGCTGATAATGTAAACTGACCATCTCCGAAAGTCTTTGGAGGAAGATTCGTAAAAGTTATACTCTGACTTAAAGGAGAGATACTGATATTATAGTTGGCGCTCACTGGAGAGTACACAAAATTTCCTGCTTGTGAAGCAGTGATTGTAACATTTCCTGAACTTACAATGTGCAGCAAATAATTGGCATCCACGTACGCGATAGAAGCATTGGTTGTTTGGTAGATTAGAGGAAGGTTTGCTGAGCTCCAAGATGAAAGATGAAATGGTGAAACCCCAAAGGAAAAGAAATCTGAAGAGTTCAGGTAAATGGATTGAAAGCTCTTCTCAATAGTTAAGGTTCGCTGCACTGGTGTAGCAGCGAGAGTGGTTGCGTCACCGCCCTGCATTGCAGTGATGATGGCAGATCCCTGGCCTTTCATGATGACTTGGTTGCCATTTATTTCCGCTATGGTTGGATTGGAGGAACCATATGAAACCGGTAATCCTGATGTTGATTTTGCCGTAAGGTTAAAGGTTCCGTCACTCACATAGCGCGTTGAAAGAGGATTGAATGTTATCACATTTCCTGTTCCCGGTGTTAGAGGTGGGTCAACCGTGATAGTGCGGATGACCGGAATCGCAGCGGCCATTAGGTTATTCCCATTTTGCATTGTGGTGATAGTAGTTGTTCCCACAGCGAGAAGGACAAGTTTAGATCCTTCAATCACTGCAATGCCAGGAGGGCTACTGGTGAAGGTAACAGGCAAGCCACTGGTACTTGATGCACTAATAAAAGGATCACTTTGGCCGAAGCGATATGTAGTATTCGATGCCAGCGAAATGGATATAGTTTGAGTTCCTTTGAGAAGATTAATGGTATTGCTTTTTTCCGCTGGCTTGTAATTTCTATTACCATCATTGTAGGCCGTAATTTGAACCGTTCCTAATTCATGAATGGTGGCAAGGGTACTGTAGAAAGAAAGCTTTAGCGCATCGTTTGATTTAAATTTAACATCCAACCCTCCGGATGAGGTTGCGCTGACACCAAACTGCTGACAACAAACTCTGTCGCCAGGTGAATTAAACGTTATGATTTGCTCCTTTCGATTCACAACAAGTTCACGGCTCACTCTTGCTTCATTATAAATTGAATTACCATCCTGTACAGCCTGAATCGTTACTGTTCCAGCATTATTGATAAACCAATTTGTTCCATCCGATGAAACTACATCATTAGAATTTGTGGTAAAACGGACTGGCAATCCAGTGCTAGAAGTGGCATTCAGTGTGAATAAGCCATCTCCATAAGTTTTTGCAGTGATGGGAGGGAAGTCAATAGTCTGATCAGATTTTACTACGTTTAGTGTCTTGGTTATTGTTCGTGTCAGGTATTCATGATTACCAACGATGTATGCCGTAATGTACACACCACCAGGACCAACAAGTTTGATTTTGTTATTCTCAATTACCGCTACTGTTGGATCGTGCGAAACAAGGTATACAGGCAACCCCGAGGGTACTTGAACATCGGGAGCAAATGATTCACTCGTTGTTGTTATCTCTGGCATATCTGCAAATGTCATTACCGGGAATTTCTTCCGCATCAATAATGAGCCTACAGGATTACTGCCAGTTGATTGAGCAAAACTATATAGTGGTGTGAATTGATTTCCGTTTTCCAGTTTGAAGAAAATTCCCTTGTCATTGGTTCCACCTGAAAAGGTAACACCATACATGGTTTGGCCATCAATAGAAGACACAAGGTCTCCTACAGGTGACTTTCCGTTGGTTCCGTTAAAGTCCAGAAGTTTAGCGAAAGCTCCGTTGGTTGTCAGGCTGAAGATTGTTCCGAATCCACTGCTTCCACCAGTGGAAGTCATACCATATAAAATTCCATCCGCGTGTTGGATAAGTGATCCAAGAGGAAATGTTCCTGAAGATGCATCGAGATCTATCAGCTTTGTAAATCCAGTACCATCGGTATTGATGCGGAATATAACTCCACTATTGGAAGTACCTCCAGCACGAGTCATTCCATAAAGTTTTCCATCCGAAGCGAATACAAGACTTCCAGTTGGGTTAGCACCCGATGCTGTGCTGTTGAAGTCATGAATCTTGCTGAATTGTCCACTAACAACATTGAAGGAAAAAATTACACCCTGATCATTGGTGCCTCCGAACTCCGTCATTCCAAATATAAATCCTGCTGGTCCTTGTATGACACTTCCTTTTGGGGATCTGCCATTATTTACTCCATCGAAAGGAATGAGTCCAGCCGGGAGAGGTCCCGCAACAGGAACTTTAGAGAATAACGCGCCTCCATTGTATTGTCCTGCTGTAGATGTTAGCCCATACAGCATTCCGTTTGCCGCTAACAGAAATTTGCCTCCGGGATTAAAACCTGTGGCATCTTCGCTGAGCATAAAATTGAACGGTTGTAAGATGCCACCTTGGCCTGGCATAATATCAACGCGCATCCCATGATTAAGATTTTGGTCGCCTGCCATCGTAAGTGTTGACAGGCCATTCAAAAGTTGGCCTTGATAAACAAGTTGTGTGAACCCCGAATTGTTTCCGGCATTCCCACCATTTCTGCCATCAAAGCTTCCGTAGGCGATAAAGCCTTCCCCATTTGTTTTTATATGATAGGGGACACCCATGTTATAACTCCCACCTGTTTGAGTAACTCCATATAGGTATTCCTGGGCATAGGTACTGAAGGATGCAAGAAGGAATGAGAATACAAGGATTGCCTTCCTCGGTTGTTCACAAGGCTGCTTTTTCACAATGAAATTATTTTTTTCTGGCAAAAACTTTTAAGAAACCAAGAACTGCCAGCTATTCGAGAGGAAGGCAGGCAGTTGATGCAACTTGTAGTTTAGCTGGTGCGCAATTTAATGGAAATATGCCAAATGTTAGTTTTCACCTTTTACAAATGGGTAAGGGGAATTCATCATTTTGGAGGGCGCACATGACCTTCACTTTCCATTTCCATATTGTCGGTAGAGATTATAAAACTGCTCGAACACCGCTGAAGTTCTGAAAAGCGTCCAATGAGCTAACTAGCTAATACTGTGAGTGGTAATTCAACTCAATTAAAATTCTGATTAATGATTTTTAATAAAATGCGTGAGCGATGGATCAAGCATGTGTAATGCTGGCTTTGTCCCGATAGCTATCGGGAGAGTCAGGCATGTGCGGCCAGCAATTACTTATGCTTGGCGGGCTGGTAGATTAAATGCGCGCCTGCCTGCGCGTAGCCGCTTCGGCAAAGGCAGGTGGGCAAAAAACTTTCATACCGTATTGTTCAAATTACATAGACACTCAATGCCGATAGCTATCGGCAGAGGTGTGCACGGCCCGGATGAGCCAGCCTGCGCGGAGCCGCTAAGCTACACGAAGCGTTTCGCGTAGTGAAGCTTCGGCAAAGGCAGGCGCGGCCTTGAGCGGTTATTTAATATAACGTCAAATTATATAACTGTGCGGTTGGCTTGCGCGAGAACAAACTCCAACTTAATTCGAAGACTAAAACCTCCAGATGGCGCCTGCAGGACTGTGCGAATGGCTGGCGCCAGATGGTTAGCATAATATATGTCTTGGTCAGATAACGATTTAAGTAATTCAAGCATAAAGCCCAACTTCGATTATAGTTTTCGTCAAATCGTGCCACAAAAGTCCGATATAGATTTAAGTTATAACTTTCTATATAGTAGATAGTTATAAACTTGTCAAAAAAAGACCCGCGATTAGGCCTAAGACATCTCCTTATTTTTTAAATATTAAGTGCATTAAATAAGAGACGGACTTTACCTTGTACGAAATAGATTAATTCACATTATAGAATAGTGCATATGGGACTCAGCTCAGAAATAGTTATATATATGGCGTGCGTTATGTTACTTAGCTTAGGCTTCCGATATCTAGCGGGACGGGCCCTTCACCAATCTTCATAGAAAGTTTTTTTAGTCCCGATAGCTAGCGGAGGCTTTCAATAATACAATCTTCATCATTCTCCACCGGGCTGGGGAAGACACTTATTGGCTGGCTTTGGATCCCGATAGCTATCGGGAGGGAAGGGATGTGTGGCCTGGCCCGTCCGCGGTGTAGCGAAGGCGGGGCCTGCACAATCCCGATGCTGCGATCGGGACAAGTTGTGTGGCGATGCAGAATGGATTGATAAATATTATTTTTTCAAGAGATCAAATAATTTGGTGTTAATATAGAGTGTCTCTTTCCAAACTTGTTTTGTTTTGAGTACACCAATTTCTTGAAGTTGCTTGAGGTATTTAGCTGCTGTGATACGCGAAATTTTCATTCGAGTAGTCAGAATTTCACTTTTGCAATACGGGTGCTCAAATAAAATTTCAATCAACTCTTTGCTGTATACTTTAGGGGCATTCTTGTTGACTTTATCTTGGATTTCAAGGAACAAGTTTTGGATCGCCTTTATCTGAATAATTGTTTCACGTGAAGTTGCTTCTACTCCTTGAAGGATGTAAAGTATCCAGTCTTCCCAATTGTTCTTCGTGCGGACTTCCTGTAAAAGATGGTAGTAGTCAGATTTATTTTTAATTATATATTCACTTAAATAGAGGATAGGGTTGTCCAACAAATCGTTTAGCATGATATGAAGAATGTTGACGATCCTGCCTGTTCTACCATTACCATCATAAAACGGATGAATGCTTTCAAATTGATAATGTTGAATAGCCATTTTGATTAGGGGCGAAATATCATCCTGTTCATTTAGATAGTTCTCCAAATTCTTCATTAATCTCAGAATCGTTTCGTGATTATCCGGAGGGGTATAGATGACTTCATTTGTGGTTGCATTTCGAAGCGCTGTTCCTGGTAATTTTCGAATACCTGCATTGTTTTCCTCTAATATTTTTTGAATTGAAACAATCGCATTGGTACTTAGAAAGCCTTTCTCCTTAATGAAATTCGTGCCATACAACACAGCCTCACGATAACGCAATACCTCTTTGGTGGACGGATCGGCTTCTATCCCTTTTGCAGATAATGCCTGATATAGTTTATCCTGAGTAGTAATTACATTCTCTATTTCAGAACTGGCCCGAGCCTCTTTGAGAACAACTGCATTTAGCAAAATAGCTGGGTTTGGTAATGTAGAGGCTAACCCCTTTAATTCCGCCAGTGCAATAGAGGACTTTACCAATTGACGAAGAACCTTGACAGTCTCGATTTTCTCCCTTTCTGGAGGTAACTCAGGAAGCTTGTTAAAAGGCATTTGTGATGGAATTGTCATGTTAGAAGTTTTTACACGAGGTCTTTGTCATGTAAATATATTAATAAATAATATACATGATAAGGCGGTCATGTATATATTCTATACATGATGTTTGAGTAGCGCTGAAAAGCAATATCACCCCAATTCTCAGCGCTATGAAGCTATTTCAACATAACGGCTTATCATGTAACTAAGTCCATTCAATCAATCAACTTTGTTACATAATGGCGAGCGTTATGTTAAGTAGCTTAGGCATCCGGGCTTACCGAGATCTTCATAGAAAGTTTTTTAGCGCGGGCTTTCAATAACTCAATCTTCATCATTCATCACCGGACTGGGGCAGCGACACTCTTTGGGTAGGCTTTGGTCTTAGCGTTGGTATGTGTGGCCTGCACAATGTGTGTTGCTGCTGCGTAGGGAAAGCAATAGGGATAGAAGCGGAAAGCACGAAGCGCGTGAGCAGGAGTGAGGCCGGACTTGGAGCGAATAGCCCGGGCCGTAGGCATTGCCATTAAAAGGTTCTCAACATATCCCTAGTAATAGAAGTAACTAATCCTTCTGATTTGAAGTTCTGTTTTTACTCGGTTTGATAAATACTGAGATTAATAAGCCAACTCCAACCACGACATCGACAATATTCCATATTTCTCTGCCGAGGGCTATTTTGAAAAATGGTTGAAAGAGTAACGCAAGAGAACAATAAATAATCAATTCCGTCCTTCTATTATTTCCATTTGCTTCATGGGCTAAAACTACAAAACCAATAAGTCCTAAGAATCTTACAAGCTGATAAAATTCATAAGGCATATTAAGCAAGCAAAGAAAGAACAAAAGTGCTAACCCAATTTTAATAATATTATAAATCATCATTCCTATAACCAAGCTAGTCATTTAATCTTCAAGAAATCGCTCGAACTTTTGCTCGAATTCAATATCTAGACAAATGCCTTTTGCCATGTGTGCATGAGTATATTCGAGATTGATATCATAATCCATAATATCATCGTAACTTTCATCCTTAACATCAAATTGGAACTCAATCGTGGCATACCTATTAATTTTCATAAGGAGAAACACATAGGGAATTCCTTCGCTATTTAAGTTTATAGATTCAATTTTCCTTACAAGCTTTTCGGAACATTGTAACTGTGCATAAAAGCCCGCATCATCATAACCATGTTTTTTCCTATAAGGAATTATTGTAACTATTTGATAGGAGCTATCATTGACCTTAAGGATATCAAGAATTATGGCTCTGGCAAGAATTGGTTTGTTAACCTTGGTAATTTTGTTTTCAATTACATAGCTATAGGTTAGTTTAGAACTATCTTGAGCAAATAGTGAGTCCAAAAAAATAGCATTATGCTTTGATTGAATTTCATCTTTAAACTTTGAGAATTCATTTTTAAGCTCTATCTCTTGTTCAACTTTAAGGCGTTCGAGTTGTTCCCTTTCACTCTTTTGTTTATTCTCGCAGCTATATATTGAGGATGTAAAAACTAAAAGCCATATTTTAATTGTCGATAAAAAAGATTGAATAGTTTTCATGATTTGAATTATTTAACTGTTTCAGGTGTCATGTTAATTGACCCACATAATGGACAGTATGATTGATTCATCCCCATTTTCTCAAGCAAGTATATCTCCTTTATATTCTTGGGTCACTGGTTTTTGGTTTCTTGTTCCTCTTACTCTTTTTGCCTTTGGGCTCATCCAGTGCTGGACTACTTTGATCGGTCTTTTCGTCTGGTTTCATATTCTTTAAACTTAAGTATTGCATCACACTTGTGAGTAACCAAAATCACCTATTTTTTCAATTTTATTGTTCAAAGCAATATGAAAGATATGGGATTGCCTGATATTTATAAAGTAATATTTGAGATTTCTTTCATCAAGTAAAATGATGAGGAATAACATTTTTCTGGGATATCTTATTATTACCTTTATATGAAGTATAAATATCAAATTAGAAGTTCATCGGATTTAACCGGAAGCAGCAATGAAAAGGAGTGATCGAATAGCAAACCAACTATTAATACTAATAATTGTCCTTTTTGTTGCAATACCTGCCTTAAGCCAAGAGAAAACTTTTGAACGAGAATACACTTATAAGGCAAGTGAGATGGATAGTAAAATCTCATGTCGTGCAACAACTATAAATCAATTGCGAAGCATGCTTTTAAATGAGATAGGCGTTTACGTTGAAAGTGAAAGCCTGCTTAAGACCACTGAATTAAATGGAAAATTTGCACAGGATTTTGTTGAAAATATTGCAACGATCAGCGCGGGAATAACAAAACTTGAAGTACTTGATGAAAAATGGAATGGAGAAACATTTTGGATGAAGGCTTCAATAACAATTGATAAAAAGAGCCTCGAAGAATCTTTAAAGCAACTAATCAATGATCGACAGAAGATAAGAGAGTTGGAGGAAACAAAACAGCAATTAGAAATCGTAACGAAAGAATTAGATAGATTAAAAAATGAACTTGCAAAAGACAATGGTAACGGGAAAAACTTTACAGCAGACGGCAAAAAAATAAAAGAACCTGGGTTTGTTGATTATTTTCTTTTGGGAAATTCAAAGTATGATCTCAATGATTATGAAGGCGCAAAAGAAGCTTATAGTAAGGCTATGGAGAGTTTTCCTGAAGATGGTGACCTTTATTTGAATAGAGGAAATGCAAGGTACATGCTCCAAGACTACAGTGGAGCAATTAGCGACTACTCAAGAGCCATTGAGTTTGATCCTAAACTTGCAATTTTATATTATAACCGAGGGATTGCGGAGGTTGGACTAGTCGATTATAAAGCAGCAATAGATGACTTTTCCAAGGCTATCGGAATTGACCCTAAGTATAAAGAGGCTTATTACTCAAGAGGTGCAGCAAAACATGAAACCAATGACTACCAAGGAGCATTAGGAGACTATTCAATGGCTCTTGAAATTTCTTCTGCAACATCGAAACTAAAACCTGAAGATAAAAAAAATATATTTTCATGGTCTGCAGAGGTTTATGTGGATAGAGGTTTTATTAAGTTTATTCTCCAAGACTATAAGGGTGCATTAGAAGACTTCAATAAAGCTATAGAGATTGATGCAAAACATAGAACTGCTTATTACTACAAGGGCCTCGTAAAGGATGATCTTCAAGATTATCGCGGAGCTATCGAATCCTATTCTAAGGCTATTGAGATTGAACCTAAGTTTGCAAAACCATATTACTATAGAGCAAATGCTAAACACTATATTGATGACTTTGATGGTGCTTTGCAAGATTACAAAAAAGCCTCTGAAATTGATCCTAAGTACGCAATTGATCCTAAGTATGCAGAAGCATTTTATCATTTAGGCATAGCAAAACGTGATCTTCAAGAATATGAAGGAGCTATAGAAAACTTTACTAATGCAATAGAGCTATTTGAAAAAATGAATTTTACTGTGAATGATTTTCATTATGCAAATGCGCAATCTTATTACGAGAGAGGACTAATAAAAAGTTTTTTAGAAGATAATGAAGGAGCTATTCAGGACTACTCTAAAGGTATCGAAATTAATCCAAAAAATTCGGAAGCTTATTATTGGCGCGGCTTTACTAAAGAACGCATAAAAGATTACAAAGGAGCTTTGGCTGACTATAGTAATGCCATAAAGCTTTTCCCTGAGCAAATGATATTCTATTACGACAGAGCACGTTTAAAAGAGAAATTAGGCGACTACCAAGGTGCTCTTGAGGACTACAATGAGACAATTTCACGCGCAATCTTTGGTCGACCTTTTTGGGCTGCTTATAAAGCAAGAGGAGAATTAAAAGATAAACTGCATGACTACAAAGGAGCAATAGTGGATTACGATAAATTAATAGAAATGTATCCTAAAGATACTGATCCTTACGTATTGAGAGGAATTGCAAAATTTCATTTAAATGATTTTATGGGAGCAATAAAAGATTATGATATTGCAATAACGAGATCTCCTACATATGTAAAAGTTTTCTACCAAAGGGGGCTTGCAAAAAAAGAAATTCAAGATCATGCTGGAGCAACGGCCGATTTCAAAAAAACAATTGAATACTCTAACCAAAAGTTATTAGACAATCGAATTGACTCAAAGAATCCCGACATTCAATATTACCGTTATTACAGAGGTCTTGCAAGAATAGCATTGGGGCAAAAGGATGATGGGTGCTTGGATCTATCAAAAGCAGGTGAGTTTGGCTATGAAGATGCCTATGAAATGATTAAAACCTACTGCCACTAGATATAGGTCCGTTCTTAAGCTAGGAGAAAATCAGAGTCGGCATATTGTATGGATCGTGGAGTGAAAAGTATAACTTCAGCAATACGAAAAAAAGCTCCCTAAAAAGGGAGCTTTGATAAAGAAATTTCAAACCACAACACACGGAGCGAGTATTCACGATAGTCCCACCACATGCTGCGATAACGAAAAGGCGAAACACGCCACTTGAACCAAACGCCCGCCAGCAGCCACCAGCCACCGATGCGGACACGAAATATATATTTAAACATAATGCAGCCACACGGGACCGGATAGAAAGGTGCAAGGGCCGCACAAAAAAAATACTACCCGTAGGAAGGAGGGAGGCACGACCAACTAACGGAGGGTGGAGATTTTTTTTGAAGCGGGCGAAGCGAACCCTTGTAGCTTTCTATTCCGCATGCCCGTAACTTTGTGTTATGTTTAAGTATTGATCTAAGGAATGTATGACAACTAATTTTAATACGAGCCTGAGTGAGTTTGGTGAAAAATTTGTCACACGGGCAGCCCCGCTTACTGCAGAAGAAAAATCCGAAAACAGAAGCACGCTTTACACAAATCTCGTTGCCGAATTTTTTGAACAGCTGATTCTGTTCGATCGCGTTGCCATTAAAATTGAACAAGATAATATCCCACTTGCAATTCTTATCGAACAACTAGGGCTTGAACTAGTTTTGGAGTGTATTCAAGATGGAACGATCGAGTTATGGCTTTGGACACAAGTGATCTTCATAACCGGTGGGATGGAAGGCAAAGGCATTCATGATGATAGTTACATAAAAGGAATTCCACCCTTATCGGTTGGCAGGTTGTCTTCAAGAGCGCACAGTGATCCTGAAAAATCAGTTATGCAATGCTTTAAGTGGATGAGTCATATATACAGCAATGAAGAACGAAAACGTTTTGCCCAAAAAGTCGCCCATCGAATAAAACTTGATACAGATGATATTGCAAATCCTTCTCGTAACCTCATCTTAGCGGCTTACAAGGCGAACGATCTAGCTACATGTGGATTACCTTTTAACAAAGATCCAAATGACCTTAACTATCAAGAAAGGAAAACATTTATGAAGTTAGCTAGTGATGTAATTGATACCACGTTTCTTGCATCTCACAACTTCACCAGCTTTAATAAATATAATTCCACGTTAATAGCACAGAGTAGTTTAGATAAAATAGGAAAAGCCTTTAAGCTTAAAGACGGACTCACACGAATCATTGAACTTGAAAAAGTGCCAGATTTGCGATCCGTATTTATTCAGAGGAAGATCGATTTTTACAACGCGGTCAAGTTTCGAAATACGGCCGTTTCGAAAAAATTTCGTGCCTGGCTGTCAACAGCAACAGACTCGAAAGACATTGAGTACATTACTAAACAATACATTGATGAACTCGTTTCGCAAAATGGTTTCTTTGATTCGAACAAGGCGAAGTTATTGAAGACTATTGCTATGACGACAACTGGCGTTGGCCTTGGTGCAATTCTCGCAAAGAAATTCGGAACGAACCCAGCTACCAGTATTGCGATAGAGGGAGGACTTGGCCTTGCGCTTGGCAGCTTTGAAGATTTTATTCTTGGAAAATTAGGAAAAGGATGGACACCACGCATGTTTATTGACGCATATAAAAATGAACTCACTAAGTTTGAATAAAATGGTGATGCGCGGTGGCCCGAGCCAAATGCGGGGTGGCGCGATGGCATGTGCGTGGAAGCATATTTGGCTCTTGATTTTTTTCGTTCTTTTTGCATCAAGGCAAAAAGGACAAAAGAAAAATAAGGTGCGAACACCTTTGAAGTTCTGGTGAGCTATGGCGAACCTAATGAACTAATCCAGTGAGCTTTATCACAACTCAATTGAATTGATCTTAGAGCGATGGATCAAGCATGTGTAATGCTGGGCTTTGGCTGGCGCCAGGAATGCGCGGCCTGCATTACTTATGCTTGGCGCGGTTGGTTGCATTCATGCGCGTGGGCAAAAAAACTTTCTTGCTCAATCTTCATCGTTTAAATAGACACTCAAGGACGTGGTGTGCACAGCCCGGATGAGCGCGGCCTTGAGCGGCTATTTACACATAACGTCAAATTATATAACTGTGCGGCTGGCTTGTGCGAAACAATCCGAATCTTCAATCCGAAGCCAAATAGTTCCAGACCAGCGTTGCAAAGGCCTGTGCGCAATGGCACGCTGGGATGGTTAACATAATATAATTATAGAACTGTGCGTTAGGAACTTAGCAAGGAAAGAGTTATATAATTTATATTATGTTAAGTAGACTCTTTGACTTCCCGTAGTAAATAACCTTACAATCAGGATTACTGCTTTTAAAGGCAGCTACCCTCTTTGCAGACACTTTTGAATTGTAACACGTAAGCTTCAGCAACGAGCGATTGCTAACCGGATCAAGTTTGCGCACAGCCGTGTTGCTGCAATCTAAACTTTCCAACATAGGCAAGTCTCCAAAGTCATCCAATTTTCTGATCAACGTACCGCTGCAATCCAAACCTTTTAAGTTTATCAGCCCGCGCAAAATTCTAAAATCTTCCAACGGAGTATCGGAAAGATTTAAAGTTTCTAGTTGATCCAATGTAGCCAAGGCTTCAATATTCCTTATCGGGCTCTTGCTGGCCGCCAACGAACGCAACCCTGAGTGTTTAGTCAGTGGCGTTAGATCAGTAATCTCCGTATCAGAAATGTATACATCCGTAAGTCGGATAAACTCGTCCAGCGGGTGTAAATCAGTAATTGGTTTTGATTCAATGCGTAAGCGTTCCCCTGCTATTAATTTGTGTAGGGTTTCGGTTGTTACCGGTTCTGCGCCAACCTGTTTGCGAAAAACTTCTTTCCAGGCATCGGGCAACTCGGCCCACCATTGTTTGAGCTTAGTTGTTTTATAAACTATCAGGCTGCCCGGGTTTGTATCTAAAAATCGTTTTATTATTTCATCATCAAGTCCGGTATTATCGGCATAAAGAACTTCCAGGTTCGGTAGCAACAATTCCGGGTTCAGACTTTTGATTTGCGTATTGTTGGCACGCAGCATAGTCAGTTTTTTAAACTGATTAATCACGGAGATGTCCCCTACCTGAGTGTCACTAATGTCGAGATACGTAACATCTATAAAAGGTTGCAAGGGTGACAAATCAGAAACGGTCGTATTGGCTAATACTATCTTGCGTAACTGCCGCAGTCGCGCAAGGGGTTCAATATCTGTAATGCCTGTATTGGAGATGTTGATTGAATCCAACTTAGTAAGTTTAGCTAACTCCTCTTTACTGGGATTGGTACTGATTTGTGCTACACGGGTAAAAATATTTCTCCAGGCAGGCGTGAGTGTAACCCACCAACTTTTTAAATCTTCACTATCAAAAATAACAAGCACGGCAGGGTTTGCAGCCATAAACGCCTCGGCCACTGCGCGCGTAATAGGTGTATGATCGCAATAGATCCGTTTTAAATTAGGCAAGCCTTGCAACGATGATAAATCAGAAACCAGTGTATAGTTAGCCGACAACTCAGTAAGGTCGGTTAAATCTTTTACTACGCTGATGTCGGTAAGCTTGTTACTATCAAGTTTTAATTCTTTTAGATTTGGCAACGCGGCTAGCGCACGCAGGTTGACGACCGATGTATTTGAAAGATTCAACGTTGTTAAATTTTGTAAACTGTCCAACGACTGCAAGTCGCTGATGTTTGAGGCTTTAAGATTTAAGTCTTGCAGGTTCCTTGCATAGCGCAAAGCATCGAAGCTAAGCAAGTTAGTTCCGCTTACATCCAATTGCTGCAGTTCGGGCATCTTTTCAAGAACAGAAATATCAGTAACCACCGTGTGGCTGATAGAAAGATTTGTGAGTTTGGATGAGTACCGCAGTGCTGTAATGTCTTCTGTTTTTGTACCCGACAAATTTAAGTCTGTTAGTTCTGTAAGATTCCGGATTGGACTCAAGTCAGTCACTTTCGATTTTGAAAGGTTGAGTGACTTTAAATTATAAAGCTGCGCCAGCGGCTCAATGTCTTTTATAAATACATTTCCGGTTACATCAATTTCAGTGATCGCGGTCATCCGTTTTAAATCGGCTACCTGAACACTATCTCCTACCAGTTTCAATTTTCGTTTTAAGATGGATTGCCATTCATAGCTCAATTGATTCCACCAATAGGTGAGCGCTGCACGCTCGTCAAACTCATTGGTGTAAATACTTACAATCTTCAGGTCTTGCGTTTCCTGATTGTAATTAACCTCTACATAGCGGAGCATAGAATTATTTAACGTCTCCCCTTCTACGGTGGTGCCGCTTAAATTGCGCAGCAGCTTTACTTTATAAAATATATTGTTATCTGTTTGCTTTCCTTCCTGTATCTCTTCAATGTTGAATTCAAATTTTACATCCGTAAAGAAAAAGTCAACATCCTTTAAGTATGCAGTCACATCTTTGTTTGTAATTACATCGCGCTTGGCTGCCAGGTCGTCTTCAATCTGCACTTTGCTGTCGCGGAATATTTTGGTGTAACTCTCGGTAACCAGTACTTCTTTATCACGTGCAGAGGTTTTACTGCTTCCCAGCGTATTGAGCATAAATTCCAAAAAGGAAATCATGTTCTTTACTTTATCCTGGTCGGGGGATTCTACTTTTTTTTGACTCTTCTGTGCGTGCACACTGCCCACCAATGTCAAGAGTAAAACAAAAAGAGTTAGCGTGCGCTTAATTCTCATGATACACGTATCGTCTGAGTATTTTCTCATCTCCGGCATTGGGTAACTTCACCAAGTTAGCGATAAGCCAGCCGGTATTGTATCCAGGCCTGTTAAATTGTGCCAACTCAAAATACCAACCCGGTATTTGAAAGAAATGAAACTTCACTTGTTGCACCGATTTGTATTTTATATTTCCCTTCTTGGTCTCATACAAAAATACTGAGAGATGATCGGGTGTAAATTGCTTGCTTACAAATTGCGCTACACTATCTTTATTTAGAAATGCTTTGCGCAAATTCATAAAGTCAAGTTCATGACTCATGGGATGCAAGAACTTACCGACAACCACCGTGTCTCTTTTAAAATAGGAATCAAAGATATCAGCATGAGCTTTATAGATTACCCACCGCGTGCCGAGGTGATGTTTCTCCAGTTCCATAAACAAGGTGATCGGTTCATCCTTACCATTAACCGTAAAGATGGTTTGTACTTCAGCAAACCAATTACCACCATGGAAGTCAAGAATTACCGGATCCTTCCTGTCCAGCACATCGTTTACAAA
>Ga0154020_10001619_pt1 | contig 27654 bp, 18 predicted proteins | sample Klosneuvirus_201_FD_109709 | JGI IMG/M metagenome (GOLD analysis project Ga0154020, IMG submission 109709) | Active sludge microbial communities from wastewater, Klosterneuburg, Austria - Klosneuvirus_20160825_MG | ecosystem: Engineered > WWTP > Aerobic digester > Activated sludge | place...
GAGCCGGGTGTGTTCAATGTGGAACTGGATTTCCCGTCCGAAACGTCCGTGGTGCTGGCCGCGCTGTTGCCCCAGCATGATGCGCAATGGCTGGTGGAACAGCTTCACGCGTGGGCGCACGGCGGGCGCGCCAGCGGTGACGTCACAACTTGACGCGCAGCATGAATGCAAAGCTGTCGTTCCACGCCAGCCGCGTGCTCTGCGCAAACCGGGACACCACCTGGTAGCTCTCCACACCGGCATCCAGGTGCGCGTGCACCGGGAACAGCAGACCCGCCTGGAGGGCCGCGTTGCCCACGCCGGTGGAGGCGGGAAGGCCCCATTCGGTGAGCGCCTGTTCGGTGCCAATTCCCAGGTGCCAGTTGGCCACCTTGGGCCACACGGGTCCCGCCACCTGAAGCCATCCCCCGGCAGACGGCCACGAATGCACGTCCAGCAGCGCCTTGCCGGTGACGGCCCCCTGACGGTCACGCACGTCCACTTCGGTGCGGCGCACGCCCATCATCCCAAACATGCCGTTGAGGTTGGTCCCCACAAACACCTGGCCCTGCAGGGTGAACCCCGCCAGCGCGGCACGCGCATCCGCCGCCAAAAGCCACGTCTCCACCAGCTTTCCGCCATCCGGCGTGCCAGTGACCGTTTGCAGGGGCCAGCTCTCCACGCCGGCCTGCGCAGACACCGCCAGCGTCAGGTGTTTCCCATCCAGGCCGGCGCGCGCCTGCAACAACGGAAGCATGGACGCGGTGCCCGGGTCCCGGGTGTCAAACACAATGACGTCATGCGTGGCGTGGTCACCGCTCAGCGGCCGGGCCAGGCTCACCGCCGCAAATAGTTTTGGCGCGCCCAGCACGGGCGGCGCAAACCACAGCGGCAGGTTGAGGTTCAACGTCAACTGCGGGAGGCGCTGCCACAAAAACCCGGCTTGCGTGAACGCAGCCACCGCCAGGTGTCCCACGCTCAGCGGGTAACCCGGTGACACCACGCTCAGCGCCTGCCCGGCAAGAATTGAAAAATACGTGTTTCCAAATTCGGCATATGCCAGGCGCAGGCGCACGGTGCCCGCGGTGATGGAGGGCGGAATGTCCGCCCGGTAGAGCGCCCACAGGTCAAACTCCAACACGGCCTTGGCGTCCAACCAGCGGCTGATGTTGAAGCCCGCCTCGGCGCCAAAACGGGACTGCCGGCCGGTGATGACCAGGCTTCCATCTGATTCCCACGGAAGGGCCGTGCCCACCTGGTAGATGGTCTTGCTGTTCTGGGCCACAAAAAATGGCGCGTCCCCGCTGGGCTGGGCAGAACCCGTGTTGAACACCACGTGTCCGGCCACAAAACCCGTGGGTTTGAGCTTGAAACCCAACGCGCGCTGGAGCATTTCCACCGCTTCCACCGTCTTGTCCACGGCGTCCGCCACACCCGGCGCTGGCGCCGGCGCGGGCGCTGCGGCGGCAACCATCCAGGCAATTCCCAAGGCAAACATCATTGGAGGGCTCCCCCTGCGGTTCGCGCCACCGTCTACAACAACCGGGCCACCCAAGGGGAGTGGTCCCGCAGCCGCCTGTTCAAGAGGGAAACTGTCACGTTTCAATGTCACACCCCCCTGTCACATGTCACAGTGTGACACCGTCAACGGCGACCACCGCAGCGTGGTGACACCTCCCGCGCGCTGGCATTGCGTGTGCTGTGCACGGGTGAGGGAGGTGCCCCTTGAAACACGTCCGGGTGTTGGTGTTGGCATGTTGTGCGCTGGCGGCCTGCCGCTACAGCGCGCAGCAAGACCGGGAGACCTATTGGTTTGGCGTGGCCCCGCAACAAGACGCCGCGGTGCCAGCACAGCAGTGCAGCGCGCTGGCGCCCCAGTGTCCCGCGGGTTGTCCCTCCGGGACGCGCTGTGGGCCGGATTGTTACTGCACGCCGGATGTCCTGCTGGCGCATCCCAGCCGCTCCACGCCCATTGCGTACAACAACCAGGGCACCGTTGTTGCGGCGGCCATGTTTGACGGCCGGCGCGTGGACATCTTCCGGTTCATTCAGGATGGCTCCGTCTTCTTCTCTGCGCTGGGCGAATTTGACGAGCCACGCGCCCTGGCGTTCCGCCCCGACGGGAGCCGCCTTTTGGTGCTGGACCGGAACTACCTCCACCAACGTCACGTGGGCGGAGAATTTCTGGGGACGCTGACGGTGTGCGCCGAGCCCACGTCATTGGTCCTCTCCCCGTCCGGCGTCACGGCGTACGTGGGCTGCCTGGAGGGTCTGGTGGTCCAGGTGGACGTGAACACCATGACGTTGACCCAGGTGTTTGCCCTGCGCGGCGCAGCCACGGTGAACGGGGCGCCATTGCCAGGCAACGCGGGGGTCATGGCGCTTGCCATGTCCAACAACGACGACGGCAGTGACGGTGATGAGCAGCTGGTGGTCCCGCTGTTCTGGGCCGAACCGGTGGCCGTGGCGTCCCCCCAGGACGCAGACCTGGCGGGCGTGGGCGTGGTGGCGCTCATCTCTGCGCAGGGGCTCATACGGCGGGTGGACCTGCTGCCCTCCCCCAACGTGGGATTTGGCGTGGGTGCATTCATGAACCAGCTTTCCGCCGTCACCGTGGACCGTGGACGCGCGTACGTGGCGGCGCTGGCGGCCTCCCCCAAAGGCCCCGCAGGTCCGGCAAATGACATCCTGGCGTTGCCGCCGCAGCCCATGCCGGTGGAAGTGCCCGCGGGTGCCCAGAACGTGTTCCCCATGGTGGCGGTGCTGGACCTGGCCACCGGTGTGGAAACCAGCCGAATCAACATCAATGGGGCGTTGGCGCCCTTTGCCCAGCCTTTCCGGCCTGATGGACCTGCCCAGCAGGTGGCCTACCTCTCAAGCATTTCCGCCCTGGCATTTATCCCGGGGACTGGTGAGTTGCTGGTGCTGAGCGTGGCGTCCGACGCCATGGTGTCGCTCTTTCTGGATGGTTCAGATGGGCTGCTCCAGGTTGGACGCCCCACCCAACGCGTGGTGGGCCTGGGGAACCTGCGCGGCGGCGGCGGCGGCGGTGGCGGCGGTGGGTACCCGCAGCCGGGTGTGATGTCCACCGGCCTCAGCGGTGCAACGGGCCTTGCCATTCCGCCGGTGGGACGCCGGGTGTTTGTGCTGGGGGAAATCACGCAAAACGCCGCAGCGCTGACGGTGGGTGCGGACCAGGTGTCCTTGACGTCACCGGACATTGTCTCGGCCGTCTTGGTTGAGGACAACCCAACCGCGCGCGTGTTGCGCAACGGGAAGTTCTTTTTTGTGACCAGCACCGGACGTTGGGGCAACCAGGGGATGATGGGCTGCCTGGCGTGTCACCCCGGCCGCGGCACACTGTCGGACAATGTCACCTGGTACTTTTCACCCGGACCACGTCAAACCATTTCCCTGGAATCCCTCTACGGCAGGGATGACGGCGGGATGAAGACCCTGGCGGATCACCGCGCGCAGACGTGGACCGCCAACACCGACGAGATTGCCGACCTGGAGAGCAACACGCGCAGCGTGAGCGGCGGATTTGGTGCGTTGACGGTCATGGGTGACGTCCGCATTGACCTTTCCCCGTTTGCTGGGCTCAACGCGTCGGCGGATTACGTGTGCGACAACCTGGCCATGACGCCAGATTGGATTGAGGTGGCTGAATACCTCCGGACGCTGCGCAGGCCGCAGGGTGTCCAGGACGACAACCTGGTGGCGCAGGGGCGCCAGGTGTTCCTGGAAGGCAACTGCGCAGCCTGTCATGGCGGCTCCAAGTGGAGCAGCAGCAACGTCCCGTATGACCTCACTGCAACGGCAACCGGGTACGCCTCAGACCGTGCGCACTTCACGCCGTACAACCTGGACGGGGGCACCGCGTTCAACAGTGAGACACTTGTTATTTCTGGTGATGACACGCCGGTGGACGTGGCGGCGGGTGTTCCCACGCCGGCACTGGAGCGCATTGCTTGTGTGTTGCGCAACGTGGGGACGTATTTTGTGGACGGGGGACAGTCACCCTTGGAAATCCGCGGGAACATGAACCCGGTGAACTGGGCGCAGGGACGCGCGGGCTTCAATCCACCGCCGCTTACGGGGCTGCGGTACGGAGCTCCGTTCCTGCACCGCGGCCAGGTGGCGCAACTGCGGGACCTCTTTGTCCACGAGGCATGGGCGGTGCACCGCACGGCCGGGAATCCGGGCTTTGCTCCTACGCCCCAACAGGTGGACGCGCTGGTGGCATTCCTGGAGTCCATTGACGACGACACAGAACCTGTGCCCCCGCCGCAGGGCTACAACTATTGCCCCCGGATTTTCTGAGCCACGCCATGAACGTTGCACTGCTTTTGGGATTGCTGTGGGTGGGCCACCCGTCCGCCACAGCCCAGCCACCAGATGAACTGGCAGAGGACAAGCCCGTTCCTGCCGGTCTGGTGACGGGTCCTGTGTTGACTGGCGTGGTGGGTCTGCCCCTGGTTTTGATCGCAACGGGCCTGTGTGTGGCGGGCCCCGTCGGCGCGGTTGCGGTCTGCTCATTGTGTTGCGCGTATCCGCCAGTCTACCCCCTGAGCGTCCTGGCAGTGATGCTGGCCTGCTTGGCGCCAACGGCAGGATGCACCCTGGTAGGCTTTGACCTTGCGGGCTTCCTGGTGGGCCAAGGCTGGCTAAGCACCATCAACCAACGCGGGGTACAAAAAGCCGCGCTGGAAAACGTGGGCAACGGTCGGTCGGCTCGATTCATTCGCAGGAGATTCCAGGCAGGGAACCGCGGCAACCTCGTCCGGGACGCAGCGGTGGGCGTGGCGTTGGCCGTCCCTGCCGTTCTGGCGCTGGCGGCGGCGCAGGTGCTCCTGCCGCTGTTCTGCTGTGGTGGCTGCGCGGCGGGAGCGTCTGGCGCTCCATCCGAAGTGTACCTTGGCGCCATGTTCAACGGCTGGGCCGTGGCCCTTGGCCTGGTTGGCGCGGCCGGCGCGTGGTGGCTCTTGTCCGCTGCGGTGGTGCGCCCGTTGTTGCTCATGGCGCTGGACGCGCCCGCACCTTGACCGCACGCAGCCCCGGAACACCCGCAGGTGCCCCGGGACCGCGTCTCACGTCACGGAATCTGGCTGGTGCGCCGTTCATTCACCAGCGGAATGACCAAATCAAGCCCCAGGTCTGTGGTCGTGCTGTTGACCTGCGTGAAGAACGGCGCGGTGCGGGTCAGCCGCGCCGTGATGATGACGCCGTTGGTGTTCAGGTAGAAAACCGTGATCCCGTTGTCCAACGTCAACACCTGGCTCCAGCCGCTGAAGGAGCTGTTGTTGAAGACGTTGACGGGCGTGGTTTGCACCTGAAGGTCATGCAGGATGCCGCCGCCCTGCCCGTTGAGTGCAAACACGGACGCGTTGATGCCGCGCGCAAAGGTATGGCCCGCCTCAGAAAGGGGGACAGGGAAAATCAAGCCGGTGCCCGGCAACGTGGGAGTGCCTTGCGTGGACGGCCACCGGGTGAAGGTGGCAGTGCCACCAAAGGTCCCGGGCGTGGAGTTTGGGAAAATCTCCCCGGTGGTGTCATTGACGTAGATGTACGCGGTGGTCCCGTCTGCGCCATTGTAGAGGTTCACCACCGCGGCCTGCACCGCACCTGCCTGGTATTTGAAGGCAGAGCGCCACAACGCGGTGGCACCCTGGTACGCAGCGGGAATGACCACGCTGGAGCGCTGGACTGCCGCGTGGGTGTCACCGCTGGTGGGAATCAGAAAGTCCACGGTGGCGGCGTTGTGGGTGGTGGCTGAATAGAAGAACACCCGGTAGGCGTCCGGGGCGGCCAGCCACACCAGGTGGCTCCAATTACCGCTGATGCCTGGATTGGGATTGAGCTCGGTGATGATGCCCGCGGTTCCGCTGGGCGGAATCCCCATACGCACCAGGCGGGAAGCGCCGGTGCTGGCGGTGTAGAGGTAGATGGTCGCGCTGTTGGTGGTGGAGTCAAACCCGCCCACGGCGTGGGTGTATCCCTGGGCAAAGGTGGCAGTGGCGGCGAGGGTGTTGGACGTTCCGTCCACGGTGCGCTGGATGGCGGCAAGGCCGGAGTCCGCGTCATAGCTGAAGAAGTAGCCTTGGGGTGTGACCGCCGGGGCGCCGCTGGAGGATGAAGAACCGGCGCCGCTGGAGGACACCATCAGACTGGAAGACGAGACACCACCAACACTGGACGAGGCAGTCACGCTGGAGGAGCCGGCGACGCTGGAAGAACCGGCAACGCTGGAAGAACCTGCGACGCTGGAGGAGCCTGGCGCGCTGGAGGAGCCCGCCGCGCTCGACCCCGCGGCGCTGGAAGAACCCGCAACGCTGGAAGAGCCCGCTGCACTGGAGCCGGCCACGCTTGAGGAGCTGGCACGGGATGATGACCCCGCACGGGAGGATGACCCTCCGGAGGAGCCCATCTGGGAGGACGCCGCGCGCGACGATGACTGCACCGCGCTGCTGCCACCCTGCGAGGACGCCCCGCTGCTGGAGCTGCTGCTGCCGCACACACAGCCGTCAAACGCGCTGCCGTCTGCGTTACACGTCTGGACCCCGGCGGCGCCGCCGGAGCAAGTACACGCGGCGGTCTCGCCCGGGGAGCAGTCTTCTGTGGACGTGGTGGTGCAGGCCACGCCCCCCAACAACAAACCACCGGCCAACAACACTTTGCTGGTCAATCCACGCAACATGATCTTCCCCCTCAATTGGGTTGTTCCAATGGCCCGCAGCCACCGGAGTGAAGCGCCGCTGCTAGCAGCCCACGTGCTCTGGGGCCACTGACGTCGTCATGGGGTGAACCCTGTTGTCTGCGTGACGCTGATCAGATTCCTGCATCTGGCGGGTTGCACTGGAACACCGGGTGCTGCGGCGCCACATCCACGGTGCGGTTGAAGGACGTGTTCTCCAGGAACACCAGGGACCAGCCGCCGGCCTCCAACGCCGGGACGCTGCACACCTGTTCCACCACCAGGCAGGTGCACGCCTCACACGGGCTGGGGCCCAACAGGGTGACCTCCAGCAGGCCGTCCACCTTGTTCACCACGCAGCGGTAGTCCGCCGAGGTCCCGCCGCACCCCCCGGTGACGCCCAACGTGAAGCTCTGGCCGGACTGGGTCCGGTCAGGCGCGCACACCGCGGTCAGCCGCGCCACGGCGGTCCCGGGGGAGGGTTGTGGGCAACCTGCCGCCGTCAAGGTCAACAGGACCCAGCCACGTTCCAGCCATCCCATGGCGCGCTCCTTGACCACGGCCGGGCAACGCTCCTAGCCAAGCAGGTCGGTGCTGGTTTCTACGCGTCCCCGGGGCCCCTGAAAAGCACCCCCGGCTGGCCGCAAGGTGACGTCCCATGGTGGAAGACTCCCAAAGAGCTGAACGCATGCGCAAGATGCAGGACCTGCGTGCGGCCGGCTTGGACCCGTATACCAATGATTTCCGTCCCACCATCACCGCCGCCGAGGCGTCCCGGGCGCGGTTTGCCAAGGACGAGGACACGCTCAAGAAGCTCATTGAGGAAGGCAAGGAGGACGTGCACCTGGTGGTGGGCCGCGTGCTCACCATCCGGGACGCGGGCAAGGCGGTGTTTGTGACCATCCAGGACCGCACCGCGCGTCTCCAGCTGTATCTCAAGATGGATTATCTGGGTGAATCCGGCCTGGAGTTTTTCAAGAAGCACGTGGACCTGGGTGACATCATTGGTGCCATGGGAGCGTTCTTCCAGACCCGGGTGCAGGCCCGCAATGAGACCGAGGGCAAGGGGCACGAAGTGACCCTGCTGTGCGGCGCCACCAAGCTGCAGGCCGTTGGGGACGGGACCGCGCCGCAAATGCCGCGCGCGTTGCGCATGCTCACCAAGGCGCTCCGGCCGCTGCCGGACAAGTGGCACGGCCTGGCGGATGTGGAGACCCGCTACCGGCAGCGCCACGTTGACCTCATTGTGACGCCGGAAGCGCGGGAAACCCTGCGCAAGCGGGCGCGGGTCATTGCGGCCATCCGGTCATTCCTGGATACGCGCGAATTCCTTGAGGTGGAGACGCCCATCCTCCAGGACCAGCCGGGTGGAGCCACGGCCAAGCCGTTCAGGACGCACTACAACGCGCTGGGACAGGACATGACCCTGCGCATTGCCACCGAGCTGCACCTCAAGCGCCTGGTGGTGGGCGGCCTGGAGCGGGTGTACGAGATTGGACGTATTTTCCGCAATGAGGGCCTTTCCCGCAAGCACAACCCGGAATTCACCTCCATTGAGCTGTACCAGGCGTACGCCACGTTTGAGGACCTCATGGACCTCACCGAGGAGATGCTGCACAAGCTGGCGGTGGACGTCTCCGGCAGCGCGGTGGTGCGCTACCAGGGCAAGGAGCTGAATTTCACCCCGCCGTTCCGCCGCATCACCCTGGCGGACCTTGTGGGGGAACACCTCAAGGTGGGCCCACTGCGTGACCTGGACAGCGTCAAGCGCGGCCTGGAGTTGGCGTTTGGTCACGTGGTGACGGATGTGGAGCCCCTGCGCCTGGTGCAAAAGTGCCTCACGGCCGAGGAGGAGGAGGCTGTCCTCCCCGACGGCAAGCGCCTGTTTGCCGAACATGGACGTGGGCAGGCCAGCCGCAAGGCGTGGGAGGCCGGCAAGGCGGACCCCAAGGCGTTCTACGCGCGTCTGGGAGAGGCCATTGATGCGGCATTGCCGCGGGACCGGCGCCGGGACCTGGCGCTTTACCTGCTCTTTGCGGTGTTTGAGCATGAAATTGAGCACACGCTGGTGCAGCCCACGTTTGTGACCGAACATCCCATTTCGGCCAGCCCGCTGGCCCGCCGCAAGGACGGGGACCCGGCGGTGGTGGACCGGTTTGAGCTGTTCTGCAGCGGGATGGAGGTGGCCAACGCGTTTTCCGAGTTGACCGACCCGTTGGACCAGCGCAGCCGTTTTGAGTCCCAGGTGCGCATGAAGGAGCTTGGGGACGAAGAGGCCACCGGTGTGGACGAGGACTTCCTGGGCGCGCTGGAGGTGGGCATGCCGCCCACCGCCGGTGAAGGCCTGGGCATTGACCGCCTGGTGATGCTCTTCACCGACAGCGCCACCATCCGGGAAGTCATTGCTTTTCCGCAGCTGCGGCGCGGCGATGGCTGAAGGGTTTGTCTGTCAGGGCCAACCCGTGGTGCCAGCACCGGTGGTTGAATCCTTTGGTCGTCCCGCACGTTCCATCACTGCCCCGGGGTTTCCCCGGCACAACGTGGGCGTGGCCGTGACCCGGCTGGCCAGCAGGGATGGACGCCGTGGATAAGCTTTTCCCCCTGGCCACCCCGGACCCGTTGTTCCTCCACGTGCCGCTGGGGCTCACCGTGGCGTTCTGGCTGGTGTGGTGGCTGCCGTTGACGGTGGCGGCCCACCGCGAGGCCAACAAGCCGTTTGGCGCGGGCATGTGGGCGGGGCTGTTGGGACCGCTGGGCCTGTGGATGGCCGGCCCCCCGTTGCCCGGGACGTTGTTGCCCAAGCGGTTCCCCCATTTCCACCCGCTGGCGTGGTTGTTGGGCAGTGCGGTGGTGGTGGGCGCGTTCCACGGCGTGGCCTGGGCCGGTCCCATCTTCATGGGGACCACCGGCGAATACCTCCACACGCCGCTGGCCGTTGCGCTGGCGGTGGGCGGGCTGGTGGCGGGCCTGGTGGTGTCCTGGACGGGACGGCGCGTGGGGCTGTTTGAGAACGTGGGCATTGTGTGGAGCTGGTGTTTGTCCCTGCTGGTGTCCGGGGCGCGGCTGGAGCAATTGTTCACGTTTGGAACCACAGCGGTGTTTTTACTGGTCATTGCGCTCACCGGCATCCTGATTCTGTTCATTTCCTTGCTGCTGGGCGCGTCGCTGGGGCACCTGGCCACAGGGGACGGGCAGTTCTCGCTGTCCTTTTCCTACGAAGCATGGGTGGGCCGGCGTTACCTGCTGGCCAAGCGCCGGCAGAGCTTCATCAGCGTCATCACCTTCATCAGCGTGGCGGGCGTGACGGTGGGCGTGTGGGCCATGCTGGTGGTGCTGAGCGTCATGAGCGGCTTTGAGGCGGACCTCAAGTCCAAGATCCTGGGCGCCAACGCACACCTGCTGGTACAGAAATCCGGCGGGGATTTTTTTGAATGGGAGGAAAGCGTCAAGAAGGTGCGGGGGATGTCCCACGTGGTGGGGGCCAGCCCGTTTGTGTTCAATGAGGTCATGATTTCCAGTGACAGCAACCTGTCCGGGGCGCTCATCAAGGGCGTGGACGTGACCACCATGGAGCAGGTGACGGACCTGCGGCGCCACGTGGTGCAGGGCAACTTTGACGGCCTGGCGGACCCCAAGTCCATCCCGGATGAGAACACGCCGCTGCCCGAGGATGAGGACTTCAAGCTGCGCGAACTCAAGCAGCCCAAGGCCAGCCCGGACGGCGGCACCGGCGCCGGCCTGGGGACGTCTCCCCCCGCGCTCACCACCCCCACCACCGACGGGTCCCGCAAGCCGCCGCAGCCGCCCCCCAAGTCCAGCAGCTCGCCGCTGCCGGCGTTTGGCGTGGTGGCGGCACCGCTGCCCAAGGGTGCGGTGCTTCCGGGGATTGTCATTGGCCAGGAATTGTCCCGCAACCTGCGGGTGTTCATTGGGGACCGCATCACCGTGGTGAGCCCGGTGGCCGAGCTGGGGCCCACCGGGCCGGTGCCGCGCGCACGTTCGTTCCGCGTGGCGGCAGTGTTCTACAGCGGCATGTACGAATACGACGCGAAGTTTGTCTACATTGACCTCAAGGAGGCCATGACGTTTTTCTCGACATCAGGCGGGGTGACCGGCATTGAGGTGCGGGTGGATGACGTGGAGGCCACCACACGGCTGGGCCGGGAGATTGTGCGGGAGCTGGGCGGGTTCCCTTTTCGCACGCGGGACTGGAAGGACATGAACCGCAATCTTTTTGCGGCACTCAAGCTGGAGAAGATTGCCATGTTCATCATCCTGGCCTTCATCATCCTGGTGGCCAGCTTCAACATCCTCTCCACGTTGATCATGGTGGTGCTGGAGAAGGGCAAGGAGATTGCCATCCTCAAGTCCATGGGCTCCACCGACGCCAGCATCATGAAGATTTTTGTCACCTACGGGCTGACCATTGGCGTGCTGGGCACGTCCATTGGCGTGGCGCTGGGGTACCTGTCCTGCCGGGCCATAGAAACGTTTGGAATTGGGCTGGACCCGGAGGTGTATTACATTGCAAACCTGCCGGTTCGCATGAACCCGGTGGAGTTTGTCCTGGTGGCCGGGGCCGCGCTCATCATCAGCCTGCTGGCCGCCGTCTACCCTGCCCTTCAAGCGGCACGGCTGCGGCCGGTGGAAGGCCTCCGGTACGAATGAGCATGCGCATTGAAGCCCACAACCTGCGCAAGAGCTACTGGATGGACCGCCAGGAGCTCCCCGTGCTCAACGGCGTGGACCTCACCATCAACCCCGGCGAGTTGATTTCCATCACCGGCGCGTCCGGCGTGGGGAAGTCCACGTTCTTGCACGTCCTGGGCACGCTGGATGTGCCGTCCACCGGCACGGTGACCTATGACGGGGCGGATGTGTTTGCCCTCACCCCGGCGGGCATAAGCAACTTCCGCAACAAAAACATTGGATTTGTCTTCCAGTTCCACCACCTGCTGCCGGAGTTCAGCGCGCTGGAGAACGTGTTGATGCCCGCGCGGGTGCAGCGGCTGCCGGAGAAGGAGGCCCGGGACCGCGCGCGGGAGGTGCTGGACAGTGTTGGCCTGTCCCACCGCATCAACCACCGTCCCGGGGAGCTGTCCGGTGGCGAACAACAACGCGTGGCCCTGGCCCGCGCGCTGGTGCTGCGGCCGCGGCTGTTGTTGGCAGACGAGCCCACCGGAAACCTGGATGAAACCACAGGTGGGTCCATTCACGACCTGCTGTTCAAGCTCAACGCGGACACCGGCGTCACCGCCGTGGTAGTCACGCACAACACGGCGCTGGCGGCCCGTATGCCACGGCGGCTGGCCATGGTGGGCGGCCGGATTGCCGAGGACAGCGGCCCGGTGACCGGACCGGTTGGGGTGTGAACGCATGGCGGCACGGGCGCTTCATGAGATTTTTGGGCGCTTTGTCCTGACCGAGCAGCTGGACACCGGGACCATTGAAAGTTGCATGGGATTGCGGCTGGAAAGCACGTCCGAAACGCCGCCGTGCATCGTCATCCGGCGGGTGCCGCTGTACGTCACCCAGCGCAAACATCCAGAAAACGCATTGGAGCAGGAAACGCGCTGGCGCGGCCTGGCCACCCAGCAGTCCCTGCCGCTCATGGTGGACGCGGGGCACGTGGGGGATGTGCCGTACGTGGCCTACCAGTATGTGCCCGGCGTGCCGCTTTCTGACGTCATTGATCGCGTCCGGCAAATGCAGATGCCGGGCTTGCCCGCGCCACTGGCGGCAACGTTGGCGGTGTGCCTGTGCAACGCGCTGGGCGCCATGGACCAGGCGCTGCCCAACAGCATGGGCTGGGCGTATGTGCACCCCAAACGCATCATTCTCCCGTTTGAGGGAATGCCGGTGTTTTTGGGCCCGGCCTACCACCACGCGGCACCACGCGCCGGGCTGGTGGGCGTGGCCAACGCGTTGTGGAGCGCCATCACCGGGCTGCCGGAGGTGCTGGACCCCGCCATGATGCCACCCTTGGAACGCGTGGCAGACGTCATGCCGCGGTCCATGGCCGAGTTGTTGCGCGCGGTGCTCATGCGGCAGTTCACCGAGGAACATGTGGGGCGTTTTGCGTCCGCCATGGAGACGGTGATGCTGGCCGAGGAGGAGAAGAGCAGCCTGGAGGCCATGCAGGAGTTTGTGCGCACCCATTTTGCGCAAGCCCGGCTGGCCTGGGAGCTCAAGCGGGAAGCGCACACGCGGCTGTTGCGGCGCCTCAAGGCCAAAGGCCCGCGGCCCGCGCCGTCCAGCCAGAACATGGCGCAGGTGGTGGAACTCCGGTTGCGCCGTCCCACCGCCGAAGCCCCGGATTCCGAGGAGGAGGTCAACGCCAGCGCGGATGCGTTCCTCCAGGGCACCACCACCGAGACGGAAATCCAGGTGGTCCAGCAGCTCCCGGTGCACCTGCCCACCGGCAAGGACGGGCGGCCGGCCTGGCGTGGCCACATGGTGGTCTCCAAGGACGGCAAGGAGATGGTGTGCATCCACGCGGGCGCGTTTGTGTGGGGCCCGGACGGCGCCATGCGCACGCTGGATGAGTATTTTTTGGACCGTTTTCCGGTGACCAATGAGGATTACGCGCGTTTTGTGATGGAGACGGATCACACGCCGCCGCGTCACTGGCCGGACGGGGACGTTCCGGATGCCATCATTCGCCACCCGGTGGCGTATGTGTCCCACCAGGATGCGCTGGAGTATTGCGCCTGGGCCGGCAAACGTCTCCCCACCGAGGCGGAATGGGAAAAAGGCGCGCGTGGCGTGCATGGCCACCTGTGGCCCCACGGCGAGTCCTTTGATGAGACCCGGGTCAACGGTGAATGGCGCAAGCCGTTTGCGCAGCGTGGCGGCACCCCGGTGGGCGTGTTCTCCCCGGCGGGCGACAGCCCGTTTGGCGTGGCGGACGTAGGCCACCAATGGGAATGGACCGCCAGCGGCCACGGGGACCCCGGCACGTTCATTGTGCGTGGCGGCATGTGGCGCAACCGCCAACAACCCGCGCAGGTGGTGAACCGCAGCTGGGAAAGCGGGCGCGGCAAGGACGTGGGGTTCCGCTGCGCCGCGTACCGCAAGGACCTCAAGTAACCCAGGCCCGTGGTCAGGAGCCGTGTTTGACGCGGTGGCTTGCGCGCTGGGCGGCGGCGCGCGCGCGCTCCATGCCCTGGCGGACCTTGTGTTGCGCGGCGTGCAGGTGTGCGGCGTCATGGTGCTCAAAAAAATTCACCAGCAATTGCAGCCCTTCGCGTTGCTCGGTGAAGGCCAGCACCATGTCCATGAGTTCCGGGCGCAACGGGTCATCCACCGGCGCGTTGCGCAACAACACCGCGGCCTTGACCTGTTCCTCCGCCAGTTCGGCATCCGCGGGGCCGCACCGTCGTCGGAACTCCGCCGCCAGGCGCTGGATGCGCGTGGTCTCATCCATGCCGGGCTCCATGGTGGCCAGCGCGGTCTGCACCACCACGCTCCAGGCCACACCCATGGAATCAATCAATTCGGCCAACTCCTTGAAGGACTGCGGCGGGGGTGGGGTGACGCTGCTCATGCGCCCTCCGCGGGTGCGGTGCACAGGCCAAGATGCTCCCGGCCCAGCAACCAATGGGTGGCATTGCGCGCGCCAAACCACACCATCCATTGCGCACCCACGCGGCGGACGTCCAGCGCTTGCACGTGCGTGCGCATCCACCCGCCGGACGGCGCCAGCATGGGCGTGGAAGACATGGGAACAAAATGTTCGCCTTCTTTTGCGTGAAGCAGTCTTACGGTGGAGACACTGCAGCCACGGCGTTCGTTCCAGGATGTGGCGTTCTGAAAGCCAACCAGGCCGTCCTCCACCGCAAGGACCTTCATGGACCCCGCGGCCAGGTTGCACCACGGGTCTGCGGGGCCGGGTGAAAACAATGGCGTGGAATCCGGCACAAACGGTCCCACCGCCGTCACACCGCGCGCCACGCCAAGGTGTCTGGGCTCCGGGATGAGACCGTCCGCAATGCGGGTAAGGCCCGCGCTGTAGAACAACCGGTAGCCCTGGGCGTCCTTCAACAGGCACGGCGAGCCCACCGCGGAGCCCAGACTGCCCTCGTGGTGCCAGGGCAGGCTGGGCTGCAGCAGCAACGTTGGCGGGGCCCAATAGACCAGGTCCCGGGACGTGCGGGCCTCCAACACCGAGCGCCACGGCCCGCGCCCGCGCGGCCACCAGGCCTGCGGCTTTTCGTAGCTCAGATAATAGAGGCCACCTTCGGCGTGGATGAACGGGCGTATGGCACCGCGCACCACCAGACCGGGCCGTGCCGTGAAAGTTGCGCCATTGGAACTTTCAAAGTGGTGGATGCCCAGGATGCTGTGGGCAAACAGGTGGAATTTCCCGTCGGGCGCAAGGTCCGGGGTAAGCACCGTGGGAGACGCCAGGATGGGGGATGGGAACGGCGGCGCCAGCAGTGGATTGTTGGGGTGTTGCTGCCAGCAAAGCGCGGCAACCTGCGCGGCACGCATGGGCATCACCGGGAGCGGCGCACCAGGCGCACCAGGACCAGCAGGAAGACGGCGGCCCACCACGGCGTGTCACCCGCGGGGGCTTGCGCGTTGTCCTGGCAGTTGGGGAACCCGCCGGAACTGGAGGACCCACCGCCGGAGGACGTGGACGTTCCGCCGCCGGATGAGGACGAGGTCCCCGACGTGGCACCACCGGAATCCACGCCCGCTGCGTCCATGCCGGGGTTGGACGCGTCCATCCCGCCGGAGGACCCGCCTGCATCACCGGGCACCACGCCGCCGTCCGCCGGCCAGGCGCTGCCATCCGGGAAGGATGGTGCGGGGCCCAGGCAACCGCCGTCCTGGCTCACCACACCGCCGTCCACGCGCCGCACGTAGCGGGTGATGAACCCATCAGACCGCACGGTCCACGGCGTGTTGTGGCCGTCATCAATCTCCATCACAATCGCGTAGTCCCGCGACAGTTCAGCGCCGGACATGTCCACGTCAAAACCGTTGGCCAGGTCGTCCTCGGAGATGTTGTCTGCCACCAGGATGCGGGCGCCGCCGCCAAACGCCGGCTCAATCCACAGCCGCACCCGCGCGTCATCATCCGGGTCACTGTCAGCCCACTGCACGCGGAAACACGTGTTGACCAGATCCCCCACGCCGTCCGGCTCCAGGATGAGCAGCGCGGGGTGGACGTTGGCGTCTGGCGCGGCAATGCGCACCAGGCCGCGGCTCACGCGGAAGCTCACCGCGCCCTGCCCGCTGTCCGGCTCAATGTCATCCAACGCGCCCAGGATGAAGTAATTCCCCGGCGCCATGGCGGTCACGTCCCACGTGTAACAGTCGCTCTCATACGTGCAGCCGCCCGCGGTGTTGCGGCAGAACATCTGGTCAAGCGTGGCCTGGTCCGGGGTGGACGCATCCGGCCCGCCGTCCAACATTCCGGTGAACACCGGTCCCCCATCACTGGGGTCACAGTCTTCCGGAAGGCCCGCAACAATATCCACGGTCACTTCCGGGTTGGAGAGGTCCTGGGTGTACATCAGGCGCAGGTGGGCGTTTTCATCCGGGTCAAAGTCCTCCCAGCCCAGGTTGACCCGCCCATTGACGGCGTCACGTATCTCCCCGGTGCCCGGCTGCAGCGGCCCCAACACGGGTGACCCAATGCCGCCGTGGGCCAGCACCCAACCGGCCGCAGCGGACAACGCCAATCCCACGCCAAGCACCTTGCGCATGACAGCCACCTTTAGCACGTCCCAGGGCCGGGCCGCGTCACCACTGCGTTGCGGCGCGCCCGCCACTGCCGCAGCGCCCACAGCAAGACCAGCAGCCCAACCTGTGGCGCGGCCTGCGCACAATTTGGGCAGCCCGGCGGGTCAGGGTCCGGCGGAGGGGTTGTTCCGGCGTCACCGGCCGGCATGGGCCCGCCATCTGGGCGTATCCCAAACAGCATCATCAAGGACGGCCAGTATTGCGCACACTGCGTGACCACGTCATTGACCTCACCACTGGGGCAGGACAACACGCCCTCAATGTCCACAAAGCGGCCCAATCCCGTCCAGGTCACGCCGTCATCCGCCGACATGCCGGCCGCAAACCCGTCATTCCAGTTGTCCGCCGCCACGTGCAGCGTGTTGTTGGCGCCCCACCGCAGGGCGCGCACCTGGCGGACGGTGGCGCGGTCCACAACCTGGGCACCGCCATTGACACTCACCTGCAGGACGCTGCGAAGACCCCCGTGGGCCACGCGTTGACCGTCTGGATGGACGGCGAGGAAAAGGTCATCTTCCGCCTCACGCAGGACTGTGGTGGCGCCGTCCGCCGTGTTGACGCGCAACAACCGGTCCACGGTGTCCCCGTTCTCCCGCACGTAAACCCAGCCGGCGTTGGCGGGGTCCCAGGCCACCAGCTCCCACGCCGCCGCGCGGGGATCCGGCAGCACCACGCGTGGGGCGGGCTGACCGGCGGTGCTCAGCTCAAGTTCGGCGTGGCCGTCTGAAAGGAAACGCCACACCACCAACAGGCGGTAGGACTGCGGGTCACCGTCCAGCAGCAGGCTCCCGGGCAACACGCTGTTGATGGCCAGTGCCGTGGGCTCAAACGTACGCCCGTCATCCAGGCTCACCCGCACGTCTCCCATGCCCACGCCCAGCGCAAACATGGGCTGGGTGGGATGGGCGGCCACGGCGCGCACGCGGTCCATCTCGGTGACGCCGGAAGGCCGGGTCAGGCCGCACCGGCTCTCACTGAACCGCCACGCGCCCGCACGTCCACCGGCCAGCACCGTCCCCGTGGGCGAACGCGCCCACAACACCGCGTTGGTGAGGTTCCCGCCCACGGCCTCTTCGCACACCCAGTGGAAACGTGGCCCGTTCCCGGTGGGCAACAGCAAGCCAAACGTGGTGGTCACCAACGGGTCACCGCCCTGCCCGTCCAGGAGAGCGCCTGTGGGGAGGGGAAACCCACCGTGCGCACGCGCCAGGCCCGCAGACAGGCCCAACCACAACACCGCCATCCACAGCGATCCGGCGCGCACGTGCGCACCTTAGCGCATGCCAGGATGTCTTGACGGGTTGACCGCCCCTGACGGCGTGGCCTCTGGTCTGGGGGATGGAACAGCCCTTTCCAACCGCAGCCGTGCCGCCGGAGGCCATCTGGCGCGTCCTTGAGGTCTGGGGCCGGGTTCCGGGTGCCCACGCCAAAGCGGTGGAGAAACTGGCGGTGCAAGGTTGGCAGGTCCACCACACGTGTTGGGTCAGGCCGCTGCAACACGGCGCGCCTCGGATGGCGTTTGTGGTGGCCTGGCGCGTGGAAGATGGCGCGCGTCACTGAGCCGCTGCGGTTCAATCATCCCACGGCGTGCGGGACCACAGGCACAACAGCGCACCCAACACGGCATGGGTTCCGCCCATCACGGCAAACCACAGCGGAGCAAAAAACAACGCAGGCTCCGGCAGCACCACCCCTGGCGTCCACCCATGGATGACCACGTGCGCCACCGCCAGCGCCGCCAAACCCGCCACCACGCCGGCCTGCCCCGCGCGCGCCGCCCGCCAGCTCCGCGTCCACCACAACAGGCCCGCAAGCGCGCTGAGGGCCAAAGTCCCGCACAACAATGACGTGGACACCACAAACACCAGGCGCGTGTTGATGACGGACAACGAAAAAGTTCCGCGCCACATCCAGAACACCACCGGTGTCACCACCAGCACCGCCAGCGCCCACACCGTGGCCCGGTTTCCGTGGCGTCCTCCAAACACGCGCACCGCCAACGCCAGACCCAACAATGCCGCCGCCATGGCCAGCCACCATTGCCGCGCCATGCGGTGCCGTCCCTGGTCCCGCAACGCGTCCCAGGTGGATGCATGGAGTTGCTCCAGGCGCGCCGTGCCCGCGGCGTCAAAGCGCGCCATTGCCGCCCGGCGGTCCTCCAGCCAGCCCACAGGAAACGCCGCGGGGTCCAACGCGTCCAACGCCACCGCCAGTCCAGGGTTGGGCGCCTGCATGTGACGGGGGAACGGCAGGCCCATGAGCGCGGAGAGCAACGGGCCCACCGTGATGCCCGGAATTTCGGCCAGGGCGGCGCCTGGGCGCACGCCACGTCCCACCACACACGCCAGCACCCGCGCCACGCGCGGTTCCTCTCCCCCGTGGCCGCCTGTCCCCCAATGTCCATGGTCCGCGGTCACCAGCGCCAGATCCTGGGACAGCGAGAGACGCTGCAACAACGCCAACGTGAGCGCGGAGGATTGGCCCACGGCTTCGGCATACGCGTGGCTGTCACCGCCCAGCTCATGGCCCGCATGGTCCACCAGCGTGGGATGCACCAGGGACACGCGCGTATCCAACACGCCCTGCGCGGGATCATTGGTGGCGGGCCGCACCGTGGTGAAGCCCTTGGGGAACAACTCCTGCCACCACTCCACGTCACTCCACACACCCACGGTGAGGCCGGCCGCCGTCATGTCCTCCCAGATTCCGCGCGCCGCCGCCGGTTGCGGCACACCGTTGGCCCTCACGCCGGTGCGCGCCTGCGGCAGGCCCGTGGACAATACGGCGTAGATGGGCCGGGACATGGTGGGCGTGTCATGCGTCACCTGGAAACAGCGGCCGTGTTCCCGCAACCACGCCGTCACGGGCGTTTGCAGCGCGGGTTCCAACCCAAGGCCATCCACCAGCACCACCAGCGTGTTGCGCGGCGGCGTGACGTTGACGGAGGGCCGGTCCTCCACCGCCACCAGTTCCACGCCGTCATGGTTGGACGCGCGGGTGAGCCAGGTGACCCCCAACAGACCCATGCCCAGGCCCGCCAGCACAAACAACAACGCGGCAGTCCACGCCGGTGACGGCGGGCGCTGCAGGTTGGGAGTCAACACCTGGGTGGTCATGGCCGCCGCCAGCATGTGGTGAACGCGCGGCGGGGTGCAACCGGTCTGAGCGGCACGGGCACGCCGCGGGCCTCATGGGGACACGGGACATGGCGGCGTGAGCACCAGCACCTCGCCGGGAAAACCCAGCAACAGGTGTTGCCCTTGCACCAGGGCTGACAGTGGCCGGGATTCGGGGGTGCTCACCTGGCCAAGAAGTGTGGGCGGCTGGGTCACCAGGTTGATGAACGCCACGCCGTCCGCCGTGGACATCAACAGGACATGCTCATCCATCAACAGGAAGTGCGAAAAGCCAGGCACCTCCAGGACCGCCCGTTGGGTGGTCACCGTGGGTTGGGCGCCGTCCCAGGCATAGATGTGGACGCGTGGCTCCGGGGTTGACCGTTCCACGGCGGCAACCACCTGGCCAGACAGCGCCAGCCCGTCCGCCACGTAGCCCAGGGTGGCGTTCACCAGCAGCCGCAAGGACGCAGGATCTGCAACGTCCACAACGAGCAACTGGGATTCATCCACGCCATCCGGAAACTGGAAGTTCAAGTAGTCCGGAATGGAAACAGCAACGTGGGATGCGGCGGAATCCACGGCAATAAAGTCTGTTGGTGGGGCGTGAAAACCAGGTGGCACGGGGAGGTCCATGGTGGCGGCGTGGCTCAACGTGATGTTCCCACTGCCTGGGGCGTCATCTGGATTGATGATGCCAAAATAGTGCGACTGCATCCCGGCGGTCTGGTTGGTGGTGTAGATGCGCCGCCCGTCGGTGCGCATGGAGCGGCGTGGACCAACGCTTGGCGGGAAGGCCACCGTGGCCAGCGGCCGCGGGTTGTCCAGGTCAGACGCGTCCATCCAGACCGCGCTGCCAAGCTCGTGCAGGACGGCGGGGTCACGCGCCGGACCGGCGTTGGGGCCAGCGGTGGGCAACGTTGGTGTGCGCAGCTGGCTGGACAGGCTGACTAGCGCGGCCTGCTGCGGGAAGCGTCTCCCCTGGACAAAACGCGGTGCTGCCGGAACGCTGAGGTCAAGCTGGTGTGCTCCGTCCGACGAGACGGCGAACAGCGAACCGCCCTCCTGGAGGAGGTGTTCCAGCCGCCCGTTGCCGGGCCCGCCCACCGGAGCCAGCCCCAGGGGGCTGCGCTCCATCATCAGGACAAACGGCCCAACGGTCACCACCACATCAAGCGTGCCGCCGGCAGACAGTCCGGTCCCGTAGGCAGGGAGAATCCCGCTGGCCACGGGGCCGGTCACCTCCGGCGCGCCCACGTCATACACGTAGAGAAGCTGCCCGCCGGACAGCGCAAAAAGCAGGTTGCCTGCCTGCATGAAGGCGGGCTGACTTATTTCGCTGCACGGCGTTTCATTGGCCAGGGACGGCACCGCCTGCCGGATCATCCCCGTGGCCGCGTCCAGCAGCACCAGGCGCGGGCTGGCCACCCTGCACACCGACGTCACAATCCCGTTGGTGGCAATCTGGTAGATGCCCGTCCCCGCAAGCTGGAAGTCCACCATCACCGGAGCCGCGGGGTCCGCCAGGGAAAGCCGCATGATGCCGTCATCACCACCGGCCAGCAGGAGGTCATGAACCTCATCCACCGCCAGTCCACGCACGGCGTAAGGAAGCGCCTGGCTGCGGACCACGGGATTGGCGGGGTCCGTGGCGTCTATGGCAATCAGCGTTGAGGCAGACACGCCGGTGGTCCCGGCCAGGTAGCGGATGGAACCGCGGCTGGCTCCGCCAACCAGGGACGTGCCACCGGAGGAGGAGCCAAACGTTCCAGACCGTCCGGCCTCCCGGACGGTGCCATCGGTGTCCACGGCCCAAAGATGGACCCGGAAGGTGTAGCTGCCCTCGGATGTGGTGGATGCAATGATGCCGTTGGCAAGCACCTGGAAGAAGAACAGGTCGGTGACGGCGTCAAGCGTGGTGGTGCGCACGTGGCGCAACACGTTCCCTGTCCGCTGGGTCACCGTGGCCCGGATGAATGGCCCGCTGGCCCGCGTGAGCTGATCAAAGAACACCACGCGCGTGTCATCCAGGACCACCGCAGAGCCTCGGGCTCCATACCCAAAGGCCACACCCACCGGAGCCGGGTCCACGGTAGGCGGCCCGCCGCGGCATGTGCCCTGGGCGCAGGTATCTGCCACGGAGCAGAGGTTGCCGTCCTCGCAGGGCGTGCCGTCCGGGAGTGCGCGGTGCTGGCACCCGCGCAACACATCACAGGTGTCCAACGTACAGGTGTTTCCCTCCTCACAATTGACCGGCAGAAAGACACAGCCCACCGTGGCGTCACACAGGTCACGCGTGCACGCGTTGTCATCCGAACAATCTGTGGGCAGCCCCAGGCATTGGCCGCCGACACAGCGGTCATCACGGGTGCACCGGCTGCCACTGTCACACGGCGCGGTGTTGTTGGTACGGAGGCACACGCCGGCCGCCGCATCAAAGGTGTCGTCGGTGCACACGTTCTGATCATCACAATCCAGCTGCGCCAGGCCGGTCCCCCGCAGGTTGACAAGCAAAGGCCGCAGGTTTGTGGAGTCATTTTCAATGACCAGTTGCGCGGTGACTTCACCCACCTGCGCCGGGGCAAACCGCACAGGAACGGAGAAGCTGTCACGGGGAGCCAGGGCCTGTGGGCCAACGGCCTGCGTGGTGAACACCGCATCTCCAACAATACGCACATCAGCAATGTGGACGGTGGCGGTTCCTGTGCTTTGCACCTCAAGGACGGCCACCCGGTCTGCGCCAACAAAGACGCTGCCAAACTCCAGGGTGCTGCTGGACGGCGTGATGAGCGGCGTTGCCTGCTGCAGTGGCGTCTCCCCGCAGGTGTTGCACCCCGTCAGGAGGACCAGGGTGGCAAGGGCGGCCGGATGGCGTGGGCGCATGGCAGCTCGGCGAGGAAGGAGACGGTGTTTGGTAGCGGACGCCCGCTCAAACGGCGAGGTCTTGTGGCGCGTCAACGCGGTTGGCGCCGGGGGTGCGGTTGCGGCGCCTTTCCTGGGTGGTGCATCCTGCGCCGCGCTGCGGGTCCAGAGGCAGCGGATGTGTTGCCGGCAACGGCGCAGGAGCGCGTCAACGCAATGGTGCCAACAGGGTTGCAGGTGGAGCCGGGGATGTTGAGCGGGCGGCGTGTGTTGGGCTGGGGGCTGCTGGTGGGCCTTTGGATGGGATGCATCTACCTGCCAGAACCGGATGTCTACGCCGGCCTTGGTCCCGGTGACGTCACGGGGGTGGCCCTGGGGCGCTTGCAGGGTGTGCAAACACAACGCCCGGTGCCCTTCCAGGGCGTGACGGTACGCCTGGAAGGCAGCGCGCAACGCAGCATCACCGGCGGAGATGGACGGTTCACGCTGCGCAACCTGCCGGAGGGAAACCATCCCATCCGGTTGACCGTGGGCCAGGCAGACCACCCATTGGCAATGTTGCGTGTTGTGGTGCGCATGCGCGCGGTGGATGGACGGCGTGCGTTGGTGGACATGGGCCCGCTGGAGCTGTTGGAGCCCGCATCGGTTGTGGGTGACGTCAACATCCAAGGGCAAGGGACCATGGAGGATGTGCGGGTGACCGCGGTGGACGGCGCCGGCGCACGCCCGGTGCTGGGGGACAACGCCGTGGTCACACCGCAAGCCGGCGGGGTGTTTGAACTGGGTGGACTTGGCGCGGGCACCTGGCGGCTGCTGGTCACCCAGGGCGCGCGCACGCTGTTGACCGCGCCCTTCACGCTGGCTCCGGGCATCCAACACAATGTGGGAACGCTGGTGTTGCCCACGGTGACGGCGCGCGTGGACGCCACGGTGCAGCTGACCTTGCGTGCGCCGCCCGTCACGTCCTCGGTCCCCGTGCTGGTGACGTTGGCACCGGGGCACCAGGACCTGCGGGCTTGCAGCACCACAGTGCCGTTTTTGCCGGAACCAGCGGGACTCACCGTGGTGGTGACGGGCTGTGTTGCGGGCGGGCCATATGCCCTGACCATTGACAGCGACGGAGCCTACCTGCCCTACACCCGCGACAGCGTGTTGCTTCCCTGGGAAGGCAATGACCTGGGAGACGTGTTCCTCACCCTGGCGCAGGACTGTCCGGATTGTGAACCGCAACAGGTTCCGGATGCCGGAGTTCCCGCGTCATCCTCCAGCCGGGGCATTGCCTCTTCTGGGTCCAACACCTCTTCCGGCAACGCGTCATCCTCCTCCATGGCCTTGTCGTCGTCAGGTGCGGGCGGTTCGGGTTCCAGCGCGTTGAGCGGCACCTCCTTTTCCGGTTCTTCCTCCGGCGGGCTGGTGGAGATGGGCATGCTGGTCCCCACGGTGCCGGGCGCCACCGCGTTCAACAGCTGGGTGCGCAACGTGGACGGTGACCGTCCCCCGCTCCTGGCCACGCCCTGCGCGTTGGGCATGATGCAAACACTGCAGGACTGCCAACACGTAGGCGTGCACCGGGAAATGACGGTCACCACCGTGGCGGATTGCGGAAGCATTTCCGAAATACGCGAGGTGGGCGCGTCCAACGGGAACGTGTTCAACTGGGCGTGCCGCGGCGTGCCGGCGCGCGTGTGGAGTACGGGCTTCACGGCAGGCCACGGCCTGGCGGACCTGTTGGATTGGTCGCTCCCAACGCCCGTGTTCCGAACGGACTTCCAGGTGGAGGTCCTGGTCAATGGCAACGTGGTGGCGCAGTCCCTCCCGGGAACGCTGTGGACGGACGAGGTGTCCCTCAACCGGGGCAACATCACCGCGGCCACCTATGGAACGCAGCCGCTGGTGGTGGCGCTGGACGCAGACCTGACCCAGGATCTCCGTGTGCAACGGGACAACGTTGCCATCACCGTCAGTCCTTTGATTCCCCAGGTGAACCTGGACGCGTTTGCCCTGGTGGCGGAGCCGTTGTCCAACCGCGTGTATCTGGAAGGCAGCTACGCTGGGAATTTGTCGGCGCCGCAACTGAAGGTGGAGTCCATTGTGGGCCCGGTGGAGGCGGTGCGCATCCACAACCTTCACACCGCAGCCGGGCTGCTGCTGGCCAGGACCACCGGCGTGCACGGAACGGACATCCACGCCGACGGCAGCGCCAACCTGCTGAACCCCCAGATTTTTCTGGACGTGGGCACCAGCCTGGTGGAACTCCAGGACGTGGAAGTGCTTGGTGGGCAGTTCATTGGCATCCAGGTTGGCACCTCTTCAGGCGTGTCCCTGCGCGGTCTGCGCCTGAGGGACATGGCGGTGGGCATCCAGGTGGACACCGCAGGCGCCATCCAGGGAATGGTGCTGTTGCAGGACGTTGACGTCCAGGACGCAACCAGTGACGGCGTGGTGATCAACAACGCGGACGACGTGCGCATGTCCGACATTCGCGTGGCAAATTCCGCGGCCAGGGGGCTGGTGGTGTCCAATGCGGACCGCGTGGTGCTCGTTGGTGGGACGTTCAGCAACAACGGCAGCCACGGGCTGGCGGTGCAGGGCGTGGCCGGCAGCGTGTTCCGCGGCGTGGTGGCGGCGCACAACGGAGGTGACGGCGTCCACGCCTCGGTGATGACCGAAAGCGTCCTTGCTGAAGTCACTGCGGTGTACAACGCCGGCGCCAACATCTTTCTGGACGGGCTGACCTTCAACAAGGTGTCACGCGTGGTAGCCATGGGTGCCGGCCAGCAAGGCTTGCATGTTTCTGACCTCACCGCGGCCCAAAACAACTTGTTCATTGACCTGGCCACCGCGGGCAACACGCTGGCGGAGGTCAGCATCCAGGGGGGCCAAGCAAGCGGAGCCACGGTTTTGCAGGGAACGCTCCTGCTTGGCGCCAATGGCTGCGGCCTGGACTTTGGGCACCCGGACCTGGGCACCGGTTGCGCCCCCCGGGGCGCAAGCACCCACACCGTTACGTCCGTGACCAACCTGACCACGGAGTTCTCCGGTCCGGTTGCTGGCGTGACCGCGGCAGCCACCGACCTCACCACCTTGCACCGCTGGCTGGAGGACCCCTCGGCCACGCGGGTGTGGGCGCCCAACCCGGTGGCGGCAGGGCCGTGCACCGGCGGCTGCGCGCTTATGGACTACGCGCTGGCCTTCTCCGCCACGCAGTTGCGCTCCGTTGCCTGGACCAGCGGCACGGTGTTGATTCAACATGACCTTCAGGGAGCAATGGCAAGCCAGCAGCTCTGTGAATCCCTTGGCGGGACGTTGTCTGGTCTGTGCACCATCACCCACGTGCTGCCCTATGCGCCCCAAGACACCACACCAGGCGTGACAGCTGGGTTGTGCAAGCCCGTGTCAGGGTGCACCACCCAGGCGCCCTGCAACTGCACGCCCGTGTCCAACATTGGCGCCTACCAGGGCCACAACGGGTACTTGCAGGCCACCACGGCGGGGTTTGTTCCTGGTGACGTGTTGATTCACCCGTGGGCCACCAACGGGTTTTGACGTTGCGTGTTGCTCACCCCGGCGCTTGCGGCGGCCGCAGCTGGTTCAGCACGCGCCGGGTGGTCCGCAAGTCCGTCTTGTTGGGCGCCTTTGTCTTCACCGTTGGGGCCTTCTATGGTTCCCGTCCATGGCCCATGACGTCACCCCGTCCCGCTCCAACGCGGCCTTCCCGGTGGACCGGCGCGGTTTTTTGGGCCTCTCCGCGCTGGGCAGCGGCATGTTTGCACTGGGCAGCGGCGCACTGTTGAGCGGCTGTGACGGGCACTACCAGGCGCTGTTGCCCGGAAGTGCCAAGGCGCAGGTGCTCACGCCAAAAGAACTGGCGGTGCTCACGGTGCTCTCCACGCGCCTGCTGGCCGCGCCGGAGGGATGGCCCACCGCGCTTCAAACGGACGTGGCCGGACGCATTGACCGCGAGCTGCGTTTCCACCACGCCGCGCTGGTGGAGGACTTCAAGGCCGCGTTGCTGCTGGTGGAGTACGGGACGTTCTTCCACGGTTCCTTCTCGCGCTTCACGCGCCAGGACGCCGAGGCGCAGGACGCGTACCTGCAAGCGCTGGTGACGTCGTCCCGGCAGCTGGAACGCCAGGCCATGGCCTCCCTGCGCATGCTCATTGTGTTCTTCCACTACACCGACGCCCAGACCTGGCCGCACATTGGGTACCAGGGCCCATTGGTGGAAAAAGCCAGCCCTCCCCCGGCAGACAACCGCCGCATCTGACACGCACTCCATCACGTTGGTGGGCCATGACCATTGTTGAAGCACACCAGCTCAAAGGTGACCTCACCGAATCCGCCGACGTGGTGGTCATTGGCAGCGGCTGCGGTGGCGCGGTGGTGGCCAAAGAGTTGGCGCAGGCCGGCTGGAAAGTGCTCATCCTGGAGAGCGGCGGATATTACACGCCGGAGCGCGGTGACTTTGACCAGCGCGAAGACAACATGCTGGCGCGCATTGACGGCGGGCGGGGACTGCATTCGTCCTCTTCAAGCCAGGTGAACCTGACCTACGGGCACAACGTGGGCGGGGCCAGCGTGCATTACTGGGCAGAAACCTGGCGCACCCCCAAGGACCGCCTGGAGGTCTGGGAGAAGGAATACGGCGTCACCGGCCACACCCAGGATGAGCTCAGCCCGTTTTGGGACCGTATTGAGCAGGACCTCCACGTGCACCCCGCCACCGACGAGCGTCTCAACCGCATGAACCAGCTGTTTGACAAAGGCGCGCGCGCGGTGGGCATCCACGTGGAGCGCGTGATGCAGGCCCGGAAGAACTGCATTGGCAGCGGGTATTGTATGCAGGGCTGCTCGTACAACGCCAAACAAAGCCAACTGGTGACACACATCCCCATGGCGCTGGCCGCCGGCGCAACGCTGTTTGCGGATTGCCGCGTGGAGCGCGTGCTCCATGAGGACGGAAAAACCGTTGGCGTCCATGCGCGTTTTATGGACCGCGCCACCAACAAGCCCAACGGGCACACGCTCACGGTGAAGACCAGTTGCGTGGTGGTGGCGGCGGGCGGTTACCACACCGCGGCCATTCTGATGCGCTCCAAGGTGCCCAACCCCAGCGGGCAGCTGGGAAAGAACCTGCGCGCCAACCCGTGCCCCATGGTCTTTGGCCTCTTTGATGAGGACGTGGTGATGTGGCGCAACATCCCCGCGGGCGTGGGCACCATGGATTTCCGGCTGCCGCGTTTTGAAAAC
>Ga0154020_10001620_pt1 | contig 27650 bp, 24 predicted proteins | sample Klosneuvirus_201_FD_109709 | JGI IMG/M metagenome (GOLD analysis project Ga0154020, IMG submission 109709) | Active sludge microbial communities from wastewater, Klosterneuburg, Austria - Klosneuvirus_20160825_MG | ecosystem: Engineered > WWTP > Aerobic digester > Activated sludge | place...
GGGGGGGGGGCTGGGGGAGGGGGCGGAGGGCGCGGCGGACGAGTTCGCGCAGGCGCAGGGGGCGCAGAACCAGGTCTTGCGCGCGCGGGTGGCCGAGTGGGCGCGACCGGCGGGGGCGCGCGTGCTGGAGCTGTTCGCGGGCGCGGGCAACCTGAGCGAGGCGCTGCTGGCGGCGGGGCCGGCGCGACTGCTGGCGGTGGAGCAGTCGGAGGCGGCGGTGGCGCGGGCGCGGGTGCGGCTCGGAGGGGGAGCCGGAGCGAGCACGAGCACGAGCACCAGCGCGCGGATCGAGTTCGAGGTCGCGAGCGCCGAGAGCGCGGTGGTGCGGGCGGGCGACTTCGATGTGCTGGTGCTGGATCCGCCGCGGGTCGGGGCGCTGGAGGTCGCGCGCGGGCTGGCCGACGTTGCCGGGCTGCAGCGCATCGTCTATGTGTCGTGTGATCCGATGACCCTGGCGCGCGACGTCGCGGCGATGACCGCGGGCGCGTGGCGCCTCGAGCGGGCGCAGGCCATCGACATGATGCCGCAGACGTTCCACGTCGAGACCGTGGCGCTGCTGGTCAGAGCCGGCGGGTAGCTACAGCGTGAGCAGCCAGAGCGACTCGGCCAGCGCGGTGTGCCGGTCGAAGCCCAGGCTCTGGTAGAACGCGGTCGACGGCGAGGTCGGCTCGACCAGGGCGGCCAGGGTGCGCGCGCCGGCCGAGCGCGCGGTGTGCGCGGCGTCGGCCACCAGCGCGCTGGCGATGCCCTGGCGACGATGCGCCGGGTCGACCTCGAGGTTGGTCACCAGTGACACCGCGCGGGTGGCCAGGAAGTCGCCGATGGCCGGGCTGGCGCCGAGCAGCGGCGCGATGGCCGACGACACCGAGAGGTACAGCGACATGTGGCCCACCGCGCGCCCGCGCACGCGCGCCGCGCGCAGCACCAGGATCCCGCGCGCATGCAGATCGAGCGCGACCCGCTGCAGCGCGGGCGAGGCCGCGCGCAGGCCGGGCAGCGAGCTCGGCTCGGGCGTCACGATGTCGACGCGCTCGCGGGTGGCGGGGCTGCCGTTGCCGGTCTCGGCCTCGGTCATGGCTGCTCCGGCAGCAGGCGCTTGACCGCGAGCGCGACGCGGCGCTGGTCGGCCTCGTCGGCGAACCAGTCGCGCGGATACTGGAACACGCCGTGGGTCGACTCGATGACCAGCACCGGGCCGCTGGCGGTGGTGGGCAGCGCGCGGCGCAGGTAGTAGCTGTGGCGCAGCTCGGCGGGGCGCACGCTGACCGGGGCGGCGGCGTCGAGGTGGGGTGGCAGCAGGAGCTCGCTGTCACGGATGACGATGGTGCCGGGCGCGCGCAGGAAGCTGCGCACCATGCGGAACACCGCGCGGGCGCCGAACAGCAGCCCCAGCGCGCAGGTCAGCACCAGCACCCAGAAGCCATAGCCGGGCACCGCGGCCGGGCGCGACGGGCCGGCGCCGGGGTCGGGCAGGTTGATGAAGACCAGGTAGATCGGCAGCGGCACCAGCAGCGCGGCCTGCACGCCGTGGCGCCAGCGCTGGTGCAGCAGCGGCACCGAGTAGGGCAGCGCAGGCGCCGTGATCTCGACGTCGGCCTCGGACTCGGCGGGCGTGGGCGCCGCCGGCTTGACCGGCGGCTCGTCGCTGCGACGCTTGCTCACGCTGCGCTCCGCCAGCTCGAGGTCAGCTCGCGCACCTTGGCGCCGATCTCGGCCAGGTCGAGGCTGCACAGGCGACCGTCCTCGACCACGCGGCGACCCTCGACCCAGACGTCGCGAATGGCGCGCGCCGACAGCGCATAGACGATGTTCTTGACCAGGTCGAACGCGGGCCACAGCGAGGGATCATCGAGGTCGAGGCCGACCACGTCGGCCCGGTAGCCCGGGGCCAGGCGGCCGACCGGCAGCCCGAGGACCTCGCCGCCGCCGCGGGTGCCCATGGCGAAGCAGGTCTCCGCGCTGATGGCGCCGCCGTCGAGGCGCTGCACCTTCTGCAGCAGCGCACACGAGCGCATCTCGTCGAACACGCTGACGCGGCTGTTGGAGCAGCCGCCGTCGGTGCCCAGGCCGATGCGCACGCCTCGCGCGCTGAGATCCACCACATCGGTCACGCCATCGCCAAGGAACATGTTGGAGCCCGGATTGTACGCCAGTCCGGCGCCGCGTTCGGCCAGCAGCGCACGTTCACCTTCGTCGAACCAGCAGCCGTGCACCGCGACGGTGCGCGGGCCCAGGGCATCGAGCTGGTCGACCACGTGCAGCGGGCGGGCGCCGAAGCGGGTCAGGGCGTCGTCGACCTGGTAGCGCTCCTCGGCGAGGTGGATGTGGAGGGGCGTCTGGGCCTCGTCGGCGGCCTCGGCCGCGGTGCGGATCATGCGCGGCGAGGCGCCGTGCAGCGAGTGCGGCGCGGCCAGCACGAAGGCCAGCGGATCGCCTGCGACCTCGCGGGCCAGCTCGAGGAAGCGGCTGCGCGCCTCGGCGGGCGACTCGCGGAACGCGGCGGGGGCGCCGTCCCAGTCATAGAAGCAGCGCCCCAGCACGGTGCGCATGCCGAGGCGACGACCGGCGGCCAGCACCGCGCGCGCGTTGTCGTTGCCGCCATCCTGGATGTAGAAGAAGTCGCACACCGTGGTCACGCCGTGCAGCAGCATCTCGCTGAAGGCGAGCAGCGCGCCGATCTCGACGCCGCCCTGGCCCAGGCGCGGGGCCCAGCGGTACAGGGCCTGATCGCGCCACTCCAGGAAGGGGCGATCGTCGGCGATGCCGCGCAGCAGCGACTGGAACGAGTGGTTGTGCGCGTTGACGGTGCCCGGCGTGAGCACGCGGTGGGCGGCGTGGGTCCAGGTCACCTCGGCGCCGGCAGCAGCGGCGCTCAGCTCGGCGCGGGTGCCGGCGGCGACGATGGCGCCATCGCGGCAGAGGATGCCGGCGTCGGCGCGCGCGTGGCCCTCGATGACGGCGAAGTCGCCGACGATGGCATGCAGGGCAGCGCTCACGGGCGGACGCACTATAGCAGGGCTTCCGTGGTATCAAGGCCCGTGGCGCGCAGCGAGTTCGACGTGGCCGAGATCGCGCGCGGGCGCGTGGCAGGGGTCTACATCCTGTCGGGCGAGCGCCTGCTGGTCGATCGCATCGTGCACGCGCTGCGCGACCTGGTGCCGCCGGCGCAGCGCGCCTTCAACTATGACGTCTTCGACGCCGACCGGCTCGATGGCGGCTCGGTGGTGCAGGCGGCGCGGACCATGCCGATGATGGGCAAGCGGCGCGTGGTCGTGGTGCGCGGCGCGCACGGGCTGGCGGCCGGCGAGCTCGAGAAGATGGTGGCCTACGTCGCCGCGCCCGCGCCCGAGACGGTGCTGGTGCTGGTGGGCGAGAAGTTCGACACCCGGCTGAAGTTCTTCGCGCAGGCCAGGAAGGCGGGCGCGGTGGTCGAGAAGCTGGAGGCGCCCTACGAGAGCCGCCTGCCGGGCTGGGTCGAGGACGAGGCGCGGCGCCAGGGCGTCAAGCTGGGCAGCGGGGTGTCGGGGCGTCTGGCGCAGGTCATCGGCCGCGACCTCGGGCGCCTGGCGGCGGCGGTCGAGCAGCTGTCGCTGTATGCCGGGCCCGGCAAGGCGGTCGCGGTCGACGACGTCGATGACGTCATCGCCGATTCGCGCGAGCGCAACGTGTTCGAGCTGTGCGACGCGACCTATGCCGGGCAGCGCGTGCGCGCCCTGGTGGCGGCGCGCAAGATGCTGGCGGCGCGCGAGTCGGCCATCGGCATGGTGGCGATGCTGGCCCGCCATGCGCGGCAGCTGGCGCGCATCAAGGCGCTGGGGGCGCGCCCCAGCGAAGGCGACATCGCGTCGGCGCTGGGCGTGTCACCGTTCTTCGCGCGCCCGCTGGGCGAGCAGGCGCGCAGGTATGCCGAGGCCGGCCTGGGCCGGGTGCTCGGGCTGCTGGCGCAGGCGGACCGCGATCTCAAGGGGCCGGTGAAGGCCGCGCTGGGCGAGGACGTCGTGCTGGAGCGGCTGCTTGATCGCGTGGTCGCGGCGGGGACGACGGAGCGCCGGTAGTCAGCGCGCGGCGCGCTCCAGGTTGGCCAGGGCTTCCCTGAGAAAGCGACGCTGCAGGTGGCGCGCGTAGAAGCTGCCGAGCCGCGCCAGCGGGTGGCGTGTGCGCGAGTACGAGGTGATCGAGAGGTGCAGCGCGCCGTCGCGCTGCTCGACCGCAAAGCGCTCCTCGCCGGCCTCGGCGTGGGCGTGCAGGGTACCCAGGGTGAGGGCGAACCGGGCGTCGGTATCGGTGATGTCCGTGATGGCGAACATGTTGAGCGAGTACACGCCGAGGTGGTCGACCACGACGGCATAGCGGGCGTCGCGGGTGGCTGGTTCGCGCGTGTCATGCACCGCGGTGAAGGTCGGATAGTGACGGAAGTGCAGGATGCACTCGCGGGCGCGGGCGAACGATCCGCCGGGCAGGGTGGTCTCGGCGAACAGGCGCAGGTAGCCGGGGGGACAGGCCTCGGTGTCGCGGTGCAGGACCGGCGCGCACACCAGGGTGTCGGGCGCGGCGATGCGGGCGCGGATCTCTTCCGCGCTCGGGCGCAGCAGGAAGAACAGGCGCGGGGGACGCAGCAGCGCGTGCATGAGTGCGCACAGGGTAGCGCCGATGAGGTAGCCGAGGAGATCGACGACGCCGAAAGTGGTGCCCAGCGCCAGCCGGAACAGCCGGTGCTGCGCCGCCAGGTCCGCCGGCACGCTGGTCAGCTGCAGCAGCTCGACGGCGCAGCTGGTGGCCAGGGCCAGCGCGGCAGCCCGGCTGGTGCGCGTCCGCGGGCGCAGCGCCACCACGAGGGCGAAGAGCAGCGCAGTGTACAGGGCGTCGCCCGCCAGCTTGGCGGGCAGCCCGCCAAGGACGCGACGCGACCCCAGCCCCGCCGCGATCAGCAGCGGGATGGCGACGACCCGGCGCAGCAGCGCCCTCACGCTCACCAGCGCCAGGCTGTCATGCCGGGCGCTGCCACTGCAGGGGCCTGCGCCAGTCGGACCGCCCGTGCGTCATCATTTCATGGCCGATGGGCGTAGACGCCCCCCTCCTGGTAGCTGGCTCTCGTACTGGGTGGCGGCTTGGACGTCACACCCCGAGGCAGCGAGCGCTTGCATCACGCGTGCGATGCCCTCGATGAATGACTCCTCCGCCATCGCCTGACCGCTCGCGGGGTAGACCTCGATCCTGTACGGGAACCCCAGGAAGTCATCCAGCGGCTGCAGGGTCTCGCTGTCCAGGCACTCGTTGTCGTTGCAGCGGATGACGAGGCCTGGGTAGACGGGGCCAAGCTCTGCCGTCCACGTCCTCACCGGGTCCCCCGCACGCCCGGGCCGGACGTAGAGATTCACGCAATCGTCTTGTGTGATGGTGATGTTGCTCGTGGCCACGATTTCTCCAGGCTGTCATGCCGGGCGCTGCCACTCCAGGGTCCAGCGCCACATCAGGTGGCGGCGCACGCGGGCGGTGGGCAGGATGGCGAGGGCGTCGCGGCGCAGCTCGGTGAAGCCGCGGATGTCGTCGTGGGCACCATGCGCGGCCCAGGCGGCCGCCAGCGCCGGGTCGGGGCGCGCGCGACGGCGCAGCCGCTCGAGCAGCATCACCGGCTGCGCCAGCAGCGCCCAGGGCAGGTCGCCCAGGGTGCGCAGGTCCCACAGGTCGTGCACCAGCAGCCGGCCGCCCGGGGCGACCCGCTCGGCCAGCCGCAGCAGCGCCGCGCGCAGCGGCAGGTGGTGCAAGGTCGCGATCGACACCACGCAGTCGAAGTGGTCGACCAGGTCGCGCCGCATGATGTCGGCGACCTCGTAGTCGACGTTGTGCTGGCCGACCGACCAGCGCCGAGCGCGTGCGATCATCTCGGGGGACAGATCGATCGCGGTCACGTGCGCCGCGGTCTCGGCCAGCAGGCGCGCGAACGCGCCGCTGCCGCAGCCGACCTCCAGCACATGTGCGCCCCGCGGCACCGCGGCCAGCAGGGCGCGCTCGAGGCGGCTGAGCTTGCCGGGTTCGGGGCTCAGCCGGGCGATGACATCGAAGTCGGATTGCACGTGCGCCTGCATGCAGTCACAACGGCCGAGGCCGCTGCTGCAATCCACGCGCGCGGGAGCGAGAGGCGGACTACTTGGCGGCGGCGGCGGCGAGCTTGGCGACCGCCTTGGTCAGGCGGGAGATCTTGCGCGAAGCGGTCTTGCGCTTCAGCACGCCGTGCTTGGCGGCGCGGTCCAGCGCCGGGATCGCGGCCTTGAGGGCCTCGGCGGCGCCCTTGCCGCTCTTGCCGTCGATCGCCGCGGTCACCTTCTTGACGATGGTGCGCATGTGCGTGGTGTGCTTGACGTTGCGTGCGCGGTGCTTGATGCGCTGGCGGTTCTTCTTCTCCGCCGACTTGATATTCGCCACCTGCTGCCTCCGAAAATCTTGAGATTACGTGCGTGTGTGAGAAAGGCGGGATCAAGTACAACGGGCAGGAGTGGAAGTCAACCCAGCACAGCTACTTACGGAGCTGGAGCTGCCGCCGGTCGCCTTCCTTCTCGGTCTTGTCGAGCCAGCCGAAGGCGGCGTTCTGGGTCAGCGGACGGGTCTGGCCGCCGACCACGGCGTCGAGCTGGATGGTGTCGATCAGCCAGCCCGGTCCGTCGCCGCTGGAGTCGTTGAAGATCTCGACCTTGGCCACGCCGTCATAGTCGATGGCGAAGCGGGTGACGTCCCACTCGATGCGGTCGTTGCACCCCTTGTCGAAGTTCTTTTCGTCTGCGGGCACCCAGATCAGCCGGCCCCCGTTGAACGCGACATAGATGTGCGCGTTGGTCCCCGCGCTGTCCTTCTTGTTGGTGACTGCCGACAGCACCAGCTTCTCGATGGTCGCCATGAGCCGATGGTAAAACCCACACGCGCTGTGGAAAAGATGTTTCTAACAGTGTGAGTAGCGCACCGGTTGCGCGAAAAGCACAGCGCTGTGACACATTGCCCATTCTTTAGGCAATCAGGTGACTCAATCCGCCAGCGCGCGCTTGGCGGCGTTCCACAGCGCGTCCATCTCCTCGAGGTTGCTCGCCGCCGGTGTGCGGCCCAGCTCGCCGAGGCGGTCCTCGATCCACTCGAAGCGACGCTGGAAGCGCGCCGTCGCTCCGCGCAGCGCCTGCTCGGCGTCGAGCCCGCGCTTGCGAGCCAGGTTCACCACCGCGAACAAGAGGTCGCCGAGCTCGGCCTCGGCGCGCACGAGATCGGGCGCCGCATCCAGCTCGGCCAGCTCCTCGTCGACCTTGGCACGCGGTCCGCTGACGTCGGGCCAGTCGAAGCCGACCCGCGCCGCGCGCTCCTGCACCTGCAGCGCCCGCATCAGCGCGGGCAGACTGCGTGTGATCCCATCCAACGTGCGCGGCCGCCGCTCGGGCAGGCCCTTGGCGGCGCGCTCCTGGGCCTTGAGCTCGGCCCACTGGGTCAGCACCTCGGCTGAATCCTTGGCCTTGGCGCTCTTGTCGTCGAACACATGCGGGTGGCGGCGCACCAGCTTGTCCACGATGGCCTGCGCCACGTCGTCGATCCCGAAGGCGCCCGCGCGCGCGCGCAAGGCCGACTGGAAGACGATCTGGAACAGCAGGTCGCCGAGCTCGTCACAGTGCTCGGCCGGGGTGTCGTCGATGGCCTCGAGGACCTCGTAGGCCTCCTCGATCAGGAATGGCTTCAGGGTCTCCAGGGTCTGCTCGCGGTCCCAGGGACAGCCATCGGGCGCGAGCAGACGATCCATCACGTCGACCAGCCGCTCGACGGCGCGGCCACGCTGCGTCTGCTTCATCGGCATGCCCCCGGTTAACACGGCGGGTGGCGCGTTTCTACAGGTCTGCTAGGTTTGCGTCCCTTCGGGAGTCCTGCATGCGCGACAAGATGACGTTCGACGACAATGGCCCGGTGCTGGCGCTGTTCGGCCATGCCGACTCCAACCTGCGCCTGATCGAGCGCGAGCTCGGGGTCGAGCTGCACTCGAAGAGCGGCGAGCTGACCATCATCGGTGACGACGCCATGGTCGCGCTGACGCGCAGCCTGCTGACGCAGCTCTACGCCCTCATCCGCAAGGGGCGCAACCTGATGCCGGTCGACGTCTCGCGCGCCGCCGCCACCCTGCGCCAGGCGCCCGACGTCGAGCTCGCCACCATCTTCGCCGACACCCTGCTGGTCGCGGGCCGGCAGCGGACCATCACGCCCAAGGGGCTGGCGCAGAAGCGCTATGTCGAGGCCATCCGCAACCACGACGTGGTCTTCGGCATCGGCCCCGCCGGCACCGGCAAGACCTACCTGGCGATGGCGATGGCGGTGCGCGCGCTGCTCGACAAGCAGGTCAAGCGCATCGTGCTGACGCGCCCCGCGGTCGAGGCCGGCGAGAAGCTGGGCTTCCTGCCCGGGTCGATGGCCGAGAAGGTGAATCCCTACCTGCGCCCGCTGTACGACGCGCTGCACGACATGATGGAGTTCGACAAGGCGCAGCGCCTGGTCGAGCAGGGCACCATCGAGGTCGCGCCGCTGGCCTTCATGCGTGGTCGCACCCTGAACGACTCCTTCGTCATCCTCGACGAGGCGCAGAACACCACCAGCGAGCAGATGAAGATGTTCCTGACCCGCCAGGGCTACGAGTCGAGGAGCGTGGTCACCGGCGACGTCACCCAGATCGATCTCCCGGTGGGCCAGAGGAGCGGCCTGCACGAGGCGCGCGAGCTCCTGACCGGCATCCAGGGCATCGCGTTCTGCCAGTTCACCGACATCGACGTGGTGCGCCACCCGCTGGTCATGCAGGTCATCAAGGCCTACGAGAAGCGCGATCTCGAGCGCGCCGCCGCCAAGGCGCTGCGTAGCGGAGAGTCGGGCCCGGTGCGCGCACCCGGGGCGCCGCCGGTGCCGGCCACCGTGCCCGACAAGCCCGAGGGCTAGGTTCCGGCCACCGTGGTATCCTCTGGCGCCGGGGCGAGTGGTCATGGGTGCGTTGACATCGATCGAGGACGTGCGGGCGGCCCTGGAGACCGACCCACGGTTCTCGCTGTATCCAATCCGCTCGCAGGGCGAGGGCTGGATCGAGATCGATGTGGCACTGGATACGCTGGTGTTCGCGTCGGTCGCGCTGTGGACCGACCACGCCAGGCTGGAGCCCTACCTGGTCCGCGTGCGCAAGGCGCGCACCGCGCTGCTCTTGCTGGGCACTGACGACGAGTTCGCGCAACACCGCGCGGTCGACCTGCGCGCCGAGGGCACCCTGTCGCTGGTGGCGCTGCCGCTGGGGCGCGACCGGCTCGAGGTCACGCTGCGCAACTATCGCGACATCGCCGCGCTCAGGCTGGATGCCGCCGAGGACGAGCAGGCCGCGGCGCGCTCGCGCTTCGAGCTCGACGAGATCGGCGCCATCGGGCGCGCGCTGTCGTCGGAGCGCAACATCGAGAAGCTGCTCGGCCTGATCCTCGAGAAGGCGCGCTACGTGACCCAGGCCGACGCCGGGTCGGTGTACATCGTCGAGGGCGAGCAAGAGGATGTGAAGCAGCGCAAGCTGCGCTTCAAGGTCGCGCAGAACGACAGCGTGACGGTGCCCTTCAAGGAGTTCGAGGTCGCCATCGACGGGCGCTCGATCGTGGGCGCCGCCGTGATCTCGCGCGAGGTCATCAACATCCCCGACCTGTACCAGCTGGAGACGCCGGGGCAGAACCCCTGGGGCTTCAAGCACGACCGGACGTTCGACCGCAAGATCGGCTACCAGACCCGGTCGATGCTGACGGTGCCGATGATGGACGCCCGCGACGAGGTCATCGGCGTGGTCCAGCTCATCAACCGGAAGCGTCGGCCGGAGCTGCGCCTCGACACCCCGGACGCCTTCACCGGGGTCATCCCGTTCGACGGCCGCTCGCGCGATCTGGTCACCACGCTGGCGTCGCAGGCCGGTGTGGCGCTGGAGAACGCGCTGCTGTACGACGAGATCCAGACCCTGTTCGAGGGCTTCGTGCACGCCTCGGTGACCGCGATCGAGTCGCGCGATCCGACCACCAGCGGCCACTCGCAGCGCGTCGCCGAGCTGACCGTCGGCCTGGCCAAGGCGACCACGCAGGTCGACGTCGGCGTCTACCGGGGCGTCAGCTTCACGCGCGATCAGATCAAGCAGATCGAGTATGCCGGGCTGCTGCACGATTTCGGCAAGGTCGGCGTGCGCGAGAACGTGCTGGTCAAGGCCAAGAAGCTGTACGAGCACGACCGCGAGCTGGTGCTGGCGCGCTTCGAGTACATCCGCAAGGCGCTGGAGGCCGAGTGGTACCAGCGCCGCTTCGACCTGGTGCTGGAGCGCGGCCGCGCCGAGGCCGAGCTCGCCTTCGGACCGCTGGCCGCCGAGCACGCGCTGCGCATGCGGGAGATCGACGACGCCATCTCCTTCGTGCTCAAGGCCAACGAGCCCACCGTGCTGGAGCAGGGCGGCTTCGAGCGCCTCAAGGAGATCGCGGCGCGCAACTACCACTCGCTGGGCGGCGAGCAGCTGCCCTACCTGCGCGAGGCCGAGGTCACCGCGCTGTCGATCCCGCGCGGCTCGCTGACCAACGAGGAGCGCCTCGAGATCGAGTCGCACGTCGAGCACACCTACAACTTCCTGCAGGCCATCCCCTGGGGCCGCATGTTCAAGGACATCCCGCTCATCGCGGGGTCGCACCACGAGAAGCTCAACGGCACCGGCTATCCGCGCCGGCTGCACGCCGAGGAGATCCCGGTGCAGTCCAAGATGATGTCGATCAGCGACATCTTCGATGCCCTGACCGCGCACGATCGGCCCTACAAGAAGGCGGTGCCGACCGACAAGGCGCTCGACATCATCGCCAGCGAGGTCGCGCGCGGCGCGCTGGATCCCGAGCTGTTCAGGATCTTCGTGGACGCCAAGGTGTTCACCATCGTGGCGCGTCCACCGCCGTAGCGAGAGCGAGGCCGACGCATGCTGGTGCTGACCATCGAGGCCGCGGCGCGGCGCAGGGTGACCCCGGCGCTGGCGGCGCGGGTCAAGCGACGCGCGGCGCACATGGTGGCGGCGGCGGCCAGGGGCGCCGAGGTCGGGCTGACGCTGACCGGGGACGCCGGGATTCATGCGCTGAATCGGCTGTGGCGTCACAAGGACAAGGCCACCGATGTGCTGGCGTTCGCGATGACCGAGGGCGCGGCGGCCGAGGTGGCGCGGCAGGCCGGGCTGCTCGGGGATGTGGTGATCTCGGTGGCCACGGCGGCGCGCCAGGCGGAGGAGCGCGGCGTGGCGCTGGGCGACGAGCTGGAGCATCTGTTCGCGCACGGGCTGTGTCACCTGCTGGGGTATGACCATCGTGATGACGACGAGGAGCGCGTGATGAATGCGCGCATGGCGAAGCTCTTGAGGGCGGCGCGGGGGAGCACGAGCACGAGGACGAGGACGAGCACGAGGACGAGGACGAGGACGAGGACGAGCACGAGCACGAGCACGAGCACGAGCACGAGGACGAGGACGAGCACGAGCACGAGGAGGCGGGCGCGGTGACCTGGGCAATTGCCGTGCATGGTGGGGCGGGGGAGGTGGAGGACGAGCGGGAGATGGGCGCCAGGGCCGGCTGCGAGGCGGCCGTCGCGGCGGGGCAGGCGGTGCTCGAGGCGGGTGGCACGGCCCTGGACGCGGTGTGCGCGGCGGTGCGGGTGCTGGAGGATGACGAGCGCTTCAACGCCGGGCGCGGCGCGGTGTTCAACCGGGCCGGGCAGATCGAGCATGACGCCGCGGTGATGACCGATGGGCTGCGCGTGGGCGCGTGCGGCGCGGTGTGGGGCGTGCGCAACCCGATCGACCTCGCGCGCGCGGTGCTGGAGGACGGCGAGCATGTGCTGCTGGTCGGCGAGGGTGCGCGGGCCTTCGCGGCCGAGCGCGGGGTCGCGGCGGCGGCGCGGGAGTGGCACGAGACCGCGCGCCAGCGCGAACGGCTACAGCGCGAGCTGGAGAAGCGCGGGTTGCCACCGGTGCCGGGCACCGTGGGTGCGGTGGCGCGGGATGGCGCGGGGCGGGTCGCGGCGGCGACGTCGACCGGCGGCGTCAGCGGCAAGCGGCCGGGGCGCGTGGGTGACACGCCGCTGCCGGGATGCGGCACCTGGGCCGAGGCGGGGCGCGGCGCGGCCTCGGCGACCGGGCCGGGCGAGGCCATCATTCGCTGCACCATGGCGCGCATCGCGGTCGATCGGCTGGCCGACGGCGCCGGCGCCGGCGCAGGCGCAGGCGCCGGCGCAGGCGCAGGCGCAGGCGCAGGCGCAGGCGCTGTCGCGGGTGATGCCGGCGCTGCGGCGCGGGCCGCGGTCGCCGAGGTCGAGGCGCGCACGGGACAGCAGGTCGGCATCATCATGGTGGGCGCGCACGGGCCGGCCGGGATCGCCCACGCCACGCGCCGGATGTCGTTCGCCACGGCCTCTGCAGGCAGCCAAGTCGTCAGCGGCATCACAATGTTAACTCCTCGATAGTGTTGCTCTTTACAGTGGGGCTGCAGCTTCGCCGCGCTGTGTCGATTGTCATATGCAGCTGATCCGCCCGTGCTAAGAGGCAGCACCTTTTCGAGGAGCCTCTGCACATGTCGTCCCGGTTCGGTCGTGGTCTCCCGCTCGTGCTCGTGCTCGCGTTCGCCTCTGCGTCTGCTCTGGCCCTCGGCTGCAGCGGCGAGCCCGGGCTGGACACCGACGATGTCGGCTCGCAGCAGCTGGCGGCCACCACCACCACGCTGCTGCCGTCGCAGGCGCTGGCCAAGGGCGTCAGCAAGACCGGCAGCTTCACCGCGGCCGAGACCGGCTCGCTGCAGTTCGACACCGCGGGCACCGGCGACGCCGACCTCTACGTCAAGCGCGGCACCGGCGCCAGCACCACCTCGTACACCTGCAAGTCGGAGGGCGCGACCTCGATCGAGCGCTGCACCCTGAGCGCGACCATCGGCGAGGTCTTCTCGTACAGCGTGTACGGCTACGCCGCCTCGACCGTCAGCCTCAGCGTCACCAGCACCGCGACCACCACCCCGCCGCCGGTCACCACCACCACGGTGGTGCTGCTGGCCTCGAGCGCCTTCACCCAGGGCCAGTCCAGGACCGGGGTGTTCACGGTGCCGGCCGCCGGCTCCATCGTCTTCAAGACCGCGGGCAGCGGCGACGTCGACCTCTACATCCGCCGCGGCAGCGCGCCGACCACCACCACCAGCGACTGCAAGGGCGAGTCGGGCACCGCGGTCGAGACCTGCACCCTGACCGCCGCTGCCGGCGACAAGCTGTACTGGCTGGTCTACGGCTACAGCGCGTCCACCGCCAGCCTGTCGGTGACGCACCCGGCCGGCACCACGCCGCCGCCGCCGACCACCGTCACCACCACGCTGGTGCCCTCGGGCGCCATCGCGCAGGGCGCCAGCAAGACCGGCGTCTTCACGGTCGCCGCCGCGGGCAGCATCGTGTTCCGCTCCGCCGGCACCGGCGACGTCGATCTCTACATCCGCCGCGGCAGCGCGCCCACCACCAGCACCGCCGACTGCAAGTCGGAGGGCGCCACCGCGGTCGAGACCTGCACCCTGACCGCCGTGGTCGGCGACAAGCTGTACTGGCTGCTGTACGGCTACGCCGCCTCGACCGCCAGCCTGACCGTGACCGCGCCCGCGACCTCGGGCTCGCCCGACTACAGCAGCATCATCTCGGTGCAGTCGCTGCCGACCGCGGCCGCCTTCGACGCGCTGTCGCTGGCCGGCGGTGGCGTGCTGTCGAACGCGGGGCGCTCGCTGAAGTTCCTGATCGACAACCGCACCCCGGCGGCGCGCACCACGCACTTCGTCAACGCCAACTTCAAGGTCGGCACCACGACGCCCGACTATGTGAAGTACCACTACAACTTCGCGCAGCGCACCTACGGCATCGCGGACAGCGTCGCGACCTTCAACAACTCGACCTATTTCACGCAGACCAAGCGCTTCTTCGCCGGCACCATCCAGACCTACACCCTGGGCGACAACGCGACCCCGACCTACGCGGTGCAGTTCTACCCCGACGACGTCATCGCCGAGGAGACCCTGCTCGAGGCGCTGACCACGCTGAAGCCCCTGATCAGCATCCCGGGCGCGCGCCTGGCCTTCATCGCCACCGGCCCGCAGCAGACCTTCGCGCGCATCGGCGCGGGCGCCGCGGCGCTGGGCTTCGACCTGCTGACGATCGACCAGGTGCTGGGCAACCTGAAGTATGTCGGCCTCAACCCCGGCGAGGCCTGGGGCTATCTGCGCATCTTTCCAGCCGACCTGACCCTGCTGCGCCCCACCGACATCCCGGTGTTCGCAGAGCTGCCGCTCGACCTGTCGGTGGTCGCTGGCGTCATCACCAAGGCGTACCAGGACATCAACTCGCACATCAACCTGAAGTCCAAGGAGCGCGACACCCCCAACATGGTGCTGCGTGACGCCAGCGCGACCCACCCGCAGCTGATGGCGTTCGCCAACCAGCCGGTGCACCTGGTGGTGCGCAGCGACGGCTTCGTCATCGAGGCCAGCACCGACGCCATCGTGCAGGCCAAGCTGGCCGCGCGCCTGGCGACGCCGTGGATCCCGCTGCCGGTGGTCGACGAGACCCGCCTGCTCAGCTTCGACGACATCTGCCCGTCGCTGACCACGGGCTGCCTGGCGTGGGCCGATCGTCTGGGTGGCAAGGCCACCGGGATGTCGCTGCTGGCCAACGTCAACGCTCTGGGCCGCGCCGCCGTGGCCGGCACCCTGAGCGCGCGCTACGGTTACGACCTGTCGCCGCGCGGCTTCGCGATCCCGGTCAAGCTCTACCGGGACTTCGTCAACGCGCCCGAGAACGCCAGCATCAAGGCCAAGATCGACGCCTTCATCGTGGCCGAGAAGGCCGGCAACCTGGCGCCCGCCGAGCGCGCGGCGCTGATCCTCGAGATCCAGAACCTGTTCTACAAGGGCCGCCTGAACCCGACCGTGCTGGCCGACATCACCACGCGCGTGACCACGCTGATGCCGGGCGTGCCCAAGTTCAAGTTCCGGTCGAGCGCGACCTCGGAGGACATCGAGAACTTCAACGGCGCCGGCCTCTACGACAGCTTCTCGGCCGAGCTGGAGAAGGTCGATAACGCCGACTTCTCGTGCGTGCTGAACCCCGAGTACACCGACGGCGTGCTGACCAACCTCAAGATGAAGCCGAAGACCATCCAGTGCGCCATCAAGGGCACGTTTGCCAGCCTGTGGAACCAGCGCGCCGTCGAGGAGCGCACGTTCGCGCGCCTCGATCACGTCACCTCGGGCATGGGCATCGCGGTCAACCCGTCGTACGACATCGAGGACGACGTCGCGGCCAATGCCGTGCTGGTGACCCGCGTGGTCGGCAGCGAGATCTACGGCTACACGCTGTCGGTGCAGCAGCTCAACAACCTGGTCACCAACCCGCTGCCGAACACGATCGCCGAGTTCGACATCGTGGCCTTCTCGGACTTCAACCGCCCGCCGCGCTTCACCACGGCGCGCTACGCCAAGCCGACGTCGACCGCGCCGGTCATGACCACGACCGTGCTGACCGGGACCCAGATGGCCGAGATCGTCGAGCTGGCCAAGAAGGTCGAGATCGCCTGGTGCCAGGCCAAGCCGAGCTACTACCCGGGCGGCTCGTGCAGCTCGGTGTGGCTGGACAACACCAAGCCGCGCGCGCTCGACATGGAGCTCAAGATCCTGGCCAATGGCCACTACGTGCTCAAGCAGGTGCGCGAGTTCCACGGCCGCTGATCTCGAAGTGCCGCCACCCCTGCCACTGATGTCGCGGCAGGGAGTGGCAGCCCGCGCGATTCTCACCGCTTGCACGTGAGCCCGCCGATTGCATGGCTGAAGTCGATGGACACCAAGCAGAGGAAGCGCAGCCGCAGCCTCCTGGTCGGCAGCGCGCTGGTGCTGACGGTGCTGAGCGGTTGTGGCGGTGACGATGACGACGTCATCATCTCGAGCAACCCCAAGGGCTGCGTCTATGATCAGTTCAACCACCTCGTGTGTGGCTTCGACGCCGCGGTGCCTGACGGCGGCGACGCCGGTGGCAAGGACGGGGGCGACGGGGGCGACGGGGGATGAAGCAGCCCTTCGATCTGGAGTGGTTCGGCGGCGCGCCGGAGCGCTACTTCCGCAAGCTGCGCCCGGGTGTGGAGGAGCTGCCCTGGGGCACGCTGCGCCCGGCCGACTATCCGCCGCTGCTGGTCGAGCGCGCGCGGATCTCGTGGACCGAGGCGGCCTTCAACGAGTACTGCACCGCGGCGGCGTTCTCTGACCTGCTGGGGGCGCTGCTGGCGGTGCGGGCGCCCATCGACCTCATCGGCATGGCCAGCGACTTCGTGACCGACGAGCTCTTGCACGTGGAGCTGACGGCGCGGCTGGCGATGGAGCTGGGGGGCGGGGCGCCGTACCGGGTCGACTTCGAGGCGCTGACCCGGCGACTGGCCGGCGCGCCGGGCGCGGCGAGCGCGCAGCAGCGCGCCAACGACCTGGTCATGCGGGTGTGCTGCGTGGGCGAGGCCTTCAGCGTGCCCATGCTGTCGGGCTGCATGAAGTCGGCCGCGCATCCGCTGACGCGCGGCGTGCTGGAGATGATCGTGCGTGACGAGGCACCGCACGGGCGCTTTGGCTGGCTGTATCTCGACTGGTGTGGCGAGTCGCTGGACGACGCCGAGCGCGCGCGCCTGGCCGGGGTCGCGCTGGGCGAGCTGGAGATCTTCCAGCGCTACTGGAAGCGGCTGCGCAGCACGGTCAAGGACGGCCGCACCAGCGAGGGCTTCCTCTTGTCACACGTGAACCAGCTGGGCTGGATGGACTCGGAGAGCTATGCCGCGGCGGCGCGGCAGGCGGTGCGCGACGACATCGTGGCGCCGCTGGCGCGCCACGGCATCGAGCTGCCGCCCGGGGCCGTGGACGCGCTGCTGGCCAGCGACTGACGAGGGCTACGTGGGCAGCTTCTTCTTCGACAGGTACCAGTCGATGACGTTGAGCTCCTTGTTGTTGACGCGCTCGGCGGCGGCCGCGGTGGTCAGCGGGGCGGGCACGATGACCTCCTGGCCGGGGGTCCAGTTGGCCGGGCAGGCCACGCCGTTGGCGTCGGCGGTCTGCAGCGCGTCGATGACGCGCACGATCTCGTCGAAGTTGCGGCCCACGTTGAGCGGGTAATAGATCATGGCGCGCACGACGCGCTTGGGATCGATGAAGTAGACGCAGCGCACGGTGGCGGTGACCGAGCTCGGGCTATGCACCATGCCGTACAGGCGGGCGACCTTCTGGTCGAGGTCGGCGATGACCGGGAACTTGATGTTCAGGCCCGACTTCTTCTCGATGTCACGCACCCAGGCGATGTGGCTGTACACGCTGTCGATCGAGTTGCCGATCAGCGCGACGTTCTTCTTCTCGAGCTCGTCGTGGCGCCTGGCGAACTCGATGAACTCGGTGGTGCACACCGGGGTGAAGTCGGCCGGGTGCGAGAACAGGATGATCCACTTGCCCGGCATGTAGGTCGACAGCGTGACCGGGCCGTGGGTGGTGTTGGCGGTGAAGTCCGGAGCGGGGCCGTTGAGCTCGACGCGCGGCTCGGCGGCAGGTGCGATGGCAGTCATTGGCGATTTCCTCCGTGGTCCAGCGGTCGGGGAGCATACCCGAAATGGCCAGATGCGGCTTACAATGGGCTGGTCACAAGACTTCTGCGCCGGGGGGAGATGGCCAGCCCGAAAGGCAACGAGTTCGCCGGCACCCAGCGCTTCCAGGTGCTGTCGCGCCTCGGTGAGGGCGGCATGGGCGTGGTGTATGCGGCCTTCGATCGCGAGCGCAACTCCAAGGTCGCGCTGAAGACGCTGACCTCGGTGCGCGCCGACGCCCTGATGCGCTTCAAGAACGAGTTCCGTGGCCTGGCCGACCTGCACCACCCCAACCTGGTCAGCCTGGGCGAGCTGTTCCGGGACGGTGGTCCTGACGGCGACGCCGCGGCGGGGCGCTGGTTTTTCACCATGGAGCTGGTCGAGGGCCAGGACTTCCTGCGCTGGGTGCGCGGGTCCGACGCCGGCGCGGGCCCCGGCGGCCCCGCAGCCGAGCCCGGGCCGCTGGACGCCCGCGGCGAGGCGCGGCTGCGCAGTGCGCTGGCGGGGCTGGCGCAAGGGCTGGCGGCGCTGCATGCGGCGGGCAAGGTGCATCGCGACATCAAGCCGTCGAACATCCTCGTCACCGAGGGCGGGCGCGTGGTGGTGCTGGACTTCGGCCTGGCCATGGACGTCGCCGCGCGCAGCGGGCAGAGCGAGGCTGACGCCGTGGGCACCGTCGACTACATGGCGCCCGAGCAGGCCGCGTCCAAGCAGGTCGGACCGCCGGCCGACTGGTACAGCATGGGCGTGCTGCTCTACGAGGCGCTGACCGGACGGGTGCCGTTCCAGGGCGCGCCGCTCGAGATCCTGATGGACAAGCAGCGCTTCGAGCCGGCGCCGCCGCGCGCGCTGGTCGGCACGGTGGCGCCGGATCTGGACGCGCTGTGCGTGGAGCTGCTGCGCTTCACCCCCGAGGCGCGGCCCGATGCGCGGCGGATCTTGCAGCGACTGGGCGCGCCCGCGCAAGTGTCGGCGCCGGCGGTGACACACACCCGGGCGCCGCCGTTCGTGGGTCGCCAGGGTGAGCTGGCGGTGCTGCGCCAGGGCTTCGAGCGCGCGCGCGCGGGCGGCGGCCCGGTGCTGGTGCTCATCGAGGGCGAGTCGGGCGTCGGCAAGAGCGTGCTGTGGCGACAGTTCACCGACCAGCTGCAGGCCGAGAGCGAGCGCGTGGTGGTGCTGGCGGGGCGCTGCTACGAGCGCGAGGCGGTGCCCTACAAGGCGTTCGACGGCGTGGTCGATGCGCTGAGCCGCTTCATGGCGCGGCTGCCGCGGGTCGAGGCGTCGGGCCTGCTGCCGCTGAAGGCGTCGCTGCTGGCGCAGGTCTTCCCGGTGCTGCGCCGGGTCGAGGTCATCGCGCAGGCGCCGCTGCCGCGCGACGCCGGGCGCATGGACCCGCAGGAGCAGCGCATGCGCGTGTTCGCGGCGCTGCGCGAGCTGCTGGCGCGGCTGGCCGAGCGGCGCCCGCTGGTGCTGGTGATCGACGACCTGCAGTGGGCCGACGCCGACAGCCGCGCCATGCTGGAGGAGGTGCTGCGGCCGCCGGATGCGCCGGGAATCCTCCTGATCGCGACCGCGCGCGACCACCTCGGGCTGGCCGGGGCGCTGCACCTGCGCCTGGAGGCGCTGCCTGCCAGCGAGGCCTGCCAGCTGGTCGAGCTGCTGTGGCCCGACGCGGGGGACGCGGCGGCCGCCATCGCGGCCGAGACCGGTGGCCATCCGCTGTTCATCGATGAGCTCGTGCGCCACCTGCAGCTGGAGGGCGACGCCGCCGGGGCGGGGCGCCGGCTGGAGGATGCGCTGGGCGCACGCATCACGCGGCTGGAGCCGGCGACGCGCCACGTGCTGGAGCTGGCCGCGGTGGCGGGGGCGCCGGTGGCGGCCGAGGTGCTGGCGCGGGCGGCGGAGACCGACGCCGGGGCGCTGGCGCGCGTGCTGGCGCTGCTGCGGGTCGCGCACCTCTTGCGCTCCAGCGGGGGCGGGGACGGCGCGGTCGAGTGCTATCACGACCGCGTGCGCCAGGCCGTGCTGGCGGGGCTGGCGCCGCTCGAGCGCCAGCGCTGTCACGAGCGGCTGGCGCTGGCGCTGGAGGCGTCGGCGCATCCGGACGCCGAGGCGCTGGCGCTGCACTGGCAGGGCGCCGGTCAGCGCGAGCGCGCCGCGCGCCACGCCGGCGAGGCCGCGAGCCAGGCCGCGCAGGCGCTGGCCTTCGATCGCGCGGTGCGGCTGTATCGCCAGGCGCTCGAGCTGGGCGGCGGCGAGGATCCGGTGCGCCTCCGCGTGGGGCTGGGCGATGCGCTGGCCAATGGCGGACGCGGCGCCGAGGCGGCGCTGGCGTATCTGAGCGCCTGCGAGGCTCCCGGGGCCAGCGCCGCGCTGAAGCTCGACTGTCAGCGTCGCGCCGCCGACGAGTATCTGCGCAGCGGCCACACCGACGAGGGGCTCAAGGCGCTCAAGGCGGTGCTGGCGGTCACTGGCATGCAGCTGGCGCGCACGCCGGCGCGCGCGCTGGCGTCGTGGCTGTGGAATCGCAGCAAGCTGCGCCTGCGTGGCCTGGCCTTTCGCGAGCGCGACGTGACCCAGGTGTCGGCGCGCGAGCTGACCCAGATCGACACCTGCTGGTCGGCCGCGGTCGGGCTCGGCATGGTCGACAACATCCGCGGCGCCGACTACCAGACGCGCTCGCTGCTGCTGGCGCTGCGCGCGGGCGAGCCCTACCGCGTGTGTCGCGCCATGGCGCTGGAGGCCGCCTATGCGTCGACCGCGGGCAGCAAGGGGCAGCAGCGCACACAGCTCCTGCTGACCACGGCGGCGGCGCTGGCGGCGCGCATCCCGGAGCCGCACGGCGCCGGCCTGGTGGCGGCGGCGTCGGCCATCTCGGCCTTCCTGCTGGGCGACTGGGAGCACGCGCTGGAGCTGGCCGCGAGCGCCGAGACCACCCTGCGCGAGCGCTGCACCGGGGTGGGCTGGGAGCTCAGCACCTCGCTGCTGTTCGGGCTGTGGAGCCTGTATCACCTGGGCCGGCTGCGCGAGCTGGCGCGCCGGGTCGCGGACCAGCTGCGCGAGGCCGAGGCGCGCGGCAACCGCTACATGGCGACCAACATGCAGGTCGGCCTGTGCAACGTGGCCTGGCTGGTCGGCGACTCGCCCGACACCGCGCGCGCGATGGCCAAGGAGGGCATGCGGCTGTGGTCGCGCGATGGCTTCCAGATGCAGCACTACTACGAGCTGCTCGCGTACGGGCAGATCGATCTCTACGACGGCCGCGCGCTGGAGGGCCACCAGCGCCTGATGGCGCGCTGGAAGGAGCTGGAGGCGTCGCTGATCTTGCGCATCCGGCCGGTCGGGCTGGAGGCGGCGGCGTTCCGCGGCCGGCTGGCGCTGGGGGCGGCGGCCGAGACGCGCGACGCCGGCGACAGGCAGCGCCTGATCAAGGAGGCCGCGCGCCAGGTCGGAAAGGCGCGCGGTGAGCCGCCCAGCGCCTGCGTGGCCACGCTGCTGGAGGCCGGGGTGGCGGCGGCGCGCGGCGACCTCGAGCGGGCGCGCGAGCGGCTGACGGTGGCCGAGGCCGAGGCGCAGGGCAGCGGCATGGCGGCGCACGCCTGGGTGGCACGCTGGCGCCGCGGCAAGCTGCTCGGCGGCGACGAGGGCGCGGCGCTGGTGGCCAGCGCCGAGGCGGCAGCGCGGGCCGAGGCTGTGGTCAAGCCGGAGCGCTTCGCGGCGATGATGGCGCCGGGGTTCGCGGAGGGCTGAGCGCTACTTCATCGACTTCGAGACCGACGTGGTCTTGTCGGGCTCGATGGTGACGGTGAAGGAGACCTTCTTGTCGAGGTCGTCGTTGCGCAGCACGACCTTGTGCTTGCCGGCGGACAGGGTGACGCTGTTGGGCGTCGACTTGTAGGGTTTGCCGTCGATGTAGATGTCAGCCCATGGGTCGGCGCTGAGGATGAGGGTGCCCTTGCCGCGCGGGGGCGGTGGATCGCCGCGGCCGGAGTCCTTGCGCTTGATGATGGGAGTCGCGTCGATGGGCGCCGCGTCTGCGATTGGCGGCGCGGCGTCGGGGATGGCGGCGTCGACCGGGGTCGCCAGGGGCAGCGCCGCATCGATGCTGGCCGCGGCCAGCTGACTCGGCCCGCCATCCAGCTTCGCGATTGGCGGATTGCCGCCCCCGCTGCTCTTCTTGCCGCGCGACATGATGACGAACGCCGCGGCACCCAGCGCGGCCACGATGGCGATGCCCGCGATCATCGCGCCCTTGCGCGAGCGCGGCGGCGACATCGTCATGTCGGGCGGCAGTGACTCGCCGGTGGCGCCGCCCATGGTCGTCGGCGCTATCGGATTCGAGGGCCGCACCGGGCCGGTCGGCGCCGGCAGCGCGCCCCAGGCACCCGAACCCGAGACCCCGCCCGAGCCTGGGCCCAGCGGCGGCCCGCTGGGCGGCCGCACCGGCATGCTGGGCGGGCGCGACTCCGGCGGCTGTGACCCCATCGACACCGTGCGCACGCTGCCGCTGGGGTGCGGCCCCGGCGCTGGCGCGGAGCGCTGCGACGCCAGCGTGGGCTGTCCGTTGGCGGCGCGCAGGAAGTCGTCGCACATGGTGCGGATGTCGGGGTAGCGCTCGTCGCGGCGCTTGGCCATCGCCAGCGACAGCACCTGCTCGATGGTCTGCGGCACCTCGGGCGCGGTCTCGCGCAGCGCGGGCGGCTCCAGGTGGCAGACCTGGTACAGCGCCGACGGCAGCGAGTTGGCGTCGAAGGCGCGGCGCCCGGCCAGGCACTCGTACATGATGGCGCCCATGGCGAAGATGTCGGTGCGCGCGTCGATGTCGGACTGGCGGCCCTCGGCCTGCTCCGGGGACATGTAGTACGGCGTCCCGAACACCGCGCCGGTCTTGGTCGCCAGCGACGGCGCGTGCAGCACCTTGGAGATGCCGAAGTCGAGGATCTTCACGAAGTCGTCGCGCTGCCGGTTGCGCACCAGGAACAGGTTCTGCGGCTTGAGATCGCGGTGCACGATGCCGTGCTGGTGCGCGACCTCGAGGGCGCCGCTGATCTGTTCGAGGATGGTCGCGGTCTGCGCCAGCGACATGCGGCCGCGGCTCTCCAGGCGCTCGGCCAGGTCCTCGCCGACCAGCAGCTCGAGGACCATGTACGGCACACCGTCCTCGGTGTAGTTGAAGTCGACCACCTGCACGATGTGATCGTCGCCCAGCGACGACGCGATCTCGGCCTCGCGCTGGAAGCGCTCGAAGACCTCGCGGTTCGACAGCACGTCGGCGTTGAGCAGCTTGACCGCGAAGCGCCTGGGCAAGCGGGTGTGGCTGGCCTCGTAGACCGAGCCCATGCCCCCCTCCCCGATCAGTCGCTCCAGCCGGTACGCGCCGCCGAGAATGGTCCCCAATCGACCGGGTCCCTTGTTCACAGAGGGACTCTAGAGGTTGCCAGGTATGTAGTCAAATCGAGGGTTTCGAGGTGGGCAATGAAGATTGCGGGGTGACTGGCGTAGACTGGCCATCATGAGTCAGAAGTGGGGCCCCCCGCCCAATCAGCCCTGGAGTGGTGCGCCGCCTGACCCCAACGCGCAGACCTATGGTCAGCAGCAGCCGCAGTGGAGCGCCCCCGCGCCGCAGCCCGAGAGCTGGGCCGGCCAGTCTGGTCCGACGCAGTGGGGGGCGCCGCCGCCGCCGCAGCCGCAGCAGTGGGGCGCGCCGCCGCCACCGCCGCCGCAGGCGCAGCAGTGGGGCGCGCCGCCGCCACCTCCGCAGGCGCAGCAGTGGGGTGCCCCGCCGCCGCCGCCGAACGCCCAGCCGTGGGGCGCCGTGCCGCCGCCGCCTCCAGGCCAGCAGTGGGGCGGCCCGCCGCCGCCCAATGACGCCGCCTCCGCGCACGCGCGCCTGATGCAGCAGCAGGCCGCGATGGACGCCGCCAGCCGTCAGGCCAAGAAGAGCTCCGCGGGCACCGACATGGTGATCGGCCTCATCCTGTGTGTCGTCGGCATCGCCATCACCGTCGGCACCTATGACAGCGCCAGCCGCAGCGGCGGCGGCACCTACTTCATCGCCTACGGCCCGATCATCTACGGCGCCATCCGCTTCTTCAAGGGCCTGGTCAACCTGGGCGGCTAGGTTCGCGCCGGCTGGTTCAGGGCATTCTGGGTGGCGCGGCGGGCGTGGTCGAAGGCGCGGGCGCCCTGGTGCAGGCGGAAGGGGCCGACCCGGGGCAGGCCGTCGATGCGCAGCGCGGCCAGGCCGGGGCGCGGGCGGGCGCGGCCGCGCCCGAGGCCGTGGTGCAGCACGCGGGCGCCGACCGGGATGCCGGCCAGGCCGGGCAGGTCGGCGACGCCGCCGTCGATGAAGGGGGCGCCGTCGATCCAGACCGGGTGAAACAGGCCGGGCAGCGCGCACGAGGCGTGGATGGCCGCGGCCAGGTCGCCGGTCTCGGCGACGCGCGTGCGCAGGCGCAGCAGCTCGTAGATGGAGATGGCGACCGGGGCGCGGCAGCGGGTGAAGTCGCGGGTCGGCAGCAGGGCGTCGAGCTTGTCGCGGAACAGCCGGCCGGCGAGCAGCCCGAGGCCCAGGCGTGGATCCCAGAAGTGTGCGCGCTCGAGCACCATCAGCTCGTCGCGCAGGCGCACCGCATCCAGCCCGCTGGCCCAGGCGCCGGTGACCAGGGCGCCCGCGCTCGAGCCCGAGAGGCGTGTCGGCAAGAGGCCCACGTCCTCGAGCACCGTCAGCACGCCGCAGTGGGCGAAGAAGCCAAAGAAGCCGGACGACATCGCCAGCGCGAAGGGGCCCTGGCGCAGCCAGTCTCGAAGCGTGATGCTCACAGCCGGGCAGCATGCCAGACGGCTGCGGCCTCGGCGAGCGCTTCAGGCCAGCGCGGCGCGCGGGGCGGCCAGGCTCTTGCCGCCGTGCGGGCGGCTCTGGCGGCCGACGCCGTGGTAGGCGAAGCCGAGGTCGCTCATGCGCGCCGGGTCGAAGAGGTTGCGCAGGTCGACCATCACGGCGCGGTTCATGCGGGTGGCGATGCGCGCGAGGTCGAGGTGGCGGTACTGCGGCCACTCGGTCATCACCACCACGCAGTCGGCGTCGTCGCACAGGGTGTCGAGCTCGGGCCACATGGTGACCTCGGGCGGCAGCCAGGGCCGGGCCTCGCGCATGCCCTGGGGATCGTGCGCGCGCAGGTGCGCGCCGCGATCGGCCAGCGAGGGCAGGATGGCGAGCGCGGGTGCGTAGCGCATGTCGTCGGTGTCGGCCTTGAAGGTCAGGCCCAGCACGGCGATGGTCTTGCCGGCCTCGCTGCCGCCCAGGGCGCCGCGGATCTTGCGCACCATGCGGGCCTGGTGCGCGGCGTTGGCCTCCATCACGGTCTCGACCACGCGGCACGACACGCCGTGCTGCTGCGCGGTGCGCAGGTAGCCCTTGACGTCCTTGGGCAGGCACGAGCCGCCGAAGCCGGGGCCGGGGGCCAGGTACTGCGCGCCGATGCGCGGGTCGAGCGCCATGCCGGCGGTGACGCCGTCGATGTCGGCCCCGGTGGCCTCGCTGAGCTCGGTCAGTTCGCTGAGGAACGACAGCTTGGTGGCCAGGAAGGCGTTCGAGGCGTACTTGATGAGCTCGGCGGTCTCGATGCTGGCGGTCACGGTGCGGGTGCCGCGGGTGACCAGGGGCGCGTAGACCGCGTGCAGCAGGCGCTCGTCGCGCGCGCAGTCGACGCCGAACACGATGCGGTCGGGGTGCATGAAGTCGTGCACCGCCGAGCCCTCGCGCAGGAACTCGGGGTTGGAGGCCACGCGCGCGCCGGGGTTCGAGGCGGCGAGCAGGCGCTGCAGCTGGCGCGTGGTGCCGACCGGGACGGTCGACTTGGTGACAACCAGGGCGTCGGGGCGCAGGTGCGGCGCGATCTGGCGCGCGGCAGCCAGCACATGGCTGAGGTCGGCGTGGCCGTCGCCGCGCCGGGTCGGCGTGCCGACCGCGATGAAGACCACGTCGGCGTCGCGCACGGCCTCGGCGGGGTCGATGGCGAAGCGCAGGCGGCCCGAGGCGCGCGCGCGGTCGAGCAGGTCGGGCAGGCGGGGCTCGTAGATGGGCAGCTCGCCACGTGACAGGCGCGCGATCTTTGCCGCATCGACGTCGACACAGGTGACGCTGGCGCCCAGCTCGGCCAGGCAGGTGGCGGACACCAGACCGACATAACCGGCGCCAATGATGCAGATCTTGATTGTCATGCTGTCAGGCTAGACGACGTCGGATGCGGCCCGGTCCTGGCCCGGCGAACTTCCGGTGACGAACACGCTGGTGCGCGCCAGGTAGATCACGGTCTCCAGGCCGAGCACCAGGCTGGCCACCGCGGCGGCCACGCAGGCGGCGCCGCTCGAGACCGGCGACAGGAGGTTCAGCAGCGGCGCACACTCGGTGTAGGCCGAGTCGCCCCCCGCCATGGCCCACACGGCGGCGGCTGGTAGCAGCGCGCAGAGAAGGCCCAGAGCGGCGGCGCCGTTGGCCGCGGCCAGGCGCCCGCGTGGCGAGCTGCGCCGCGCAGCGGCGTACCAGGCCAGCGCGGCCTGGATGGTGGCCGCCAGGGCGACATAGGGCAGCAGCTTGCGCACCAGGGACTCGGGGTGGGGCAGCAGGGAGGGCGACAGCATGCTGCGGTCACAGCTGGCCAGCAGCACGAACAGCAGCACCGGCACCGTGGCCAGGCTGGCCGCGACGACGCGGCGGTCGAGGCGCAGCAGGCCCTGGCGGGTCGCCCAGGTCAGGCCAGCGAGGGCGGCGGCCAGCACCAGCGCGAGGGCGAGGAAGCGTAGCGCCCGGCCGCGCGTCGCGGCCCGGCCGGCGCGAGCCTCCGCCGCGTGCAGCGCCGGCAGCAGCGCTGCCAGGCGGTCGCGGTCGCTGCTGACGCGGTCGGCCGCCTCGGCGGCGCCGAGGTCGAGCGCTGCCGTGAGCGTGCGCCCGAGGGCATGGCCGGGAGTGGGCAGCCCGAGCAGCGCGGCGATGGTGGGGGCGACGTCGGTCAGGGCGGCGTCAGCGAGGTGGCCGGGGCGCACGCCGGCGCCGGCCAGGATGAGGGGGACGGCGAGGACCTCGGGCTCGGTGCCGCCATGGCCGCCGCTGGCGATGTGGCCGTGGTCGGCGACCACGATGAGGGTGTCGGTGCGCGGGTCGAGGCCGACCAGCGCGCGGGCCAGCGCGTCGTCGGCGCGGCGGACCGCGGTGGAGTATGCGGAGCTGGCGGCGCCGTGGTCGTGACCGGCGTCGTCGATGCCGCTCCACAGGACGACGACGAGATCGGCGGGGCGCTCCAGCGCGGTGACGAGGCTGCGCTCCAGGCCGCGCGACCAGGGCGCCAGGGTGGCGTCGGCGAAGTCGGGCACCAGCCGGGGCACCGAGCGGCCATGATCGCCGACGAAGACGGCGCGACCGCCGGCCGTGCGCACGCGGGCCACGATGCTGTCGAGCGGCACCGCGCGATCGTAGGAGTTCGAGCGCACGCCGCTCCAGCGCGGGGGGGCGCCGGTGAGGATGCTGGTGTAGCCGGGCAAGGACAGGCTGGGGAAGGCGGCGCGCGCGCTGGCCGAGGCGCCGCGCGCGCGCAGGCTGTCGAGGAAGGGCTGGCCGTGCGAGGCGTCGTCGCGCAGGCCGTCGAGGATGACGAGGACGACGCGCTGGCTGAGGCGGTGCCTCGGCGGGCCGTCGCTGTCGACGGAGATGAAGGCGGGCTGCTGCGCCAGCGGCGGCGTCGACTGATCGAGGTTGTGCTGAAAGCGCGTGCTGGCGGCGCCGCTCAGGAGCGCGACGACGAGCGCGGCGCCCGCGAGGCCAGCGGCGACGCTGAGGATGGACCCGGAGGGTGCGGTGATCCTGGGCACGAGATCATGTGTAGAACGGCAATGACGCGCGGCAGATGCTGGCAGGTGACGATCGGTGACGCGCGCGTGAAGGTTGCGTGAGCGTCACGAGCACGAGCACGAGCACGAGCACGAGCACGAGCAC
>Ga0154020_10001621_pt1 | contig 27649 bp, 25 predicted proteins | sample Klosneuvirus_201_FD_109709 | JGI IMG/M metagenome (GOLD analysis project Ga0154020, IMG submission 109709) | Active sludge microbial communities from wastewater, Klosterneuburg, Austria - Klosneuvirus_20160825_MG | ecosystem: Engineered > WWTP > Aerobic digester > Activated sludge | place...
CAGTGATTGGAACGCCGTGAGCGACTATGAGCCGTCCGCCCGGGCCCTGTTGACACATTTCATGAAGGAACACCTGCCGCGCGTGGGCAATGCATTCATCCTGGTGCGGTGGCGCGGCGTGCAGATGGGCGTGACGTTGGCCAACGCCATCCTGGGCGGGCCACTCAAGGTCTACGTGGACCGTGAGGCTTTTGACGCGGCCTACCAGGACGTCCTGGCGGGGACGCAGGTGGCCCATCCTGACGGCGCAGGGGACTACTGGCCGCGCCCGCCCGCTGCGGGCTGAGTTTGTCCTTTTCCGTCGACAGCGCCGGCCACACCTGGAAAGGCGCATTCCTCCGCGCTTGTGAACAAGCGGCGGAGTGCGCACGGTTCTCCGGGAACAACGCCTGCCCGGGCCTGCAGCGGACGGAGGTTCAGGGCAAAAAGCGCACGCCGCTGGCCGGAGCAATGGAACCAGCGGTGTTGGCAGACCACGTGACGCCTTGGGTGGCGCCAAGGTCTTCCATTCCCACCGTGGCGCTTCCGCCGGAAATCTGACCCAACTGGTCATCCGGGTCCGCCGTCATGGTGCAGTAGTGGAACTCCACCGCGTTGGAGGTTTCAAGCAGGTGCGCCTGGAAGGTGAGCACCGAACTCTCCAAGGTGGCGCTGTAGAAGCGCCAGTTGGTCCATTCCACCACCAACACCCGGTTGGGCGCGGTGCCCTGCGTCTCCACGCGAATGGATGACATGCCCGGCGCGCGTTGCAGCAGGTCATCCCAGAATGGCGCGATGACGCCGTTGGGCGGGTTGATGTCCGGCAGCAGGGTTGGATTGTTGTAATCATTGTCCGCCACGCCACCGCCAACAGGGTACACCTGCATGAAGCCATTGGTGGTCACGCTGTACTGGGTCACGGCACCGCCAAAATAGCTGAATGGAAAACCCAACGGCTGAAGCGTGGTGAAGCCGTCATCCTGGCTGGTGGTGGGCAACGTCACCGGCGCGGTCAGGCTGAGGCACGCGCCGGGAATGGAAGAGGTGGTGTACGCGCCCAGGTCAAACCGCTCAAACAAGACCGAATAGGAGCCGCCGCCGCCCGCGGTGGTGCTGCCCACTGCCAACACCAGGTCCTGCGCGGCCAACGTGGCGTTGGAGTAGGTGATGACGTCAGGAAGGCCGGGAGGTGCACCTGCGGCCTGCGCCAGACAGCTGCCCGCTGCACAGTCCGCCAACAGGCGCGCTGCCACGTCCCAGTTGGAGCCCGGCAGCACCGTGAGACGCACCAGGCTTTCTGCCGGCACGGTGAGCGCGTGGTAGGTCACGCCGCCCACCACCCCCGGCAAACACCGGGAAGACAGGTCATCCACACCACCCCCGGCGGCAAACGGCCCATTGTTGCCAACCACCACGGGCAGCGGCATGGCGCACGCCCCTCCCGCGTCCAACGGGGCCACGCCCGTGGTGATGCCAAACTGGATGCGCGCAAAGTCTCCGCCCACCGCAAACAGGAACGTCTCTGGGGTGGCGTTGGGATTGACCCGCTCCACGGTGCCGCTGCCGGGCCCACCCAGCGGCGTCACCGCGGTGCAGGCCTGCGTGGCGCATCCATCCAGCTGGTAGACAAATGCCGGTTCGCCGTTGGCTACGTTGACCTGCACCACCGCCAGGGAGCGCGGGGGCACCAGCACCGAATAGAACAACACCGGTTGGTCCTGGAAGCCGCCGTTGCACGACGGATTGGACAACAACGTGCCGCTGAACGTGGTGTCCTGGTTGGCCAGGCTGGCGCCCACCGCAAGTGCGCCGCTGCACTGGGCATGCGCGGGCGCCATCTGGCACACGCTGGGTCCCACCGGTGGGTTGCTGCAGGCATACCCCGGGTCCACCTGGCAGGTGTCACTGCAGCCGTCGTTGAGCGTGAAATTACCGTCGTCACATTGCTCATTCCCGCTGATGCTGCTGCTGCCGCAGGTGAACGAACACCCGCCAAAGCCCGGGCCACGGCAGGTGAACCCGGGTTCTTCATGGCAGGACGCGTCACAGCCATCTCCCGGCAACAGTGCCCCATCATCACAGGACTCGCCGGCCTGGGGCTCAATGGTGTTGTTGCCGCAGCTGAGTACGCACGTGCTGATGCCTCCGTTCACCGTGCAGGTGTAGTTGGGCTCTGCCTGGCAGGCCGGCGAACAACCGTCCCCCGCCACGTTGCCACCGTCATCACACGCTTCACCGGGTCCGGTGACGGTGTCCCCACACGCCGAGACACGCCGCACCAGCAGCGAATAGCTTGAGATGGTGGTGTTGTCCCCGTACTCCATGACGTGGATGTAGAGCGTTTGACCCGGCGCCACGTTGAACCGGACCTTGGAGCAGGAGTTCACGCCGCCCTCATCATCCCGAACCACCAATGTGCCAGCGGCGTCCCGTATGTTGATGACGGTGTCCACCGCGCCGGGGGCGCCCGGGCAGGTTCCCAGGGTCCCCACAAACGTTTCTGCCTCCAGCACCACGCTGGCCGGGGAGGTGTTGGTGAACGCAAAAACGTCCTCGTCACCCACGGGGGAAATGGCGGCGTCAATCCGGGTTGTGGCGCTGAACGGGCCGTTGGCCGCGGTGGCCAGGAAGTCATTGCCGTCGAACGAGCCTCCGCCGGTGTTGGGTGTGCCGTCGTCGTTGCGTTCGGTCTCAGTGACCGCGGTGGGTATCTCCAGCTGGCAGGTGGCGCTGCACCCGTCCAGGGAGACGGGTGGCACCTGCAGCGGCCCGTCATCACAGGTCTCATTCCCACTGACCAGACCGTCGCCGCAGGAGAAGACGCACCCGCCCGGGCCCGAGCCGTTGCACGTGTACCCCGGTTCCACCAGGCAGCTGGCGTCACATCCATCACCGGGGACAAGCAGCCCGTCGTCACATTGTTCCGGCGGCTCCAGTGCTCCGTTGCCGCAGGACACCACGCACACGCTGGCGCCACCGGGCGGCGTGGTGCAGGTGTAGTTCTGCTCCACCGCGCACGCCGGCGAACAGCCGTCCATGGCGTTGGTGCCGCCATCATCACAGGTTTCTCCGGGCTCCAGCCGCGCGTTTCCGCAGGTGCCCACCTGGCGCAACAACAGCTGGTAGGCCGGAAGGGCGTCGTCGTCACCAAACTCAACCACATGGACAAACAGCGTTTGGCCCGGTGCCAGGGCAAACTCCAGGCGCGAACAGTTCCCTTCCCCATTGTCATCATCAAATGCCAGCCGTGTGCCCGCTGCGTCCCGCAGGTTGATTCCGGTGTCCGTGCCCATGGGGCAGTTGCCAGCGGTGGAAACAAACGTCTCAGCGCTGAACGTGATGGAGGCAGCGCCCGGGTTGGTTACCGCAAAGACGTCTTCATCACCCGCGGGTGCAAACGCGGCGTTGATGAGCGTGGTGGCTGAATAGGGCCCGTTGGCCGCGCTGGCCAAAAAGTCATTGCCCACAAAACCAAGCATCCCAACTTCAGGTGTCCCGTCGTCGTTGCGTTCGGTCTCCGGGATACCGGGGGGCAGCTCCACCTGGCAGGTGGCACTGCAGCCATCCCCGCTTGCCGGCGGGTCCTGTCCGGGACCGTCATCACACGTTTCACCAGGTCCCACGGTACCGTCGCCACACAGCCGGGTGCAGAACGTGCTGCAGGTCATCCCGTCGGGCGGGTCACATTGTTCGTCCCCTTCTGTCTGGGCGTCTCCGCACAGGCTTACCTGCTCCACCGCCAGCTGGTAGCGCGCGTAAATGTCATCGTCGCCGCGCACCACCACACCCAGCACCAACGCTTCGCCGGGCAACAGCGTGAAGCCACCGGTGGGGCAGGTGACCGTGTCACCCGGCACCACAAGAAGGATGGTGCCGTCCGGCAGGCGGATCTGGATGTCCAGCAGTTGGGACCCGGCGGCGCAGGTCCCGTTCACAAGCCCCACACGGTAGCCCGTGGGCAGCATGTTGGTGTTGGTGACCAGGAAGTAGTCCTCATCACCGGCGGGGTTGATGCTGCCCAGCACCTGGACCACGTCCGCTGAAGGAAGCGCGCGCGCGGCCATGATGGCAAAGTCATCCTCCAGCACCGCAACCACGCCGTCGTCGTTGGGCTCGGCCTCCAGGTAGGTGTTGGGTTCCAGCTGGCAGGTGGCGTCACAGCCGTCCCCGCCCAGAGGTGGGACCTGACCCGGCCCGTCGTCACATTCCTCGCCGCCTTCCACCGCGGCGTTGCCGCACACCGCCATCACGCCGCTGCTGGAACCCGCAAGGCTGGAAGAACTCCCCGTGGACGAGGAACCGCCTGCGGCGGACGAGCCGCCCACCGAAGACGTGCCAGCGGATGATGAGGAGCCATCCACAGACGTGCCGCCACCCGTGGAGGTCCCGGCGGACGAGACATCCACCGAGGAGGAGAGGGGGTCTGAGCTGCTTTGGGTGGTGCCGCTGCTGGATACGTTGGTGGACGTGCCCCCGCCGTTGGACGTGGAAACGCCCGCGCTCGACGATGACGGAGTGATGCTGGTGCTGCTGTTGGGGCGTGAGGTGCTGGCCGGCAGCGAGCCACTCTGGCCACCGCTGGCACTGGAGGCGTTGACGCGGGAGCTGGAGTTGGCGGCGCTGCTGCCTCCGCCTGAGGAGGATGACGATGACGATGACGATGACGACGATGACGATGACGATGACGATGACGATGACGACGTGCTGTCATCTCCCGTGCGCCCCGTACATCCCACCGCCAACGTCAGTCCCAGCAACACACCCGCACGCCGCAACGCTCCCCAGCCCATGGTCCAACCTCCGCAAAGTGGTGGCAAGAGAGCCGTGGAGACGCCCGTTGTCAAACTGGCGCTGACGCCGCTGCAGCGCGCGTAAGGGCTTCCCATGGCGTCGTGGGGCCAATCCCGCGTATACAGCGGTGCCCCCCTATCTCAGGACGGACCCCGCATGGCTTTGACGTTCAAGGAACTGTCCCACGCCCCGCGCAGCCAGCTGGAAGGGCTCATGAAGGACAGCAAGGGCCCCGCGCTGGGGTCCATTGCGGGGTACGAATTCCGCGGCTTCAACGTGCTTTACCCGCATGAAAAAGCGGTGATGTGGATTCTGGGCAACGTCCGGTTCATCAAGTGCTTCTTCCCGGAGGACCGCACCGCGCCGCTCCCAAAAGATCCCACGGAGCTGCGTGGCTACAACCTCAAGGTGAAAAACGGCGGCGTGGATGACCCCTGGAGCACCACACCCAACGAAGCGACCCCCACCAAGATTGGCCGCTACAAGGTCTACCCGTCACGCAACCTGCCGGGAAAGAACCTCTACCCCAACGCTGTGTTCCTGGATTACGCGCAGCCGGAGAACAACCTCTTTTCCGGCTCCACCATCCAGGACTACCTGGTCCAGCCGGACCCGCAAAACCCGGACCTGTTGCTGGGAAAAGCGTTCACCAACCTGTGGGTCATGACGCCGGCCACCTACTTCATCCTGGAACGCCTGCAGCCGCACACGCGCTGAGTGCAGCAGCACGGGCTCATTCCAACAAGCGGCAGATGTTCCCGCTGCACACAAACACGCCCAGCGGGCAGTCCTCATTCCGGTTGCACAGGCGTTGGCAGGTCAGGCGCTGGTGCACGTCCAGGATGCACGTGTCCAGCGGATCACAGTCCCCAACACACGCACAGTCCTGGCCGGGAAACGGGCGCCGGTCCACGCAGCGGCGCCCGCCACCGCCGGAGGAGTCACACACAAATCCTTCGGGGCAATCCCCGTTGTTGTTGCAGCCCGTCTCCTGGAGGTCACAGGTCATGGGTGGCGCGGTGCGGGGTTGTTCGCGGCAGCGCGTGGAACGTGGGAGGCAATCCAGCGCGTCCTTGCACGGCACCGCGCAGCGCGCCGTCATCCCCTGCGCCGGGAACAGGCACGAGAAGCCCGCCCGGCATTCACAATCAGACGCACAGCTGTCTCCGGCGTTGCGGTTGCCGCGTGGGGTGCTGGCTGTGCAAAGGCAGGTGTCCCCCATGCAAAGCTGGCGTTGGTAGGTGAACAGCTGCGCACCAAACATCACGCGCACATTGGGGTTGCCTTGTTGGGTGCCCGGGATGTCCACCAGCACGTCCACCATGCGCGTTTGTGGCGGGCAGTCCCGGTCCCGGGTGAAGGCCCACGCGGTGAGCGTCACAAAATCCGTGGCGCCACCAGGTGAGACCGCAGCGCGCACCACCGGCAACTGGTCACACGCGCCCGCCAGGATCACCGTGACGCGCAGGCGTTCGGTGACGCCCATGGCGCGCGGCGCATCAGACAGAAGTTCCACCTGCGTCATGGGGCGTTCTTCCTGGCGCCACACGTCCGCCGGGATACACATGCCGGCGTCCACCCGCACACCGGCATCAACCCGCCCTGCATCCAGACGGCCCGCGTCCGACGCCACCGCGCCGTCCGGGAGTGTTCCGCTGTCACCGGGGTTGCCGGCCAAGGCGGCGTCTGCGTGTTCCACCAACGTTGGCATGGGATGGGTGGTGCAACCCAGATACACCGCCGCCATCACCATCACGCACTGCCGCATGCCAGCCTCCGCCCGGCTCACGCTACCCTGGGCAACAGCGTCTGGGGAGCCCCACCATCCCGCCGCGCCGCGGCACACGCCGCGGTGTTGTGCAGCAGGTACGCAATGGTCATGGGTCCCACGCCACCTGGCACCGGCGTGATGACGCCAGCACGTTCGGCGGCCGAGGCATAGGCCACGTCCCCCACCAGCTTCCCGTCAGGCAGGCGGTTGATCCCCACGTCCATGACCGCCGCGCCGGGTTTCACCCAGCCGCCCTGCACAAACTCCGGTTTGCCCAAGGCGGCAATGAGGATGTCCGCGCGGCCAATTTCGGCGGGGAGGTCCGGCGTCTTGCTGTGGCACACCGTCACCGTGGCGTTGGCGCCCAACAACAACATGGCCATGGGTTTGCCCACCAGCAGGCTGCGGCCCACCACCACGGCGTGACGGCCGGCAATCTTGAAGTCCGCTTCGGCCAGCAGGCGCATCACGCCCGCGGGAGTGCACGGCAACAGGGCCGGTTCTCCGCGGAACAAGCGCCCCGCCTGCTCAAAGGTGAACCCATCCACGTCCTTGCCGGCGGGGATGCACGCCACCACCGCGCGTGCGTCCACCTGGGGCGGCATGGGGGACTGGACCAACACTCCGTCCACGTTGGGATCGTTGGCCAGCGCGGTCACCGCCGCCATGACGTCCGCCGTGGTGGCGGTGATGGGCAGCTTCACCTCGCGCGCCTCCATGCCCACTTCCCGCGCGGCCTTTCCCTTGTTGCGCACGTACACCACGCTGGCGGGGTCTTCGCCCACCAACACCACGGCCAGACACGGTTGGATGCCCTTGGCCTTCAGTGCGTCCACCCGGGTCTTCACCTCGGCGCGCACGGTTGCCGCCACTGCTTTCCCATCCATTGGACGTGCGGTCATCTCACCCTCTTCAATTCACAAAATCCTGCGTGTTTTACGTCGGCACGGGCCGTGTGCCTTTCCGCCACACCCTGGTCCAGCGCCACCACACCCCTGTCACCCATGTCATGTGCGCAACGCGGATCACAAGCCGCCTGGCGGGCGGTTAGACCCCCCACGCCGGGGGCCCGTTGGATGGCATGCACGGTGCACAAATGCCCGGTGTTGGAATGGAGGTAGCCCATGTTGACGCGCATGATCAGCCTGATGGTGATGGGTCTCACGGTGATGGCCACCTGCGCTCCGCAAAGCGCCATGGCCGCTCCCAGCGCAGCCAGTACACCGCTGTACACCCGTGGCCATGCGCCGCGGTTGCCCATGGAGCTGTTGCCGGAACAGGCGGTGGTGGTGAGCCCGGCGTTGGGCCGCGCTGAAGCGCTCAAGCTCTTGCGCGAGCGCGCCTCCAGCGTGGGGGCTGACGCGGTGGTGGACGTGGTGGTGGAGACTTTGGAGATGGCGGCCCCTTCCGGGGTCACCATGGTGCCCAACATCCTTCTGGGAACCCTGATGAGCGTGGTGACGTGGTCCCCAGACCCGTTGGTGAGCGTGACCCAGTCCGAGTTGCAGGGTCAGCTGGTTCGCAAGGTGCTGCGGGTGCGCGGGACCCCGGTGAAGTTCTTCCGCTAGGCTGCGGCGCTGGGTTGTTTTCACCCGCGGGGTTGACGTGACCGGCCAGGTTCCGGGCTTCTTGCAGGGGATGTTCTTTGTCCTGGTGGATGAGCAGGCCCGTGGCCTGGACGTGCGTCCCGTGGACCAAGCCCACGTTGTGGTGGGCCGCCTCCCGCGGTGTGACATTGTCATTCGCAGCGGCAGGATCTTTACCGAACACCTGTTGATAACCTTCCAGGAGGAGGGCCAGGTAACGCTGACCCACAAGGCGTCCTGGGGTGGCAACGTGGTCAACGGGCAGCGGTTGTCCACCAGCATGACCTGCGCGCTTGAGCAGGATGTCCGGATTCGCATGTGGGAACACGTGTTGTTCATCACACGGGACCCCCAGAGGGTGTGCGCCGAAATGCAGACCCGGTGGCGGACGTAAGGCACAAGACAAGGACCACCGCTGGAGCGTATGGTGATCCAAACCATTCGCCAGTGACGACGGGCGGGAGCAGACACCAATGGCGCATCAGATGCTGAAGGTCCTGGGCTACACCATGATGGGCGTCAGCGCGCTGGGGTTTGTGGGCGTCTTCACCAAGCCACCCTCCAGCCCCTTTGGTGCGGCGTTCATCCTGGCGCTCATTGCGGCGGGTGGCGTGGGCCTGGTCTGGCCGCGCAAGGTGGCCGGCGGGTCCGCCGTGGTGGCAGACGTGGCGCTGGAACACGCGGTGCTCAAGACGGCGCGCAGCCTCAAGGGGCGCGTCACGGTGGCCGAGGTGGCGGCCGACACCGGTCTTCCCATGGCGCGGGTGGATGCGGAGCTGCGCCGCATGGAGCGGTCCAACGTGTGCGCGTCCCTGGTGGGGGAGTCCGGCATCCTGGTCTACCTCTTTGCCGAATTTGAGGACGTGGACGCCAAGAAGGACATCTTTGCGGGAGACGCCGAACAACGTGCCGCCGCGGCGCAGGCCTCACGCAGACAGTCCACCTGAAACGCGCATCACGCCATGCCGCGCAGGACCTTGCGGTCCACCTTGCCCCGGTCATTTTTGGGCAGTGACGCCACAAACCGCAAAAAGCGCGGGTATTTGTACGGCGCCAGCTTGTCCTTGACGTGTTGTTTGAGCGCGCCTTCCAGGGCGTCATCCCCGGCGTGGCCCGGCCGCAGCACCACAAACGCCAGCGGCTTCTCAAGCCCATCGGTGTCTTGTTTGCCCACCACGCAACAACCTTCCACGGCGGGATGGCTCAGCAACGCGTTCTCCACTTCAAGCGGTGCCACCCAGCGGCCACCCACCTTGAGCAGGTCATCCCCACGGCCGTGGAATGTGTAGTAGCCCGCCTCATCCACGCTGAACTTGTCGGCGGTGACGCAGGTGAGCCCGCGGAACGTGTGGTAGCTCTTTTCGCGGTCCTGCCAGTAACACATCCCCACGCTGCGGCCCTTGATGTGGAGCGTGCCTATCTCGCCCAGGGGGACGTCTTTTCCGTCGTCATCCACAATGCGCGCTTCATACCCGTCCACAATGCGGCCCAGCGTTCCGGGTTTGACGTCACCGGGGCGGTTGGAGATGTAGATGTGGAACATTTCGGCGCTGCCAATGCCGTCAAGCACTTCCACGCCGGTGCGCGCCTTCCAGCGGTCATAAAGTTCCTTGGGCAGCGCCTCTCCGGCGCTGAACATGAAGCGCACCGTCTTGAGCGCGTCCAGGACCTTGGGGTTCTCATCCGCCGCCGAAAGGATGGTGGCCATCATGGTGGGTACGCCGGTGAGCACGGTTGCCTTGTAGCGGGCCGTTGCTTCCAGGACGGACTGCGCGGTGGAGCGTTCGGGGAAGAGGCCCGCGGTGGCGCCCACAGAAAACGGGAACATGAGGTTGGTGCCGGTGGCGTAGCCAAAAAAGAGCTTGGGAACGCCGGTGGTGACGTCATCCGGGCGGATGCCCACGGTGCCCTTGGCAAACAGCTCGGTGTTGTAGATGAAGTCTCCGGCCCGGTGGACCACGGCCTTGGGGATTCCGGTGGAGCCGGAGGTGAACAGCCAGATGGACGGATCATCCGCGTGCACCTGCACGGGGGTGAACGTTGGTGATGCGTGTTCCAGCGCGTCTTCCAGGCGGTCCAACGGGCAGGGCTTGGGCGCGCCGGACACCAGGATGGCAACGTCCGGTGGCAGCGCGGTCAACACCGGCAACATGGAAACATCCGCCACCAGCGCGCGCGGGCGCACGTAGGAGACGTATTGCGCCACTTCCTCCGGCTTCACATCCGGGCTGACCATGGCCACCACGGCGCCCCGACGGAGCACGCCAAAAAACGTGGCCGCAAAATGGATCCCGTCCCGCAGCATGATGAGGACGCGGTCTTCCTGGCGCACGTTGCGTTCCAGAAGTGCGTTGGCCAAACGCGCGGCAAGCGCGTCCACATCCGCGTAGGAGAAACTGCCGTCGGGGCAGAGCACCGCGGGGTGGCCGCCACGGCCTTCGGTCAGGCGCTGCGTCAGGTAGTAGGCGCACAGGTTGGACTGGGCGGGGAAGGAGAACTCCGTGAGGGCCATGGTCCGCTCCGGTGGTGCACCAGCGTCAGGGCGCCCAGCGTGGTTTGGGCGGGTAGGGAATGAGGCTGCACTCGCGTTCGCAGTAGATGGGATACACAAATGGTGGCGTGGGCGGCGTGGGGAAAGGGCCGGGGAACCGGCACACCGGGTAGGCCGGACGGGAGCGCCATTCCAGGGTGCACTGGCCGTGGTCGTTGTGGTCCGCCAGCGTGCTCACAAACTGGCACAACCGGGCCTTGCACTGCTCGCAGTCATCTGCGCCGGCGGCGGGGGAGACACATTCGTCCTGCGCGCCGCAGACCTGGCGGCGCAGGAACTCACACGGCAACAGGTCCTCCGGTTCTTCCGGTGGGGGCGCGCAGCTGGCCAGCGCCAGCAGGGACAGGAGCAGGGAGGACAAGGCAAACCGCACGCCGCAATCCATAGAGGACGGCCCGGGGCGCCGTCCACGGGATGTGGGATGGTGGCACCGGCGGCCGTTTTTTTGGAGCCAGCTGGAACCAGACCTACGCTGCGTGGAGCATGATGGCGTCAAGACGGCGCCCATGTCATGACCGTGAAGGCAGGGGCCTGTCCATGAAGCGTTTTCACGCGTTTGCGCTGGGTTTGTTGGTGGCGGGTTTTGGGTTGGGCCGCGGTGTGGCGCGCGCCCTGGACCTGGGAAGCCCGCCGTCCGCCGTGGAGGCCACCACCACCGTGGGCCTGACGCCGGAACCCGCCGAAGGGGAGGGCCAGCGCCAGCCAGATGACGACGAGGATCCTGCCCAGCCCCCGGCCTCTGCAGCACCCGCCACCAATGCGGCGGCGGAAGAGCCCCTGGATGATGATGACGACACCATGGAGACGGTGACCGCACCGCCGGTGGCGCCACGTTCCCGGAAGTTTGAGGTGGGGACCGAACTCAAGGTGGCGTTGGACAGCCTGCGCCGGGATGGGCGCACGGTGCTGGCCAGGAAGGGCGGTGGCGAGGTGGCCACCACCATCCACGCCGAGCTGCAGCAGGCAGCGGAGAACATCCTGCGGGACTACCGCGTCCCCGCCGGCGCGGTGGTGGCGTTGGACCCGCGCACCGGCCAGATCCTGGCGGCCACCGGCTACGCCGAGGACGGGTCCTTTGGGCGCGAGCTGGCGGTGGTCCCGCTGGCGCCGGCGGCCAGCGTGTTCAAGATTGTAACGGGGGCGGCGTTGTTGGAGAAGGGCGTCCCGGCCACGGCGGAGACGTGTTTTTCTGGTGGCCGCCGCCGCGTGCGCGAAAAGGACCTCAAGCGTGACGGCGGAACGTGCGTGTCTTTTGCCTCGGCCATGGCCAAGAGCGCCAACATCCCCTTTGCACGCATGACCCAGGAACACCTGGCGGCGGGAGATCTTCGCAAGTGGGCCGGTGCATTTTTGTTCAACAAGCCGCTGCCCCATGGTGTTCCGGCGTCCACGGCGCATGTGCCGGATGGCGGCATGGATTTCTTTCGCACCGGAGCCGGGTTTGGAGACGTGCGCATGAGCGCGCTGCACGGTGCGCTCATTGCAGCCACGGTGGCCAACGGAGGCTCCATGCCGGCGCCGGTGTTGTGGCGGGGAGAAAATGCGTCTTCACGGCGGCGGGTGTTGGACGCCAAGGCCGCGGCCACGCTGGGTGACATGATGGAGATGTCGGTGACGGAGGGAACCGCGCGCCGCGCGTTCCGGGAGCGCCGGCGTCCGGTGATGGGGGACATCAAGGTTGCCGGCAAGACGGGCAGCCTGGCCGAACAGGCGCCGTTCAGGGACTACAGCTGGTTTGTGGGCTACGCCCCGGCGGACAACCCCACCATTGCCGTGGCCACGTTTGTGATGAACAACGCCGAATGGCGCATCCGGGCCTCCTACGTGGCGCGCGAGGTGTTGCGCACCCACCTGGTGCGTGGCCACAAGGTCTACCGCCCCGTGGAAGACGTGGCGCGGCACTGAGCGCGGTGCTGGCAACGCCCACCGGCACGCGTTAGTCCTTCTTCATGCGAATCCTGACGTTGTTCTGGATGGCGGTGCTTGCGTTGGGGTGCACCACGCCCGCGCCCACCGGTGGGACATCATCCACCTCAAGCGGTTCGGGGTCGGGCGCCAGCACCTCCCAGGCGTCCTCACAGGCGGGGTCTTCCGTTGCGGGCACGTCGTCGTTGTCGTTGGCGTCATCCACCAGCGTGGGGTCGTCGTCCAGCAGTGCGACGGTGACGTCCGGTGCCAGCGCGACCGGAAGTTCAGCCGGCAGCAGCACGGGCAGCAGCAGCAGCAGCAGTGGCACACCCGCGGTGTTTGCCTATCAGGAGGTCACCGGGACCATGTGCGCCAACGGCACGGTGGCCGGCATGGGCCTGAGCGCGCAGCCCGGTGCAACAAGCCTGCTGCTGTTCTTCAACGGCGGTGGTGCGTGCTGGGACAACGTGTCCTGTTTTGGCTTGAACGCGGCCACGCATATCTCCACCACGTACAATGCGCAGGTGCTGCAGGGTGATGTGGCGGCGCTGGCGTCCACCGGACTGACGGACCGGGCAGACCAGGCCAATCCTTTTGGTGCATCCCACATGGCGTTCATTCCGTACTGCACCGGTGACCTGCACGCGGGCAGCGCGGTGCGTACCTACCAGGCGGACCTGTTGGGCCTGGACATACGCACGGTGAACCACCACGGCCGCGCCAACAGCCAACGTTTTGTCTCGGAGATTGCCGCGGCCTTTCCCGGCGTCACGCAGGTGTTTCTTGTGGGCGCCAGCGCGGGGGGGTACGGCGCCATGCTCAACCATGACCTGGTGACGGCGGCATTCCCGGGTGCACGCGTGGACACGCTGGTGGACGGCAGCCCCTTTGTGCAGCCGCAGAACTACCTCTACGGCACCTGGCGCACCCAATGGGCCATGACCACGCCGGTGTGCGCCACGTGTGACATGTCCTTCCCCGCCCTGGTGGGCGCGGTCCACGCGGCGCACCCCACCTGGCGGTTTGGCCTCATCACCAGCACCAATGATGAGACCATCCGCCTGTATTTTGGATACGGCCTCAATGACATGACACCGCAGGTCAACGCGTTGGTCACCGGCCAATATTCCGGGACCAACCAGCACGCGTTTGTGGTTGCAGGCGTCCAGCACGTGTTGCTGGCCGGGTACCGCACGGTGGTGGGGCCGGGGGGCGTGACGCTGCGCGCCTGGGTGGACGCATTTGTGGACGGTGACGCCGGGTTTGTGACCGTGCGTCCCTGACGAGGCTGGCGTGACGTGGGTGGTGCCGACGGTTGCCGTGCTGTTGCTGGCGCTCCTGTTTCTGGTGTGTCTGGTGCTCCAGCCCACCATGGCTGCCGCGCGCCGCGCGCCCGCGGTGGAACCGGATGTCCAGGCGCTCAAGACCCACGTACACACGCTGGTGACGCGGTTCCGCCCGCGCGGCAACCTGGACGTGGTGAACCTCAACGCCGCCGCCAACCACATACGCGGCCAGTTCCAGGCGCTGGGGTTGTCACCCACCGAACAGACGTTCCAGACCGACGGCGAGACCTACCGCAATGTGGTGGCGCGGTTGGGAAACCACGGTGGACCGTTGCTGGTGGTGGGCGCCCACTACGACACGTGCATGGGAAATCCCGGGGCGGATGACAATGCGTCCGGTGTGGCGGGTTTGTTGGAGCTGGCGCGCCTGCTGGTGAAACATCCCCCGGCGTGTGACGTGGAGCTGGTGGCGTGGACGTTGGAAGAGCCACCCCATTTCCAGACGCCCAACATGGGAAGCGCGCACCACGCAAACATGTTGCGGGCCAACGGGGTGACGGTGCGCGTGGCAGTGTCCTTGGAGATGATCGGGTACTTTTCAGACGCGCCAGGCAGCCAGAAGGCGCCCCTGCCGTGGCTCACGCCGCTCATTCCCAGCCAGGGAAACTTCATTGGGGTGGTGGGTGACCTGGGACAGGGTGGCGTAACGCGCGCGGTGAAACGCGCCATGCGTGCGGCCAGTCCGTTGCGGGTGGTGAGTGTGAACGCGCCGCGCTGGGTGCCGGGCGTGGATTTCTCAGACCACCGTAACTACTGGGCGCTGGGTTGGCCCGCGGTCATGATCACCGACAGCGCCAACAACCGGAACCCGCACTACCACCAGCAGACCGATCTTCCAGAAACGCTGGATTACGTACGCATGGGCCAGGTGGTGGCGGGCGTGTTTGAAGCGGTGCATGTCCTTGCGGGGCGCTGAGTTTTGCGTTTTCAGCGCGGCGCGGCGTGATGGGCTGGAACACCCGGTGTCTCACATTGCGTGTTGGGAAACGCTTGTTAGCCTCAGCCTCTCCATGGGGAATGGATCAGGGGGGAGACCATGACGGTGGTGCGGCAACGGCCCATGCGGCCCTTGACGCTGGAGGCGGCGGCACGGGCCACACGTGCGCCGGGGGGCCATCCTCCTGCCCAGGTTGACGGTGTGACCACCGTCCGGCGGCAGGATGGATACGAGGGCGTTCACCCCAGTGTGACGGTGGTGGGCAAGACCACCGGCGCGCGCCCGGCGCGGGTGCCGGACGTGTTGCCGGTGGAGGCCCAGGAGCCCAAACCGGAAGGCGCCGGGTCCGTGTAGGGACCGCGCCAACAACCACAATCCATGGGCCTGCATGCCGTGCGTTGGCGCGGTGAACAGGCGTGGCCCTTAACCCCCGTGCCCACCGTGGCATCTCCCATCCAAGAAACGCCGGGATGCCAGGGTGGCCCCGGAAAAACACGGGAGCACATCATGGTGAAGGTCCTTGCGGCGGTGTTGGGGATGGCGTTGCTGGCGGGTGGTCCGGCGTATGCGGGTGGTTTTGGCCACCGTGGCATGAAGGACCTCCAAAAGAAGGCCGGCGTTGATGACGCCACGGCGGAGCGCATCAAGCAGGTGCGCAAGAAGAATGAAGACGCGCGCAAGGCGCTCCACGGGGAAGCCCAGGAGGCCCGCGAGGCGCTGGAGGCGCTGGTGGACGGCAACAGCCAGGACGAGGCGGCCTACCAGAAGCAGCTGGACCGCATGGCGGGCGCCCACCAGAAGCTCAAGGCCATGCGTGAGGCGGAGCTGCAGGAGATTCGCGGCATGCTCAAGCCCAGCCAGCAGGCGCGGGTGGTTTTGGAGCTCCGCAACAAGGTCAAAGGCCACATCCGTCAGCGGTTGTCTGAAGGTGGCGGTGACGGGTTGTTCTGACTGTTCACTGGCAGCCGGCGTTGACGCACATCTCTCCGGCGTTGCACGCCAGTCCGCAGCCGCTGCAGTGGCGCGTGTCTGACGAGGTGTCCACACATTCGGTGCCGCAGCAGCGGCCCACCGCCGGACCCTCAAAACACACGCTTCCAGCCACCTCTGGCGTGCAGGTGGTCACGCCACAACGTCCCTGTTCGCACACCGCATTGGCCGCACAGCGCCGGCCACACTGCCCGCAATTGGCTTCGTCCGTCTGGTTGTCCACGCACATCTCTGCGCAGCAATCCCCAAAGGCGGTGCCATCCCAACACGTGGAGCCGTTGGGGCGGGCCGAGCAGCCCACAAACGCGCAGCCACCGTTGACGCAGCTCTCTCCCGTGTTGCACGCGTGACCGCAGGTGCCGCAGTTGGCGGGGTCATCTGCCATGTTCTTGCAGCCACCCGCGCAGCAGGTGGGCCGGCTGCCGCCGTCGGTGGTGGGGCCGCAGAAACGCCCCAGGTTCTCTGGACCACACGGAGCCTGCACGCCCACGCATGCACCGTTGACACATTGCTGGCCCATATCGCACTTGGCGCCGCACCCCCCACAGTTCTGGGTGTCGTTGACCAGGTCCACGCACGTGAAGCTGAAGAAGGTGCTGCAGCACACGCCCACGCCGCTGCCAGTGGCGCACATGTTGCCCGGGCCCATACATCCGGCGCTGACGCAGTAGCCGTTGGCGCAAATGAGGTTGGACCCAAAACAGCCGTTCCCGTTGCTGCACTGGGTTCCCGCACTGGTGGGGATGCACTGGGAAAAGAAATCCCCGGCGCACAGCCCACCGTTGGGGCAGGGCCGGTCACAACCGCCGCAGTGGTCACCATCTTGATGGGGGTCCACACATTCGCCACCGCAGCAGGTTCCCGCACTGCCCACAAATCCATTGAAGCCGCCGCCAAACGCGCACGCCACGCCAGTGACGCCCTGACCACAGGCTTCCGGCGAACACCGGCCGCCGGCGCAGGTCAGCCCGCTGGGACATTCGGTGCTGTTGCGGCAATACGCGTAGCCACCATCCGCGGTCTGGCACTGGGCGTTGGTACAGCTCCCGCCGCTGGGGCAGGACGCGCCGCAGGTGCCGCAGTGTTCCGCGGTGGTCCGGGTGTCCACGCAGCTGCCGTTGCAGCACACACCCTCGGTGCCGGGGCCCGTGGGGCAGGCCAGCCCGTTGTTGGTGGCGTTGCACGTGGGGCGCGGCGTGCAGTTGCCGTAGTGGCAATATTCACCTGGGTTGCACGCGGTGTTGCACTGGCCGCAGTGGTCCTGGCTGGTCATGGTGTCAATACAGGCGCTGTCACAGCAGTTGCCGGGTGTGCGGTCCTCTCCGGCCCTGGCGCACTGGAAGCCCTGTTGTTCCGGCGTGCAGCTGTTGGTCAGACACCGGTCAAACCCCACGCAGGTGTCTTGCGCACCGCAGCTGCCAGCATCTGGACGGCACCCCGTGGCGGTGCCCGTGGGGTCCACACATTGGGTGCCGCTGGAGCAGGTGGTGCCGTCAGGGCATTGTGCGCCACACGCACCGCAGTGTTCGGCGTTGGTGTACGTGTTGACGCAGGCATCCCCGCAGCACGTTCCGTTGAGGTTCCCCATGGCACATACCGCGCCGGTGGTACCGGCAACGGCACAATCCGCCACGTAGCAGTTGCCATCCACACAGGCCTCATTGGCCCCGCACGGCGAGAAACAAGCTCCACAGTGCGCTGTGCTGGTCTGGGTGTTGACGCACGCCGCGCCGCAGCAGTTGTTGATGCCTCCGTCACCCGCCTGGCAATAGTCTGACCCGGTGCCGCAGGTTGCTGAGACGCAGCCGCCGCCGGCGCACAGCTCATTGGCGGGGCACACGTTGTTGCACGCGTAACAGTTCTGGGGGTCTGCGTAGGGGATGCACTGGCCGCTGCAGCATTGGCCATAATAGCCGTCGGCCATTGTACATTCGCGGCCGTTGACCGGGCAGGCGGCGCCGCCACTGCTGGTGGAGCCGCTGGAGCCGGCGCGGCTGGAGCTGCGCGTGCTTGTTGCGCCGGAAGAGGACGAAGAGGAGGAGCGTCCGCCATCCACGCCGCCACTGGACGACGACGAAGACCCCGCCGCGGAACCCGCATCCGGGTTGCCGTTGGTGGGACGACAGGCCACCGCCAGCAGCACCAGCACCAGACCCAAACCGTATGACCGCGCCATGTTGGACCCCCACGCGTGGAACAGGGCCGCGCGTCTCCAGGTAGGCCCATGCGTGGCCCGCGAGGGCGCAGGTGTTCAAACGTGGGTGATGGGGGCTTGGCGCGGCGCGTTGAACCGGGCCGCAACGCGCGCGAACAAGGGACGCAGCAAGAAGAACAGCACCACACACGCCGGCGGGGTGAGCACCGCCCAGGCCACCACGGCGTGGAACAACGTGGTGCCAAACTCCACCAACGTGCCCCACAGGTCTGTTGCGAGCATATCGGCAAGCTTGTGGATGCTCAGCGGGAGCGGCGGGTCTCCAAACATCCACTCCCCGGCACGTATGAACGGGAGCAACAAGGCAAACTGCAGCGCATAGACCACATAGTTGCCCACCTGGATGGCCACCTGGTTGAGACGAAAGATGGCCGCCAACCCCGCGCACAACATGGTGGACACGCCAAGGATGGGGGTGATGCCCATGCCCATGCCAACCAGCACCGTGGCGGTGAGCGCGTTGGGTGTCAGGCCCTGGCGCAGCTGGGCCACCAGCGGCGCATAGAGGCGGGCTTTGAGTTGTTCCTTCAATGTCATGAGGGCTCCCTTTGTTACGGTGCCGCGTCCACCCGCAACACGGGATACACGTTGAGGGAAACGTCCCAGGACGGGTGACGCTGGTAGAAGAAGTTGAGGCGTGCCTCCGGGGAGCGGGCAAAGGCCACGTCAGCGGCCAGGCGGTCCTCAAACTCCTTCTTGAGCGCGGGGTTGGCGGCCATCATCTCGCGGGCCACACGTTCGGCCACGTAGGGCTCCATGTATTCTTTCTGCTCCAGCGCGGCGTTGAAAAAGCCCCAGGCCATCAGGCTGTCCGGCGCCACCGGCTCAAACAGATGCACAATGACCATGGCGGCACGCTGGGAGATGGGCACGTAGAGGGATCCTGCGGGGATGCTGCGCGTCTCAGGTTTCCAGGCGCCTTTGACGGCCACCGCGTGGCGTCCTTCATAGGGCTCGGGGCGGAGGGTCTTTTCCGTGATGTGGAATGCCTGCGCCGCCACGGAGGTTGGGGCGGTGAGACGGGTGAACGTGACGCCGTGGAGTTTGAGCTTTTCACCCACCAGCGCGGCGTATGCGGCGGGGACCACATAACCACCGCGTGGTGCCGTCACCGTCAATGCGGGGGAGGGTTCAGGCCAGAACGGGACCTCCCAGACGACCTTCTTGCTGGGGTCGTAACTGACCATGAGCGCCCCGGAGACCGCCGAAGGTTCGCGCGTATACGCGTAGCCGGGAAACTGGATGGTCTGTTTGGTGGTGCCTTCCTTCCAGGCCAGCACCACCTCGGTGCCGCCCACGCCCTTGACGGCGTCTTCGGCCTTTTTGGCGGCAGCCATCCACGCCGGGCCGTCCACCGAGGCGCGCTCCAGAAAGCCCAGCACCACGTCATAGGTGGCCTTGACCCGCACACCGTAGGGCTTCCAGCTGTGGGTCTCCACCAGCACGCCCAGCCGTTGCTGTTGCAGCCAATAGGCGCCGGAGAAACGCGGCGGGGCAATGCCCCGTGCAAAGCCGCTGGTGGGATCGTCCTCTTTTTCAAACGACGGATAGAACGTGAGCGGGAGATGGCCGCGTTGTTTGAGTGACGCCGTCACGGCGTCCAGAAGTGGCGCGCCCACCGCGCGCAGGGCTGGTTGTCCCACGGTGGTGGGTTCCATCATGACCGCAACGTCCGGCTGAAAATCCGCGCCGTCTGTGACGTGGAGGTCCAGGTACACAATGGGATCCCAGGTGTGCAGCAGGGTGAGCATGGCGGCCATCTCTGGCGCGTCTGCTTTCATGTAGTCCCGGTTGAGGTTCAGGTTCTGTGCCGTGGTGCGCCAGCCCATCTCCTTGGGCCCGCGCTGGTTGGGCCGGTTGTTGGGGCCAAACCGTTCATGGCCGTCCACGTTGAACACCGGGACAAACACCGCCACCACCTTGTTGAGCACGCCAGCACCGGTCTTGCCGCTCAACAGGTCCCGCAACAACCAGAAGCCGGCGTCCTTGCCATCAATCTCCCCGGCGTGGATGCCGCCCTGGAAGAGGACCACCGGAAGGTTCTTCTTTTTTGCGGTGACCGGGTCCAGCACCCCCTGCCCGTTGACCACCAGGGCCATCATGGGGCGGCCCTCCGGCGTCACGCCAAAACGCACACATTTCACCTGGCGCGGCCAGTTGGCCTGGAAGTTGGTGCACAGGGCCACTGCCTCGGCGTAGCGGCCGGTGGATTCAAAGGACGTGGCGTCTGCCGTGGTGGAGAGGATGGGACCCGCGGCCAACAACAGCGGCGCAAGCAGCAGGGAAGGCGTCATGGACCGGCACCCTTAGCGGTGGAGGTGTGGGCATGCAAAGCGGGGTGCAGGTGGCTTGACGCGGGTGGCGTGGGCCGTCATATCCACGACGTCAACTGGTGGTCCCGCGGGAGGGTGCATGCGTCTCATCAAGGTTGGGCTGGCCAGTGTGAATCCCACGGTGGGCAGCGTGTTCTCCAACGTGGACCGGTGCGTGCAGGTGGCGCATGACATGGCCGGGCAGCACGTGACGGTGGCCGCGTTTCCTGAGCAGGTCATTGGTGGTTACGCACCGGAGGACCTCATCCAGTGGCGTGGGTTTGTGGACGCGCAATGGCAGCAGCTCCGGCGTTTTGCCCAGGAGACGCAGGGTCACGGGACGGTGTTTGCGCTGGGCGTGGCGGTGGCCCAACGCGGGCACCTCTACAACGCCGCGGCCGTGGTGCACCGGGGAGACATCCTGGGCGTGGTGCCCAAGGAAAAACTGCCCACCTACAATGTGTTCTACGAAGCCCGCACGTTCTCCCACGGCGTTCCCGGCGCGGTGGATGAGGTGCACGGCGTCCCGTTTGGGGACCTGGTGTTTGAGTTTGATTTTGGAACGCTGGCGGTGGAGGTGTGTGAAGACGTGTGGTCCCCGGATGGACCCATGCGGCGGCGTTGTTACGTGGGTGCGGAGCTGGTGGTGAACCTTTCGGCCTCCCCGTTCCGGATGGGCGTGTTGGGGACGCGGCGGGAGATGTTGGCCACGCGCAGCGCGGACAACCAGTGTGCCCTGGCCTACGTCAACTGCGTGGGCGCCAATGATGGGCTCATCTATGACGGTGGCGGTTTTGTGCACCACAACGGGCGGCCGTGCGTGGAGGCACCGCGCTTCAAGGAGGGTTGGGCGCACGCGGTGGTGGACCTGGACCGCACGGTGCGGTTGCGCACGGAGAACACCACCTGGCGGCGGGATTGCCAGGAAGCCTGGCAGCACCACAAGAAGCCCACCGTGCTGCAATGTGGCGGCGTGACGGCAGACCGGTCCCCGCTGGCCTACCCGTTCCCGGAGCACAAAAGTTTCTTCTTGCCGGCACCGGTGGCGCCCCGCAATCCACGCGTGGACTTTTGTGAGGACATCCTGGACGCGCTGGGGACCGGCGTGGGCGACTACCTGGAGAAGACCGGCGCGTTCAAGGGTTTTGGCATTGCGCTGTCCGGCGGCCGGGACAGCATGCTCACGTTGCTGGTGACGTGGCGCTGGCTGCAAAAACGTTACGCGCACCTGTCAGAGACCGAACGTCGGGTGAAGACGCATCAGATGATGCAGGCGTTCTACATGCCCACGCGCTATTCGTCAGACCACACGCAGGCCACGGCGCAAAAGATGTGTGAGGAGCTGGGCGTGCCGTTCAAGGTGTTGCCCATTGAAGAGGCGTTTGCCCGGGAAGCCGAGGCGGCGCGGCAGATGGTGGGCGGGGACCTCACGCCGGTGACCATGCAGAACATCCAGGCCCGCCTGCGCGCGCTGCGCATGTGGAACTGGGCCAACACGTCCGGGATGTTGTTTTTGCAGACGGGCAACATGAGTGAAAAGGCCATGGGGTACACCACCATTGGTGGAGACCTGGAGGGTGCCCTGGCGGTGTTGGCCAACGTGCCCAAGACGGTGGTCATCTTCCTGCTGGAATACCTCCGGGACACGCTGGATTTTGAGGGCATTCGCATGACGCTGGCGGTGCCGGCGGGGCCGGAGCTGGCGGCCAACCAGAAGGGCGAGGATGAGTTGATGCCTTTCAAGATCCTGGACGCGTGTTTTTACCTGTACGCCGGGGAGAAGTTGTCCCCGGATGAGATGACCCTGGCGTTGGGCGCCATGTTCCCGGAGGTGGAGCCCGTCACGCTGGACGCATGGGTGAAGAAGTTTGTGCGGCTGTTTGTGCAGTCCATCTACAAGTGGGTCCAGGCGCCGCTGTCCCTCCACGTGGGAAACCTGGACTTGGACCGCGAACGCGCCCTCCAGCTGCCCGTGGTGGAGACCACCCAGTGGACCCGCAAGGCGTAACCCCCGCGGGGGTTGTGCCGTAGTGCAAGAAACCCCTTCATTCGCACCACAACCCCACAAAAGGAGCACCCATGATGCGCAGTGCCGTTGTTGTTGGAGCTTTGTTGTTGGCCACGTCCCCGTTGCTGGCGGCCAAGACGTTCTCCCAGGATGACGTCCACACCATGGTGGGATTCCGCGCGGGGACGGTGCTGTTTGACGTTCCCGGGCACTTTGACCGCTTCAAGATCACCCTCACCGGTGACCCGGATGACCTGGCCAAGGCCAAGGCGCGCGTGGAGATTGAGACCGCGTCCGTCAACACCGGCAACCCCAAGCGGGATGATCATTTGCGCAGCGCGGATTTTTTTGACGCCACCCAGTACAAGGCCATTGTTTTCGAGAGCACCAAGGTTGCCATGGAGGGCGGGAAGCTCCTGGTGACCGGCACGTTGGACATGCACGGGAAGAAGGAGACGGTGACCATCCCGTTTGATGTGGTGCAGGCCAAAAACGGCGCGGGGTTGGACACCACCGGCTACCGCGGCAGTCTGACGCTCAAAAACTCGACGTTTGGCATTGGGGACCAGAGCGTGGCCGCCAAGATCTCGCTGAAGGATGAGGTGGTGCTGGACGTGTTGCTGGTGGGCCAGTGGGAGGCTCCCAAGGCCGAAGCGGCCAAGCCAGCCGCCAAGGACGCCAAGGGCGGCAAGAAGAAGTGAGTGGGAGCGGCCCCGCACAAAACGCCTGACGTCCCGCACAAAACGCATGGCCAGGTGTGCAACCGCCTGACACACTGACACCCGTCAACGCCGCTTCCGTTCCAGGTGTGCGGCGGATTGGTGGGTGCCATGCAACGTGTGATGTGTCTTGTGCTGTTGGTGCTTTCCGCCGCGTGTACCAGCGGTGGTGAGCCTCCCCCGTCCACGCAGCCACCCGTGGTGGTGGTTCCGGACCCTCCGGCCGGCCCGCACCTCCGGGTGACCGCGGTGCGCCAGGGTGCGGATGTGGACGTCACCGTACGCGCGTACGGCGTGGGGGATGTTTTTGGCGTCTCCTACCATCTCACCTTTGACCCTCTGGTGCTGCAGGCGGGCGCGGGGCCGGGAACCCAACCGGCATTTCTGGATGGTGCCGGTGGTGCGCACCATGTGCTGGCGTTGCGTGCGGGGGACATTGCGGCCGGTGGTGTCCGAACCAGTGTGGCGCAGGGGAACGTGGCCCTCACCGAAGGGCAGCAACTGCTCCAGACGCGCCTGCGGGCGGTGGCGGCGGGGATCACCACGCTGCGTGTGGAACGTGTGGTGGTGAAACGCGCCAACGGGGTGATGGTTGCCGTGGTGGGGACCTCCTTTCCGCTGGAGGTGGCGCCATGAAGCCGCTCCTTTGTGTGTGTGTGTTGTTGGCGGTGACCGCGTCACAAGCGCATGCCGCAGACCTGGCGCGCCAGGAGCTTGCGGTGGACATCACCTCAGACAACCTGCGGGTTGTTGTGGATGCCACCGTGAACACGCCGCTGGGTGAGACCGCGTTGATGGTCTACGCATTGTCGCTCCCGTTGAACGTGTTCACCGTCAACGGTGTTCCCGCGCAGCTGCGCGCGGTGCCGGGGACGTCGGAAGCGGTGGAGATTCCGTTGGACGTAGGGACGCCCGCCGCCGCTGGAGTGACGCAGGTCCACCTGGAGATGGAAGGCCGCCTGTTGTGTGACCAGGCCGGCCGCGTGGCGTGCGTACAGTCCGCGCAGGACACCGCACTGCTGCCGTCCTTTGCCGGGCCGGGTTGGTATTTGCAGACGGCCCTCCAGGCGGACCCGTTTGAGCTGTCCATTGCGGTGACCGCGTCGGCGGAACGTGAGGTGGTGGCCGGTGCGGGAGCCCCGCTGGAGGTCACCGCGGCGGTGGGCGGTGTCCGCACGTGGACGTATGGATTTCCCATCCCCGCCGAAATGGTGATGGTGTACGCGCGCCCCAACATCAAAGTGACGTCCCAGGAGGGCTTTGAGGTGTTGGGTTTTGCGCCGGACCGCACCGCCACGCGCGCCAAGATGCAGGTGGCGGTGGACCTGGCGGGCGCGTTGTTGCCCATCTACGGCCAGATGTTGGGCAACTACCCCGGGACGCGCGCACATCTCATGGCCATGCCCCGCAACTTTTTTGCGGGCGGCATTGGCCTGATGGGCAACGTGTTGTTTGGCGAATTTGTGGTGGATGACCTGGACTACCTGTTGGAACAGGGCACGGCCCATGAACTGGGGCACACCTGGTGGGGTTCTTTGGCCAGCGCACCGGCAACCTCGCCGCACGGCGGGTTCATGCAGGAGGCTTTTGCCGAATACACCGCGTGGTTGGGGATGGGCCGCCTGAAGGGTGAGGCCACGCGCACCAGTGGCGTGCGCATGAACGCCACCTGGTACATGTACCGGCGTCCCAGTGGCCGGGACCTGGCGGTGTTGGATGAGAACGTGGGCACCTCCAGCCTCTACGTGTTTGTGACCTACCACAAGGCCAGCGTGGTGCTGCGCGCGCTGGAGGAAGCGGTGGGGCAGGAGACGTTCTTGCGGGCGCTGCGTGCGTTGCAGGCGCGCGGCCCGGGTGGCCTGACGCCGGAAGCCTTCCTGGACGTGTTGGGCACCGAGGCGGGGGCCGCGGCACGCAGCCGCGCGGAGGCCTGGCTCAACACCGAGGGCTTTCCGTCGCTGGTGATGTCCACCACGCGGCAGCGGTTGAGCCAGGGTGAGCGGGTCTCGGTCGCCATCTCCCGGGTTGGAGCGGCGCCGGTGCTGCTTCCGCTGCACTTTGTGCTGGAAGGTGGGGAGCGCGTCAGCCGCGTGGTGGAAATCACGCAGGATGACACCACGGTGGATGTGGACCTCCCGGGCATGTTGGTGGCGTTGGAGGCGGACCCAACCTGGACCATGCCGCGCGAAGTGGCGCCGGCACTTCAAGGGGATGTGACATTGGATGGCGTGGTGGATGCGGCGGATGTGATGGAGGTGGTGTTCCGCCAGGGTGCGTACCTGCCCAGCACCCGCCGTGAAGATGGCGCGTATGACTCCCTCTATGACGTGAACCTGGACCGGTTGATCAACGCCGACGACGTGGACCAGGTGGCGGTGCTGGCCGGCGGGTGAGACACCGCGGCGCCGCTTGCGTAAGCACCGCGCCCTTGGCGGGCGCGGCCCAACGCGCCTAGGTTGCCAGGCATGTTTGGCTCCCGGGCAGACCTGATTGTGGATGTTGCATTGCTGGTTTCTCTCACCGCTCCGCTGGCGGCGGGGTACGGCGCATGGTTGGCAAGGACGCGCAACCTTGACCGCCACAAGCTGATGCAAACAGTGGTGCTGTGCGTGGGGTGGGCCGCGGTGCTGGCGTTGGAGACGGACATACGCCTGGCGGGCGGTTCGGGTTCACTCATCCAGAAGAGCGCGTCCACGTATGCCGGCCCCGCGCGGTTGGCGTTGGGCATCCACATCACCGGCGCGGTGGTCACCTACCTGTTGTGGACGTGGCTGGTGGTGGTGTCACGCAAGCGCTTCAACCAGCAGTTGCCCGGGCCTTTTTCCCGGCGTCACAAGCTGCTGGGACGCGCGGTGTTGGCGGGCCTGGCATTCACCGCGGTGTCCGCTGCGGTGATGTACGCGCTGGTCTTTGTGTTGTGAGGTGACACCGCGGCCGGGTCTGGTTCTGGCGGGGCTGCGCCTTCAGCGGTGGTACTGGAGGATCTTCACGCCCGTCCAGTTGGACGCAAACGGGACGGCGGCGCAGGTGTATGTGAGAAAGACGCGGCTGCCGTGGATGGACACGCCCCAGGTCCCAATCCCGTTGTCCACGCCGCCATACTCCTGCGCCCACAGCGGCGAGGACGGGTTGGTGACGTCCAGCACCTCAAGATCGCTCTTTCCGGTGGACACAAACAGCAACTGGTTGACGGTGTCCAACGCCAGCCCGTTGGCGTGCCCGTCACTGGAAAACCAGCGGAGCGAATTGCCTTCACAGCTCCAGGGGTTCCACCACGCCAGCGCCGTGATGCTGGACGGGTTGGACACGTCCAGGACCTCCACGCCGCAATAGTCAAACGCCACGTACGCGCGCGTTCCGTCCACCACCACGTTGTTGTACGCGCGGGCGTGGCCATTGAGTGCGGGGTTGCTGTAGCGGCCAAGCTCCACCGGCGTGACGGGGTTGGTCACGTCCAGGATGCGCACGCCGCCGGCGTCATAGGCCACGTAGAGAAGGTTCCCCGCCACCGCCAGGCCCCGTGCGTTGATCTTGGCGGCGTCCGGCCGCGCGTCCGGGAAGGTGATGTCCGGGACAAAACGGGACAGTTCCACGGGCAGGGCCGGGGTGCTCACGTCAAACGTGATGACGCCGTTGCCCATGGCGCCCAGGAACGCCAGGTTGCCCCGGGCCACCACCATGCCGGTGCCCCCGTGGGCCGGGTCTGTCCAGACGCTGAGGATGTTGATGGCCTCTGGATTGGTGACGTCCAGGATGGCCATGCCGGTGTCCTGGACTGCGGTGCCAAAGGTGTTGCCCAACGCCAGGTAGAGGCGGTTGCCGTCCTGGAAGATGTTCATGGCGTGGAGGTTGCCCAGCTGGGATGTGGGGAGCGTGGAGATGCGGATGGGCGGGTCATCCAGACGGTAGACGCGAAAACCGCCGTCCTTGGCGGCCACGTACAGGTAGGGCCGGTCCAGGACGTCCTGGTGGGCGCCCAGCGTGATTTCCCCGCAGGTGGATTCAAGGTCAAACTGGTGCTCCACCACCACGGTGTTGTTGGGCCGTGGCCCCTCCTGGGGACCACACCCGCCCGCGCACCGCCACGGCAACAACGGCAGCAACAGCAGCAGCGTCATGACGGGGTGGATGCGCGCCATGGTGCGCAGCGTACCACGCGCACACGGGGCGCGCTGGGTTCCCCCCAAAAAACCGTTCCAAGCGCGGCGGTTCTTCCTTGCCTGCACCGCTGCGGGTGCGCACACTGCCGCCCATGTTGAACAGCCTGGTCATGCTCATTGCGGGATTGGTGGCGCTGTATTTTGGCGCCGAATGGCTGGTGTCCGGCTCGTCCGGCCTGGCGCGTTCCCTGGGCATCCCCGGGCTCATTGTGGGGCTCACGGTGGTGGCCTACGGGACCTCGGCGCCGGAGATTGTGGTGGGCATCCAGGCGTCTTTGGGTGGCCACGGGGATATTGCGCTGGGCAACGTGGTGGGCAGCAACATTGCCAACCTGGGTCTCATCCTGGGCATCAGCGCGCTGCTCAAACCCGCGCG
>Ga0154020_10001622_pt1 | contig 27647 bp, 19 predicted proteins | sample Klosneuvirus_201_FD_109709 | JGI IMG/M metagenome (GOLD analysis project Ga0154020, IMG submission 109709) | Active sludge microbial communities from wastewater, Klosterneuburg, Austria - Klosneuvirus_20160825_MG | ecosystem: Engineered > WWTP > Aerobic digester > Activated sludge | place...
TCCGGCTGGAAGGACTCCTTTACCAGCAGTGCGTTCAATGCCCACCTTTCGGAGTTCCTGCAAGTGCCCACGTTCGGTTGCTTCACCGACCAACGCAGCAAGGCGATGGGCGAACGGGAACGAACACGCGAACGCATCTGGCGCATCGGCGGCGGCGCAGGCTGGTACTACGGAAACGGCTTGTGGCGCCTGCGCGGTTTCATTGACAAGCTCGTGGGCGGTGTGGGCTTGAACCGTGGACGTACCCATGCGAATACGCTCATGGCCGGCGACTCCGTGGATTTCTGGCGCGTGCTTTACGCGAACAAGGAGGAAGGGCGCTTGCTGCTTTTCGCCGAGATGAAATTACCGGGCGAAGCTTGGCTCGAATTCAAGATGATCGGAGATGCGTTGCAACAGACTGCGACCTTCCGGCCGAAGGGTCTATGGGGTCGGCTCTACTGGTATGCGGTGCTGCCCTTCCACGGCTTGGTCTTCAATGGTATGCTGACGAAGTTGGCGGCATAATAGCGTGGCCAGCGTGTTCACTCAAGCACTACCTGCAACACGTCGGCACCGTACTGCACAAAGTAGAGGCCCGGTGAAATGCCTTGGGCGATGCGTTGGGTTCCGCTCCGAGCAGGAGTATTGGCCACGATTCGTCCTTGGGCGTCCAATACGCGCAGCGTGGATCCGGGTTGCATCCGCCTTACGTCCACGGTGATGGCATCGCGGGTCGGGTTGGGGGCCACACGGATCGCAGGTGCAAGTTCTCTTTCTTCAAGTCCTGTGACCAACGGCAACTCACCGATAAATAGGTCGTCTATCCAAAACCCTTCGGTGTTGAACCCTGCAGGCATGGCAGGACGGATCAAACGCAGAACGAACTCGCCGCTCGATGCTAGGTTCCATCCATCTTGTGTGTAGATCAGTGTATGCCATTGGTTGTCGTTGCCCGGCAAAAAGCCTGCACCATTGTCCATGGCCATCTCATTCAATTGCCAGATCGCCCAAGGCTCGCCGGAGAAGGTATTGCTGCAGAGGTCGATGAACCGCAGTTGTAAGATGCTCCAGCCGGAGAGGGCATAATTGCTTGTGGAAACCTTCAACCGAAAGGTCGCTTGTTGCAGTTCGCTCAGGTCGAAGTTGCCCAAGAGCACGTCGTTCGTATCGGCCACGGCCGCAGGTTCCGCAGGCACGTACATACTTCGGGAACTAGCATATCCGGACTGATCGTAGCGTTGCCACGTGGGCGTGGTACTTGGCCTTGCAGCAACATGTACATCGGGCAATTCGAAACCGTCCTCGAAGCCTTCGGTCCATGGGAACACATCCGTCACCATCAGACCGTTCGATGTTGCATCGGGCACGTTGACATCCACCTCTTGGGTCGCCGTTGCGCTACTTCCACCACCATGGACAGTTAGCGTTACCAAATAAGTTCCGCTGCTTGCATAGACCACGCTCTGTTGGTCGTTCGTGGAGGTGGCCGGTTCGCCGCCTGCGAAAGTCCAACGGACGCTGTCGGCCAAGCTGTGTTCGGCCATGGCGCGGAACTGTAGTTCGGTGCCGGCACATTGCTCAACTATTCGATAGTGGATACCTGCGGTGATGGCACAGGATGCCGGGTCAAGCACGCCGGTGCTCAGCAAATTTTCGGAAGCCACCACCGTAGCCCGTACCAGAGCTGGATCGGCCAATACGGCCAACGCGTGGTCCGCTTGTCCTTGGGTGAACATAAGTCTGCACTCGGAATAATCCATGTGATTCTGCACGTTCTCCACCACACCGGGTGTGCAGAAGTTCTGGCCGAGATCGCAGCTACCCGTCGGACTGCCCGCAGTGATCGGCGTGTCAGCAATGCCATCGTCCCCACAGATCACGGCGCTGCTGTTGCTCGAACCCCAGACGTGGTAGAGTCCCAGCCAATGTCCAACTTCATGTGCCAGGACCCGCACGTCGTTGGCTGCATGGTTCGTGCTCAGGACGATCCCATCGTTCACCTCGTAAGGGGCACTGACCGAGGTCGGGTAGCTGCCGGAGGAGTTGATCGCCGGCAAGATGTGGATGTTCAGGTAGCGGCGCGTGTTCTGGTTGTACGGTGCCGTCTGCGATGGAAGCCCTTCCGGGTCATAGGGATGATAGCGGATACCGCTCATGCAATTGCCTTGGTCATCACGCGTGGCCAAACGAAGCACCACGCCCATGTCGCCCACCAGTCCCGAGAACTCCGGGACCACCTCGCTCAGGTCGTCGTTCATGGCGCGGAGGTCGGCATTGCATTGATCCAAGATGGGTTGCACATGCAAGACGCCCAGCGGCATCTGCCCACCACCGTAATGAATGTGTACGATGGTCGGGACCAAGTACAGCGGATCACCACCGCGTTCCACGTTGGGGATGTCCACCGGTGCTACTCGAAGGGGCTCTACCGGAGAGATCGTTCCGCACTGGGCGGCAACCGCCATGGCGAAGAGAAGTGCGATGGCAAGTATGAGCAAGCGGCGGAGCATGGCAGAAGGACGAGAGAACAAGGTATGCGGTTGGCCGGGAAGGACAGCTCGACCCATGTGTCGAAGGCAATAGCTTTGACGTTCAAACAGGAACCTATCCTTCTTCGAAATGCCACTCGAACTCGGCCTTGATACCTTCGGTGATGTTACCCAGAATGCCAACGGTGAACTGCTCACCCAGCCCGAAGTACTGCGCAACGTGGTGGCCGAAGCGGTGTTGGCGGACGAGCTGGGATTGCGCTTCTTCGGCGTGGGCGAACACCACCGTCCGGATTTCGCAGTGTCCGCTCCCGATGTGGTACTCGCCGCGATCGCAGGGCGTACCAAGCAGATCAGATTGGGGTCGGCGGTCACCGTGCTCAGCAGCGATGATCCGGTGCGGGTGTACCAGCGCTTTGCTACGTTGGATGCCATCAGCAACGGTCGTGCAGAAGTGATCATCGGTCGTGGTTCGTTCACTGAATCCTTCCCGCTTTTTGGCTTTCCATTGGATCAGTACGAATTGCTTTTTGCAGAACGCCTCGACCTCTTCGCTGAACTGCTGAAGGAAAAGCCGGTGACTTGGAGCGGCAAGACACGCGCAGGTTTGAAGGACCAACGTGTGTACCCACCAACTGCAAATGGATTGCGCACCTGGATCGGCGTGGGTGGCACTCCGGCCAGTGTGGTGCGCGCGGCACATTACGGTTTCCCGTTGATGCTTGCGGTGATCGGCGGTGACCACCTGAACTTCATGCCCTTTGTGGATCTCTACGAGCGCAGCCTTACTGAAGCGGGTCGAGAACTGCTGCCGATCGGCGCACATTCGCCGGGCCACATTGCCGACACCGACCAACAGGCGAAGGACGAACTGTGGCCTCACTATGCTGCGATGATGGAACGCATCGGTCGCGAGCGTGGTTGGGGTCCGCCCACGCGTGCGGCCTTCGAACAAGCTGCCGGACCAGCGGGTGCGCTGTGTGTCGGATCGCCCGCCACCGTGGCCACGAAGATCATCCGCGCCGCGAAGGCCTTGCGGCTTTCACGCTTCGACATGAAGTACAGCAACGGCACCATGGCCCACGAGAAGTTGATGCGCAGCATTGAACTGTACGCAACGGAGGTGGTGCCGCTGGTGCATAAGGGGCTGGGATAGAAGCTGAGCAACCATTCAGGAAATAGTCGTCCTTCGTAGTAGGAAACCACCAATACCATCCTCATGCGGATCTTTACCATTCTCCTTCTTCTCTCTGGCATCTGGGCTAATGCCATCACTATTGTACCGGTCTCGGTGGTGCAGCCAACGTGTACGAGCAGCAACGGCGCTATCACCGTGAACGTTTTCGGAGGAGTGCCTCCATATACCTACGCGTGGAGCGATGGCCCTATCACGCAGAACCGCACCAACCTGGCACCCGGCTCCTATACCTTGACGGTGACGGACTCCAACGCGGACAATACCCAAAGCACCTTTACACTCACCGCAGAACCCGATCTCGGTTTCGTAACAGTGAGTTATATAGTGAACGGGGTCACCCAATTCGCTTGTCCGGGCTTGAACAACGGCATTGCTGTGATACCCATCTACGCGAATCCGAACCCGAACGGGTGGTATGGGTTGAGCGGCACACCACCCTTCGGCGCAAACGTGCTCGTGGACGGATCCCCTGCTTCACCAGGTGGTTCGGACATCTACGGCAACCCTTGGTATCCCGGATTAACGGCCGGTAGTACGCTGGACATTACGGTCACCGATGCGGCCGGCTGCCAAGCTCACGGCTTCGACTATGTCGCTGGCCCTTCACCGGTCGCGGCCACCGTTGCAGAAGTGGTGGATGCCTGCGCAGGTGGCCCCAATGGCTCGATCCGCTTTACGCCGAGCCCTGATTTCCTTGGCTTCCTTGGCCAACTGCACGTGTACAACGACCTCGCCCAATTGGTAACCTCCACTACCCCGTTCCAAGACCCGTTGGTGGTTTCCGGGCTTGCGCCAGGTACCTACACCATCAATGTCACTTACGGCCCGCAACCTTACGTGTGCAGCGACCAATACTTGGATCCCGTAACGGTCGGCGACCTCGGCATCGACTGTGGTGCTGTGCAGGGCACGCTCTTCATTGACAACGATCAGGACTGCACACAAGGATCTGCCGAAGTAAGTGTACCCTATCTCGTTTTGGAGATACAGCCCGGGTCGCTCTATGCGATCACCGATGAGAATGGCAGCTTCCAGCGCAATCTGGCCAACGGCAATTACACGCTCCAAGTGTTGGGGGACGATCTTTTCCCGCTTTGTCCCGCTATTATGCCTACGCCCTTCACCATCGCCAACATCAGTGCTACTGTGGACCTTGCCGATAGCAGCACGGTGCCGTTGGATCTGAATTCGGAATTGTGGGGCGGGTTCGCGCGGCCCGGCTTCGCACATACGATCCATCTTGGAGTGAGGAACCATAGCGCACAAGTGAGCGGCGCTCTTACCACCACGCTCATCTTCGATCCACAGATGAGCTTCTCTTCTGCCACGCCAACGCCAACGAGCGTAACCGGCAACGTGATCGTGTGGAACACAGCTGCACTTAGCGCTTATGCCGGCTTCTCAGCACATGTTGTTTTGCAAGTACCTGCGGATGTGGCCTTGATCGGCCAACCTTTCGCGCACAGCATGACCGCGACGCAACCGCTCACAGAGTCCGATCTTTCGAACAACGACGATGCCTTCAGCGGCGTGTTCACGGGTGCGTACGACCCCAACGACAAGACGGCCTACACCAGCTCCGGATCCAGTGATGAGCTGTACTTTCTGAACGAGGATACGTACATCGATTACCGTGTCCGGTTCCAGAACACCGGCTCGGATACGGCATTTACTGTAGTGGTTACTGATACCATTTCAGAACTGCTGGACCTTGCCAGCTTTGAGCAAGGCTTGGCGTCGCATCCCTTCAGCGTAACCTTCAAGACCGATCGCGTGGTGGAATGGACCTTTGCCAATATTCTTTTACCGGATAGCGGTGTGAACGAGGCGGCCAGCCATGGTCTGATCACGTTCCGCATCAAGCCCGTGGAAGCGCTATTGCCCGGCACGGAGTTGATCAACAACGCGGACATTTACTTCGACTTCAATCCACCGATCCGCACGAACGATGCGGTTTTGGTTACCGAGTTCAGTACGGGCTTGGCGGAGACTTCGAATGCCAGCCTACGCGTATTCCCCAATCCCGCGCAGAACATGTTGACGTTGTTTTCGCCTGAAGGAAATACGAACGGCGAACTACGCATCACCGCACCGGACGGACGCATCGTGTTGCAACAACGTGCTACGCGCACGGTCGATGTGGAGCACTTGGCACCGGGCCTTTACGTGATCAGCCTGCGCACTGCGGAAGGTGTGTTGCACCAAACACGGGTCGTGAAGCAGTGAGCGCAACGTGATCGCTTTCTTGCAATGGACCTCATGTGAACGCACTTCGCGCCATGACGGCTCACGTTCGCATGTGTAGACCGAGATCGAAGCATTCGGGATCACGTGCTACTCCATCGATCGACCCTTGCGATCACTTGAACGCAAGGGTCGATCGAAGTCCACTTCACTCGATCACCACGCGCGCAACCCAACGTTGATCAGCACTTTCGAGGATCACGAGATAGGTGCCACCCAAGAAAGAAGACCGATCGAAACTCGCCTGCGGCTGATCCACCGGGATACGTTGCTCCAAGATCCCACGGCCCAACACATCGGTGATACGCAGCGTTACTGTGCTTTCGGAAAGTTCCTTGATCGAGCCCGGCAGTACAACGCTGAAGATCGCTGCATCCGCGCGCACATCGAGATCGTCATTCACATCATTCGTGCTGCTGGCGCTCTTCGCGAAGAAGATCGGTGCAGTGAAGCGCGCCACGTATTTGGTGTAGTTGTTCGGCGATGCATTGGACGTCGTTTGGAACGCACCCGATGTGGCGATGCCCGTGGAAGACTCCGTGTAACCGACCAATGCGAAGTTGGTTCCCAAGACCGCCATGCCCACTGCACCCTCTCTATCCTCGCCGCCGTAATATGTGCCCCAGATGCGCGAACCAGAACTGGTGAAGCTCACCGCCATCGCATCCGACGAGCCGGTAAGCGTGCTGCTCCATGCATTCGAAGTAGCTATGCCGGAAGTGGACGCGGTGCTGCCGGAAACAAAGACACGCGAGAATGAACCCACTGCAACGCTCTTGATGTCATCTGTTCCTGTTCCGCCGATGTAGGTGCCCCACTGACGGGTGCATGCACTGTTGAACTTCACCAGGAAACCATCTGGTCCTAATGAAAGGAATTGCTGATGCGAACCCCATGTCGCGATGCTTCCTGTCGAGGTGGTCTGCCCGGTCAGATAGACGTTGCCCGTGCCGATCTCAGCGAAGCAGCTGTTGCCCAGATCGGTGCCCGTGCTGCCATAATACGTGCCCCACAACTTCTGCCCTGATCCATTGTATTTCACCAAGAAAGCATCAAACCCGGAACCGTTGTACGAGGCATCGTGCGCAGAACCGGATGCGATCCCCGATGAAGAGGTCGTGGTCCCCGCAAGGAAGAAAATGGTCCCGTCGCACGACACGGAATTGCCCAGATCCGTTCCGCTCCCGCCCAAGTAGGTGGACCATTGGCGCACACCCGATGCGTTGAACTTTGCGAGGAATGCATCGTTGCCGCCACCGAGCGTACCATCCGCCGCACCGCTTGATGCGATGCCGCTGACTGAGGACGTAGTACCTGCGATCGTAGGGTTCCCGGCACCATCGATCACGATCGCGTTCGCACGATCCGACGAAGAGCCGCCCATGTAAGTACCCCAAACGCGTGTTCCCTGTGGCGTGAACTTTACGAGGAAAGCATCGGTCTCACCTGCTTGCGTGACCTGGTGTGTGAACAGCGTGGCGATGCTGCTCGTGCTCCATGAATCGCCCGCGAGGTAGATGTTGCCATTGGCATCTACCGCCACGCCATTGCCGAAGTCACTATTGCTCCCACCGTAGTACGTTGCCCAGATACGTTGTCCGTTCGCATCGAATTTCACGAGCAGCGCGTCCACTTCGCCCGATAAAGTTTGATCGTGCGTCCCTGTGGTTGCCATTCCGGTCAACCCGATCGTTCCCGCTGCAAATGTGTTCCCACTCGCATCGATGGTGACGGCGTTCATGCTTCCATGGTGATCTGCATTGCCGTAGTAAGTACCCCATTCCAGATCCGGTACGGGGTCGATCACCAACGTGCGGTCATCCGTCCATGGCGCTGTTACGTTCTTCAATTGGAAGGTGAAGACGTTCGGCTCCACTTGCAAAAGCGACACTGTTGCGCGCTCGTGTTTCGCACCACCTTCCCAATAGCTCTTCGGCACACGATCATGCAACACACCATCATCCCAAGTGAGTGATACTGCGGGTGAAGTCTTGTTCAACAATGCCGTTGCTCCGCTATAGCGCATCTTGATCATCGCGGGGTCACCACCACGGTGCACGATGAGATCGTACTTCACACCACGTTCATCATCCGATGTGCGGAACTCCAGATCGATGAAGGGATAGATGTTGCGACAGAGCACGCGTTGGTAGTGGTGCACACCGGTCACACCTTCCTCACCTGTACCAATCGTGTAGTAGTTCAATACATCGCTCGAAGCATCGAAGGCTTCCCAACGTGCGGATCGGTCACTTCCGTCCAAGTCGATATCGATCCGGTGCATGCGGACTTCGTTCTTGCCGTTCTCTTTCTCTTCAGCCGATGACACCACCTGCCACGTATCGTAAGAGAAACCACCATCGCGCAATTGCACATTGAGGCCTTCGCCTTTGAACAGATAGCGCACGGCCTCGTTCGCCTTGCCCTCGCCATCAACGAACTGGCCCTGGTTCGGGATAAAGCCCGTGGGTGCATGTTCCATCTTTTCCTGACGGGCGGTTGCAGGAAGTAGTGCGACTATTAGCAAAGTAGCAGCTGTAAAGCGGGATGTGTTGAAGCGCATGGTTGGAGATATTTCCAACGAAGGAAAACGCTTCAGTCCAACAGAAACAGAACTACCGAGGCTACGGTAATGGATCGAGGGAACGGTTAGCGACTTACCACCAACCGCGTACTCCTCGGTGCTTGCCCTTCCACACGCACCATCACCAAGTACAAGCCTTCCTTCCATTCGGCAGAAAGATCAAGCGGTTGTAGCGCTACCAAATGGCCCACCGGTTGCGCGAGCACTTGTTCACCAGTCGCGTTGAAGACCTGTAACACAGCGCGCTGTCCTATCAACTCTGCGTCGATCGCAAGTGTTGCACGATCCGATGCCGGGTTCGGCCATAGCGAAAGCGAATTGCCTAATGCAGCTTCTTCGATACCGGTGTCATCGAACGGGACCAACTTGACCAGAAAGGCATCGTTGCCTCCTGCGCTGATCATGTTGAACTCGCCATTTCCAGGATCCATGTCCGCGGTACCGGCGAACCACCCTGATACATAGAGCGCACCTGTTGGGCTCACTTCAATGGCATAGGCACGGTCATCACTGGTGCCGCCCATGGAAGCCGCACGGATCGCATCACCGTTTTCATTTAAACTCCAGATGAACATGTCGTCGCCACCTGCGGAAGTAAGTTCCAGATCACCAACCCCGGGATCGAAGATGGCCGTGTTCTTGAAGATGCCGCACACCTGTGCATTCCCTTCCGCATCCGTGGCAATGCCATACCCTTCATCGTAGCCACTACCACCAGCGGATCTGGCCCACACCAGTTCACCCGTGTTCGTGAACTTGACTACATAAATGTCAAAGGCGCCGGAGGAAGTGAGTTCAGTGACACCAGCTCCGGGATCGAAATCGATGGTGCCTGAATAGCGTCCCGTGGCCAGAAGGTTGCCGTCATTGTCGATCGCGATCTTCCTTCCGTAGCCGCCATCATTGTAGTAGGTGCTGGTGGTTATCGGCAAGGACTTCGCCCAAACGAATGCGCCCTCCGTATCCAACTTCAAGTAGAACACATTCCATGTTCCAACCGACGTCATGTTCGATGTATTCGGACCAGGATCGAAGTCGACGGTACCGCGGAAATAGCCCGTGAGATAACTGTTGCCTGTATGGTCCAATACGATGGAATAACCGCGGCTCTCATTCGGTGCCGTGCCGAAGGCGACCGCCCAAAGGAAGTCGCCGTCCGTATCGAGTTTCAGGACGAAGATGTCCTCGTGTCCTGCGGTCAAGAAGTATGTGCCGGGTCCCGGATCGAAGTCTCGTGGACCACCTTGATAATAGAAGCGGCCTGTGACCAACACATTGCCATCTTGATCCACTGCGATGCCATATCCGTTGTCCCACCATGTGCCGCCGATAATGCCCTTGGCCCATACAAAGTCACCGTTCACATCGAGCTTCGAAATGTAGATGTCTGTCTGGCCTGTGGTGGCGGCCGTCATATTGAACATATCCACTCCTGGATCGAAATCCGCCGTTCCAATGAAACCTCCTGTGGTGTAGACGTTTCCTGCATCATCCACTGCAATGCCAAGCACACCGTCGCTATATGCTCCACCCATGGAACGGGCCCATATCAACGTGCCATTTGAGTCGGACTTGGTCACATAAATGTCGCTAGAACCGGCGGAAGTAAGCAGCGCAGAACCGGCACTGGGATCGAAGTCTACTGTGCCGGTGAAATTTCCCGCGGAGTATATGTGACCAGCGGCATCCAATGTGATCGCGTAGCTGCGGTCATCACCCGTTGCTTGGGTGGAGATGGCCCATGCGGGCATCATTTCTTGGGCCACTGCGGCGCTAGGCAACAACAGTAGGGCGAGAAGGGTGCGTGTGTAAGTGTGCATGGATCGTTGGTTTGCTGGTACCAAGTGAATACATGCACACTCTGTTGGAAAGAACTACCGAGGGAACGGTAGGAGATCGAGGGAACGGTTCAACTCCGCAGCTCCCGTGTCACCTCCTCCAGCCTTCTCCGGCTTACTTCCACCCGTGTGCCGTTGCGAAGCTTGACGTGACCTTCCGACACACCCTCCACATGCTTCCGGTTCACGAGCGCACTTTTGTGAACGCGCAGGAAACCGAGCGGTGAGAGCATCTCATCGTAGTCCTTCAATGTGCGCGCGGAAACGAAACGACGGTCGTCGGCTAAATGCAGCGCGGTATAGTTGTCATCAGCCTGGCACCAAGCCACATCCGCTGGCGCAATGGCGTAGGTACGGTCGCCCTGTGAAAGCGTGAGCTTCATGGTGCGCTCATCGGGCTGCGCCACGTTGTGCAGCAGCTGGGTCTGCACTTCGATGTTGGTGGAGCGCTTGGCAATATGCCGATCGATGGCGGCGCGAAGTTCATCGCCTAGCACCGGTTTCATGATGTAATCCAGCGCGCTGAATCGGATGGCTTGGATCGCGTGTTGACTGCTGCCCGTGATGAAGATCACATCGAAGTCCCAAGATCCGAGTTGCTTCAGAAGTTCAAATCCACTTCCGCCGGGCATTTGTACATCCAAGAAAAGCAGATCGGGTCTGTGATCTACGATCAAGCTCTTCGCTTCGATCACGGATGAACCTTCCGCCACAATGGTCACCTCCGGGGCTCGACGTTGCAACATGGCGCGCAGCACTCCACGCGCTTCCACCTCATCATCCACGATCACCGCTCGCACCATGGGCCCAAGTTACCACGGACCGCTATAACTTCATGCGGACACGCGTCCCGCTTGGTGCTCCTTGATCGTCCTTTAGGTCCTCAACGTTGAATGCACCCTCGTTCTCGAGTCGTTCGGTGATCACCTGCAAGCGTTCACCGGTAAGCTTCAATCCCAACGAACGTCTTCCGGAAACGGGTTCCTTTTCGGTCCTTCCAATTCCGTTGTCCTCTACGATGCAGGTGACCACACCATCCGTTTCGCTGAAGTGAACACTTAGTCGCTTCTCTCCCGTTTTCGGTGCCAAACCGTGCCATATCGCATTCTCCACAAAAGGCTGCACAAGCAGTGATGGGATCAGCTGTTCCTCATCGATCAAGGTTTGATCCGCAGTGATCGACCACGTAAAGTCATCACCCAAACGCAGCTGTTCCAACTTCACGTAGTCCTGTAAGAAGACGATCTCTTCTTCCAACGTGATCCGATCACGCACACTGTGTTCCAATACCGCACGAAGCAGTCGCGCGAAGCCTTCGAGGTATTCGTCCGCACGATCGTGATCGCCCTTCAGTGAAAGCGCCCGAATGGCGTTCAGGCAGTTGTGTATGAAGTGCGGATCCATCTGCGTGCGCAACACCTTCAAGCGCAATAAGCCATTGATCTCCTCGATGCGTGCCTGCTGATCCTGCAGTTCCCAATTCAAGCCTTCCAACACTTCGGCATGCTTACGCTTCTGCCGCAGGTTGCGAAGCACTAGGAACACACCACCCAAGGCCAGCACGACCAGCAACAAGCTGCCATAGAGCTGTAGGTTGCGCAGGCGAAGGCGTTGCTCCTGCTGGCGGTTCTCAGCATCCAACCGCTGGATCTCCTCTTCGTTCAGCCGCGTCTCGAACTTCTTCTCCAATGCCAACATGTGCTCATCGTTCGCCACGGTGTTGAAACTGTCCTTCAGCAACTCCAGTTGACCCATCGCCAAATAGGCTTGCGCGGTATCGCCCATAACCGCATAGCTGTCGGAAATAAAACCGATGTTCTCTACTGACAGCCCCAGCGCTTTCGGACCAGCACTGTTCACGGAATCGCTTCGCTGGAACTCCTTTACCGCATCGCTATATCGCTCCATGCTGAAGAGCGCATAGCCCAGCGTATTGTGGTACAGACTCCGCATTTTCAGATCCGATGAGGGGATCTCTGCTCCTGCGGTGGCCAACTCCTGGAGTGCTTCTTCGAACTTAGCTTCCTCGATGAGGATGTTCGCCATATTCAGGCGAAGACTCACTCGCTGAGGGTCATCGCGGTGCATCAGGTCGATCGTTCGGTGATAGTACCAAAGAGCGGAATCGTAGTTCTGCTGGAGGTAGTGCGCATTGCCGAGGTCATTGTAGTGGACCGCCAATGCGGCCGTATCCCCAATGGCCGTGGCTAGCTCGAACTCAACTTCCTGATGTTTACGGGCGACATCAAATCGCCCCATCCGAAAAGCCAGCTTCCCCAGTACGTGTTCGCTTCGGATCCAAGAGGATGTATCAGCCAGCGCCCGAGCTAACAGGATACTTTCTCGTGCGTGCTGCTGGGTACTTTCCGCATCGTTACCCTCGGAAAGCGTGCGCGCCAATTGGTAGTGGCCGACCAGTCGCTCCTCGTCCGTTCTGGCCAAGGCCAATGCTTGTCGTCCAATGGCAACTGCAGAATCCAGATGACCGGCTTCGCGATATGCCTTGGCCAAGTCGCTGGTTACTTGGAACCGATCCAAGCTGGTCGCCGTGGATAGGGACTTCTTGGCGGCACGCACGGGTTCATCTGCCGCGTCCTGCGCATGCCCGCATAGCATGCAGAGAATGGCAACGATGAGCGCACTTGTTCGCATATAGCAGCTTCGATAAGGGGTCGGTGAAGTTCGCTATCTGCGCGGAAATGTAACGACGATGCGGACTTGTTTCCACGCATTGACGAACAACTGACCCTACCCATTTGCAGGGATCACGAAGTTGGTTGATGGCTTCAGTGCCCTAGATCCGGGAAATGTGCTTTCTACCGACATTCGTGCCATGAGCGACACCGCGATCCTTGCCCTGTCATGGATCTTCTTCATCCTCCATTTGGCCGTGGTTATTGTGACCGCTCGCCACTGGAGCACTCTTCCGTTGGTCCCTTTCGTGAATGCCGTCACTGCTGCAGGGGTGCTGATCTACTGGATGACGAAGTGGTACAGCTACCTCTTCCAAGGCATCAAATGGTACGCTACTGACCAGGCCATTCCGCTCTATGCATTGGTTGTCATTACGTTCAGCTTGGCCGCCTTGTTAGGCACATTCAAGAGCACGGTGCTGAACAATGTGTTCTTGGGCATCGATGGATCGGTCCTTCTGGCGGCAGCGCTCTTCTTTACTTTCTTCCGAATGGACAGGATGATCTAGTCCTGCCTTCTCAAAACGTTGGTTGATATCTTCAGATCCAACGTCCAATAACTACAGTCGCGCAATACCTTTCCGCAGCGCCCCATGCCCACCGCCTACCGCGTTTACGTGATCGAGCTCTCTCGCAAGGTCTTCACTGAGGACCGCAAATTCCGTGAGGCCAACCCGCAGTTCAATGGTGTGCAACAATGTTTGTATGTGGGCATGACGAGCAAGACGCCGCAAGAACGGTTCAAGCAACACAAGACGGGATACCGCAACGCGAAAGGACATGACCTCTCCGCCGCCATCGTGAAGAAGTACGGCCTCTACTTGCGACCGAGCTTGTACCAGGATATCGGACCCATGGGCCGGGAAGAAGCGTTGGCCGTAGAGAAAGGCCTCACGTTGGAATTGCGACGGAAGGGGTATGCGGTGTGGTCGAATTGAAGGGTGGGTGTTCGCTTCGGCATTCATGCCAGATCTTCGTTCGTGTTCGCAGCACACCGCCTTGTTCCCCGCAATGTGCTTCAATAAGTCGAACTCATGGAGTTGCTGGTCGATGAGCTGGCCGATCGGTGATCAGATGTCTTGAAGAAGTGAGGCTGTTCTTGCTCATTTGCTGTACGAAAGACGTTGATCCGAGACCCTTGTTTCGGCGAAGGAGTATGCATGTGGTGGACATCCTACGGGTTCCGATCCGGGTCATGTACACCCCTTTGGGCTCGCCCCGAGCGGTTCCAGGTACACACGACGACCCACGCCCACTAAGGGCTAGTGATGAGATCGATGATGGATCGCGAACGGGGCACGATTTTCGCGCACCAACAGGATGCGCTACATCCTCCCCGCCCTTGCCTTGGCCACTCTTTTGGCCACAGGCTGCGTCAGCAAACGCAAGTATGTCTCCGCCACCTCCACTGCAGAACGCCTTCGCGCCGATAGCATGGCGATGGCTTCAGAAAGCAAAGCCCTGCAATCCCAGCTATACGGCTTGCAGGATTACGCTAAGCTCACGAAGGGGGAATTGGAGCAACGCCAAAAGGAATTGACCGCAACGCAAGCCGAGTTGAAAGCAAAGGCCCAGCGGATGGATGAGTTGGACCGCCGCCTCCAGGCCCAGAACGATGCGATGAGTTCGCTACGTAAGAAAGTGAGCGATGCCTTGGTGAATTTCAAGGCTGAAGACCTTACCGTATCCATGAAGGACGGAAAGGTTTACGTATCGCTCAGTGAGCAATTGCTCTTTGCCAGTGGCAGTGCAAAAGTGGATCCCAAAGGCGCGGAGGCCTTGGGAAAATTGGCTGAAGTACTTCGTGCAAATGCCGACATCAGCGTTATGGTGGAAGGCCATACCGACACCATTCCTATCCGCACATCCAACTTCAAGGACAACTGGGATCTCAGCACCGCACGCGCAACGAGTATCGTTCGCCTGTTGACCGCCACCTATAGTGTGCCGTCACAACGTGTGCAAGCATCGGGTCGCGGAGAATTCGTGCCCATCGCCAGCAATGCTACCCCCGAAGGAAGAGCCAAGAACCGTCGTACGGAGATCATCCTTGTACCGAAGCTCGATGAGCTTTTCGAGATCGTTGGAGCCGGAAGTTCCACCACTCCCAAGCCCTGATCGGCGCAGCTAACCGACCTTCATTTTCTGGAGTTATCCTTCCGAAGGAATTCCATGAACGTCGCGTCGAGGTGTTCCACGATCTGATCTGAGTTTGGCGCGGCGAGCAGCATTCCTCATGAAAGGAACGCATCGCTATGCTCGCAGGTTGGAGAGAGCCTATTTCGTTGCTGAAATGCTGAAGCACGACATGCTTTGACCTGCAATGGAATGGAGCGCTAGCCCCAGAACGATGCCACTGCGTATCCCAACAGGACCAGGGTGCAGAGCACTCCCAATATGCTGAGCACGGGCAAGCGGCCGATGCTAAATGGAATGCGGAATGGGCGCACAAGGTCCGGTTGCTTCACACGCAAGGCGATCACCGAAAGGTTCACGACCAAGAAGGTGAGGAAAATGGTGATCGTGGCGATGCGCGCCACAATTTCGATATCATCGATCGCTGTGAAAACACAGGCCACCAGTAGTATGAGCAGCAGGGCACGTACCGGTATCTTACGCTTCGAGACGGCCGTCATCCATTGCATCGGGCGCACATCGCGGCCCATGTATGACAGCACGCGCGAGCTGCCGAGCATGTTGCTGAGCATGGTGTTGCCGGTGGAGAACAGTGCAGCAACGGCAATGAACAGCGCTCCCGCGCGCCCCCATTCGCTCTCCACTATCGCAGACAATGGAGCCGGTGAATCCGCCAATTCCTGCCAAGGCAAAGCCCCTACCACCAACACGGCCAGTGCGGTATAGATCACGAACACGATGCCGCTCGAGGCGAACAATGCGCGCGGGATGTTGCGCTGCGGGTTGCGAGTTTCGCCGGCCAGCTTCACGATGTCCTCAAAACCCACGTAGGCAAAGAAGCTGAGCGCGGCGGCGAAGAACAGGCCGTCCATGCCTTTGCCCGCGCCTTTCAGAAGATCCACTGAACCTAGCGTCGGGAAAGCTGCTACACCCACCACGACGAGCCCAAGGATCTCCACGCCGGTAAGCACCATGTTCACATTGCTGGAGCCTTGGATCCCGATGGCATTCACCAAGAAGAGCAAGACCAGGATACCGACTGCGACCGGCCATATAGGAAGGTGTATCAATTCTGTGAAGTACCCCGCGAAACCGAGTGCTACAGTGGCCGCACTGATGATGCCGTTGCTGGCGATGACCAGACCGATGAAGGTGCCCATACGCTGCCCGAATGCGCGCTTCACATACACATATTCTCCGCCCGACTTGGGATAGGCGGCGCTCAGTTCCGCGTAGGAGAAGGCCGTAAGCAACGCAGTGAACGAGGCGATCAAGAAGGCCAGCCAGGTGAGGTTGCCCGCATGTCCCGCCACCTTGCCGATGAGCGTGTAGATGCCAGCGCCCAGAATGGAACCCACGCCGAAGAAAATAACTTGGCCAAGGTTGAGGGAGCGATCGAGTGATGCCATGGTCCTAGTTTCTAATGCGCATGCGCCAACTCATGAACATACAGCGTAATGCTCAGCATGGGTGTCCGCACGATCCCCGCTATGCGGAAGCGTTGCAAGATGGTGACTGTTGGTGCATTCCGGAAGGATGTGTGCTGGCCTTTCCATTTTCATAGGCATCATAACCCTTCATGGGCAGGCGCTTCATGGTCGATCCATCCAGAAGAAATGCGTTGGGTCGTTAAAGATGTTCGTTTGCACGGACGTGTAGTACATCCAAGGTCGCTCAAAGCTGCGCGTGTTCAGTTCGGATGAAATGCGCATGCTTTATTTCTGCACCTTTCCCACAACACCTACTGTCCGGAAGTTGCGTTGCGCGGGTTGCACAAAGAGTGCGAGGTCCTGCTCACCGATATGTTGTTCGGGCAATGTCAGGACCTGCTCGTCGGTGCGTTCCACGGCGGTGATGTAGCGTACTTGGAAGTCCCACATCGTCATGCCGATGTACACGGCGATCGCAAGGATCACATTCGCCACCGTGCCGAAGCGCGCATCGTGCCAGTTGAAGACGATCAGGACCTGGGAGATCAGGATGGCGATACCGCCCACTCCCCACCAGTACTCATTGTTCAACAGTAGGAGCAGCCCGGACAAGACGAAGAACGTTCCAGCGAGCGCCCAATCAAGTCCTGTGGACTTGTTGATGTACGTTTTGAAAATGGGAACATGGGCCGGCAGGAAAGCGCGGGCCAGGCCGGTGAAATGGACCATTCCATGAAACATCAAGAGCACAGCGAGAAGTACACGCAACATGTCTGTGAGTTTTAGTGCGCCAAGTAGCCGCCATCCACGTTGTAATAAGAACCGGTAACGAACGATGCTTTATCGGATGCGAGCCACAACACGAGTTCGGCGACTTCCTGCGCTGTGCCCAAGCGTTGCATAGGGTGCATGGCGGCAATTCCGGTGAGCTGTTCATCCGTGAGGTTCTTGTCCAGCAGCGGGGTCTTGATGAAACCCGGACCCACGGCGTTCACGCGGATGCCCTGTGTGGCATACTCCAACGCGGCGTTCTCCGTCAACCCGACCACGCCGTGTTTAGCCGTTACGTACGCACTGCTCATGGGGAATCCCACCTTGCCCAGTATGGAGGCCATGTTCACGATCGCGCCATGCCCTGTCTTCAACATCGCGGGGATCTGGTAGCGCATGCCGTAGAACACACCGCTCAGATTGATAGCGATCACCTTGTCCCAGTCTTCGATCGGGTAGTCACCGACCAAGGCGGCAGGCCCTCCGATGCCGGCGTTGTTCACCGCAATGTCCAATCGTCCGAACTTCTTCACCGTTTCCGCGACCAGCTTTTCACACTCCGCAGGTTTCGATACATCCGTCTTCACGACCATTCCTTTCCCGCCTTCCTTTTCGATCGCCGCAAGCACGCGCTCCGCGCCGTCCGTATCCATATCCGCCAGCACAATGGAAGCTCCATTCTGGGCGAATAGCATTGCGGTGGCTTCACCGATACCTGAGCCTGCACCCGTAATGAGTGCGATCTTGTTCTTCAGCATGTTGTTGGTGTTTAGTCCAGTGTTCCTGAAAGTTCTTGGAAAAGTGCGGTTCGGCAACTGACAGAGATCAGCACACGTGGTATTTCCCGGTCCCCCTTATGCCTTCTGCGCAGAATGGAACGTGTGCTGGTCCCAGCGTCCGCAAAGGTCCCGTGCAGATCAGGGTCCACATTCTCCATCCGTAACGTGCTGATCGGGCACAGTGCTCTGGTCCTGAAGTGTGACCCAACGACCCGTGCCGGATAGGTTTCGACCACGGAACAATTTATCGGGGACATGAGCGAGAACACCCCGTTCTCGGTCAACAAGTGCCCGCATGATCACGAGCATCCGAACTGACCGACTTAACACAACCTTAACATTGGAAACATGCCCATAACATACTACAATCGGTATTTCGCGGATCCTTAGCCACCCGATCCCCGACCTATGGACCTTACCCAGTTTTGGAATAACGCAGTAAGTGTGTTGACCGTGATCGGCTCGCTTGGCCTGTTCATCTTCGGCATGAAGGTGATGAGCGAGGGGATCCAGAAAGCCGCTGGCAAGAAGCTGCGGCAGATCCTGGGCACCATGACACGCAACCGCTTCTACGGCGTGCTCACCGGCTTCGTGATCACGGGCCTGTTGCAATCCTCCTCGGCCACCACGGTCATGACCGTGAGCTTCGTGAACGCCGGCCTCTTGACCTTGTTGCAGTCTGCCGGTGTGATGATGGGCGCGAACATCGGAACCACGGTGACCGGGCTGATCGTGAGCTACCTGGGCTTCAAGTTCAAGATCTCCGCCATTGCCATTCCGCTCATGGCCTTCGCCCTGCCCATGATCTTCTTCCGGAAAGCGTCCATCAAGTCCTGGGGCGAATTCCTGATGGGTTTCGCGATCCTCTTCCTGGGCTTGTCCGCCCTGCAGGATTCGGTCCCCGACCTGAAGGAAAGCCCGGATGTGCTCAAGTTCTTGGGCGCCTATGCACAACCGCACCTGCTTTCCCGTTTGATGTTCGTGGGCGTGGGGGCATTGCTCACCATCATCATCCAATCTTCCAGCGCCGCCATGACGCTCACCTTCGTGATGACGGCCAACGGTTGGGTGCCCTTTGAGGTGGCGGCCGCGATGATCCTGGGCGAGAACATCGGGACCACGGTGACCGCTGAACTGGCTTCCATGGTGGGGAACGTGCACGCAAAACGGTCCGCACGGATCCATAGCCTCTTCAACTTGATCGGCGTTGCGTGGATGGTCGTATTGGTTCCGTATGTGCTGCCCTTGATCACGTGGTTCTCAGTAAGCGTTATGGGCAATGACAGTCCGTACACCGATGCAACACTCTCACCCGCAGCTATCCCGCTTGCCCTCTCCTATTTCCATACGTTCTTCAACACGGTGAACATGCTCTTGCTCATCGGTTTCGTTGGGCCTTTGGTGAAGGCGTCCATCTGGTCGGTACCCAGCAGGACGGATGAAGATGAAGTGTTCCATTTGGAGCACATCGGGACCGGTGTGGTGAACACGCCTGAGCTTTCGGTGATCGAGGCCAGCAGAGAGATCGCGCGGTTCGGAAAATTGGTCTCCAAAATGAACAAGATGGTGAGTCGCTTGATCACCGAAACCGAGCCCAAGGCACGCGCCAAACTTTACAAGAAGGTGCGGAAGTACGAAGAGATCAGCGACCGTATGGAAGTGGAAGTCGCCAACTTCCTTACCAAGGTGTCGCAGGGCGAATTGAGCGAAGACCTTTCCATCCGTCTACGCGGCATGCTCTCGGAGGTCAACGACATGGAACGCATCGCGGACATCTACTTCCAGATGAGCATGGTGATCCATCGCAAGGAGGAGGAACAACTCTGGTTCAGTCCGGAACAACGCCAGAACGTGCTCGGCATGTTCGCCCTGCTGGAGACCGCCTTGGAGGTGATGTGCAAGAACTTGGATGTGGAGGACTCGATGTACTTCGACGACGCGGTGGAACTGGAAAGGCAGATCAATACCCGACGCGACGAACTCCGCGAAAACCACCTCAAGAGCATCGAGGCCGGCGATTACAATGTGCGAAGTGGCTTGGTCTACAGTGACCTGTTCTCCTCCTGCGAAAAAGTGGGCGACCACGTGATCAACGTGAGCGAAGCGGCGGCAGGACAACGGTGATCAGCCGCTCTTGATGCGCGTGAACTTCGTTTTGTGACGCAGGAACCACCTTTCGAAATAGGTGTAGGAGGTCCAGGCAACAGCGATCGTCAGGCCGACCGTGATCGGATAGATGAACCAATTCGTTCCGATACCGAGCATGGCCGCTACCTGAATAGAGAACACCGCTGTGATCGGATGGTACATGTACAGTCCATAGGAAATGTCGCCAAGCATCTTCAGCGGCTTGTTCTCAAGGCTTATCCCGATGCGGTCATTCGCCGCGAAGTTCAAGATCAGCAACCCGAACAACACCGCATAGATCTCGGAATGGAGATGCTTGAAAATGACGCCATTGAAGATCATCAACACAGCTAGGACAAGCGCCATGTAGAACAGGTATCGGTTCATCAAGATCTGCAGGACGCGGCTTTTGTGGAACAATAGAAAGGCATAGATCCCGCCTATGGCCATACAATCGATATTGAAAAGCACCCAATAGCCTTGCACCATCGGTCGGAATGGTATCCAGTCGGTCAAAGGAGTGAAGAGCAATTTCAGGATCGCCAAATATGCAATGATCACAAAGATCAACATGACCAACTTCTGTTTTCTGAAGATCAATAAGAGCACTGGCCATATCAGGTAGAACTGCTCCTCTGTACCGATGGACCACGTATGCGCTGCGTATGGCACTATGCCGAAGGCGGAAAGAAGCAGGTTCGGCAAGAACAACACGAACAAGACGATCTTCGGTAATAGGTGGGTGTGGATCAAATCGCGGCCGATTCCCGGAAATTCAAAAAGGCCGATGTATGGCAGTACGAACAAGGCCAGGATCACGATCACGAAATACAACGGCCAGATCCGCAGCACGCGCCGCATGTAAAAAGCAACGATATCCAGGGATGCGTATTTCCTCTCCTCTTCCAAAAGCAAGTAGGTGATCAGAAAGCCGCTCAGCACGAAGAACAGGACCACTCCAAGCTTGCCCATGATAGCAATGAATGGGACCGAACTCCAATAGTTCTCCAACCCTAGGACGGACTTCAGCAGTTCGATATGGTGGATAATGACCATAACAGCAGCAATGCTCCGCAAACCGTTCAGATTCGGGAAGTATACTTTCCTGTCGCTCATCGGTGCAACCCAACGCACTGTTCCGGTCCGAGAACGGAGCCGCTGTGAAGCTCTTACGGGGTCCAAATCGCCGATGAACCGTTCGCAAAGTTGAACACCATTCCGCCCTTTAGGTAGCAGGACGAAAGATCCGCTTGAGGTTGCCTGGTCTTCATGCAATTGTTCATCTCAAATTTTGCCGCCTTAGTAATGGACCCGAGTATTCCTTGGCCTCAACTTTCCAAAAAGCATGGCCTGTGCCAATGATCCGTGTAAGTGGACCCGGAAAAGACATGCTCATGCGTCGATGCGGTGAAGTTAGCCGATCATTCGAGGAACGGAAGGGCATCCTTCACAACCTTGTTCAACCCAGTTCCAGGGTTCAACCCGTACCTTCATGCCATGCCCAGCTACGACACCCTTTCACAAGCCGTGGACGATCTGCAGCGGCGCGGCTACACCGATGAATTCGTATCCGGAGGTCATTGCTTGTTGTGCAATGCACGACAGCTGAAGATCACGCCCGCGGATCTGCACATTGACGAGTTCCACCGTTTCGAAGGCGAGACCAACCCCAGCGATGAGAGCATCGTGTACGCGATCAGCTCAGCAAAGCACGGTATCAAGGGTGTGCTGGTGAATGGATTCGGTCCATCGGCCTCCACGACGATACAGGAGTTGGTTGCACTGCTCCCGACACATTGATCTGCAGGGTCACTCTTTTACGACGCGCTTCACGTGGACAGAACCGGCTTGTGTTAGGTGCAACGAATACGGTCCACTGCCAAGGTTTGAAAGATCCAACTGCGCACGGTCCCCGTTGCCACGCGCATTCAATACCACATTCCCAGCGGCATCGAATAATTGCATAGCCGCTGTTCCTGTGCTCGGCAATGCAACGGTGAGCAGGTTTGAACACGGGTTGGGAAAAACGGATATCCCCGTGGGTGATGAATGGTCATTCAAAGCGGTGAGCAACTCGACCGGGGCACGCACGATCACGGCTCCATTCGTCAAGAGGTTGCCAAGCGGTCTTAACGCATCGCTTCTGCGGAACCACGTGGTGCTGGTCGCGGTGGAACTAGAACCCACGTATTCGCGGCGGATCAACACGGCATCGGGGATCGTACCATCGTTCAAGCGCAATTCGCCTTCAGCCAAAAGTGTGACCGTCAACGTGGTGGTCGTGCTTCCGCTCTGTGTTTGATCGCTCCAGCTCTCCCCTACTGCACTGGGGAACAGCACCACTTGCGCCGGGTCTGAATAAATGAAAGAGGAACTCGTTGGACCAAGCCGGTAACCGAGATCCTCCACACCGGCGGCATCCACGCGGTAGTAGCCGAACTGGTCCACAAGCCGCACCGCGTGCGTCGCATCGGGGTAGTATGCTGTGTAGGGTGTGGTCGAAGGGTCAAGCACACTGTCCGTGGTGGTGCCGATCTCCGTGAAGGCCACCGCGCTCAAGTCCCAGAGAACTTCCGTACCGCTTTGCACAATGCCGGGCACCACGCCGTATGACCGAGCAACGACAGGGTGTGGCCCGAAGGCTGGGATCGCAGCAGGATACTCCAACACGGGTTGGGCCAACAGCTCAGCGGTGCAGAAAACGAAGAACACGAATGGTTGAATGCGCATATGGGGCGCAAAGAAAAGGGTGAGCAATGGAACGCAACTCGTTCATCCGAGAAACCCTTCATGGAGGAATGATCCCATCAGGTGAACAACCACCCGTTGCACAGGAACGCGTTCAACAAATATGCGTTCCACACCGTGTTCAAGAGCACAAGCACACACGTTAACGCGATCCTGACCGGTAGCGCAAGTTTGTGGAACATGACCAGGAACAAACCGGTGGCCATGAACAGGTACGTACCGAAGATGGAGAAGTCGGTGCGCGACCCGCCGAACTCCACTTCAAGAAGGAACCAGCATAGAAGGACCGCTCCTATCGCGTAGCCTGCAAGCGCGTGCTTGATCGGATGCGTTCGCAAGTGGTCCATGAAAACCAGAACGAGCACATAGAAGAACGGCGTGGCCAAAGTGAACCTGAAAAAGCTGTGCAGGTTGCCGCCCGAGGTGAGCAACGTGAACACGAAGATACCCACCAGATAGGCAGCACAGACTACTGCGACGTATTCCTTTCCGGTGTGTTGCAGCTTTTCCAAAAGCCCTTTAACCGCAGAACTCTTCCAGCGCACCAGCGCATGAATACCGGCCAAGAGCAACGGAATGCAAACTGCGAAAATGCTGAATACGGACAGGCCGAATCCTTCAACCGACCAATCCGAAATGCCATGGATCGCTTGCACCCCACCGGCCCACGCTGCTTGCGCATCGACCATGGTGGTCCAACTGCCGGAAGAGTAGCGTTGAATGGCCATGGTACCCGCATAGCCCAAGAGCCATGGCGCCGATCGCACGACCACGCGCTTCACGAATGCAGACCCGTCCTTGTGGAACAGCAGCACCAACAATTCAGCGAAGAGCATGGCCAACAATACGAATGCACTTGCGGGACGGACCATGGCCATTGCAAAAGCACCCACACCATACAGTCCGTATTTACGCTTCACCACCCCTAAGCCGGCAATAATAAAGGTGGCCATGAACAAGGCTTCGGAATAAGGGATCCAAAAGATCACCACGGACGGTAGCGTGATCAAGACCACATACAGAAGCAAAGTATTTGTCATTGACGATCGGAACAAGTACACCAGCAGCAAGGCAACCGAAGCCATGAAGAGGATGTAGTTCACGATCGAAATTCCGATGGGTGTTAGTCCCGTGGCCTTCCATAACAATGGGAAAAGCGGAAAGAACGCGCCGCGTACAGTACCGTAACACGTCTCCTCTTTTGCGTACGATCGCTCACTGATGCACTTGTAGATCGCTGCATCCCAAGTGACCAGGTCATCGTTGCGCAATGCGCTGAACGGTTTCGCGGTCCGCTTGATCTCGTAGTTGTTCCAGTCGCCGGTCCGTTCGTAGTTCTGCGCGACCCTTCCCAGCGTGTTCGAATAAATGGGTTCGCGCTGCAACAGCGTGAACATACCCATGAACAGCACGAAATTCAGAAGACCGAAACCGAATAGATATGCCACTCTGCGCTTCATGGTCGACCTAGTTTCGCGTGGACACAGTACGGCACGGCACCTTGTTCCCAGGAAGATCCAGGTCGTGAATGAGGAGGGCCGCCGAAGGAACAGGCATGGGAACTTGCTCAGCGGAAAGATAGGCGCTCTCTGATCCATCCACTTGAACGCACAGCCCGATCAGCGATGCGTTAACGTACTTTCGTGCATTCCCTATTGCTCCCATGTTCGCCAGCACCTTTCCCCTTTTGCGCTTCTTGCTATTGCCCTTGATTTTGCTTTTGAGCTTCAGTGCTTTCTCCCAATCGATCTGTGAGATCCAAGGAGGCGGCGCCAACAGTCCGTTCAACGGGCAGTCGATCACCACGGAAGGGATCATCACCGCCGTCTTCTCCGGTTCTGGAACGGTGGGCGGCTACTTCATTGAACAACCCGATTGCGATGCCGATCCTACGACGAGCAACGGGGTTCTGGTCTATACATCGAACACCGGAGCACTTACCGTAGGCATGCGTGTGCAGGTAACCGGTACTGTAGCCGAATTCAATGGACTTACCGAGATCACCAACTCATCGGCTGTTGTGCTCGGTAGTGGCACGGTTACTCCTACGGAGATCTCTATACCGCTTGCATCGGCCTCCCAATGGGAACAGTACGAGGGCATGCTGCTACGCTTTCCCGCCACACTGACCGTAACGGATAACCAAGGCTGGGTGCAGTATGGCCAACTGGGGCTGGCGCCACAACGCTTCTTCACCCCCACCAATTTCATTGATCCGAACGACGCAGTGGCGAGCGGAACAACCAGCACGGGCAGCTCCAATGCGGCAGCCGTCAATGCGGAGTACGATCTGCAATTACGCAGTTACATCTTGTTGGATGATGGCCGCACCACATCCTACCCTACCCCGTTGCCATGGGCCGGTCCGCAAGGGACATTGCGGTCCGGTAGCACGATCACCGGACTTACCGGAGTACTTCATTACAATTTCAGTGAGTACAGGATACAGCCCGTGGGTCCCGTGAACGTGACATACGACCCAAGGCCCGGGGTACCTGATGTGGGTGGTGACATCCGGGCCGCTTCGATGAACCTGCTGAACTACTTCACCACGCTGGGCGATTGGGGTGCCGCGAACGCAGGGGAACTGGATCGACAACGCACCAAGTTGCTCGCTGCGCTTGTTGCGATGGACGCAGACGTCTATGCGCTACACGAAATGCAGAACAACGACGAAGCATGGCCCGAGCTGCTTGCCGCACTGAACGCGCAAATAGGCACAGGCAGCTATGCCGGAATGGAAGAAGACGCATACGGGACCGGAGGCACCAAGAGCGTGATCTTTTACCGCACTACAACGCTTTCACCTGTGACCGACCTGTTCGTGATCGACAACTTCCCGTTCCAACGCCCACACATCACCCAAGGCTTCCAAGTGAATGCTGATGGGAGGCGGTTCCTGTTCAGCACCGCGCACATGCGGAGCAAATTGTGCGACAATGCAACAGGTGGCAACGTGGACCAGAACGATGGCCAAGGTTGCTTCAACTCCAACCGTCGCGATCAGGCCAACGCACTTGTGGCTCACTGGGAAGGCCTGCGCAACACAACCGGAATTGCAGCGCAGTTGATCATGGGCGACTTCAACACCTACACCGAAGAAGACCCCTTGGACATTCTTCGGGCAGGTGGCCTACAACATCTTTTACCCGAAGGTGACCACAGCTATTTCTACCGGGGAACGTTTGGCTCATTGGACCATGCCTTCGGCTCTTCGGAAATGGTGAACGCACTGGCACAAACCGCTACATGGAACATCAACAGTGACGAACCCCAGAAGTTCGATTACTCCGATAACAATCTGGGCCGCTACCAGCCCAATGCCTTCCGTTGTAGTGATCATGATCCAGTGCTCGTAGGGATCAATATCGGTTCATTACCGCTGGGTGTTCAAGAACGGACCGCATCCAAGGGCCCGCAGCTGATCGTTAACGGGAATGGCATAGGCGTGTGGCGAATGGGCGAAGGGTTCAGTGGCTCGCACTTCAGGTTGTACGATATGCACGGCGGTTTGAAGTTGCAAGAAGCGGCCATGTCCAATGGTCGCACAGTGGACCTCAATGGCCTTGCATCCGGCGTTTACCTCTGGCACTTGATCGGAGCGAACGGAGAGCTGGGCTCAGGGAAGATCTTCGTTCGTTGATCACTGGACGCGTTCCACGAAGTACATCCCGATCGCGCTCCTTCCTTTGACGTTGATCAGTCCACGTTCCTTAAAACGGACACCCGGCAGGTCCTTGGCGCGACGGTAGGTATCGGCGCTGATGTTCACCAGACCAACGGCCCCACTGCTCTCCATTCTACTGGCCACGTTCACTGTATCACCCCAGATATCGTACTGGAATTTGTGCTTACCTACGATGCCGGCCACCACAGGACCAGTATGCACACCCACGCGCATGGACCATGCCGGTTGGCCCGTGTGGGCGCGGTTCAGGATCTCTCCTTGCACGAAGGCCTGCAGATCGAGTGCGGCGTTCACCGTGTCCATCGCACTGTTCTCGCTTGGCGCGCCAAGGCCACCCGCCGCCATGTACGAATCGCCAATGGTCTTGATCTTCTCCAATCCGTATCGGGTCACAATGGCATCGAAAGCGGTGTAGTACGCATTCAGTAAAGCCACCAATTCCTGCGCGCTCATCTTCGAGCTGTGATCGGAGAAATCCTGGAAATCGGTAAAGAGAATGGAGACACCATCCACATCCCGCGCCTTGGCCTCTCCGTCCTTGAGTTCCTCGGCTACGTGGTGCGGAAGGATGTTCAGCAATAACCGTTCGCTCCGCTCCTGCTCGCGCTTCAAGGTGGCTTCTGAACGACGCACGAAACGCAACCGGCTCCACAAGCCCAAGGCCAAAACGACCACGCCTACGGCCGAGAACAAGAAGACATTGCGTTGCTCGCGCTCCCTTGCCAAGCCGGCCCGGTATTCAAGTTCAGCCGTACGGCGGCGTTCATCTTCGACCAAGCTATCGGCCAGTTGTTCCTCCTCGAAGGTGTGCGTAAGGTCGATCCGCGTGAGTTCCTTAGCGTGTTCCTGACCGAAGAGCGAATCGCGGATCGACACCGATCTCTTCAACATCGCCAATGCCTTTGGGGCATCCCCCAGTTGATCATAGGCCTTGTACAAA
>Ga0154020_10001623_pt1 | contig 27645 bp, 24 predicted proteins | sample Klosneuvirus_201_FD_109709 | JGI IMG/M metagenome (GOLD analysis project Ga0154020, IMG submission 109709) | Active sludge microbial communities from wastewater, Klosterneuburg, Austria - Klosneuvirus_20160825_MG | ecosystem: Engineered > WWTP > Aerobic digester > Activated sludge | place...
CACCGCCTCCGCCAGCAGCGGCCTTGGGTGGGCTGCCCAGGCCTGTTCTGCCGTCGCTCTTGCCGGTCTGGTCCGCTTCAAGCGACAGCCCCGGCGTGAATCTCGTTCAGGGTCGACACGATGCCGGTCACCTGCGTGAGCGGAACCGGCACAGTCGGTTCCCGGCGGACTCCTAGAATCCGCCGCCATGTCGAATTCACCGTCCTCCCCCAAGACGAATCCCGCCGCGTACGCCGAGGCCTCCATCCGTGTGCTCAAGGGCCTGGAGCCCGTCAAGCAGCGTCCGGGCATGTACACCCGCACCGACAACCCCCTGCACATCGTGCAGGAGGTGATCGACAACGCGGCCGACGAGGCGCTGGCGGGTTTCTGCAAACGCATCCAGGTCACGCTGCACATCGACGGTTCGGTGAGCGTGGACGACGACGGTCGCGGCATCCCCTTCGGCCTGCATCCAGAGGAACAGGTGCCGGTGGTGGAGATCGTCTTCACGCGGCTGCACGCGGGCGGCAAGTTCGACAAGGGCTCCGGCGGGGCTTACAGCTTCTCCGGCGGCCTGCATGGCGTCGGGGTGAGCGTGACGAACGCGCTGGCGCAGCGGCTGCAGGTGCAGGTCTGGCGGGAGCGCCAGAGTGCCACGTTGACCTTCTCAGGCGGCGACGTGATCGAGCCGCTGCAGCTGCGCCCGGTCATGCCCGGCGAGCGCCGCCAGGGCACTGCGGTGCGGGTCTGGCCGGACCCCAGGTATTTCGAGAGCGCCGAGCTGCCCCGCCACGAGCTGCAGCACCTGCTGCGCAGCAAGGCGGTGCTGATGCCCGGGGTCACGGTGACCCTGAAGAACGAAAAGAACGGCGAGGTGCAGACCTGGGCCTACAAGGGGGGCCTGCGCGATTACCTGAACCAGAACCTGCCGACCGAGGCGCTGATCCCGCTGTTTGAAGGTGAGCAGTTCGCCGGTGCCGGCGAGACCGAGAACTTCGCCGAGGGCGAGGGTGCCGCCTGGTGCGTGGCCTTCACCGAGGAGGGTGCGCCGCTGCGCGAGAGCTACGTCAACCTGATCCCGACGGTGGCCGGCGGCACCCACGAGGCGGGCCTGAAGGACGGGCTGTTCGCCGCCGTGAAGGGCTTCATCGAGCTGCATGCGCTGCTGCCCAAGGGGGTCAAGCTGATGCCCGACGACGTGTTCTCGCGCGCCAGCTTCGTGCTGTCGGCCAAGGTGCTGGACCCGCAGTTCCAGGGCCAGACCAAGGAACGCCTGAACAGCCGCGATGCGCTGCGGCTGGTCACCGCCTTTGTGCGCCCGGCGATGGAGCTCTGGCTCAACCAGCATGTGGAGTACGGCCGCAAGCTGGCCGAGCTGGTGATCCGCCAGGCACAGAGCCGCCAGCGCGCCAGCCAGAAGGTGGAGAAGAAGAAGGGCTCCGGCGTGGCCGTGCTGCCCGGCAAACTCACCGATTGCGAGAGCCGCGACCTGTCGCTCAACGAGGTGTTCCTGGTCGAAGGCGATTCGGCCGGCGGCAGCGCCAAGATGGGTCGCAACAAGGAGACCCAGGCGGTGCTGCCGCTGCGCGGCAAGGTGCTCAACGCCTGGGAGGTGGAACGCGACCGCCTCTTCGCCAACAACGAGATCCACGACATCTCGGTGGCCATCGGCGTGGATCCGCATGGCGCAGCAGACGAGCCGGACCTCTCCGGGCTGCGCTACGGCAAGGTCTGCATCCTGTCGGATGCGGATGTGGACGGATCGCACATCCAGGTGCTGCTGCTGACCCTGTTCTTCCGCCACTTCCCCAAGCTGATCGAGCAGGGCCATGTGTATGTCGCCCGGCCGCCGCTGTTCCGGGTGGATGCCCCGGCGCGCGGCAAGAAGCCGGCGGTCAAGCTCTACGCGCTGGACGATGCGGAGCTGCAGGCCATTCTCGACAAGCTGAAGAAGGAAGGCGCGCGCGAAGGCAGCTGGGCCATCAGCCGCTTCAAGGGACTGGGTGAGATGAGCGCCGGGCAGCTTTGGGACACCACGCTGAACCCCGACACCCGCCGCCTGCTGCGGGTGGAGTACGGCCAGGTGCTCTTCAACGACACCGTGACCGCCATCGGCAAGCTGATGGGCAAGGGTGAGGTGGCATCGCGCCGCGAGCTGATGGAGCGCTGGGGCAACCTGGTGGAAGTGGACGTCTGAGCGCCTGTGGACGCTTGACCACAGCACGGAACCTGCGCCTGAGGGGGGCGACACCCCCGTGCCCCCCAGAGCTGCGGGGCCCCGATCGGGTGCCCGGGTGGGAGCCTGTGCCGCGGCTACCGGCGGAAATGCTGCAACGCGTCAGGGTTGGCGGATCGAGACCACGGCCGCAAGCCCCATGGTGTTCCTGAATTTGCAGTGTGGGGGACCTGTGGTTTGCGGGTTGTGCGGGATCTGCGGATTCGGGTTCTCGCATTGATCCAGTGAACAGAGGGCGTCGAAGCCGGCAATTTGTCAAGTCGGCGGAGATGAAAACCGGTACACGGCCTTCGGTGCTGGCGCCGCATTGGGTACATTCGATTACAACTATGCGGGTTTGACGGGTTTCGCGTGTTCAGGGCGGGCCGGCGCATGGTGTTTCAAACACCTGGCAGGAGCAAGGATCAATCGATGGGGCCGACCGGGTCGAATTCGGAGGGGCCAGCCGGGCCGATGGGGCGACTGGGAGCGATGCTGGCCGCCATCTGTGCGCTGCTGGTGCTGGCCCTGGGTCTGTATGCCGGGCTGGCTGGCGCGTCGCAGCCACGGCAGCTCAGACAGCTTGCGCAGGAGCGGGCGGGCGCCGCGCTGCTGGATGCCGGGTTTCCCTGGGCGAAGCTGCGCATCGATGACAGCGTTGGGGTGCTGATCGGGGACGCGCCAGATGAACCTGCCCGGGCCGCTCTGGAGCGCAGGGCGCGGGATCTGCTGGGGCCCTACATGGGCCTGCCCGGGGTGTTCCTGAACCTGGAGAACCGTGTGCGGGTGCGGCCCCGCCTGCGTGCCGAAGCCCTGCTGGAACTGGAGCCTCCCGGCGCCGGTGTGGCGGCGGAAGGTTCGCGCAGCACGGCCCTGGCTCGCAACGATGGGGCGACGGCCTGCGCGGCTTCCTTTGAGGCGGCCTTGGGGCGGGAAACGGTGCAGTTCCGCAGCGGCAGCACGCAGCTCGATGGAGCCTCCAGGTTGGTGCTGCGGCGGCTGGCGGCGGTGCTGACCCGCTGCCCCGCCTGGCGTCTGGTGGTGGTGGGCCACCCCGATACCCGCGGGGATGCCCTGGCGGCCGAACGTCTGTCGCGCAAACGTGCCAGTGTGATCGCGGCCGAACTGCTGCTCGAAGGGGCGCTGGTCGAGCAGCTCGAAACCCTGGCCCTGGTGGACGAGCCGGGCGGTGTTGCTGTCCGTTCGCGGCGCATTGAGTTCCGCTTTCTTCAGGCCGAGGCCGGCTGAAACCCCCACGATCCGCCCATCCCTGACTTCTTGGAGAACGCCTGTGTTCCTGCTCGCTCAGCTTTGGATCTACCTGGCGCTGACCTTCGCCCTGGGGCTGCTGGCCGGGTTTGCGGTCAGCCTGTGGCGCTGGTCGCGTCGGGCCGAACGCAATCTGCAGGAGGCGGAGTTCCGCCACACCGAGCAGATGTACACCATCAGCGCGGAGCATGAAGAGGCGATCGCTGCGCTGGAGCAGGCCCGTCGCGACGCCAATGAGGCGATGGAGTCGACTGCCTCCGACCTGGAGGGCCTGCAGCGCCGGGTGGCCGAGCGCGATCGGCAGATCAAGGAACTGAGCGCGATGCTGGTGCGGGTCAACCACGACCTGGCCACCGCCGAAGCTGGGCGCCGCAAGCTGCTGCAGGAAGGCAAGGCCGACCGCGAGGAGGTCGCGGTCCTGCGCAAGCAGGTGGCCAGCAGCCGGGCCGAGCTGGCCCAGGCCCTGGGCTCGCACAACGCCTACGAGCGCGAGGTGGCCCTGCTCAAGGAGCAGCTGGAAGCAGAACGGGCCAGCCGCGGCCTGGGGGCCGCTGCCGCCTGAACGCGGGCTGAACACCGGGCCGGGGCGGCCCTCGCCCGTCAGATAACATCGCTCGCCTCTGAACACCCCGCCGGGAGGCCGAGGAAACTGCCTTGTCCCGCCGGTCGCAGCCTTCGCGATGGACTCGCAGACGCCCCTGGATTTCTCCAACCCCCCGTCCGACGCGGGTGATGCGCTCACGCTGGCGCAGTATGCCGAGCGTGCCTACCTCGAATACGCCCTGAGTGTGGTCAAGGGCCGGGCCCTGCCAGACGTCTGCGACGGCCAGAAGCCGGTGCAGCGCCGCATCCTGTACTCGATGCAGCGCATGGGGCTGGGCTTTTCCAACAGCAACGCCCCCGCCGGGGCCAAGCCGGTCAAGTGTGCTCGCGTGGTGGGTGACGTGCTGGGCCGCTACCACCCGCACGGCGACACCGCTGCCTACGATGCCCTGGTGCGCATGGCGCAGGACTTCAGCCAGCGCTACCCGCTGGTGGACGGGCACGGCAACTTCGGCAGCCGCGATGGCGACGGCGCCGCGGCGATGCGCTACACCGAGGCGCGGCTGGCACCGATCGCCCGATTGCTGCTCGACGAGATCGACGAAGGCACGGTCGACTTCATTCCCAACTACGACGGCTCCACCGAGGAGCCGCGGCAACTGCCGGCGCGCCTGCCGTTTGTGCTGCTCAACGGGGCCTCCGGCATCGCGGTGGGCCTGGCCACCGAGATTCCCAGCCACAACCTGCGCGAGGTGGCCGCCGCGGCAGTGGCGCTGATCCGCGACGAGCAGCTCAGCGATGCGGCGCTGTACCAGCTCATCCCCGGGCCGGACTACCCCGGTGGCGGGCAGATCATCAGCGCCGAAACCGACATCCAGGAGGCCTACCGGACCGGGCGGGGCTCGCTCAAGGTGCGGGCGCGGTGGAAGATCGAGGATCTCGCGCGTGGCCAGTGGCAGCTGGTGGTCACCGAGCTGCCGCCGGGCACCAGCACCCAGAAGGTGCTGGAGGAGATCGAGGAGCTCACCAACCCCAAAGTCAAGACCGGCAAGAAGGCGGTCACGCCCGAGCAGGCCCAGCTCAAGACCGCCGTGCTGTCGGTGCTGGACGGCGTGCGCGACGAGTCCAGCAAGGATGCGGCGGTGCGCCTGGTGTTCGAGCCCAAGAGCCGCACGGTGGAGCAGGCCGAACTGATCACCACCCTGCTGGCGCACACCAGCCTGGAGAGCTCCGCCCCGATCAACCTGACGATGGTGGGGGCCGACGGCCGGCCGACCCAGAAGAGCCTGCGGCAGATGCTCGCCGAGTGGGTGGGTTTCCGCCTGGGCACGGTGCAGCGCCGCACCCGCCACCGCCTGGACAAGGTGCTGGACCGCATCCACATCCTCGAGGGTCGGCAACTGGTGCTGCTCAACATCGACGAGGTGATCCGCATCATCCGCGAGAGTGACGAGCCCAAGGCGGCGCTGATCGCCCGTTTTGCGCTCAGCGACCGGCAGGCCGAAGACATCCTGGAGATCCGCCTGCGCCAGCTGGCGCGGCTGGAGGCGATCAAGATCGAGCAGGAGCTCACGCAGTTGCGCGGCGAACAGGCGAAGCTGCAGGACATCCTGGAGCACCCGGCCAGCCTGAAGCGGGTGACGATCAAGGAGATCGAGACCGACGCCAAGGTCCACGGCGACGATCGCCGCACCCTGATCCAGGCCGAGAAGAAAGCGGTGGCCGAGGTCAAGGTGATCGACGAGCCGGTGACGGTGGTGGTCAGCGCCAAGGGCTGGGTGCGTGCCCGCACCGGCCATGGCCACGACCCGGCGGGTTTCGCCTTCAAGGCGGGCGATGGGCTGTACGGCACCTTCGAGTGCCGCACTGTGGATGTGCTGGTGGTGTTCGGCAGCAACGGCCGGGTCTATTCGGTGCCGGTGAGCGGCCTGCCGGGCGCGCGGGGAGACGGCGCACCGATCACCACCATGATCGAGCTGGAAGCCGGCAGCCGCATCGCCCACTACCTGGCCGGGCCGACTGACTTGCCGCTGCTGCTGGCTCACAGCGGTGCCACGGGACTGTTGGCGAAGCTGGGCGACCTGGTGGCCCGCAACAAGGCGGGCAAGGCCTTCCTGAGCCTGGAAGACGGCGAGGAGCTGCTGCCGCCGCTGCGCATCGCGGCCAACCACCGCCAGGTGGCCTGTGCGGTGGCCGGTGGCCGGCTGCTGGTGTTCGGTCTGGACGAACTCAAGCATCAGCCCGGCGGTGGTCGCGGCCTGATGCTGATGGACCTGGAAGAGGGTGAGAAGCTGGTGGCCGTGACCACCCTGGACCAGGCGTTGCGGGTGACCGGGGTCGGCCGCGGTGCCAAGGCCCGGGAGGATGACCTGAAGCTCTCCGCGCTGGCCTTCCACGTCGGCAAACGCGGTCGCAAAGGCAAGCCGCTGCCGGTGCAGATCAAGGTGGAGCGGCTGCTGCCGCTGGATTGAGGTCCGGGTCGCCGGGCCCGGACGCCCGGGCCGCGATCAGAAGAGGTCGCGCAGCTTCGGCAAGGGGGGCAGCGAAGGCAGCCTGGACCGCGCAGGCGGGCGCGGCAGGTCGGCCGGCAGCCGCTCCTTCAGCCCGTCGGGCAGCAGCTCACGCAGCTTGCCCAGACCGGAGCCCAGCTCCGGCAGGTTGGGCAAGGTGGGCAGCAGGTTGGGGCGCTGGCCGGTGAGCTGGTGGGTGATGGCGCTCTTGAGCGGCGGCAGGTGGTCTGCCACTGCAATCACCGCCTGGCGGGCCATGCGGGCCACGCTGCGGTCGTCGGTGAAAAGGGTCACCACCGCGTTGGTGCCCAGGTAGATCGGCAGCGTGACCCGGCGGTGCTCGCTGTCGTAGGCGGCCAGCGTGTCCATCGCGCCGATGTCGCGTCCATGGCGGCGGGCCTCGCCGAGCTGGCGCGACAGCACCTCCACCCCGTACAGGCCAAAGTTGTAGCCGTGCGCCGTCACCGGGTGCATGCCCACGGCCGCATCCCCGATCAGCGCCACCCGGTGCTGGGCAAAGCGGTGGGCATACACCGCCACCAGCGGGTAGGCATGGCGTTCGCCGGTCATCACCATCGCGCCCAGGCGGCGGTCGAACTGGGCTTCCACCCTCGTGGCGAAGGCCTCCGGGGTGAGGGCCATCCACTCCGGCGCCTCGCTGGAACGCAGCGTGACCACGGCGGACACCTGGCGCCCGTTCATCGGCAGTATGGCCAGGGTGTTGCCGGCGCGGAAACACTCATGGGCGGTGCCGTTGTGCTCCAGCTCATGCGACAGCCGGGCGACGATCACCGTGCGGCCGAAGTCGCGTGAACTGGCGCCGATGCCCAGGCGCCGGCGGGTGGTGGAAAAGCGGCTGTCGGCGCAGACCAGCAGCGGGGCACTGAGCTGCTCTGCCGGGGTGCCGGGAGCGGCGCCGTTGGCGCGCAGGCTGACCTGGGCCGCATCCGGCTCCGCCTGCACGTCCAGCACCTGCACGCCGCAGCGCAGCGTCACCCCCGGGCGGGCCTTGGTGCCGTCGTAGGCCACCTGGCGCAGCCAGTGGTTGGGCACCAGGTAGCCCAGCGCTTCCTTGCCGGCCTTGCCGGCGTCGAAGTGCAGCTGCCGCGGGGTGTGGCCGTCGTGCACATCGGCGGCACGCAGCGGCGCCACCTCCGCGACGGGCAGGCGCTGCCACAGGCCGAGCGACTCCATGATGCCCAGCGCACGGTGGGTCATGGCGATGTCGCGGCCGTCCGGTCTGGGTGCGGCGATCGCGGCTTCTTCCTGCTGCTCCAGCACGGTGACCTGCAGCCCCTGATCGGCCAGAGCACAGGCCAGCGCCAGGCCCGCCGGGCCTGCGCCGATCACCAGCACGTCGGCTGCGGCAGGAGGAAGGGAGTCTTGCGCCAGGTCGGCGCCCGGGTTCGAAGTCATGTTCACGGCAGAGAGTGGGTGATTCGCGTCTGTACGGCGCAAAGGTTACACGTTAGTCGCTCTGAGCCTGCCGGAGCTTGACCCGTCTCAGGGAGTGGATGTGTCTTCGACCCGCGATATTGGGCCCCGGCGGCGCCGGCATCGGCCCGGATGCGGGCCGCGGTGAAGGCTGAACTGTTGGGCGTGCGCAACTTTTGGGCGGGCGTCGCCCTCGATTCATGGGGTGCGAGCGACCGACCCTGCGGCGCGTCCAGGTTCATCCCTTCGCTGATCTCCTGGGTCTGGCACGGGAAACGACCCGGAAAGTCGGTTTCGCCACCGATGGATGCCCGGAAGGAACCCAGGATTGCATTCGATCAGATGGGATCAAATCCCAGATACTCTGGGTCAACAGGGGTTGTGGTGTGCGAAATTTCATGGATACTACAACCAGTAACAAATGTTGCAGTAGCAGTGGGTTCAGCCCGCGGCGAACGATCCCCCGCACCGAGCCACCCTCGTGGTGGCTCGGGCCTTTGCCCGGCCCCGCCGGGCTTTTTTTTGCCTGTGCAGGAATCGTGCTCCGACCGGCGGGCGAGGTCATCCCCCCGACGGGTGGCGATCAGCGGTTTGACGTCCGATGACGGGAGGCGCGGGCGGTTCACCTCCACTGCCGCCAGCAGCATCACCTCGCCTGCGACGAGAGGCGGATCGACGCCAGCGGCAACAGACGGCGAAATTGCCCTCGAATCCGCCTGGAGCCCCCACGCAAAATCATCACGTCCTTGGAGGCGTGCCATGACTGACACAGTTGCTGAGCTGGTTGAACGGGGCAAGGCGCTCTCGGCGCAGGACCGAACCAGGTTGGGCGAGCAGTTGCGCGAGACTCTCGACGAGAGCGTCGATTCGGGCCTCGAAGACGCATGGCGCCTCGAGATTCGCAGTCGGACTGCCGCCTTCGAGCGAGGCGACGCAAAGCGTCTACGACGCCGATGAAGTGATTGCGCAAGCCAAGCGACTGACCCGGTGAAGCTGCTGCGCGATGCTGCCGCGATATCAGAACAACGCCGACAGAAACTCCAGGCTCCGCCCCAGCGCCAGCGCCGCGCTGGCCGGGTGGTAGGCGGCGCGGGACCAGCAGTTGAAGCCGTGCTGGGAGCCGGGGTAGAGGTGAAATTCCGCCTGCGCGGCGGCGGGTGACCGGGCCATGGCCGTCTGCACGGCCTGTACGGCCTCCGGCGGGATGCTGGTGTCCTGCTCGGCATGGTGGAACTGCACCGGCACGTGGATCTGCGCGGCCAGCTCCAGTTGGCCGGCGATGCCGCCGCCGTAGTAGGCCACCGCGCGGTCCACGCCGCAGAGGGCGGCGGCGGCGTAGGCCAGGCGGCCGCCCATGCAGTAGCCGATGGCGCCGACCCGGCGGGGGGCGATTGCGGCAGAGCCGCCACCGTCGTCCCCGCGCCGGCGCAGCCAGTCGATGGCCACCTGCGTGTCGCCCAGCGCCTGCTCGCGGGTGAGCTGCTTCATCAGCTCGATGGCGCGGTCCCGCTCGGCGCCCACGTAACCCAGCTCCACACGCGGCGCCTGGCGCCAGAACAGGTCCGGCGCCAGCACGGTGAAGCCAGCCAGCGCGTACTGCTCGGCCACGCCGCGGATGTGCGGGTTGACGCCGAGATCTCCTGCAGCAGCAGCAGCCCGGGGCCGTCACCGGCAGGCGGGCGGGCCAGGTAGGCCTGCATCGGGCCGTCGGTGGTGTGAAGGGTCAGCCACTCGGTGGTCACCGGTGAATGGGCAGGCACAGGGGCCAAGGGGGTGTTGGAGGTGGTCATGTTCATCCCGGTCATTCATTGCGGTGAAGGGTGACGCTCACTCCCCTCATCTCCCGCCGGCAGCGCTTCCAGCCCGGCGCGCATGCGCTGCAGCAGCGCCAGCAGCTGCTGCCGTTCGGTGGGGGAAAAACCATCGGTGGCGGCCGCCACCAGCGGGGCGGTGCTGCGGCGTGCCTGGTCGAGCAGGGTGGCGCCGGCGGGGCTGAGTTGCAGGCGGGTGCAGCGGCGGTCCTGCTCGTCTGCACGGGCTTCCAGCAGGCCGCGTTCACGCAGGCTGGCCAGCAGCCGGGCGATCTGGCCCTTGTCCCGTCCGGAGTGGGCCACCAGCTCCCGCTGCGTGGCGCCGGGGTGGCGCGCAAAGAAGCGCAGGGCGCGGATCTCCATCGGGCCGACCTCCTGCACGCTGTCGCGCAGCTGGCGATGCTGCCGGGAGCGGAAGGCGTGCATCACCGCATGCAGTGCCTCCATCACTTCATCGTCCTTGGAGAGGGGGAAGTCGTTGACAACATCAACTTGTTGGGTCATTATGGATGACATTATCAACCAATAAGCGGGTGGCACCAAGCCGCCCGGCCGAACATGAATCTTCTTCAGAGCCCCCGCCGCATCCAGCGTGTGCGCCGCGAGGTCCGATTGCGCCGGGCCACCGTGCAGGCGGTGCAGCGGCTGAGCCCGAACTTCGTTGCCGTCACCTTCGGTGGCGAGGACTTCGCCGATTTTGTCTCCGACGGCTTCGACGACCACATCAAGGTGATCTTCAGCGAGTCGGCGGGCGAGCGGGTGATGCGCGACTACACCCCGCGCCGCTTCGATGCCGCCCGCCGCGAGCTGACGCTGGAGTTTGCGCTGCACGAGCACGGCCCCGCCAGCGACTGGGCGCGCCAGGCTCGGGTGGGCCAGTCCCTGGTGATCGGCGGGCCGCGCGGCTCGATGATCATCCCCACCGATGACGACTGGCACCTGCTGGTGGCCGATGCTTCCGCGCTGCCGGCCCTGCACCGCCGGGTGGAGGAGCTGCCCACCGGCGCCCGCGTGCACAGCCTGGTGCTGCTGGACGACCCGGCCGACCGGCGCGACCTGCTGCAGGGCCGGCCGAGCGCCATCGACCTGCAGGCGCAGTGGTTCGACCAGCCCGCCGCTCTGCTGGAGGCGCTGCGCAGCCTGCCTCTGCCGGCGGGAGAGGGCTTCGCCTGGGCGGCCGGCGAGGCCAGCCTGGCGGCCGATTGGCGCCGCGTGCTGCTGCAGGAGAAGGGCCACCCGCTGGAGGCGAGCAAGATCGCCTCCTACTGGAAGCGCGGCGCGGCCGACTTCCACGAGCCGCGCTGAACCGGGGCTCGCCGGAGCGCCAGCCGCCTTGCCGCCACCGCGCCGCAACCACCCCGTTACCACGCCGTTACCATCCCCGGCCATGGAAGAGATCGACTGCATCGTGGTGGGCGCGGGCGTGGTGGGCCTGGCGGTGGCGCGGCAGATGGCGCTGCAGGGCCGGGAGACGCTGCTGCTGGAGCGCGAGACCGCCATCGGCACGGCCACCAGCTCGCGCAACAGCGAGGTCATCCACGCCGGCATCTACCACCCGCAGGGCTCGCTGAAGGCCCGCCTCTGCCTGCGCGGCCGCGAGCTGCTCTACGCCTACTGTGCCGAGCGCGCACTGCCCCACCGGCGCAGCGGCAAACTCATCGTCGCCACCGCCGCCGATCAGGAGGCCGAGCTGCTGGCGCTGCAGGCCGCCGGCCGGGCCAACGGGGTGGGCGACCTGCAGCTGCTCACACAGGCCCAGGCCCAGGCGCTGGAGCCGCAGCTGGCCTGCACCGCGGCGCTGCTCAGCCCCAGCACCGGCATCGTCGACAGCCATGCGCTGATGCTGTCGTTGCGGGGGGACTTCGAGGCGGCCGGGGGCATGGTGGCCTTCGGGGCGCAGGTGACGGGCGGGCAGTGTGCGGCCGATGGCATCACGCTCGATGTGGCCGGTGAGGAGCCGATGCGCATCCGCACTCGCCGGCTCGTCAACTGCGCCGGCCTGCAGGCACAGGAGCTGGCAGCGGCCTTGACCGGCACGCCGCTGCGCAGCGGCTGGGCGCCACCGCCGCTTCACCTGGCCAAGGGCAACTACTTCAGCCTGGCGCGGCGGGCCCCGTTTTCGCACCTGATCTACCCGGTGCCGGAGCCCGGTGGCCTGGGCGTGCACCTGACGCTGGACCTGGCCGGGCAGGCCCGTTTCGGCCCGGATGTGGAGTGGGTGGACCAACTGCACTACCCGGTGGACGCGGCCCGCGGCGAAGGCTTCTACGCCTCCATCCGGCGCTATTGGCCCGGCCTGCCGGACGGCGCCCTGCAACCGGCCTATGCGGGCATCCGCCCCAAACTCAGCGGGCCGGGCGAGCCGGCACGGGACTTCCTGGTCCAGGGCGAAGCCGACCACGGCCTGCCCGGCCTGACCCACCTCTTCGGCATCGAGTCCCCCGGGTTGACCGCGTCGCTCGCACTGGCCGAGTGGGTCGGACAGAATCCCTGAATTCCTTTTTTCACCCCACCCTCCAAGGAGACAACCCGTGACCCTGAAGCTGTTCCTCAAGCCCGGCGCCTGTTCACTGAGCCCGCACATCGCGCTGGAAGAAGCCGGCCTGCCCTACGACACCGAGTCGGTGGACCTGGCCAAGAAGGTCACCGCCTCCGGCGGCAACTACTTCGACATCAACCCCAAGGGTTATGTGCCGGCGCTGCTGCTGGACTCCGGCGAGCTGCTCACCGAAGGCCCGGCCATCGTCCAGTACATCGCCGACCTGGTGCCCGAGCGGCAGCTGGCCCCTGCCAACGGCACGATCGAGCGCTACCGCCTGCAGTCCTGGCTGACCTTCATCGGCACCGAGCTGCACAAGTCCTGCAGCGCCTTCTTCAACCCGATGGCCAAGGACGACTGGAAGTCCATCGCCCGCGCCAACCTGGAGCGCCGCCTGCGTCACGTGGAGGATCACCTGGCCGCCGGCAACGCCTACCTGCTGGGCGAGGGCTTCAGCGTGGCCGATGGCTACCTCTTCACGGTGCTGGGCTGGATGAAGCCGATCGGCTTCGACCTCACCCCCTACCCGTCCATCCAGGCCTACCAGGCCCGCGTGGGCAGCCGGCCGGCCGTGCAGGCGGCGTTGAAGGCCGAAGGGCTGGCCTGAGGGCACCACAGCCTTGGTACAGCCGGCAGAACCTGCAGCAGATGAGGCTGCTTGATCCGGCTTGGCGAATCCGCGTCACCACCGTTCGCGACCGCCGCGCGCTGCCCCGGTTTTCGTGTCGGAGACGACATGGACGACTTGTTGACGTCGCTCGGCGTCGATGCATGATGGCTGGCGCTGCGGTTGCTCGAACGCAGAGGTTCGGCCCCGCAGCGCTCGTCATCAGTCCCCGGCAGTCAGGCGCTGATCGATCCAGGCGAAGGCGCTCTGCACGTCGTAGTTGCCGGCGTGCCCCTGGTCCCAGTGCAGCGCGAAGTCCACGGTCTTGACCTTGCCGTCGGCCTTCAGCGCACGGCTGATGTTGTAGGCCACGGTGAAGGCGGTGTCGCGGTCCCTTGCGCCGTTGCGGATGCGCCAGTGCCTGGTGATGCCGTCGGTCTTGCCGATGTAAGGCAGCGCGTTGATCATCCTGTACTGGTTCAGCACGAAGTCCCTTTGGGGTTGGACTGACCAGGTGTAGCCGGTGTTCAGCAGGCCCACATCGGCTTGCGCGGCATTGACGGCGTCGCCGCCGTTGTTGTTGTTCCAGGCGTAGTCGGTGAAGTTGGAGTACACCTGCGCGGCGGTGCCGAACAGGTTGGACTCGCCGCCGTGGTAGTTGCCGTAGACGACGGCGCCAGCGCCCGTGGTGTCGCCGGTGGCGGTGGTCGCCAGGATGGCCGTCTGCCCGACCTGATCGAAGCTGGGCATGGCCTTCAGGCGGGCCTGCTTGGCAACGAACTTCAGGTAGTTCGACATGTTGAAGTACGAGACCGCACCGCTGGAGTCGACGTTGATGAAGTCGTTCTTGTAGTACAAGGTCCCGCTGCCGCCCGCCACACCGTTGGCCGCGGCCGTGCCGTAGGCGTCGTAGGCGACGATGGAGTTGCCGGCCTTGACGTACGCGCTGGCGGCGTTCCTGAGTTCGCCCTGCAGGGCGGCCAGCATGTTGTCCGTGGTCAATGCTGCCCCGGTGTCGGTCTTCAGGCCGAGGCCGGCCTGATAGGTCACGAACCGGTTCATCAGTTCCTGGCTTCCCGTCGGGTCCGGGTTGGCGGCGCGGATGAGTTCAGCGCCGGTCGCGTCGACGATCAGCCCCGCCTTCTGGTCGGCCGACACCAGCGTGCGGGTGTCCAGCACGTTGAACATCCACTCATAGGCCAGATCGGCGCTGCCCATGTCCTGGATGGGGCAGTAGGCCACCACGGCGTAGATGCTGTCGCTGATGGAGCTCTTGCCGTTGGCGTCGATGCCGGCCGCACCGGCGGCTTTCAGGTAGGGGTGGTACTCGGCGCTGTTGCCGGTGGCCGCGAGTTGGGTGCTCTGTGCACCGCCGCCGCTGGTGCCGTTGACCACGATGCGGTTGGCGTTGCCGAACATGGTGCTGTCGTTCAGGCGCAGCCAGCGCACCGCTGCCTTGGCGTCAACGATGGCCGCTGGTGCCTTGCCCTGGTAGATGCCGTCGCTGTAGACGCCATCCGGTGCAGCGGCGCCGCGGCTGCGCGAGGCCATGTTGATGTAGACGAAGCCGCGCGCCAGCGCCGCGCCGCGCTTGTCGGTGTCGCTGGTGCTGCTGTAGCTGCCGCCGTCGACGATGTCGGCGCCACGGTAGTTGGTGCTGGTGATGGCGGCCGTGCCGTCCCAGCCGTTCAGGCCACCCTGGTAGCTCGCAAACCAGCCGGCGTTGTTGACGTTCAGCAGGATGGCGTTGTCCTGTTTGGCCGCATCCTCTTCGCGCACGAAGATGTTCAGGTTCTGATATCCGCAGCTCTGGTTGTCCACATTGGAACCACGCTGGTTGGGTGCCAGCGTCATCGGCTTGCCGACGTAGCAGACCTCGCGGTACCAGCGCACGGGTGTGCTCACGCCGTCGAGCGTGACGGTGATGGTGGTGTATTTGGTCTTGTCGAAGGCCAGTTGGCTGTCGTAGACACCGGCGCCGGCAGTGTTGCTGTCGGACTTGCTGCTGTCGCTGCCGCCTCCGCAGGCGGCCGTCAGGCCGGCAACACACAGGGCAGCAGCCAGGCTGGTGGCCTTCAGGTGCTGGATCGGTTTCGTCATCGTCATGTCTCCTCAAGGGGCAATGAATGGGCCTCGCGGCCAGCGGCAAGCCGGGCCCGTCGCCCAAGAGCGGCAGGCCGGCCAAGAAAACAAGAACAAGAGGGCGGCAGGGTCTTATTGCCCGTCCATCGCCCGTACCCGGTCCCCACCGGCCACCGAGTAGGTCAGCGGCACCTTGCGGGTGGCCAGGAACTGCTCCAGCGTCTCGCCGCGGAAGGCGGCGTAGACGGCGGGGTTGGACACGCCCAGCACCGCGGCCATCTTCTCCAGCACGAAGAAGCTCACGCCGCGGCGGATCATCTCGATCCACTTGCGGCCGGCGATCAGGTCCTTCTCCTCGTCGCTCAGGCCGCGCTCGGCGGCCAGCGCGTCGAAGTCGCTGCCGAAGCGGGCGCGGTGCTCTGGCTTGACCAGGTCGTGCAGGAAGGTGTTGATGCGCAGGTTGGCGTGGCTGCGCGCCTGCGTGAAGGGGTAGGTGCCGGCCAGGCCACCCGCGCCTTCCAGCTCATGGCCGACGTGCTTCCGATAGGCCTCGACGGCCGCCGCATCCGGCTCGCCGCCCAGGTCCTCCAGCACCAGGGTGGCGATGTTGGTCACCGAGGGCGCGTAGGTCTGCTTGTGCACCAGCTTGACCTGCTCGGACAGTGCGCCGCGCATGATCAGCCACATGATGACCTCGGCGCCCTCCATGCCGCCCTTGACGGCGTACTCGGCGATGCGCATGTTGGCCAGCGTCTCGGGGCTCTTCTCCAGCAGCTCCAGGAACTCGGCGTCCCAGGCCTCGTTGAGGAAGCCGGCGCGCTCGCCATGCACCTGGTGGCTCAGGCCGCCGGTGGCCATGATGGCGACGTTGAGGTCTTCCGGGTAGCTCTCGATGGCCTTGCGTAGCGACTTGCCCAGCTTCCACATGCGCTTGGCACTCGGGATCGGCAGCTGCAGCACACCCACCTGCAGCGGCACCACCTGGCCGGGCCAGGGGCCGTTTTCGTCGCCCAGCATCGACAGCGGCGACAGGAAGCCGTGGTCCACCGGCTTGCCCTGGAAGAAGGACATGTCGAACTCGTCGGCCATCAGCGCCGCGCCGATGTGCTGCGACAGGCCCAGGTGGCCACGTGCCGGCGCCACCTCGCGCGGGCCACCGCCCTCGTCGGCTGCGACGTACAGGTCGTCGATGCCCAGTGCGTAGGCCGAGTAGTGGTCGAAGAAGAAGCTGGTGATGTGGTCGTTGTAGATGGTGAAGATCACATCGATCTTCTTCTCGTGCACCCAGGCGCGGATCACGTCGAAGCCGTCGAAGATCGGCTTCCAGGCCGGGTCCTTGTGCTTGCCGGTGTCCTTGGCGTAGCCGATGGTGGGCGAATGCGAGGCGCCGATGCCTCCGATGATGCGGGCCATGGGGAGTCTCCTGAACGGAACGGTGGATGGAGCGAGGAAATCAAGAAGGGGGGGCGGCGCAGGCGCGCGCGCCCCGGGGCAAAGGACTGCGGTCAGCCGCCGAAGCTGTGCACCAGCACCAGCGCGATGGATGGGAAGGCCAGCAGCAGCACGATGCGGATCAGGTCCGACGCCAGGAAGGGCATCACGCCCTTGAAGGTCTCCACCAGCGGCACGTCCTTGGCCAGGCGGTTGATGATGAAGACGTTCATGCCCACCGGCGGGTGCACCAGGCCGATCTCCACCACCATCAGCGCCAGGATGCCGAACCACACGCTCTTGTCGGTGTCGGTCAGGCCGTGGAAGTCCAGGCCCATCACCATCGGGTAGAAGATCGGGATGGTCAGCAGGATCATGGCCAGCGAGTCCATCACGCAGCCCAGCAGGATGTAGATCACCAGGATGGCCACCATCACCACCATCGGGCTCAGGCCGCTGCCCTTGACCCAGGCGGCCAGCTCCACCGGCATCTGCGACAGCGCCAGCGCGGTGTTGAGCATGTCCGCCCCCAGCAGGACCAGGAAGATCATCGCGGTGGCATGGGCGGTGCCCAGTGCCGATTGCAGGATGCCCTGCAGCCGCATGCCCCCGGTGACCACCGCCAGCACGCCGCAGGCCGCTGCGCCGATGGCCGCTGCCTCGGTGGGGTTGGCCCAGCCGCCGTAGATGCCGACGATCACCACTGCGAACACCAGCAGCACCGGCAGCACCTGCGCCAGCGCCTTCAGCCGCTCGCTCCAGGGGGCACGTGGACCGGCGGGGCCGGCCTGCGGCTTGAGCGTGACGATCAGGCGCACCACGATCATGTAGCCGACCATGGCGATCAGGCCCGGCAGCACCGCGGCCATGAACAGCTTGCCGATGGACTCCTGCGTGAGGATGGCGTAGATCACCAGCGGCACCGACGGCGGGATCATGATGCCCAGCGTGCCGCCTGCGGCCAGTGCCCCGGTGGCCAGGCTGCCGGCGTAGCCGAAGCGTCTGAGCTCCGGCAGGGCCACCTGGCCCATGGTGGCCGCGGTGGCCAGCGACGAGCCGCAGATGGCGCCGAAGCCGGCGCAGGCGCCGATGGAGGCCATCGCGATGCCGCCGCGCAGGTGGCCCATGAAGGCGGCCACGAAGCGGAACAGCGCTGCGCTCAGCCCGCCGTGGGTGGCGAACTGGCCCATCAGCAGGAACATCGGGATGACGATCAGGTCGTAGTTCGACAGCCGCGCATAACCGACGTTCTTCCACATGCTCAACAGCGGCGTGACGCTGCCGCTCAGCCAGGCGTAGCCCAGCGACCCCATGGTGAACATCGCCACACCGATGGGCACCCGCAGCGCGAGCAGGGCCATCAGCAGCACGAAGATCAGCGTGCCCGCAGCGATGCCGCTCATGACTGAAGCTCCACCGTCGTGTTCGACGCACGGGCCAGGCGCAGGTGCACGCCGGCCTGGTAGAAGCCGGCCAGGGCCATCAGCGCCAGCCCCGGCAGCATCAGCGCCTGGGCGATCCACACCGGCCAGCCGAGGATGACGCTGGTCTCGCCGGACTCCTGCACCGTGAGCATGCCGGCGGCACCGCGCCACCACAACGCGGCACCCATCAGGCCGAACAGCAGGGAGCCGAAGGCATCCAGGCCATGGTTGGCAGCAGGGCTCAGGCGCTGGGTGAAGAAGTCCACCTTCACATCCCCGCCGGCCAGGTGGCAGTAGGCAAAGAAGCAGGCGCAGGCGAAGGCCGCGCTCATCTGCAGCAGCTCCACATCACCCGGTACCGGGCTGGCGGCCAGTTTGCGGCCGGTGATGCTGACGATGCTCATGGTGACCAGCAGGACAAACACCAGTCCGCCCACAATGGACAGCAGTTTGCTGAGTGCGAGCAGGGCGCGGCCTGCTGGGCCGAAGCCGGCCGGGGCGCCCGTGTCCTGGGCACCCGGTAGGGGTTCTTGCATGGGAAGTCTCCGGCACGCCGCGAGGCTGCGGCGTGACCTTCACGGTCAGAGAACCAGGCGGGTTGGCCGTTCGGCCACCCGCCGGTGCGGGCCTGCAGCACAGGCCGGGAACCTGTGTCCCGCAGGGCTCCGGGCGGGTGCTTCAGCTCACTTGGCTGCAGTCTGGTGCTTGGCGATCAGCGCGCGGGCGTTGTCGTAGAGCTGTCGGCCGTTGTGGCCTTTGGCGCCGACCTCGGCGATCCAGCCGTCGATGATCGGCTGGCCGGCCTTCTTCCAGTGGGCGAGTTCGGCCGCCGGGATGACGTTGGTGGTGTTCTTCGCGGTGAGCTTCTTGCCCTCGGCGTCTGCGGCCAGGAAGACCTTGCCGATGTGGCCGGAGAAGGCCTGGCCGCTGTTGGCGTCGATCACCTTCTTCAGCTCGGGGCTGAGGCCTTCGTACCTGGCCTTGTTCATCACGAACATGAAGGTGGAGGTGTAGAAGGCGGGCTCGGCCGGATCGGTCTCGGAGTGGTACTTGACGATCTCCTGGATCTTCACCGACGGCACCACCTCGTAGGGCACCACCGCGCCGTCGATCACACCCTTGGCCAGGGACTCGCTGACGGCGGGCACCGGCATGGCCACCGGTGTGGCGCCCAGTGCAGCGAGGAACTTGTTGGTCTGGCGGGTGGGGGCGCGCACCTTCAGGCCCTTCAGGTCGGCCAGGGTGTTGACCGGCTTGCCCCGCATGTGGAACACGCCGTCGCCGTGCACGTGGAAGGCCAGCGGCTTGACGTCCTTGAACTCGGCCGTGTCGTGGGCCTGGATGTAGTCCCACAGCGCCTTGCTGGTGGCCTCCGGGTTCTGCATCATGAACGGCAGCTCGAACACCTCGGTCAGCGGGAAGCGCCCGGCGGTGTAGCCCGGCAGGGACCAGATCACGTCCACCACACCGTCGCGCACCTGGTCGAACAGCTGCGGCGGCGTGCCGCCGAGCTGCATCGACGGGTAGATCTGGCACTTCAGCTTGTTGGCAGACTCCTTGGCGATCTTGTCGCACCAGGGCTGAATGAACATGGTGTTGGCATAGGAGCCGGCCGGCAGGAAGTGGTGCACCTTCAGGGTGACGGCTTCCTGGGCCTGGGCGCCCCCGCTGAACAGGCCGGTCAGGGCCAGGCCGAGCAGGCTGCGGCGAGCAAAACGGATCATGTGAGTCTCCTCGTTGGACGGTGCGAAGACCTTGGTGGACCAGGGTTGATACAGCGCAAGGACAACGGGAGCGGAGTCTAGGAAGCGAAGCTCCCGGCCAGAAGATGCCGCAACCGTGCATGCGATAACCATTGGTTATCATCGGCCGCATGAAACTGTCTTCCCTCAACGCACTGATCGCCGCGGTGGAGGAGGGCAGCCTGCGCAGTGCGGCGCGCCGGGTGGGCCTGTCCCAGCCGGCGTTGACCAAGCTGGTGCGTGAGCTGGAGCGGGAGCTGTCGACGCGGCTGCTGGAGCGTTCCTCCACCGGCGTGATCCCCACCGCGCAGGGCCGGGTGCTGTACGAGCGCGCCCGCGCCGCCACCCGGGAGCTGGACCATGCGGTGGAGCAGATCGAGCAGCTGGGCGGGCGCATGGTGGGTGAGCTCAGCATCGGCGCGGTGCCGCTGGCGGTGCTGCTGCTGGTGCCGGAGGCGCTGCGCACCTTCGGGCAGGAGTTCCCGCACATCGGCCTGCGCATCCTGGAGGAGCTCTACATCGCCCAGCTCACCAACCTGCGCACCGGGGTGGTGGACGTGGCGCTGGGGCCGATTCCGCCCGGGCTGACGCCGGGTGAATTCCATGTCGAGCCGCTGATGCCGGCCTCCATGGTGGTGGTGTGTCGCCGCGGCAGCCGCTGGGCACGCTGCCGCAGCCTGGAGGAGCTGGCCGAGGCGCGCTGGGTCTACACCAGCGTGGGCGGCTCCACCGGCTATGCCGCGATGCTCTTCACCGCCCATGGCCTGGTGCCGCCACCGGCGGCGGCGGTGGTCAACTCCACGCTGGGCCTGCTGTCGCTGATCGGCAGCAGCGACCATGTGGGCCTGATGCCGCAGGCCATCATGGCCCACCCGCTGGCGGGCCAGTTCCTGCAGGTGATTCCCGTCAGCGACGGCGGCCTGCAGTTGAGCATCGGCGCCATCACCAAGCCCGACACCCTGCTCAAACCGGCGGTGCGGCATTTCCTGGCCCACCTGCACCGGGCGGCGCACCAGGTCTCGCGCAACGGGCTGGATCCGGGAGAGGGTCCAGGCCCCCGAATGTCCTGACCCTCATCTCCAGTTCCTGACGGCAATGAGGGGCGGCACCGTCATTCCCGCGAAGGCGGGAATCCAGTTCGACCCCTCCGACGGCTGCAGACGCCATCGACGTCATTTCCGCGAAGGCGGGAATCCAGCGGTTCGGTTCACATCCAGGTGCGCAGGGGCGCTCGCGCCCCGGGCCTTCCTGCGCGCGGCGGGCTGCCCGTCCGCCTCACAGGCCTGGCGCACCGCCTCGCACAGGCGGGCCAGGTCGGCGCTGCTGTCCGACTGGCGAGTCGTCATCAGCATCGGCGACACCACGCCACCATCGCTGACGGGGCGGTAGACCACGTCGTCGCGCTTGAGGCGCTGCACCGAGCGCGGCACCAGGGACACACCGATGCCCGCGGCCACCAGCCCGACCGCCGTCTGCAGGCCGTTGGTCTCGAAGGTGCGGGTGGCCGGGCAGCCGCGCACGCGGAACTGCGCCAGCACCTGGTCGGCAAAGCTGGGCCGCGGCTGGGCGGGGTAGAGGATGACGGTCTGGGCGGCCAGCTCCGCCAGCGACAGCGTGCGCTGCGCCGCCAGCTCGCCGCCGGCGGGCAGCACCGCCACCAGCGGTTCTTCCTCGATCAGCGTGTTCACCAGGCCCTCGGCCTCGATGGCCACGCGGCCGAAGCCCACGTCAATGCGCCGCGCCTGCAGTGCCTCGGCCTGCTGCACGGAGGTGAGCTCCGACAGCGTGACGTCGATGTCCGGATGTTCGGCCATGAAACCCTGGATGGCCTTGGGCAGCGCGCCATAGAGCATCGAGGGCACGAAGCCCACGCCGATCCAGCGCCGCCGCCCCTCGCCCAGGCGCTGGGTGGCCCGGGCCACCTCCTGCACCCGCGCCAGGATCTGGCTGGACTGCTCGTAGAAGAAGGCCCCGGCGCGGGTCAGCGCCAGCGGGCGGGCGCTGCGGTCGATCAGCAGCACCCCCAGTTCATCCTCCAGCTGCTGGATCTGGCGCGACAGCGGCGGCTGGGCGATGTGCAGTTGCTCGGCGGCGCGGGTGAAGTTGAGCGTCTCGGCGAGCGCCTCGAAATAGCGCAGATGTCGAAGTTCCAACGATACCTCACAGGTATGGTGAGAGAGCCAAACGATATTGGACACCCCCGGAAGGCCGATGGGAAGATGAATTCATGCCGGGCCGATGAGCCGGTTCCTGAGGAGACACGAGATGAGCTACGAGCCGAATGCCCCGATATCCCGCCGCCGCCTGCTGCAGGCCGCCCCAGCCGCCGCCGCATCCGCTGCGTCGCTGCATGCTCCCTGGGTATGGGGGCAGGGTGCCGGCACGATCAAGATCGGCTACGTCAGCCCGCTCACCGGCCCGCTGGCCGCCTTTGCCGAGCCGGACAAGTTCACCCTCGAACAGGTCAGGAAGGCCACCGCCGGCGGCATCGTGCTGGGCGGCAGGAAGTACGCGGTGGAGATCGTCTACAAGGACTCGCAGTCCAACCCCAACAAGGCCGGCTCCGCCGCGGCCGAACTGATCACCCGCGACAAGGTGGACCTGGTGATCGCCTCGGCCACCCCCGCCACGGTGAACCCGGTGGCCGACCAGTGCGAGCTCAACGGTGTGCCCTGCATCACCAACGACGCGCCCTGGCAGCCCTGGTTCTTCGGCCGCAAGGGCGATCCGAAGAAGGGCTTCGAGTGGACCTACCACTTCTTCTGGGGCCTGGAGGACATCATCGGCGCCTTCGCCGGCGTGTGGAGCCAGTTGGGCAGCAACAAGACGGTGGGCGCGCTGTGGCCCAACGACGAGGACGGCAACGCCTGGGGCGACGCCAAGATCGGCTTCCCGCCGACGCTGGCGGCCAAGGGCTTCAAGGTGGTGGACCGCGGCCGCTTCCAGTCGCCCATCAACGACTTCTCCAGCTTCATTGCCGAGTTCAAGAAGCGCAACGTCGAGATCGTCACCGGCGTGGTGCCGCCGCCGGACTTCGCCAACTTCTGGAACCAGGCCGGCCAGCAGGGCTTCAAGCCGAAGGCTGTCACTGTGGCCAAGGCCACCGAATTCCCGGCTGCGATCGCTGCCTTCGGGGACCGCGCCGAGGGTCTGACGGTCGAGCTGATGTGGAGCCCGGGGCACCCGTTCAAGTCGACCCTGACTGGCCTGTCCTCCAGGGACCTGGCTGCGGCCTACACCGCCGCCACCGGCCGGCCCTGGATGGTCACGCTGGGCTTCAAGCAGGCGCTGTTCGAGGTGGCGCTGGACGTGCTCAAGCGCGCCAAGGAGCGCAGCCCGGAGGCCATCCGGGATGCGATCGCCGGCACCAACCTGGCGACCACCGTCGGCCCCATCAACTTCAAGACCGGCCCGGTGCCCAACGTCAGCAAGACGCCGCTGGTGGTGGGCCAGTGGAAGAAGGCGGGCAAGGGCCACGAACTGCTGATCGTGGACAACACCCTGGCGCCGTCCATCCCGAAACAGGCCGCCGTCGAGGCGATCAAGTACGCCTGATGCACCCCGAGACCTCGTGACCACGACCGCCCTCCTGACGCTGACCGCAGTCAGCAAGCGCTATGGTGCCCTGACGGTCACCGACAACATCTCGCTGTCGGTGACCGCGGGTGAGACGCTGGGCATCCTCGGCCCCAACGGCGCCGGCAAGACCACGCTGTTCAACCTGATCTCAGGTGACGTGAAGGCCGACGCCGGGCGGGTCGAGTACGAGGGTCGGGACATCACCGGCCTGGCCCCGCACCAGCGCTGCCGCGCCGGCATCGGCCGCAGCTACCAGGTGCCACAGCCCTTTGGCCACATGACGGTGTTCGAGAACCTGGTCACTGCCGCCTGCTTCGGTGGGGGCCAGAACGAGCACGAGGCCTGGCACACCGCGGTGGAGGTGCTGGAGAAGACCGACCTGACGGCCCACGCCAACCAGCCTGCCGGTGGCCTGACGCTGCTCAACCGCAAGCGCCTGGAGCTGGCCCGGGCGCTGGCCACCCGGCCGCAGCTGCTGCTGCTCGATGAAATCGCCGGTGGTCTCACGGAGCACGAGGCCCAGGAGCTGGTGGCCGAGCTGCGCCGCATCAAGGCCGAGGGGGTGACGATGGTCTGGATCGAGCATGTGGTGCATGCGCTGCTGTCGATCGCCGACCGGCTGTTCGTCATCAACTTCGGCGCCAAGCTGGCCGAGGGGCTGCCCGAAGCCGTGATGGCCAACGAGGACGTGCGCCGCGTCTACATGGGGATGGAAGCATGAGCCAGCCGCTGGTTGAAACCACCGGGCTGACCGCCCACTACGGCGACGCGCAGGCGCTCTACGGCATCGACTTCCGGTTGATGCCGGGGGAGCTGCTGGCCATCATCGGCGCCAACGGTGCGGGCAAGAGCACCTTCCTGAAGTCGCTCACCGGGCTGGTGCCGGTCCAGCGCGCGTCGGTGCGCTTCCAGGGCCAGGCCATCGGCGGGCTGCCGCCCGGTGAGATCGTGCGGCGCGGGCTGGCGATGGTGCCGGAGGGCCGGCGGCTCTTCCCCAGCCTCAGCGTCGAGGAGAACCTGCTGATGGGCGCGCTGGCCCAGCGTTCCGGGCCATGGAACCTGAAGCGGCTGTTCGGCATGTTCCCGATCCTGGAGGAGAAACGCCGCAACCCCTCCGGTGCGCTGTCGGGCGGCCAGCAGCAGATGGTGGCCATCGGTCGCGCGCTGATGAGCAACCCGCAGGTGCTGCTGTGCGACGAGCTGTCGCTGGGGCTGGCGCCCATCATCATCCGCGAGATCTATGCCGCGCTGCCCACCATCGCGGCCGAGGGCATGAGCATCGTGGTGGTGGAGCAGGACGTCAGCCTCGCGCAGAGCGTGTCGCAGCGCGTCTACTGCTTTCAGGAAGGGCGAGTCTCGCTGGAAGGTGAGAGCCGACGGCTCAGCCGCGAGCAGATCAGCCAGGCCTACTTTGGCGTTTGAAGCCGCAGGTTCACCATGTTTGAAGTCCTCATCCAGGGCCTGCTGCTCGGCGGCCTGTACTGTCTGTTTGCCCAGGGGCTGTCGGTGATGTTCGGCGTCATGCGCCTGACCAACATCGCCCAGGGCGATTTCATCGTCATGGCGGCCTTTGCTGCGATCGCCCTGTCCAGCGCCATCGGCGGTGGTGCCTTCTGGGTGGCGCTGCTGCTGTTGCCACTGAGCTTCGGCGTCGGCTGGCTGCTGCAGCGCCAGGTGCTCAACAGCACGCTGGGGCGCGACCCGCTGCCTTCGCTGGTGGTCACCTTCGGCCTGTCGATCGTGGTGCAGAACGCGCTGCAGGAGGTCTTTTCGGCCGACCCGCGTTCACTGCCCACCGATGGGCTCAACACCCAGAGCTTCGATCTGGCGGGCCTGACCATCGGTGTCTTGCCGCTGCTGATCCTGGTCGCGGCCGTGTTCAGCACGCTGGCGCTGCAGCTGATCTTCGAGCGCACGGCACTGGGCCGCTCCTTCCGCGCGGTGTCGGACGACCGCGACATCGCCCAGCTGATGGGGCTGGATGCGAACCGGGTGTTTGCCCTGGCCACTGGCCTGGCCTTCGTGCTGATCGCACTGGCCGGCCTCTTCCAGGGCATGCGCACCACGGTGGCGCCGGCCGACGGGCCGATGCTGCTGATCTTTGCCTTCGAGGCCGTGATCATCGGCGGCATGGGCTCCTTCTGGGGCACCTTCATCGGTGCGGCGGTGCTGGGGGTGACCCAGCAGATCGGTTTCACCTTCGACCCCGGCTGGGGCCTGTGGTTTGGCCACCTGGTGTTCCTGGCCGTGCTGGTGGTGCGGCCGCAGGGACTGTTCCCCAAGACCCAAGGCTGACCGAGGCACATCGAGATGACCACGACTTCCTTTCAGGTGATCCGCAGCAGCCGCAGCAGCACGCTGGCGCTGATCGGCGCGGCCGTGTGGCTGGTGTTTTCCGCCTTGCTGCCGCTGTGGGGCGACACCGCGCTGCTGCGCGAGTTCGTCGAGTTCTCCTGCTACTTCATCTTCGCGATGATGTGGAACCTGCTGGCCGGCTATGGCGGCATGGTCTCGGTGGGGCAGCAGGCCTTCTTCGGCCTGGGCGGCTACGTGATGCTGGCGCTGGGCAACTTCTGGGGCGTCAATCCCTTCGTGGCGATCCCGCTGGCGGCACTGGCCACCGCGGTGGTGGCGGTGCCGGTGTCCTGGATCGCCTTCCGGCTGCAGGGCGGCTACTTCGCCATCGGCACCTGGGTGATCGCCGAGGTGTTCCGCCTGACCATCGCCAACATCCCGGCGGTGGGCGGCGGCTCGGGCACCAGCCTGACCGCGCTGCGCGGCATCGACCGCACCCTGCGCATGAACGTGACCTACTGGATCGCGCTGGCCTGCGTGGCCGCCTGCATCGGTGGGGTCTACCTCTTCCTGCGCAGCAAGGAGGGGCTGGCGCTGCAGGCCATTCGCGACAACGAGCGGGCCGCCGAGAGCCAGGGCATCGCGGTGGGCCGCATGAAGCTGATGGTGTATGTGGTCGCTGCGCTGGGCTGCGGCCTGGCCGGGGCGCTGTACTTCGTGGGCAACATCCGCATCAGCCCGGACGCCGCCTTCGGCGTCAACTGGACGGCCTTTGCGATCTTCATCGTCGTCATCGGTGGCATCGGCCGCATCGAGGGGCCGATGGTCGGCGCGGTGCTGTTCTGGCTGCTCAACAAGTTCTTCGCCGACTACGGCACCTGGTACCAGATGGGCCTGGGCCTGCTGGCGGTGGTGGTGGTCATGCGCTTCAAGCAGGGCCTGTGGGGTTGGGTGCACAGCCGCTGGGGGCTGACGCTGTTCCCCACTCAGCGGCTGCTGCAGCTGACGTCCCCGGCCACCCCCAACCCGATACCCGCTTCCACAGCCACCCCCGCCACCCCAGTGGTCGGCGCGGCCCAGGCCTGACCGGTTTTTCAACGAAGGAGACATGACATGGCACTCACCGGCGTGATCCGCCCTGGCCACTGCCAGCTGCGCGTGCTGGACCTCGAAGAGTCCGAACGCTTCTACACCGACGTGATGGGGCTCAAGCCGATGGGGCGCGACGCCTCCGGCCGCTCCTACTTCAAGTGCCTGGACGAGCTGGACCACCACAGCCTGATCCTGCGCCAGGCGCCCAAGGCGGGCATGGACTTCTACGCCTTCAAGGTGCTGGACGAGGCCACACTGACCCAGTTCGAGAAGGACCTGAACGCCCACGGCGTGGCCACCGAACGCATCCCTGCCGGTGAGCTGCTGGAGACCGGCGAGCGCGTGCGCTTCACCGCGCCCACCGGCCATGTCTTCGAGCTCTACGCCACCAAGACGATGGTGGGCAACGGCCTGGGCTTCGACGCGCCGGAGGCCATCATCGAGGGCCGCCGTGGCATCTCCCCGCTGCGCCTGGACCACTGGCAGATCCACGGCCCGGACCTGGACGGCAGCCGCGACCTGTTCACCCAGGTGCTGGGCTTCAAGGTGGTCGAGCGCATCAAGCTCGAAGACGGCGAGACGGACGTGGCCGTGTGGCTGTCCTGCTCGAACAAGGCGCACGACATCGCCTTCGTGCGCGATGAGCGCGCCAACACGCTGCACCACGCCTCCTACCTGCTGGAGACCTGGGAGCAGGTGCTCAAGGCGGCGGACATCATCACCGTTCACCGCGTGTCGATGGACATCGGCCCTTTGCGCCACGGCATCACCCGCGGCACCACGATCTACGCCTTCGACCCCTCGGGCAACCGCTTCGAGACCTTCTGCGGCGGCTACGCCTACTACCCCGACATGCCGGTGATCACCTGGCCGGTCGAGGAGATGGGCCGCGCGGTCTTCTATCACACGCGCCAATTGAATGAGCGCTTCCTCAGTGTCGTGACCTGAGCGTCACCGCCTCCGGCCGCCGGAGCCCCCGGGTTTCGGCGCCGCTGCCTTCCATTCCCCCGATCTGCCGATCCCCATGACCGACCTTTCCCCCGACGCCCTCTGCGACGCCCTGGGCGATGAGCTGTACCGCGCCCTGCGC
>Ga0154020_10001624_pt1 | contig 27639 bp, 31 predicted proteins | sample Klosneuvirus_201_FD_109709 | JGI IMG/M metagenome (GOLD analysis project Ga0154020, IMG submission 109709) | Active sludge microbial communities from wastewater, Klosterneuburg, Austria - Klosneuvirus_20160825_MG | ecosystem: Engineered > WWTP > Aerobic digester > Activated sludge | place...
ACATACAGAAAAAGTAAAATTAGACATACTACTATAGAAGCCTTCTTTGCTATTTTTGGATCTAAACTCTTAAACTTTTTAGAGAAACCCCAGTCTGTGAACGAAAATTTAAAACCTTTTTTCTTTGGTGGCATTTTATTGTATGTGATTTTATTTAAACGTATGCGAATTTATTTGAAAATAAAAAGATGAGAGTGTGTATAGTATTCAGAGGCGAAAATGAGAGAAACGTAAAGGATAGACCAGTTGTTTCGTCTCTAAAAGAGAAGGTTGAAAATTGGAACAGAGCTTTATTTGAACCTTTGAAAGAAAAAAATATAGAATTTAACGTAATCTTTTTTACCTACCCTTCAGACATATTAAAAGAATTGCAATCTCTGGTAGACCCGTTATTGTGTATAACGTCAGAAAAAATTTCTCAGCATAAAAATATGGTAGACCTATCATATTTTCTTGAAACTGAATCTGAAGATTACGATAGGTTTATTATATGCAGGTTCGATATTGGATACAGGACGTGTATAGACGAGTGGAACGTATGGGATAAAAAAGGGGTGTTTGTAATGAATAGAGATGTTAACTGGAATAAACTCTCTTACACTAACGATGTTCTTTTCATTGTGGATAAAGAATCTATTAGAGATTTTCTTTTTGTTACAAAAGAGAATTTATACAGCGAGGTGTGTCTCCACGAAGTTGGGGCGAACTTTTTGAAAAGAAGCAAGAATCTGCATTTCATACTAGAAGGGTTCTATCATATTTGGAACCATCCTATAGTTGTTGTAGACGGAATTGAAAAAATCTCGACAAATACCATATACAGACTTTCAAAAGAAGAGATAGAAAAGTACACGTGATTATATTTTATTTTTCTCTACAAGCTTCTTGGGATGTTCCGGAGGGGAGTATATTGTATAGAGTTTCATGCTCCTTTTTCCTGTGTTTATAATATTGTGCCAAGTTTTCTGGGGAATAACTAAAGCTGTTCCAGCCTTCAATAAAATTCTTTTATTGTTTACATATGCGATACCGTGTCCTTGTTCAACCCTGATGAACTGGGTTGTTTTAGAATGTCTTTCCAAACCTATCTCTTCATTAGGCTTCAAACTCATAAGAACAAGTTGAAGCTGTTTTGTAGTGAAAAGGACTTTTCTGTAAAAAGAATTTTTTACAGAAGCTTTCTCGATGTTAATTTTATAACTCATTTATATATACATATATTTACCAAACAATTTCAGTTTTTCCCATGTCCTTCAGCTTTTCGTTCACATTTTTAAAGATACCTGAACCTAAAAACGCTTTTGCTTTTTTAGAGTCTCTGTAAGCTGAGAAGGGGGACGGATGTGTTGAACATAGAATATTTTTTCCATCAGATTTTATATACTCTCTGAACTCTAGAGCGTCGTTCCCCAACAGTACCCAAACGATATTCTTTCTTTTTTCAGAGATATAGTTGAGAAGCTTCTTTGTAAAATTGTACCAAACGTGAGAATGGCTTCCTGAATTTCCTTTTTCGACGGTAAGAAATGCATTAATCAAAAACACACCTTGTTTAGCCCACGGAACGAGATTCCCATCCCTCTTTGGAGAGTATCCTTCATCCTCGAGTTCATTGTAAATATTTTTTAGAGAAGGGTTCACATAAGTAGAATTTGTTGGGATGGAAAAGCAGAGACCGACTGCGTTGCCATCTGCATATGGTTCCATCCCAATCACAGCAACCCTTATATTTTCCAAGGGTGTAATATAGAACGCTCTAAAAACCCTGTTTATTTCAGGATATACTACAAGTTTATTTTCGGCTTGAGACTCCTGTATCTTGTTAGAGATACTCTTCAGATTATCTGTTTCTTCCTCAAAAAACTCTTTCCAGTAAGAAGGTATATTCCCCTCTTTTAGAAACTCGTAAAGGGACATACTGTTCCAATCGTACTTTTTTTCAATGTTCATCGTTGTCATTTTTTTATAAACTGGAAATTTAGTTTATAAAGTCAATTTACAGGATATAATATAAACACAATATGAATACTACTATGGCGTTCGGAATAAATCAACTAAAGAATAACTATCTGAGCTCCGATAGTGAAAATATTATGGAGAGCGATGAAGAGATTATAAGTCGTCTTAAATTTATAGGTAAAATTGAGAAAGACGAGAAGGTAGACGTGAGACACGTATCGAGACAACCTAACACATTCTACACAAAGATAACAAGAATGTTCGTGTACCCAGACAATCGTAATAAAACTCTGAAGTTTATAAAGGAGATTGTAATGAGGACTTTTGATATTGTTGAGAAGCTATTAAACAAAGGGAATTTAAACTACTGCAAAGGTATTATAACAGACCTTCTTAAAGCAAAGAATGGAATTTCAAACCTAAGGTACACTTATGGAGACGATACAAAATTCTGTTGTGATATGGACGTTATGATAGAGAACATAAACACGCGTTTAGAAAATCTTAGGAACCACAATTCAAGTATCTTTGAAGAAGAAAAAAGCGAGAAGGTCGCAGAAGTAAAAAAAGTTCCTTCGGGGTCACAAGGTTCACAAGGTTCACAGCCGTCTTTTATACTGAAGTGATTTTTCTTTTCTTACTTTGTGAGCTTGAACCAAATTTATAGTAAGCTTTCAGAGAAATTAACCATCTTTTGGCTCTAATATGAGAAAGGTTATTTGTGAGCTTCGTGAGATTCGTGAGATTTGTGAGATTCTCCGGTTTTTCTCCCAACTCCATTTTGAGTATGTTTTCAACTTCGGTATCTTTTGGGGGAGATATATTTTTCTTACATATCTTCACAAGAACATCGAGAGGTGTATACTGTGCAACTTTGGAGAATGAAGCGAGTTTGAGAAATTCTGTTGAAATATCATGAAGGTCAACATCAGGTTTAATTTCTCTTAATTTATAAGGGTCATCTTTCCCGTATATTTTCAACAGTGAAAATATACCTTTTCCGAGCTCTTTTTTTTCCAAATTTTGTGTTGCTACGTAAGAGTGAAAAAGAAATTTATATACGTCTACTCCTTGTAGAGGAAAAGGGAACATACCGTACTTTACAAAGTCTTTACATCCTATGAACTTTGTTCGAGTTTGAGGGATTTTTATACACGATAGTCCGTAGTCTATAATCTTCGGAACCCATCTATGTACCTTGATAGGAAATTTTTCACCTAAAAATTCTACATTGTATAAAAAGGGTTCTTTAACCTTTTCTAAAATAATATTATTGAGATGAAAATCATAATGACAAAAGTTTAATTTTTCTTGTGCAACCTCTAAGGCTACTAGTAGTTGTATAAAAATTTCTAAAAAGTCTGAAAATGAAAGCTCACTTATGGTTTCTTCAAGAGTTTTTCCGTGTATATAGTTATAGAAAGAGGTGTAAGTACTATTTTCTTTGTCAAAGTACAGTCCCAAAGGAATTTGAAAATTTGGAAGGTCAAGTTTAGCGAGCTGAGTTGCTATTACGTACGACCTTACCAGAGATTCTTCATGTTCTTTTTGTTTTACATGTATAGGTTTTTTTATTACACACTTTATACCTTTACAGAAGTCTGAAGATATCCAGCTTTTACTCTCTTGACTTTTCTTGTTAATTAGGGTTGTTGTGAAATTATTTACGGAGTAAATCTTCTTGTCAGCCTTTACGAAAATACCATCTTCGAGCGTCCAATTTTTAGGAACGTTATCTCTGAAAATTTTTTGGTACGTGTTTGTATAGTTATCTGACTTTAAAAGACGTGTGTATATTTCCATCTTCAACCTTAATTTATAGGTTTATTTATAAATAAAAATTATTTATAAAAATAAACATGAAAAAGTCTTATTTCAAAACTACCGGTTTGGAACAGCGTAGAAACGAAGTGAATAGAATAAGGCAAAAGTATCCTGATAAAATTCCTGTTATTTTAGAAAAGAGAGAGGGTAGTGAGACACCTGATATTGATAAGAATAAGTATCTCGTTCCCCTTGACCTGACTGTCGGTCAATTTATTTATATTGTGAGAAAAAGACTGAAATTAAAGCCTGAACAGGCTATTTTTATTTTTATAAACAACACCCTTCCACCATTCTCAAAAATGATGAAGGAAGTTTACGATGAATCTAAGGAGGAGTCTGGGTTTCTGTATATAACTTATTCAACGGAGAATACTTTTGGTTAGTCTGAGACCTCAAAGAACTACATAACCACAAATTTCATTGATTATATCTGGACATACGTCAGTATGATGATATAAAACATTTTTAGTATAAGACTGTTTCTCCTTTGTTTTTACTTTATTATACTCTCTATTGAAAACAGTATCGTCGTAGAAAAGTTTATTATTCGATATGAAAGTCCAACAGGCTTTATTCACATTTTCTTGCATAAAATCGAACGTTATGTTGGGGTTCGCCAGAAAATATTCTTTTTCTCCCCAATTGTGGGAGATGATTGCGATGATATCCTCCACGAATAGATTAGGATTTTGTATTATGTATGCCATCCCCCATTCTTTATCAAGGTTATTCTTGATAAATTCTATAGTTATATTAGGGTTTCCAGAGAGGCCTCTCCAATTCCATGGGAGTTCTGGATTTTCTTGAATATCTTTTATGTTGATATTTGAATTTTCAGAAATCCAAAACCAACTCCAAGGAAGGTTCATATTTTTCTTCACAAGGTCTATAGTTAAATTGGAATTTTTAGAGAAATCGTACATAAGAGGTCGGATACTCGATTCACTTTTCAAAATAATGAAGAGAATAGTCTCTATATCTATATTGGATCTTGACGGAAAATCATCAGGGATTCTACCTATATAATATTCAATATTTAACATTTTCATACTTGGATTTCGGTAAAAACTAGCGTGTGCCCAATACTTGTCTGGATTTTCTTTTACAATGTCAGAAGTGATAGTGGGGTTCTGAGATACAAAATTCCATCTCCACGGAAGGTCGATATTATTTTTAATATCTTCCCAAGTTATGCCTGAATTTTTTGAAACATAGTTCCAGTCCCAGTCTTTACTTGGATTTTTGTATATAAAATCCAATGTCAAGTTTGGATTTTGTGATATGTATCTCCAGTTCCAAGGAAAGTCTGGGTTCTCTTGAATGTCTTCCATAGTTATATTAGGATTTTCAGAAAGCTCTTCCCAATCCCAATTTATGTCTGGAAATGTTTTGACCAATCTAAACAGAAACCCAGTATCGTATCCGTTGGTTTTTAGAAATGCTTTCTTTTCAGCGTGTGTAAACTTTGTCATTTTATATTTATATTGAAAACAGTATAAATAAGAAAAAAATCAATTTGCCTAAAGTGATACATACCCACAAATTTCATTTATTATATCTGGGCAGACGTCAGTATTTTTATAAAGAACATTTTTAGTATGTATTTTAATCTCTTTCGTTTTTACTTTTATGTATTCTCTATTGAAGACAGTATCGTCATAATAAAATTTATTATCTGATAGACGTCCCCAATATTTTCTGTCTAAAGTTTTCATAAAATTGAGGTCTACGTTGGGGTTTTTTAGAAAACTTACCAAACATCGTGGCTCATCTGTAATATCTTTTGACGTAATAGCGGGATTTTGTAAAAGAAAATCCCGAAACCAATGTTTATCAGGATTTTCTTTTACAAAATCCATAGTGATATTAGGGTTTTGGAATATTCCGTCCCATCTCCAACGGAGATGAGAGTTATTCCGTATATTTTCCATAGTGATATTAGGATTTTTTGATATTTCGTACCAATTCCAAGGAAGGTTAAGGTTTCTCTTTACAGTATCGATATCAAGACTAGAATTTTTAGAGAAGAGTTCTGTCATGTAGTTTACATCTTCTCGATTATATTCACGTCCATTTATGGTATCAACAATAAACTGAGGGTCTATACTCGGATTCATAGGGAGGTATTTCAAACAGCCTCGGTCAAAGTTCGTATTGTTTTTGATATCTTGTGTAGTTATACTTGGATTTATAGCTAAGGTATTCCAGTTCCAAGGGAACTTGGGATTCTCCTTTACAATTTTCATGTTTACATTAGGATTTCTTGAGATAGGATTCCACTCCCATCTTACATCGAGATTACTTTCAATGTCTTTCCAAGTTATGTTAGGATTTCGTAATATACTTTGCCAATTCCACTGAAAATTGGGATGATTTTTGATAAACTCCATAGTGATATTGGGATTTTCAGAAACAAAACGTGCATCCCATTTAATATCAGGGTTCTCCATATTCTCCTCAAGAATCTCCAAGCTTATATTTGGATTGGCTGAGAGGGCTTTCCAATTCCAGTATTTTATATCGAGATTTTCTCTCAAAATATTCCATAAGAAGTCTGTATCGTACCCATTGGTCTTCAGAAACTCCCTTTTTTCAGCGTGTGTGAATTTCATTTATATTTATATTGATATACAATATAAAATAAATCAATTTAGAATAAAACTATCTCTTCGTCCCTTTTAAAAGTTCTAGATTCCCCAGAGGTCATTTCGAAGGTCAAATTTTCTTTTCCCCAGAACACCGGTGTAAACTTTCGAAGGTGCCAGTTTCGTTCGGGACCCATATAGGGAATAATCTCGGAGGAGACTTCTATTACGTCGCCGTCTGTGTCACTCCCTCCGGTCGTTTCGCTGGTCAATACCATCATTACCATCGGTGGACCCCTTCTTCTTCTTGTCACAACTTTATACAAGACCCCGTCCAGAACGTAAGAAATTGCTACTGTATTCTTATCTATATGTTCAATGTTGTTCATAAATTTATGAACTATATTTAACCATACTGTTTTCATTACAACGTTGCAAGAAGACATCAGAGCCTTACACTTTCCGGTGTGTTTAGTATGAGAAAGGAAGCTGTTTAGCTCCTTGAACTTTTCAAAGTTATCTTTTACAGTCAGATGGAAATCGTTTTTGTAAAGCACAATAGAAATACCGGTACTTACAATAGCCCCTAAAATTAAAAAAAACATTTTTATTTAACTTACTCTCTTTTAAAAAGAAAAATATAAAGTTCAACAACATGTCATCAACTTCGTCGACTCCTTCGAAAACTATAAAGATTCACAACGTCGACTATAATGTCCGTGAACACGAATTCACTCAAATCCGTCACGACCTCATGCCTCTTGTGATAAGAAAAGATGTCCCAAACTGTGACAAAGAAATTTCATTCTTGTCACGACTCTCTGCTTATGTAAATTTTCTTGTTGATGTTCACCCGACTCACGGTGCTTACGTATCTATAAATTCAGCCTCTTTTTTCCAAGGTGTTTTCATTCTTCCAGATGGTGAAAACAAGGTTGAAGAGAAGAATGATATCGAAAATTTTGAAAGGAACCGTTTGAGGTCTCCAAACAAGAATAAAATTTATATTGGTACCACCCCTACAGGGTCAAACTGTGTTCTGAGATGCTCTGATGAAAAGGCTGTTATTCAAATCAATGAAACCACAACCTTCCCTGTCATCATGACTAGAAATCTTCTCACGCATTCTTCTTATACAGTATTCAAGTTTATGGACTACCATGTAAACGTTCATAACGGATTTTTGCCAGCTTTCTCAGAAATTTTTAAGAATTACACGGAATCCGTTGTCGTAAACGACTCCGTCATCAAACATATCACCTACGATAATCTTCTCAACCTTCTTGTCATGGTGAAGAATGGAGGGGAATCTTTTCGAAAGGTTCTCACCGATAATCTTCCGTATATTGATACATGGACTATTCTAGATACAGGTTCTACCGATAACACAGTCGATATTATTAAAGAGGTTTTTTCACAGAAAGAAGGGAATTTGTATCAAGAACCGTTCATAAATTTTAGAGATAGTAGAAACAGGCTTCTTGAGCTCGCAGAAAAAAATGAAATAAAATGTGCCTTTAATATTATGTTAGACGATACTTACGTTCTAACTGATAAAGAACCTAAAAATTTGCGAAACTTTCTCTCCCTTGTTAGGGGAGACGATTTTGCAGATTCTTACAGCTTGTATATTACAGAGAAAGATATTGAAAATACAAATAAAAGTGATTACAATATTACATATTCTTCCAATAGAATAACCAAACCTGAAAAAAAGCTTAGATATAAGTATACCATACACGAGATTATTGAGAACAATACGAACGTTCTTATTCCAAAAGATGTGTGTACAATTGTCGATTATCGTACAGACTATATGCGTTCACGCACGGCTGAAAGAAAAAGAAAAGATCTTCAAGATTTATTTAATGAACTTAAAGAAAATCCTGACGACCCGAGATCTTACTACTATATCGCAGAGACTTATCTGTGCCTATCTGAGCTTGAAAATGAAAGGGACGACCGCTCTCATCTTGAAAATGCTTATATATACTATGAAAAAAGAGCTTCTTTTCAAACAGGGTACGATGAAGAAAGATTCGATTCTCTGTATAAGATGGCTGTTATTCAAGACCAAACTTTTAAAAACTGGGATAAGGCAATGTTTTACTATACTGAATCTTGTGTTCTTAATCCACGAAGAAGTGAAGGGTTATTCATGTTGGGCAAACACTACTTTGATATCGGTTCACTTAAATTAGCGTATATGTACTTTAAGGAAGCTTTTGAGACCGGTTATCCAAGAAATGAAAATATGAACATTAAGGTTTACATTCATGATAGAATTGTTCCTGAACTTCTCATACCTCTGTGTTATACTTATAAAAATTGGAGTCTCGGTAAGGCGTGTGCTGAAAGGTTGATACAGTGGTACTCTGTTTCCAGTGAAAATGGAATTGAAGACAAAAATAAAGTCTTCAACAAAAAAGATGAGTATGAAACGTGGTATACTGTATTCTCCCTGAACGAACAACTTATTTCAGATGGAAAATTTTCTATCGCTTCCTCTCCTAACGTTAAAAATATCGCCTTTGTTTCTCCTGGTGGTTGGGACAAATGGGATGGAGATACATTGGAAACGAGAGGTCTCGGAGGTTCTGAAACTTTTACTGTTAAATACACTGAAACTCTCGCTAGAAATAAAAATTATAATGTAATGGTATTTTGTGATTGCGAGGCTTACAAGGTGTATAAGGATGTCCACTATATTCCTCTTTCCAATTTTTGCAATGTAATTTCAGGGAATACCGTACACGCTTGTTTTGTTAACCGATATCCAATATATCTTTTCCCAGCGGTCGAGAAGATACCGAACGTATATTTAATTCTACACGACCTTGTTTTGCCGTCAGAAATGATACCAACGTCTTCAAATCTCAAGAAGGTTCTCTGTCTATCTGAGTGGCACGTTCAACATTTCTTAAAGTTCTACCCTATATTTAGAGGTAGGGTAGAAACTGTCTCTTACGGCTTAGATATGACTTCTTTTCCCCAGAAAAATCTCGAACCTTACTCTTTCATCTACCCCTCTTTTGCAAATAGAGGGTTGAAGAACCTACTGATGATGTTTCCCAAAATTGTTGAAAAATATCCTAATGCAAAGCTAAATATTTTTTGTGATACTAAACATCGCTTCGTTCTCCAACATAGTAAAGGGGATGCATTGGAAATTGAAAGAATGATGGAAGAACAGCGTAGCCATATTATAAATCACGGGTGGCAACCTTATAACACATTAAGAAATTTTTGGAGTAAAGCTCATGTATTCTTATATCCGTGTGTTTTCGAGGAGACGTGTTGTCTAACCGCTTATGAGGCTATGGCTAGTAAAACTCTGATAGTCTGCAACGATTCGGGTGTCCTTCCTGAAACTGTATCTACACGTGGGTTAATAGTAAACGGGGACGCAAGAACGGAAGAGTGGCAAGCCTTGGCTCTTGAGAAGCTCTTTAGCGTTCTCGACGGGGGTATTTTTGACGAGAGAAAAGGACGTTTTAGAGATAGGAACGATTTCCTTCTCGAAGGGTACGACTGGATAAGTAAAAGAGACTATACAAACGTTGTTAGAGATTTTTCTAAAAAGTATATTGAGAATTAGTTGTCAGCACAAGAGAAATTTTATAATTTTAATTATAAAATAAAATGAACGGACATATAGAAAATTTACAAGGGAAACTGACATTCTGTATTGATAATATCCTTCTAAAATTCAAAAAGAAAATTGACATTCTGAAGCCTTTGAAATTCGTGGCTTATACCGATGGGCATAGAATTGAAAAAATCATAAACAGATGGAACTACATATGGCTTAAGTATCAATCTATACTTCTTTTGCAAGACCGTGATAATTTCCCTCCTCTAATAGAGACAGTATATAAAATGTCTGGGAACAGGGAGGGATGTACAGGAGTTATCATGATAAAGGACGATGGTATTATGTTTACAAAAACACTGGGGTCTTTCAGTTATACTGAGAAAAAAAGTCTTGACGATGAACAACGTTATAGTGCATTTCTATCAGAGTTTAATTCTCGTATAGAAAATTGTACTTTAACGAGTATAGCTCTCAGAATTGTAAAGAAAGATTCGAGACATCATAATATGTTGCTTGTTTATAATGGAAAAGATAGAATAACAGTGGCTCTTTATGAACCTCATGGAGTAAGAAATATTCAGGATGATGATGTCGCTCCGATGTTTCTTAAAAATTTTGTAAAGGCGTACAACCAGTCTTTAACAAATAAAAAAATGAGAGCTATACCCATGGTTCTCTCTTCATGCCCGAGAGGTTTTCAAGGGCGTGTCCGAGAGAGAAATTACGGTTTTGGATACTGTGTAATGTATAGCTATTTTTGGCTTTATGTCATACTACACTGTTCTTCCATTATCAGAAAAAATAATATTAGTGATTTGGATATGGAGACTATTATCAAAAGTACAGAAATGATTATGTTGGATAAAAACGCTTCCATGTCCTCGAAAGACTCTAATTCCAATTCCGAGGAATTGGCTATAGTTATAAATACTTTTGCGACAGCCGTTATAGATAAGTACATTACTGAACTGGACGATTTACAGTCTAAAGTTTTTGATGGTAAACTTTACGAATATATGTCGAACTACATCGACAATGAAAAATTTGGCGGACAGAGCGTGATGAAAGAGAATAAAATAGAGATGAGAGATGAAAGAGAAGAAAAATCCCCTTCAAACGAAAAATACGGAGACGAAAAATACAACGAAACTCATGAAAAACAGGATTTTAGAAAGAACGGAGACGTCTGTAATACAGATGATGTTTGTGAGTCTGATGTGTGTGATAATGGGAGATGTGTACCGAAAGGGTACGGAGCCTTAAAGAAAAGAGGGGGTGATAGAGGAAGACCTTACTAGATGCTAAGGTTTTCCATGGTTAAATTAAAACATGAATCCCCTTTCTTCGGTTCTCTAAAGTATCGGAAAGATTGGTAACCCGCTTTCATTATGTTTAGAACATCGTTTTTGGTATGTGATTCTTTCTGATACTCTTCATTCGTACTATCCCGTAGCTCCTTAAATTTTCCTAATAACCATACCACAAATGTTCTTATCGCTGAATCTAAAACTTCAGGGTCTTTCGGCCAACTACTTGCAGGGCAATTTCCAAGGATGTGATTAGTTATCCAAAATATAGTCCAAGTCTGACAGAAATTATCTGAATATGAACAGAAAGACCTGATGGGACCAAAAATTCCACCTCTAGATATATCTTGAGGACCGAGGGGACATTTATCTAAAATCTGTTGGTCTTCTTTGAACTCAATATTAGGAAACGACTCTTTCACGGTTTTTATGGCGAACTCTGAAAGTTTGCTGTTCCAACAGCGTGTTCCAGGGTTAAATATTATACCACCGTTCTTAGAAACAGAGAAAGCTAGATAATGGGCTATGTTTCCAATAGAAAATATTTGTGTAGAATCTGAAGGGAATGTAGACCCACATATAAAAAGTAAAGTTTGAGAATCTCCAACGTGGTAAGCCATCGCTTTCATAAATTCTATTTCGCTTATATAGAAATCTCCCTGTTGTTTTTTAACCTTTTTTACAAAGTCTTGCGGAGCTATGAGATATGTTCCTAAATATTTATATTTACTGTCTAGTCCACTTGTTCTTATAATATCTCTAACAATATCTGTGCGGATATCTGGGTCGTTAATTGTATTGATATAAGCCTGTTCAGCCATCGCAAGTTTTCCTGTATACTTTGAAACATGAGAAAGTTCTGGACTTGGATACTGCCTGTTTTTATAATCAGAAAGTTTTTCAGGTTCATTATACTCATTTTCATCTTTTTTATCTCCCTTGTACAAGCATACGTTCGCCTTCTTATTTCCGTTGTAAAGTTTAAATTCTTTAAAATTGCAGAGGGATGTATAACATTTTTTATATTTCATCGCGTAGCTGTTTTCGCTATACCATTCACATACTTTTTCAGGGTCTGTTATTGTTATCATATCGTTTGCACGTCCGTGCAATCTCGTAAAGATAAGTATCGGAACAAAATCTTCTGCTGACAGATGGTAATTTTTAAAATTCGTGGCTGACGCCATCCCCCTTAGAGCGTTCGCAACAACGTCGAACGCTCCTTTTCCACCAGTAAAATACGCAAATTGGTCAGAGTCTGTATCCCGTACATCTTTAATCTCGTTCCAAGCTTCTTTTCTAAAAATAATATTTTCGTTTTTACTGTCGTAATCCACCTCTAGTGTTGGAGCAAAATTTACCAAGTTTGTTTTTGTCGGTACGCAAGAGACGTAGTCATTCTTCACAACTATATTGAGTTTATTTCTAAAATTTCTTTCAATATACTCTGAAGCTTCATTGTTGCACGTAGGAATTCCGCAACATGAGAATAGGTCTATATTTATATTCTTTTTGAAGTCGTTAGTTTTCAGCAGTATAGATGTTAAGATAGAACACGCTGTCGCCATACCTGCTCCTAAGCTAAAACCTGTAAAAAGTACATTTTCAACTTTATACTTAGCTATAAGTTGAGCTATGTATATAGGGACATCCCTGATATTTTTCATTTCTCCTGTTAGATAATTTTTTGTTTCGTACTTCCATTTTTTCAGAAGGTCGTAGTCCCCCTTCCGCACTTGAATACCCTCGTAGTTCAGGGGTACAGTTTCCCTGTTGTGAGTCGTCGACATCGTTGCTACGAGTTTACTCGCCGACAGTTTCCCGTCGATATTATCAGCAACGCTTTTATCTATGCTTGAAGACCAAGCTTTTACCATTTCAAAAGAAAGCTTATCATAACCCTCTAAATTTAGTGGACGAAATGAGACTCCAAGTGTATCAAAATTTCCTTCCTCCTTATCGGGATTCTCCATAAGAAATACCCTGCAAAAAGGACGGTTATCGAATACGTTTCCTATTCTGGCTAAATATCTGATGTTAATACCGTTGAACACTATCGACCCGTTCTCGTTCGTTATTGTATCGTCCTCGCTTTTTTTATCGTAGTCAAGCTCCGCATTCACATTGGTGGTCTTTTCTGTTAGGAAAAAACACTTTAGAGCTTCAACCATAAGTTTTTCTTCGGGAGACAAGGTTTGTTTTGTTCTTTTTAGTGGCATTGTTGTCTTTATTTAAAAAATTTTTAAATAATCATCAGATGTTAAAACATTCAAGCATAATTCTTTTTCATCTCCTTTTCATCTTCTTCGTTTAGAAGCTTATGTTCATTCTGAATTTCTAATATAAACTTTCTTATAACGTTAGTGAACTCAGCGGGTCTTTTACTTCTAGACCAATCTAACCAAGTAAAATTTACATTGTTCATCCTATCCTTCAACCAAAGTAAAACCCAAGTTTGACAGAAAGAGTCCGTCCTTTTGAAATATTGAGGGATAAGGTCGTATACATTGAAGTCAGAGAAGCTGAAATAGGGTAGTAAAGAGTTTGTATAGTTCTGAGGACCCACTGGAGAACCTCCATCCCACTCGATGTCTATATTCAGAGCTTTTTTGATACTTTCAGAGACTATCTCTATCATGCCTGAATTAAACATACTGCTTCCAGCACAGAAACCGTACAACTTTTTATTCTCGTATAAAAACCCCATAAAATGGCAGTAGTCCGTATTGAAGATTTTCTCACACCCAGCGACAGTGAAAAAGGTATTGTTTTTAACCCTTTTCTTTAATATTTTCTGGAACGCTTTTTCTGTGTAGGTCAAAGGCTGAATATCCTTGAAAAATTTATAGTCTCTTTTATTAGCGATATAGAATGTTCCAATGTAAGTGTGCTTATTTTCTGAAGAGAAATTGGAACACACTTTTTCCCTTATATTTTCATCGTTCATTTTATCAATGAATTCCTGCTCTATTATATCCATATATAATATATATGGATATTTGGGGGTATTTTTCAATTTTATGGGAAATGGAAATATACCTATAATTCAATATCACTCAAAGTAATCTCTTCTCCATTCTCAATAAGGTTTCTAATATTACTGAGAATTTGCTTGTATTTAAATATTTCTCCTTCAGTTTTAGTCTGAATTTTAGAGAAGGCTTGTTCATTTTTCCATATTTGATTTTCATAATGATTTTTGATATCTGCGATGAGATTTTCGCGTTTTTCTTCTTCAGTTTTTCTGATATAAGAAGCACATATTTCCTTATGTTTTTCCAGATTTCTTTTATCTGCAAAATTGTTGTTGCAAGAATCACACATAAACTTTTTTTTTTCTGGAATTTCTTTGCCCTGTTTTTTTAGACAATATTTAGCAGTTTTTTTGTGAGTATCCAAGTTATTTTTATTGGAAAAAGTCTTGTTGCAAAATTCACATGTAAAAGGTTCCGTCATTTTATGCAAGAGTAATTCTTTTAAACCATTTTGGTTTTAAACATCGCAATATGTGTCTTTTTGACTATCTAAATTGTGTGTTCAAATCACAAAATACACCGTCGTATTTTGTGATTTGAACACACAATTTTTGGTATCTACCTATAAAACTTTGATGTTTAACAGCTCAATATATCTCTCTATATAAGAGAAGGTGAAATCAAGGTTCAATAAAAATTATAGTCTATAAAAATTACAACCATTGTCAACATTGTTTAGAAACATTTTTTTATAAAGTCCCCTTCAATATGAAAACTCTAAAAAAATTAAATTTTTTTTAAAAATAGTATGTGGTTAAGAATTCCTTCACCACCGGCCACAGCGTGGCAAGGAAAGACATTAGGATTTAAAATTACAACCGCATTTTATTTGAGCCTGAAATCCAATACAACCACCGCTTTTTTGTTTTCGGTTTAAAACAAAAAGTATGTAAATAAACATGAATCACATATGTGAATTTTGCAATAAGACTTTTATGACAAAAGATACTCTAAAAAGACACCAACAAACAGCAAAAATTTGTCTGTCAAATAGGACGAACCAACAATTTTACCCCCAAAATCCAAAATTTGAATGTGTATGTAGTAAAGAATTTTCAAGGAAAGATTCTCTAACAAGACATGAGAAAAAATGTGAGACTTATATCGAAACCCAAATAAATATCTCAGCTCCGATAACGGTCGAAATAGATAATTCCAATACGACGAATACTACAACGAACAATAACACAACACTGATGAATATAAATATAACAAATATCATCAATACTCCATTTTCTTATGCAGACATTACTCCAGAGTTGATAATAAAAAAATTGGACGAGTATCTAACAGTTGACGGTATCAAGGGGAACGATATAACATTACTGTCAAAAATTTTATCTCAAGAAATTCTTCAAAATGAAGACGGTATGTCGTGCTATACGTGTCCTAACAAAAAAAATAAGGTTTTTCATATACATGTGTATGAAGATGGGAAAATGGTAGTGTATGAAGATAAAAATACAAGTATTCTCAGAAAAACTATAAAAGAACCGTTAAATACCGTTATAAATAGTAAGTTGGAGCGAGAGTCGGATTATAAAAACTACGAAAGTGCATCAAAATTAAGAGACATAAATTTAGACCCCAGAGAGTTTAATAATTGTATGGCAGAAGAATTGCCTTCAAAACCAAATAAGACTCTTCCAGAAGCCCTGAAAAAAATTTTATGTAAAATTGAGGAGAATGAAATAGAATCGTTGGAAAAGAAAGAAAAAGATACTGAAAGATATTTAAAAATGAAACAGGAAAATTTTAAAAAGTATTTTAATGGCAAATTTGCCCCAACAAAAATTGATAATAAGAAAGCTCTTATTGCAAAAGGGGACGGTTCTGTGAAAACTAAATTTATTTGCGAACCAAACCCCAAGAGTCTTAGCGATGTTAAAATAATCGGGGTTGTTCCAGAAGGGGAAAAAAATGGAAGATGGCTTAATAAAAAGGATATCGAAATTATAAAATTAATGTGTCTTGAAGGTTATATTTCGAATAATATTATTAAAAACTTTGAATCAATTTAAATTTTCCTCCTCAATTTCATGTTTAAAACCTTACCAAAATATTATAAATGGAATTTTATAGTGTACCCATCACACACTTCGAAACATACCCTACATACCAAGATTTACTTATACGTCTTCTAGAAGAAAAACAGTCTTACATAAGATGCAGTTTCCCATTCACAACTCCCAATGAAATATTTCAAGGGGAACATGCTATTCCAAAAGAGGAGTATGCGATGTTAGAATATGTGAAAAGCAGAGTCTTGAACACAGAAAATATTATTCTATTTCCTACCCAACCTCTTATTGTAGACAGTATAGAATTTTCACAGGAAGACTCCTTGAGAGTGTACTATATAGAATTAGAGATTAACGGTCTCTCACATCTTTTTCGTACCGATAACAAGGTGAGATACCAGTTCCCTTTTCCAATTTTTAACAAACTGATATCTAGGCATTGGAATACCTTCATAATCAGGTACCTCAATAAAAATAAAAATGAACTTTATGACATAACTTCTTATGTCATAGGAGGTCTGACAGAAAAACCACTGTCACCGAGTAAAACTTATAAATTTGAGTATACTGACTCAGATACAGGTGAAATTAAAAGTGTAAAGTATAGTGAAGGGATGCTTATGTTTCTCCCCTAAAATGGTGAAAGTTCATCCGCCTCCTCAAACTCCTTTAGAATACTTTCATCTATAACCAGAGGTTTAATGTCTATCGTTGCGTTCTTCACCAACAACCTAAGAACCTCGTTCGCTCCGTTCGCTCCGTTCATGTCTATCGTCTCACTTATCTCGACCGCTTCCTTGAAAGAGTCGTAGTACATCTTGTACTGTTCAAGCTCATTACAGTATTGATTACACTTTATCTTCTCTCTGTAAAGCTCTTCAGCTATCTTCTTTGAATATTTCCGTTGTTTTATGTAAAGTTTTTTATGTTTTACATAACGTTCTTTTTCTTTTTCTAAAAGGCTTGTCAATCCCGAGATGCTCTTTTCCAACCTTTCAATCTTTATTTTCACCAACACTCCTACCTCATTTTCAGTATGAACGTTCTCAACTTTATCTACAATCTCTTTTGTCTCAATTAACCCTTCTTCAAGCTCCTTTATCTTTTTCGCTTGTTCATCTATAATCTTCAGAAGGTTGGTTATACTATCGTTCTTGTTAACTTTAGGGGCGTTCTTTATCTCCTTCGCCCTCTTTGCAAACTTTAACGTTGTCAGAGTCTCAGTTATCTGAGTTGAGAGAGGGTTTATCGTAGCTAAAATAATGGTCTTACTGTTTCCCCCAAGACTGTCCTGAAGTATATGAGTCAGCTTGGAATCTCTGTAAGGGATATGTTCCCTTCCTTTTTCTGTCAATGCGTAAATAACGTTCCCAAGACAGCTCAAGCTTCTGTTTATCATTTGAGATTCTTGAAGTGTATTCCCTTGAACCTCAGATTTTCCCACGTTCTCAGACCCCGCAAGGTCTACTATATTCAGCCTACTTATAAGTTCGCTACAATCGTTCATTTTTTGATTCAGTGTAAGAGTTAAGACAGCATGACTTCTGGAAGATGTGTTGTTCAGAGAGGTTGAAGCTGTACTTCTTTGAGAGGCACCGTCCTTTATTGTGGCTAAAATATCGGCTGGACTACATACGAACTTTTCAATAAGGTTTTCAACGTAGACGCCGTGGGGAGAATGCCTAATTTTAAGTTTGCTGTTAAGCTGAGAATCCCTTGGATTCTGAGAACCCATGTCGTTCGCTCCGTTCGCTCCGCTCATGCCCTTCGGGCTCAACAAATCTATCAGCTGTTCCTTGTAAATTTCGTAGAAGGAGCATTTCATACTAGCATCCTTAACTTCTGGATTATCGTTAATAAGTTTGAAAAGAAGCTCACATGAGCTTGGAACTACTCCTCCAAAACCGAAGAGAGTGTACGTCTTTCCTGAACCTGAACATCCGTAAGCAAAAATAGTAGAGTTATACCCCTGTGAAACCCATATCACTGCATTTTTTGCAATCTTTTCAAAAACTTCCTGTTGAGACGTCGATGGTAAAAAAACCGTATCAAAAGTAAACTCGCTGTTCTGAACATTTATAGTATTCCCTTGCACACTCCAAAATTTTTTATCATCTTCGACACCGGCTCTAAATCTTATTGCGACTTTTACATTCTCATCAGGGTCGTTTTCTTTTATTTTGTCGTTAGACGCCTTTGCAATTTTATCTGTCATATTCATGTATATTTATTTATTAACTTTCATTCTTGCTAAAAAATTTATAAGTAAACTTGTTATAAAATATACTATACTTATTTCATACCAAAACTCGTAAGTTTCCACAGTCCAACTTCCAGTCTTTAGAAGAATGAAAGATGTTACAAGAAAACTTACACATGCTGAAACTATGCCTATAGAAACGGCTAAGACACGTCTGTTCATTTATGTAAAGGTGTATTATAAAAGTTTATATACCTGCTTCTACGAGAGAAGACGAGTTTTTCATGGTCATAGCTATAACATAAATTCCTCCCATTACGAATATACCTAAACATATCCCTAACAGTATCAGGCTCGCATATGTATTCATATACAAATATTTTCTCGTCTGTTCATCTTGGTCGCTTAAATTACAAGATTCTGCGTTCTTTAAAAAACTTAACATTCTCACCCCGAAAACCACGCTAAAAATTACTATTCCAACTACGACTAATATACCTACAGCTACCATGAGCATCTGTGCGTTATCCATCTTTATTTACTAATTTTTTATTCTCTTTCGCTTTCACTCATCCACTCTTCATTTCTCTCCAGACAGATATAAGTTTCCAAGCTCCAAATAAACCTAAAAGTCCCCATACAACTATATTAGCTATGGTATGAGTATACAAAAAATCTCTGAGCTTGTTGTCAGTATTGTCCAAATCACAATTTTCGACGTCCTTGAAAAATTTTAAGAGGTACAGGAAGTATACCACACCAATGAAGAAGATGACTAGACCTCCTAAAAGTGCTAAAGCCAAAACAGAGTATTGATTCATTTATTTCTATTTTTAAAAATAGAAATTTACTTCATCATCTCATCTTTACCAGTTCAACATAACACTTTGCACACCATTCCGCATCGTCTAAGGCATCGTGAACCTGATTCCACTTTTCATCGGGCAAGAGTCTTAGTACCAACTCAATTAATTTTGGATACTTTGATATTCCAAAAATCTCTTTTCCCTTTCTCATGGTACAGTAAGTTTCCTTACTTTTCATCTCCTTCACAGTATTGTATTTATAACATCTGAAGCACTCCGATAGGAAAATATTGTAGTCGAAGACAAGATTATGAGAAACCAGCGTGTCACATTCCTTCAAATCTTCTGTGAAAATGTCTATAACGTCTTCAATACTCTTTCCTTCCTCAACTGCTCTCTCTTGAGTTATACCATGAATAAAGTCGTTAGTTATTACAAAATTTTTTGGATAGATTATATGAGAGTTTTTGGATAGAACCTCATTGTTTGAAGACAACACAATCCATCCTATCTGAACAACCCTTGCATCTCTGTACTTATGTATTTCGCTTGGGTCGTAATATACATCAAACCCTCTCTTATCAGGAAAACCTGTAGTCTCCAAGTCGAATACAATCTTGTTTTTTCTTCTATTCTCGTTTACGTTCATCTTTTTTTCTTAATCTTTCTTCAGCTTTCTTTTAAAAGGGTAAGGTTTGTTAAAGACAGCTTTAACCTGTGAATACCCGTCTGAGAAGAGCTCAAGCCTCACCTTTGGTTTTATATTAAAATCTATAAAGTTTCCTAATCTATTTGAGACTATACTGATAACATCACACTTCTCATAGTTCACCTCTTTTAGCCTCGAATTTAGTAAATATGCACTCTGAACTCTAAGGAGCCTGAGAATATAGTTTAGTGTACCGTCAGAAGGGTTGTCTTCGTAAGCTTTCATAAAGATATCGAGGTTTAAACCTAATACTCTCCTTCCCATCTCCTGCCCCTTCAGAATAGAAAAGTTTTCAAGTATACCTCCGTCGACATAAAAATTTCCCATATACTTAAACCGGTCAAATATCAAAGGTATATTACAGCTCATTCTTAAGGCTGTTAGACATGGCAGATCTGGGTGGTCGATATGGGAAAGATATTCAAGCTCACACTTTGTAGAATTGTAAGTTGTACATACAAAAACCTTTCCAAAATCGTCTTTTAATTTTTTCATTGTCAAATACTTTCCAATCTTCTGTATAGTCATTTTATCTAGAGCCTCGCTTATGGGTGAAAACGATAAAGCTCCGTTCCCGTTAGCACCACTCAAAAGGTCTATATAGTGTATCTTTTCGAGCACGTTATTAAGATGAATAAAAACCATAATCTCTGTAGGAGTGTACCCTATCACCAGTAGGTACGCGATGATAGAACCGACAGATGTACCTATATAATTTTTTACATTCGAAAGAAGATTGTTATCGTAAGCGTACTGCAATCCACCGAGAAGGGAAAACCCTCCTATTCCACCTCCAGACAGGACTAGTGTATCGTATTTAATCTCGTTCATTTTAAGAAAGGCATTTTTCTTAAAATATACTTATGAAGAAGATGTGGGATTGACAACCGCTGAACTAATAAACCCAAGATCGTTTATATCCTGTTTTCCATAAGCAGTCTCTACGGTCTTGTAAGAATTTCCACTCAAAGTTAAAACACCTTGTCTAAGTTTGTCTTCAGTCTCACAAACTCTTTTTTCCAAAGAGGTCAATCTATCGTTAACGGAGTACTTGAAAAAATTTTGAACATAAGTGTAAGCGCTTTCGCCTAACTTTGTTCCTAAAATACCGACAGCGACTCCAGTCAAGACTGGTAAAAAAGATGCGAGATTTTCCATTTCGGTTTTTCAGGCGTGTCTTTAAGCCTTTTTTGTACTTTAGTACTCCTGTGTTCCGGCGCTCAGACATTCAAAATTCTCTTCATGAGGAGAAGACAGATTATGGCTAAGACGACTATTGTGATGATGTACATAGTCTTATCATTATCGTAAAATTTCGAACAGATTGGACAGTCGTGAATATGGTTTGCAATATCGATACAATTAAACTGTTGAGGGTTGTAGAAAGGCTGGGGTGCTTGAGGAGGGGGATAATCGGGCTCTTCTTCGGCGTATTCGGGAGCTTCTTGTCTCTCCCTGTCCATGCCTGAATCTGGATGCATAACCTGATTATTTCTCACAAACTTTCCTATATTCATCCCTTTCGGAATTCCTGTAGCTTCAAACTGTTTTCTATTCGGATTTTGCGAAGGGGCAGGTGAGTCTCCGACACCTACAAAATCGTCGACATCGGGTAAATCTGCAATCATGGTTCTTTGATACATTTTTATTCATTGAATAAAATTATTATAATTTACGTAAAAAGAATTTCGTCCTCAGATATTTCTTTACCGTTCAAAAGAAGTTCATGAACCTGATATAAATAGGGATTTTTCTCTGCATGAACAAGGTGGGTTAGAATCTTTGTAAAATCGACCTCGTTAACGGACATGTCAGGATTTTCTAGCGGTTTCACGGAGTCGTTAATATCGTTTCTGTCGTTCGCTACTTTTAATTTTTTCGGTTTGAAAACAACCTTCGTTCCGCTTTTGGTCAGTTCCTTATACTTTTTAGTCTTCTTGAAGGCTTTGAATTCATCGTACCCCCCTGAGATTGAGATTTTTATATGGTCTTTATTTTTCTCAGGGATTTTAACATCGTCTATGTTTTCAATATCGGTATAGACAATCTTTTTTCTGGGAAGGTCTAGGTCAATCTCTTCAAGAGAGTAGTCTTTTTTACCCTTAGAAAATGTAAGAAGAGCTAACGTATTGTTTTCACTCTCTCCAAAAGCGACCTGAACAGAAGAACCTGTGTAGTAAATATTTTTCTGAGGGGACTGTTTAGAATGTATATGACCTGAAACAACGTTGGGGTACTCTAAATCCCAGATATCACCGTGTTCAGATACGATAGCTCCCATCTTACACCCCTTGAATTCCTGATGGGCAAAGATACAGTCAGCTTTTTTCCAATCGTATCCGGAGGTCGAGAGAGCTTCCATAAACCTTCCTACAGGGACGTAGGGAAGTAGTATGAGTTTTGTATTGGTTTTTTTATCAATATACTCTTTCACCGTATCTACGACGATAACATTGGGAATATACTTCAAACACGTCATCCAATGGTTTGGGGAGAGGTATTGACTGTTGTTTAGACCGTCATGATTGCCCTGAAGGCATAACGTGGTTTGAATTTTGGAAAGTTTTTCTATGAAGGCAATAGCGAAATTTAATGGTAGTATATGAAGTCTTTCGTGGTCGTTGAGAAGGTCTCCTAAGTATACTATTAAATCTGGTTTTATTTCTTTAGCTACCTTTTCAAGCTTCTCTACAAAAACCTTCATTTCGTGAAGGTTATCACATTTAAAATGGGAATCCCCTATAGCTAAAACAGTAAACATTTTTTATATTTACCCTGAGTATAAAAAAATCAATTTATAAATCAACTCCATATCCATACGGTTGAATAGCCTCGAATTCAGGTTCTTCTGGATTAAAATTATTGTAGAAAAGATAGTATACGAACAGTCCAGATTCAGTCTTGTCAGTTAGTCTTTCTTTCAAAAATTTTAAAAGGTACTCTTTTCTTTTGGAATCAGAAATTTTATTATTGCCCTTAAAATCGTCTGGATTGTACCTGATAAAAAGTAAGTAAGGCATTCCGCAGTCAAAGTAGATTTGTCTCATTCTAATATCTTCACATTCAACAGAATACGAACTTCTTCTGTGTTGGAATTCGTCAACCTCTAAAATTATATTGCCGTAAGCTACAGGGAAAAGAAAATCTGGTCTAGACAGAGAACACCCTTCATAAACTCTCTTATCGTGAACGAACTTGAAATCATTATCTTCTAAAAGTGTTTTTATCTCAAGCTCCTTCTGCTTAGTTTTAACTGTTGTATTTCCGAGCTCAAGAAATCTCTTACATCCAGAACAAAAAAACTCATTGTAGTGAATATCCTGAAGACAGTATTGACATTCAACAGTAAGTTCTTTGGGTTTACTTCTAGGCCTCGATATCATTCTGGGAAGCTTATGAGAAAAACAGTACTCTTCAGAATATCCAGCAAAACCATAGTTAGCTCTCTTATCACAACCGTCCTTTTTACAACTTTTATGTCTAACGTCAACATATCCCGACCCAGAAGGAATATGGTCTTTACAAACCTCAGCTATTTTAGTTCCCTTTTTACCGTAAGTGGGTTGTTTATAACAGTTTACATCTTTACATTTTTTATTTGCAACATCAACATAGCTTTTTGGGGCATGAATTTTACACCATTCTCTAATTTTAGTACCTTTTTTACCGAAAGTTGGGAAAGTCTTACATTTTGGTTCTTTACATTTTTTACTGCATATATTATCAGAGCCCTTTGGGGCGTGCATTTTACACCAATCTTTCTTATTTGAATTTTCTCCTGTATAGCTAGCACGCTTATCACAGTTTACGTTTTTACATTTTTTATTTACAACATCGACACAGTCTTTTGGGGCGTGTTTTTTACACCAGTCGGCATTTTTCATACCTCTAGTACCTTTTTTACCGAAAGATGGTTCCTTATTACAATTTGCATCTTTGCATTTTCTACTGTTTAAATTTGCAGAGCCTCTAGGAGCGTGTATAACACACCAATCTCTAATTCTAGAACCGCTCTTACCAAAGTTTGCATTTCTTTTACAGTTAGGTTGTTTGCATTTCATTTTTATAGTTGAAATATACTATATTTTATATTTCAATTTTTAGACCGTGAAAAAGTATAATTTATACAGAACTTACAACGATATAGTCTGAATTGTTATTTCTCGGGTCTGCCTTCCAGTAAGCTTCCATTTCTGCATCTAAAATAGCTTCCTTCTGTCTGTTTGATAGCCCCTTCCAGATTTCAATATTGCGTCTGGGCTTACGAACGGGTCTATGTTTTTGAACAAATCTTTTCTCTTCGTCTGTTAAATCTCTCCATTTTTTAATATTAACTCTAGGGGTCTTTTTGTTCGCGTCTTTTTTCACGGTTTTGCTGACAGACCTAACAATCGTGGTCTTAACTCCGTTCAGCTCTGTAATCTTTGTGAAAGTTCTGATAGTACGATAGGTTGACATTTTTTTAAAACTACAGCAAGTTTTAAAAAATCAATTTTATACGGTTAACCGTATAAAATACCCGATTTCCATAATGAGAAATCAATTTTCTGTCTTGGACAGAAAATACACGAACAAGAATCAATTATAGTTCAATCCAAAATACAATTTCATTTATAACATCGGGACAGATATTGGTATTTTCATAAAGAACTTTCTTTGTATATTCTCGTTTCTCTTTTATTTTCTTTTCATATTCTTTATTGAAAACAGTATCATTGTAGAAAAATTCATTAGCTGAGAGCCAATTCCAATTCCAATCTTTATCTGGGTTTTCAAGGACATCCTTAAGGGTGATGTTAGGGTTTTTTGAGAGATATGTCCAATCCCAATTTTTGTCAGCTCCGCCTAAAGTAGGGTTTTCAAGAACATCTTTCATAGTAATTCTGGGGTTAGTTGAGAGCCATTTCCAATTCCAATCTTTGTCAGGGTTCTCAAGAACATCCTTAAGGGTGATATTGGGGTTTCTTGAGAGAAATTGCCAATTCCACGGTTTATCTGGGTTTTCAAGAACATCCTTAAGGGTGATGTTGGGATTTATTGAGAGCCACCACCAACTCCAAGGTCTATCAGGGTTTTCAAGGACATCTTTAATGGTGATGTTTGGGTTAGCTGAGATCCAAGACCAATTCCAATCTTTATCAGGGTTTTCAAGAACATCTTTCATAGTGATGTTGGGGTTTAATGAGAAATACCACCAATCCCAAGGTTTATCAGGGGTTTCAAGGACATCCTTAATAGTAATGTTGGAGTTTCGTGAGAGGCATACCCAATGCCAATTTTTATCAGGATTTTCAAGAATATCTTTAAGGGTGATGTTGGGGTTGGATGAGAGCCACTGCCAACTCCAATTTTTATCGGGGTTCTCAAGAACATCCTTAAGTGTAATATTGGGGTTTCTTGAGAGATACCACCAATTCCAGTTTTTATTAAGGTTTTCAAGAACATCCTTAAGGGTGATGTTGGAGTTTTCTGAGAGATATGCCCAATCCCAAGGGATATCAGGATTTTTCTTTACAAAATCGATAAGAGAAGTATTGTACTTATACTCCTCTAAAAAAGCCTTCTTTTCTGCATGAGTGAACTTCATTCTATATTAAAAATAGTATAGAATGTAAAAATATTCAATTTATAAAGTACTCGAAAACGTAGCCAGTAAAGCCTTCATTTTTCGTTTTGTCTCCTCGTGGTCTTTCTTCTCCTTTTCAAGCTGTTTTTTAAGTTCATCAATTGAACTCTTGTCCAATAATGATTGAGCCTCCTTATCCGAAATAAACTTTTCTAACTGAGTGAGAATAGAGGGAGAATCTTTTTTACTCTCCTTCATCTCTTTTTGGGATTCTTTCTTTGTCTCTTTTTTAAGTTCGGGAACCTCTTCTGTTTCCTCAGCCTGTTCTTGAGTCTCTTCAGCTTCCTCAGCTTCCTCAGTCTCTTCTGTTTGCTCTTCTGTCTCTTCAGCTTCCTCAGCTTCCGCAGTCTCTTTTAACAAAGTTTCATCGTACTTCAACCCAAGCTTTCCACACTGTTCGACGGCCTCGTCGTCTAGAGGCACGAACTCCTCTTCAAAGATTCTACCGATGACAATCTTCTCTTTTAGAGGCTTTCCGTCAGCAGATTTATAAACCAATAAATTTTCGAGATTGTAAATCTCTCCAGACTTCTTATGTTTTTTGAAACTGACAGTTTTAGCAGACATTTTTGTAAGTTTTACAATTTTTTAAATGATATTCAATTTTTTCCTTGTGGAAAAAATACCGATTCTCAGGGAGAATCCCCGCTGTGTCGCGAAAAGAATTCGTCAGTTTCCATCATATTTTTCAAATTTATTAGATGCTCCAATTTTTCTTCGTAAAACGCTCTGTTTTTCAGAAGAGCGTTTACGACTTTGTATTTTTTTTCGTTTTGAAGTTCAATATTTATCGAGGTTAAAATGACGTTACAGTGAACAATTTCACATGAAATTGTCCTATAATTTTTCTGCAGAAGATGTATCACGTTGTTTCTCTTTTCTGTCAGGTTCATTTACACGGAATTATATTTATATTATTGTGTAATATAAATTATTCAATTTTATTAAAGGTTATTTAACGTATAAATGAAAAACTAAAATTTTTACATAGTTCGACAGCACTGTCTGTCAACGGGGCAATACTTCCATCTCCGTTCTGAATCCCAAAAGCCACAAAATTTTTATCAAAAACGATACCAGATTCAGAGTGCACAATATTTCCAAATCTGTTTTTTTGTAACACAAACCGAGCCTCTTTTTTCTTCTCTTCGTCATCTTCGTCGTCGTCCTCATCTTCGTCGTCGTCCTCATCTTCGTCCTCATCTTCGTCATCTTCGTCGTCGTCCTCATCTTCGTCATCTTCGTCGTCGTCCTCATCTTCGTCATCTTCGTCCTCATCTTCGTCGTCTTCGTCCTCATCTTCGTTGTCTTCCTCTTCGTCACCATTTGCAATAACCGCTTCTTCATTTTTTCCGACTTTTTTCCCCTGTTCCTTGTCTCCGTACTCTCTCTTCATTATACATAAAAAGTTGGGGGACGACAAGATATACTTTTCTCCATCGGTTTTGACAAGCTTAAATAAGTCTGTAATCTCTCCAGAAAAAGTCTTTTCTGTTCCGTTGAAGTTTTCAATTGTAATTTTGACAGTAAGTTTTGTAATCTCAGACGTGTTCATTTTATTTAAAAATGAACTTGGGTGGAAAAATCAATTTTAATACCCGATTTCCATGATGAGAAAAAGTTCGGTTAAGCATATACATAGGATACGATTTCATTTGAGGTTCTAAAAGAACCGAGTCTAAAGGAGCGTCAGCAAACATTATATTTTACATTCTGACTTGAAGTTAAAATCTCTCGGATAGTTCTTTGGAAATATCAGGTTCCAGTCAGCATCGATTTTAGGAACTTTATTCATATAAATTTCTCCCACTTTTTTAAAATTTTCGTTTGTGTACGTGCAGAGATTCTGAAGCTGTACTAGAATATTTTCAAATTCGTCCAACTTATTTACATACTTAAACTGTGATACCAGAACGTTAATGTTCATAGATAGCATTTCTAGTATACAGAACAACTCTCTCCTCTTCTC
>Ga0154020_10001625_pt1 | contig 27634 bp, 20 predicted proteins | sample Klosneuvirus_201_FD_109709 | JGI IMG/M metagenome (GOLD analysis project Ga0154020, IMG submission 109709) | Active sludge microbial communities from wastewater, Klosterneuburg, Austria - Klosneuvirus_20160825_MG | ecosystem: Engineered > WWTP > Aerobic digester > Activated sludge | place...
CGCGGGTGGCGGTGTGGCGCACTGGGGACGGCGTCAAAGCCCGCCGACCCGGAGGTACCGGCGAGCGATGGCACCAAGGCACCTGCGCACGACAAGCGGCGCCACCGGCCTGAAAAGAGCGTGACCGAGCAGTGCTCTTTGCCGTTCCTGAATGTGAGGGGCTACTTTCGGCCCCCAATCACACGAGGAGGCATCATGAACACGCGCACGGCAACAGGACTGGCGCTCGCGGCGATCGCGTTGATGGCGGGGAGGGCGCTTGGGACCATCACGATCTCGACCACCCGCACCGGCAACACGTTCACGTGGCACGTCTCCGTCACCGCGACCGGCGGGGACTCGGGCATCAACAGCGTGCACATCATCGGGCCCGGGTCCGGCTCCAACGTTGGGACGTGGATCACCCCCGTGGGATGGTCGACCAGCCCCACGGCGAGCATCGTCACCGGGTCATACATCTGGCAACGCACGACGGCCGGCAATGTGTACGGCTCATGGGATTTCGGGATCAACGACTTCGGTGTGACTGGCACGCAAGCGGCCACGACGTTCATGTTTGACTACGCGAATGGCACAACCTCGACGATCGCCCTGCCAGCGACACCAACGACGGGGAACTGGGCGATGGTGCCCACGCCGGCGCCGGGCGCCGCGACGCTTGCCGGGCTCGCCGGGATCGTGCTGGCGGCCCGGCGGCGGCGCTGACAGGGGGGAGGGGAGAACCAGCGGGCCGGCTCCCGGCGGTGCTTCAGGCCCCCACGCGCCTCATCAACCCATTTTGCACTCGGGGCCACTCGCTGCGCACGATGCTGAACATCGCCGTGTCGCGGATGTACCCGTCGCACATCACGATGTGCTTGCGGAGCGTGCCCTCAAAGGTTGCGCCGAGCTTCGTGATGCCCCGGACCGACGGGGTGTTCCGCGCGTCGCACTTGAGTTGCACGCGCTCGCAGCCCAGCACGTCGAAGGCGTGCGTAAGCAGAAGGAGTTTGCAGGCGGGGTTAACGGCGGTGCCGCGGCTGGCCTCTTCGTACCACGTGCAGCCGATCTCCAGCCCCAGGTGCTTGGGCCGTATGTCGAGGTATGAGGTGGAGCCGACGACCCTCTGGGCGTGTTCAACAACGAACGTCAGGCGCGTGGCGTCGTCGAGCGCGTTCTGCATGAACTGCCGGAACGCGGCGGGGGACTCGTCCGCGGGCTGGAAGGGGTAGTAGCGGAAGGTGTCGGGGGGTGAGACTCTGTGTAGGGCGGCGGCGTCCGCGGGCAGATAGGGCCGCAGGGTCACGCCGAAGCCGGTGAGCGCGACGGGGCGCACGTCGATCGCGTGGCGGGGCGGGCTCATGAGCTGCCCGTGCGCATGCGTTCGAGCCCTTCGGGGAATGGAAATGTCGGGAAGACGCCGACGTCCGCGAATCGCCACATGGCGGGGGCGGTGTACACATCGCCCCTGTATCCGGCGTTGAACATGGTGCGGAGCACGGCCTCGAAGCTGGGCTCCTGCCCGTCGGAGCCCACGAGCCGGTTCGCCTTGGCGTTGAGGAAAGAGACGGTCGCGGCGGGGGAGCGTTCATGCCGGTCGTGGAGCATCTTGGCCACTGTTTGGAAGCCGCGGCCGAGGTCTTCGAGCGTGAAGTGCTCCTTGCCCTTTGGCCGCAGGATCGCGAGGATGAGCAGCGAGTCAAGGTCGAACTTCAGGACATAGGGCTCGCGGTCGCGAGCGGCGTGGAGGGCGACGGACTCCTGGAACATCCGAGCGTAGTTGGTGATGGTCTGGGAAGACCACTGGCTGGTCTGGACGAGTTCGACGAGCTGGGCGATGAGGCCGTGGCTGTTGTCGCGGTCGTTGACGCCGCAGATCACGGTGCGATATCGCCCGTCGAGCAGATCGCGGAGGAGGTCCTGCCCCCAGAGGATTCGGATTCGTTCGCGGCCTCGGACGCTGCCGTGCTCCCCGGGGAGGAGGGTGACGCGATCGGGGAACTGCTCGGAGCGGAGGAGTTTTTCGCCCTCGCCTTCGTAGAGGGTGAGCGGGGCGGTCATATGGGGTGATCGCGGGTTGCTCATGGTGTCCTCCCGGCGGATGGTAGCGGCGGCCCCGGAGGGGGCGTGATCGGGCGTGATCGGGCGTGATCGGGCGTGATCGGGGCGGGATCAGGGAGTGGCGGCGGGCTTCGGGGCGGCCTTGTTCCATGGTGCGCCGGCATGGGTGACTCGGATGCTGAGGACGGAGCCTCCCGCGGTGATGATGAGGGTCTTGCCGTCCTCGCCGCCGAAGGCGAGGTTGGAGGCACCGGGGACCGGGAGGTTTGCGAGCAGGTCGCCCCTTGGCGAGAGGACGAGGATTCCTCCGGGCCCTGTGGTGTAGATGTTTCCGTCGGCGTCGAGTCTGAGGCCATCGGCGTTTCCGCGCTCGGGCAGGCCGTGGGCCTTGGCGAGTGCGCGGAGGTCGGCGAGGGTGACGGGGGCGGCGAAGGAGCCATCGGGCCGGATGTCGAGGCGGACGACTTTGCCGCCGCCGAAGTCGTTGATGAGTACGGACTTTTCATCGAGTGAGAGGGCGATGCCGTTGGGTGCGCGGAGGGTGTCGGTGATGAGGGTGATGGAGCCGTCGGGGGCGATGCGGTGGGAGGCGAGCTTTTCGAGTTCGAGGTCTTTCTTGGCGGTGAAGAAGGAGGGATCGGTGAAGTAGACGGAGCCGTCGGAGGCGACGATGAGGTCGTTGGTCGCGTTGAGGCGTTTGCCGTCGATCTTGGAGGCAAGGACGACTGGTGGCTGAGGCTGGCCGTCGACGAGCTGGACGCGGGTGATCTGGCGGCCTTCGCACTCGGCGAAGTAGAGATTCCCGGCGCGGTCGACGGCGGTGCCGAGAGCCTTGCCGGAGGGCGTGCGGAAGGGCGTGGGCGTGTCGTCGGCGCCGTTCCAGCGGAGGACGGTGCTTGCGGGGACGTCGCAGAAGAGGAAGAAGCCCTTGGAGGCCGGGTCCTTGGAGGGCACCCAGCAGGGGCCCTCGGTGAAGGCGTAGCCCTTGCCGATGACCCTTGCCTCTGCCTGCTCGAAGAACGCGCCGGGTCCGGGGGGAGTGGGGAGGGCGGCGGGAGCGGAGGCGGTGGAGTCCGGCTGCGCGGAGGTGGCGAGGGCGAGTACGAGGGCGAGAGGAAGGGCGGTCAGCATGAGAAACTCCGGGAGGGGCGCGGAGAGGTGCCCGGCAAGCCTACGCGGCGGGGATGCGTCGGGGAGTACGATGCCCTCCGCATGGTTGACGGGCACACACCAGAGGCACTCGCGGCTCGCGCGGAGCAGTTCCGGACGGACCTGGGGACGGTGCGCGACCAGGTGGCGCGCATTGTCGTGGGACAGACCGAGGTGGTGTCGCAGGTGCTGACGTGCCTGATGGTGGGTGGGCACGTGCTGCTCGAGGGCGTGCCGGGGATCGGGAAGACACTGCTGGTGCGGACGCTGGCGGGTTCGCTGTCGCTGTCGTTCTCGCGGGTGCAGTTCACGCCGGACCTGATGCCGGCGGACGTGACGGGCACGACGGTGGTAAGCGAGCGCGACGGGCCCTCGGGGCGCGAGAGGCGGTTTGTGTTCCAGCCCGGTCCGATCTTCGCGCAGATCGTGCTGGCGGACGAGATCAACCGTGCGACGCCCAAGACGCAGAGCGCGCTGCTGGAGGCGATGCAGGAGCGGAGCGTGACAGTCGGCGGGACGACGCACGCGCTGCCCGCGCCGTTTCTGGTGATGGCGACGCAGAACCCCATCGAGCAGGAGGGGACGTATCCGCTGCCCGAGGCGCAGCTCGACCGGTTCTTCTTCAAGGTGCTGGTGCGCCCTCCGGGGCGGGCGGACCTGGCGGAGATTCTGCGCAGGACGACAACCGCGGAGGCGCCGGAGGTGTCGCCAGTGCTCGATGCGGCGCGGATCCTCGAGCACGGGCGGCTGGTGCGGCTGGTGCCGGCGGCGTCGCACGTGACGGACTATGCGGTGAGGCTGACGCTTGCGACGGACCCGGGGGGGGCGTTTGCGACGCCGATGGTGAGCAAGTACGTGAGGCTGGGGGCGTCGCCCCGGGCGGCGCAGGCGCTGCTGCTGTCGGGCAAGTGCCGGGCGCTGGCGGAAGGACGCTGGAACGTGTCGATCGAGGACGTGCGGGCGGCGGCGCTGCCCGCGCTGCGTCACAGGCTGATCATGAACTTTGAGTCGCACGCGGAGGGCGTGGGGCCGGAGCAGGTGATCGAGAACGTGCTGGCGACGATGCCGGTGGAGGCGCCGTGATGGGTGCTGCGTCCCGGTTGTTGTGGGCGGGTGTGCTGGGACGTGGACTCGCGGCGGGGCTCGCGGTTGGGCTCGGCGTTGGGTTGGGGGCGTGTGCGGGCGGGGGCTCGTCCGCGAGGCCGATGGCCGCTGTGGACCTGTCGATGCCGCGGCTGGACGTTGTGCCCGGGAGCATCGCGGTGGTGCCCCTGGGGAGCGTGCAGCCCGACGAAGGTCTGCGGTGTGTGCTGGAGGACGGGCGGGAGGTCCCCTCGCGGGTGGTGGTGATCGCACGGGCTTTGCCTGTTGCGGATGGGCGGGCGGGTTGGCTGCCCGAGGCGGGCGAGTGGACGAGCGCGGGCGCGGTGTCGCAGGTGCGTGGAACGGCGGAGTGGGCGGCGGTGATCGAGACCCCGGCGGATGCACGCGGCACCTGGCTGGCTGTTGGGGGCCGGCGCATCGCGGTGCAGTGGATCGGCGACGGCACGGAACTTCCGCGCGAGCCCCACGGCGACGCCGACAGCCCCTGGAGGCCCGCGCGCGAGGAGTCGCTGCCTCCGTCTGTGGTGCTCTCGCCCAGGTTTGCCGGGGAGCGGGAAGACCCGCGGACACGTTGGAGGTGGCACCTGATCGCGGACGGGCTGTGCCCGGAGGACGACCCGGGTCACGTGCCATCGGCCCGCTTTGAGAGCGAGGACGTGGAAGCGTTCGCGCGTCAGCACGAGCGGCGGTGGCGGGCGGCGATGCTGCGGGTGTGGGGTATCGACGCGGACCTGGCGTGGCGGCTGAAGCGCCGGATCGCCGCGGTGGTGGAGTTTGGCGACGGGCAGTTCGCGCCGGCGTGGCCTTTGGACCTGGCGGACCTGGACGCGCTCGCTTCGAGGGTGCTGGACCCAGGGGCGCGTGAAGCGACCGTGGCGGCGGTCGCGGAGGCCTGGCTCGCGGCGCAGCCCCCGGCGTATGCGTGGATCGAGGACGACGGCGCGATCCTGGACGCGGGGCGGACGCGCGTGCTGGCGACTGCGGCGGTGGTCTCGGTGTTTGATCGGCCGACGCTCGCGTGGGCGGGTGTGGAGGGCCAGACACCGGAACTGCGAGAGCTCCCGCCCTATCGCGCACTCCGCCTGCTCGTGCCGCCACGGGTTGACCCCGCGGTGCTCTTCGCGCCGGTGGAACTGCACGCGGGTCGGTGGGAGCGCACGCTGACGGCGATGTCACGGCCATTGCCGGTGGAGCCACCGGGCACGCATCTGAGGCCGTTCGCGGCGGACCTGACGCTGGAGGCGTGGCAGCGTGGGGAGGCGATGGAGGCGGCGTGGCCCGCGGCGTGCCTGCTGCACAAGCCCGCGATGGCACCGGGGGCGGAGCAGCCGGCCTCCCGATCGCGTGCGTGGGAGCTGTACGGCGAGTGCCGCGTGCCGGGTCGCGGGACGGAGGGGCTGGCGGAGGAGGTGCGAGTGTACTTCGGGCCGGTGGAGCGTCCTGTGGCGGTGGTGCGGATCTCTGAGCTTGGGGAATCGGAGTTTTTGCCTGTGGGAGGTGGGACGGCGGGTGTTCCGGAGCTCATGCCCCCGGCGACGGGCGCGCAGGTGCAGCGGAGCGCGGACCGGTGGACGTTTCGGCTGCCTTTGCCACCCGGGGCGGTGGAGAAGGACGGCATCGTGCGGGTGGGCGTGGTGAGGCAGGATGCGCTGGGGCGGCGGAGCAGTTGGCCCCGGGCGATGCTCCCCTGGCAGGATGCGCCAGCGCGCGGAGCGTTGGACACGCGGGCGTGGGCCTCACCGGGCGAGCGAGCGCCCTGACCGGGGTCCCTGGGCGCGGGAATACGCTGGCGCATGGAACTTGACCCCGCGTTGTTGTCTCAGCCGGAGCGATACAAGCTGCTCATCGGGGGCATTACACCCCGGCCGATCGCGCTGGTCTCGACGGTGTCGCCGGGCGGGGTGCGGAACCTGGCGCCGTTTTCGTTCTTCGCGGGCGTGGGGAGCAACCCGATGACGCTGCTGTTCTGCCCGGCGAACAACGACCGGGGCGAAGAGAAGGACACGCTGCGGAACAGCAAGCCGCGCGACGAGGGCGGGACGGGCGAGTTTGTGGTGTGCGTGGTGCCCCACGTGCTGGTGAGGCAGGCGGCGCTCGCCGCGGAGCCCCTCTCGCCGCAGGAGAGCGAGTTTGACCTGACGGGGCTGACACCGGTGCCCAGCGCGGTGGTGGCGCCGCCCCGGGTCGCGGAGTCTCCGCTTGCGTATGAGTGCGTGACGCGGCAGGTGATCCGGACGAACCCGGGGGCGGCGGGAGGCGGGAACATCGTGATCGGTCGGGTCGTGCGCGTGCATGTGCGAGACGATGCGATCAACGAGCGGCTGCACCTGGACCCGGCGGTGCTGGACACGGTGGGGCGGATGGGCGGGCAGACGTACTGCACGACCCGCGAGCGGTTCGAGCAGCGGATGGGGCGGGGCTGAAAAAAAAGAAACCCCCGGGGGGTGGACCCGGGGGTCTGGGTGGGCCGGGTCGCGGCTCGAGATCGAGCGAATGCCGGGGTGGACGGCATGGTGGGCAACCCGTGCCCGGGTGACAGGGAGCGTTGGGAGAGGTTGGGCCGAGCGGCTGTCTGGCGCCGTGTCCCCTGGCTGAGCGGTCTTCTCTGACCTCCGTGGCGTGCCGCGGGTGCGGCGGTTCGTCCTGATCCTGCGTGTTCGCTGCGCCTCAACGGTCGAAAGGGACCGAGGGTCGGAGCGGCGTCGATCCTCGATCAGCCGCTCCCCGGCGGGCATCCGTCCCGCCGGCCTTGTTTCCACCTCGGGTCGGCGCCACGAGCGCCGCCCGGCTCACAACCTCTCACAACGCACCCGGACTGAATCAACTGCACCCGAGGCTGTTGCCGCAGTTCAGGCACTTGTAACACATGCCGCTGCGGACGGTGACATTGCCACAGACGTCGCAGGCGGGTGCATCGCTCTGCGCCTCGGCGAGGGCGTCGCCGAGGGGGCTGGTCCGCTGACGGGCAACGACATCGATCTCGGTGGTTCGCTCGACGATGTGCACCACGGCCTCGGCCTTGGTGACGTGGGCTCGGGGCTCCGCGACGGGCCTGGAGGCGGGCTCGGGCGCGGGCAACTGGGGCGAGTGCTGCTCGCGGTAGCCCTGGATGAACTGCATGCCCATCCAGCGGAAGATGTAGTCCACAAGGCTCTTGGCGAAGGGGATGTCGCGGTTTTCGGTCATGCCGGCGGGCTCGAAGCGCTGGTGGCTGAACTTGTCGACGAGGCTCTTGACGGGCACGCCGTACTGGAGGGCGACGCTGGTAGCGGTTCCCAGGCTGTCCATGAGCCCGCCGATGGTGGAGCCTTCCTTGCTCATGGTGATGAAGAGCTCACCGGGCTGGCCGTCCTCGTAGAGCCCGACGGTGAGGTATCCCTCGTGGCCCGCGATGTTGAAGCGGTGGGTGATGGAACGGCGGGTGTCGGGCAGACGGCGGCGCTTGGGGCGCGGCGCCTCAACCACCACAGGCTTGGCCTCGGCAACCTGGGTGGGCGCCGCGGCCGGCAGGGCTTTTCCCGGGGCGTCCTCGCGGCCGGATTCCTTCTTGGCCTCGTCGGAGGTGGCGGAGAGGGGCTGGCTGAGTTTGCACCCGTCGCGGTAGAGGGCGTTTGCCTTGAGGCCCAGCTCCCATGACAGGCGGTAGCAGGCCTTGATGTCGTTCACGGTCGCCTCATTGGGCAGATTGATTGTCTTGGAGATAGCCCCGCTGATGAAGGGCTGGCACGCGGCCATCATGCGGATGTGGCCCTCCGCGGCGATGAACCGCTTGCCGAGCTTGCCGCACTTGTTCGCGCAGTCGAAGACGGGCAGGTGCTCGGCCCTGAGGTGGGGAGCACCTTCGACCGTGCTCGTGCCGCAGACCCTGGTGTTGAGTGCGTCGATCTGGGAGGCGGAGAGGCCGAGGTGTGCCAGGAGGTTGAAGGCCGGATCGGCCTTGGCCTTGGCGGGGTCCACTCCGCAGCCGCGGAGCGCGGCGTCGGAGAGCGCGAACCCGGCGAAGGCGAAGGAGAGGTCGAAGGTGCCCGGGAGCAGTTCGGAGATGGCGCGGAGGTCTGCCTCTGGGAGGCCCTTGCTGCGGAGGAAGGTGCCGAGTGTGAGGCCGGGCTGACCGGGGATGGGGACCTCGAGGGAGAGCTCGCCGAGGAGGTAGGCCATGATGTCGCGGGTTTGCGCGTCGGAATAGCCCAGGGCCCTGAGGGCGGGGCGGACGGACTCGTTGGCGATCTTGAAGTAGCCGCCGCCAGCGAGCTTCTTGAACTTCACCAGGGCGAAGTCGGGCTCGACGCCGGTGGTGTCGCAGTCCATGAGGAGGCCGATGGTGCCGGTGGGGGCGATGACGGTGGTCTGGGCGTTGCGGTAGCCGTGCTTCTCGCCCAGGGCGAGGGCCTCGTCCCAGGCGGAGACGGCGTGGGTGAGGAGGGCCTCGGCGTTTGCGAGCCGGAGCGAGCCGGCGTGGATCAGGGCGTGATCGATGGGCACGGGCGCGATGCGGAGGTTTTCGTAGGCGCCGCTGTCGCGAGCAACGCCGAGCGCGGCGCGGCGGTGGTTGCGGATGACGCGGAGCATGTTCGGCGCGTCCGCCTCGTATCCCGGGAAGGGGCCGAGCTGCTTGGCCATGAGGGCGGACATGCGGTACGAGCGGCCGGTGAGGATGGCCGTGAGGCACGCGCACGCGGCGAGCGCCGCCTGGCTGTCGTAGGGGATTCCGGCCTGCATGAGCATGGCGCCGAGGTTGGCGTAGCCAAGGCCCAGGGTTCGGAAGCGGAAAGAGAGCTCTGCGATCTCGCGGCTGGGGAAGGCGGCCATGAGGACGCTGATCTCGAGCACCATCGTCCAGAGGTCCACGCCGTGCTCGAAGGAGGCGACGTCGAAGGTGCGGGTGCCAGCGTCGTAGAACTTGAGGACGTTGAGCGAGGCGAGGTTGCAGGCGGTGTTGTCCAGGAACATGTACTCGCTGCAGGGGTTGCTGGCGTTGATGCGTCCGGCGCTGGGGCAGGTGTGCCAGGCGTTGATGGTGGTGTCGAACTGCACGCCGGGGTCGGCGCATCGCCAGGCGGCGTAGCCGATCTTGTCCCAGAGGGCCGAGGCGGCGAGGGTTCTGGCGACCTTGCCTGTGGTGCGGGAGGTGGTGTCCCAGGTGGCGTCCTGATCGAGGGCGTCGAAGAAGCGGTCGGGGATGCGGACGGAGTTGTTGCTGTTCTGGCCGCTGACGGTCTGGTAGGCCTCGCCGTTGAAGTCGTAGTCGAGGGTGAGCTTGAGTTCGTCGCACTGGGCGGCGAGTTCGGGGTTGTGCTCTTTGAGGGCTTTGAGACCCTCGACCATCGCCTGGACCTTGATTTCCTCGCGGACCTTCCAGTCGACAAACTCGGCGATGTCGGGGTGGTCCATGTCGAGACAGACCATTTTGGCGGCGCGGCGGGTGGTGCCTCCGGACTTGATGGCGCTGGCGGCGCGATCGCCGATCCGGAGCCAGGACATGAGCCCGCTGGAGCGGCCTCCACCCGAGAGCTTCTCGCCCTCGCCCCGGAGGTTGCTGAAGTTGGTTCCGGTGCCGGAGCCATACTTGAAGAGACGGGCCTCACGGGTCCAGAGGTCCATGATCCCGCCCTCGTTGACGAGGTCGTCGCTCACGCTCTGGATGAAGCAGGCGTGCGGCTGGGGGTGGGAGTAGGCGTCGTCGGCGAGCGCGGGCACGCCGGCTTTGGGGTCGACAACCCAGTGGCCCTGTGCGGGGCCGGAGATGCCGTAGGCGAAGTTGAGCCCGGTGTTGAACCACTGGGGGCTGTTGGGCGCGCACATCTGGTGGACCATCATGTGGACGAGTTCGTCGTAGAAGGCCTGGGCGTCGTCCTTGGAATCGAAATAGCCGTGAGTCTCTCCCCAGAAGCGCCAGCAGCCCGCGAGGCGGTGGATGACCTCTCGCGCAGACTTTTCGCCGCGGGTGACGGGCTTGCCGTCGGCGCCGACGACGGGCTTGCCCGCGGCGTCACGGACGGGGATGCCGGCTTTGCGGAAGTACTTGCTCACCATGATGTCGACGGCGAGCTGGGACCATGGCTCGGGCATCTCGGCGTCCTTCATCTCGAAGACGACGGAGCCATCGGGGTTGGTGATCTTGGAGGACCGCTTGGCCCAGAGAACGGAGGCGAAGGGGTCGGAACCGGCCTTTGTGAACTTGCGGGTGATCTTCATTCCGAGTCCGTCCTGGTGAGGGTGACAAACAAGAAGGCATCAAGGCACGCGGCATCGAGGCATCCGGCCCTAGCCGCCCAAACTCCGGATCAATCCGGCCAGCACTCGCTCCGCTTCATCCAGTTGTTGCTTGATGGGCCGGTAGTCGTCTGCGGGCAGATAGTTGAAGTCGGTGGCGAACAGAAGCTGGGTGTCGAGCTGGTAGATCTCGCCCCGGGCCTGCTTGAGGAACCAGAGATAGTCCTGTGTGTTTCCCCTGCCGTAGCCCTGGGCGATGTGGCTGGCAACAGTGACGGAGCTTCGACGAATGGCGGCGATGAGGCCGAAGCGTTCGTGGTCCGGGAGTTTGCTCGCGGCGGCGTAGACGACCTTGCCGACGCTGAAGGCCTTCTGCCAGGCGATCAGGTCTCGGTAGGTCTTGATGGGTTCGGACATGCCACATGCCTCGGTGCCGCCTGCCTTGGTGCCTTCTTTGGTTCGAACTCCGATCGCGAGCTAATCCACTTTGGGCAGGGTCAACCCGCCCTGGTCCTGGTACTTGCCGCCCTTGTCGGCGTAGGAGACTTCGCAGACCTGGTCCGCCTTGAGGAAGATGAGCTGAGCGACGCCCTCGTTGGCGTAGACGCGGGCCGGGAGGGGCGTGGTGTTGGAGATTTCGAGGGTGACCTTGCCCCGCCATTCGGGCTCGAGGGGCGTGACGTTGACGATGAGGCCGCAGCGGGCGTACGTGGACTTGCCGACGCAGATGGCCAGGACATCGCGCGGGATTTCGAGGTATTCGACGGTCTCGCAGAGGGCGAAGGAGTTGGGGGGGATGATGACGTGCTGCCTGTCGGGGGGGTTCTTCGCGACATCGACCTCGACCATCATGTCGTCGGAGAAGGACTTTGGGTCGACGACCGCGATGTCGCCGGAGCGGGTGGTTGGGGTGAAGATCTTGAAGTGCGTACCGACGCGGACGTCGTAGCCGTAGCTGGAGACGCCGAAGCTGATCTTTCCCGGGCGTTTCACGGCGGCCTCGAAGGGCCGGATGACGACGCGCTCACGGATCTGCTTGTCAGAGAAAACGCCCACCGCACCACCCCCGGGCCTGGCCCGGACCGCGCGACACCCTCTAGTCACCCTACGACGCAAACCTACCAAAGTTCTATCAAAACTCTAACAGAACATCGTGGACGGAACTACCGCCGGCGAGGCCCACCAGCCGCGCACGACGCTGAACGCCAACCTTTCCCGAGTTTCGCAGCGGCGGAAACGAAGACGCGCCGAGCGATGGGTCGTCAGCATACCACTACAGATCGTACTTGCAACCGGGTGGAGCCCCAAAAGAATGTGGTTTTTCGTGGATAGTCTGTCATCAGCGCGTAAGTCTGTGTTTGGCTAGGCGCTTCCGAAATGTCCCTATCCTCGGGAGAGGCGTCGGTAGTCGTCGCTTGGGGCTCGACGCCGGGACTCGTTAGGGTAGCCTGTTTTTGGAACGGGCAGCTCACGAGCACCCGCCGCAGGGCTTGATTGGCACATCGGGGGCGGGTTCGCGTACAGTGTGCAAAGCGGGTCCGGCCAAGGTGCTGGACCTCTGGAGATTGTCCTATGAAGGCTCACGCCGGCTTGCGAACCGCCGGGATTGCTGTCACTTGTGTCTCGCTGGTGGGTGCGTGGCTGCTGGGTGGCTGCGGCGGCTCACCGCCTCGGACTCCGGTGGAGGTGCCGCCCACGATCGTCCGCGACGTGCCCCCTTTGCTCAAGGGCACGGTGCTCTCGGAGGTCACGTTTCGCAACGTGGAACCCGTGCTGGTGTCAGGGTTTGGGCTCGTGGTCGGGCTCAGCGGCACCGGCGGCGGACAACTGCCCGACAACGTCGCCTCCACGATGGAGCGCGAGATGGGTCTCATGGGGATCGGCAAGTCGGCCAACGCCGGCGGCTCTCTGGACGGGAAGACGCCCCGCCAGGTCCTGCGCGACCCCAACGTCGCGGTGGTGGTCGTGCAAGCGGCGATTCCTCCGGGGGCACCCGCGAACGCGCGCTTCGACGTCTATGTGAAGGCCCTGAACGCCACCAGCCTTGAGGGGGGCATGCTCTGGACCACGAACCTGCGGTTCGGCGATCCGGCGGTGTTCGGCGCGGCGCAGCAGCGATCCGTGGCGAAGGCCCGCGGAGCGATCTTCATCAACCCCTTTGCCGAGGAGGGGCGGGAGCAGCAGGGGCTGACCCGGGACGTCGGGCGGGTGCTGGACGGCGGCTGGGTGACGGAGCCTCAGCCGATCGTGCTGACGCTGGACAACGCGAGCTGGTCGCGAGCCCGGGGCATCGTCTCGGCGGTCAACAGCCGATTCCCGGAGGGCCCGGGCGACCCCGGCCCCGCCGCCCGCGGGCGGTCGCAATCGGTTGTGGAGGTTCGGGTTCCCCGGCGGTATCGAACAAACCCGCGTGACTTTGTGTCGATCGTGCAGCACCTGGCGATCGACCAGCAGTTTCCGGAGCAGATGGCGAAGCGCTGGGCGGAGGGGCTGAGGGCGGAGCCGGGGCTCGCGGACGACCTGGCGTGGTGCCTGGAAGGAATCGGGACCAAGGCCACGCCATTTCTTGCGGACCTGTACGACTATCCGGAGATGGTGCCCCGCATGGCGGCGCTGCAGGCTGGCGCCCGGCTGGGCGACCCGCGGGCGGCGGAGGGGCTGACGGAGCTTGCCATCACCGGCGGCGGCAGCGTGCGGCTGCGTGCGATCGAGCTGCTGGGCGAACTGGACGGGAGCCCACGTGTGGACGTGGCGCTGCGGGACCTGGTGGCCCAGCCGGAGCTGGCGGTGCGGGTGACGGCGTACGAGTCGCTGGTGAAGCGAGCGGAGCGTGCGGCAGCGGGGCGCATCCGGGCGAGGCAGGAGGAGAGCCCGGACAGCGTGCGGATCTCGCCGACGGCGGTTGAGCTTCTCTCGCAGGCGGCGATCCCGAGGCGGAACATGCAGGGGCTGGAGCGGCGCGTGCAGGACGGGAAGTTCATCCTGGACATCATGCCGTTCGGGGAGCCGCTGATTTATGTCACGCAGCAGGGCCAGCCGCGGATCGTGCTGCTGGGAGAGCAGAACGACCTCGTGAGACCGATGATCGCGACGGCGTGGTCGAACCGGCTGATGGTGCAGGCGGATGAGGGTGGGCCGGTGCAGGTCCGGTACTCGCCGCCCGGGACGATCGGGGCGGCGACGGGCACGCTGAGCGGGGGGCTGGTGGACCTCATCGAGTTCTTTGCTCGCAAGCCCGCGGGTGGCGAGCAGGTGACGGGCCTCAACATGAGCTACTCCGAGGTGGTGGGGGCCCTGTCGGCGATCAGCGAGTCTCGAGGGACTCGTGCGGCGTTTGCCACGGAGCAGAACCGGCTGCGGGCGGCGGTGCTGGCGGCGACCTCCGGGCGGGAGCGCGTGGAGCGGCCCGAGAAGCCCGGGGACGAGCCCATCGTGATCTTCCGCCAGCCGACGGTGATCGACCAGCAGGCGACCACGCCCACGGCGCCGAAGATCGTGCCCATCGAGGGGCCGACAAAGAAGTGACAGGAGGCCACGATTCCGGCCCTGTTCTGCGGGCGAAGAGGCCCCCAGCCCGATATCTTCCGACTCTGGACCGCGCGTCCGGAGGGTTGTGCTTCGGCCGGATGCGGCACCCGCCAAGCGGGCGGTCACGACGTCGGGACGGGCTGAGCCCCAGCGACGAGCGTGCGGTGAGGGACGCGAGCGACATGGAGGTTGCGGCATGCGGTTGGTGAAACTCACGCTCTCCGGCTTCAAGAGCTTTGCGGACTCCACGGAGTTCACCTTCGACGACGCGGTCACGGGGATTGTGGGCCCCAACGGGTGCGGCAAGAGCAACATCGTTGATGCCATCAAGTGGGTCCTGGGAGAGCGGTCGAGCAAGAGCCTGCGGGGCCAGGAGATGATCGACGTCATCTTCGCCGGCTCGGCCTCTCGCAAGCCCCTGGGAATGGCCGGCGTCAAGCTGACCTTTGACAACCCGGTGATGGCGACGGCGGCCGTGGCGCTCGTGGCGGCGGCGGGGAACACGGAGACGGTGGAGGCCCCGCGGGGCGAGGAGGCTGCCGCGGGCGGGGAGCAGGAGCCTGCCGCGGTCCTTGCGGGTCCGAGGCGGCGTCTGCCCGTCGATGCGGACGTGGTGGAGATCGAGCGCAGGCTGTACCGCGACGGCGAGAGCGAGTATCTGATCAACGGGCGTGTGGCGAGGCTGAAGGACATCCGCGACATGTTCCTGGACACGGGCGTGGGCGCGGACGCGTACTCCATCATCGAGCAGGGCAAGGTCGATGCGATGCTGCTGGCGAGCCCGCAGGAACGGCGCGTGATCTTCGAGGAAGCCGCGGGCATCGCGAAGTACAAGCAGCGGCGGATCGAGGCCCAGCGGAAGCTGGAGCGGACGGAGACGAACCTGCGCTCGACGCGGGAGCAACTGGACAGCACGGAGCGGCGGCTGAGGCTGGTGCGCGGGCAGGCGGCGAAGGCCCGCAAGTTCGTGGAGCTGGACACGGAGCTGAAGGCATGGCGCGTGGCGCTGGCCTTTGACCAGTACGACGACCTGGAGCAGAGGCTGTGCGGGCTCACGAGCCGTCAGACGCAGTTGCAGTCGCAGCGGGACGAGGCGGGGCGCGTGCTGCTGGAGGCGGAGGCGGGCAAGCAGGAGGCGGACCTGCGCCGGCACGAGCTGTCGCAGCGGTTGCAGGCGTGCGAGCAGGGAGCGTTGCAGGCGGCGCACTCGCGTCAGCAGGCGGAGCAGCGGCGTGCCATGCTGGAGCGCGCTGTGGAGGAGTCGCAGCGGCAGTGCGAGCGGGACAAGCAGCGACTGGTCGAGCTGGAGGCCCGGCGCGAGCAGGTGGAGCTCTCGACCACGGCGCAGGGCGAAGACCTGGCGATGGTCGCGGAGAAGCTGGCGGAGGCCGAGCGGGCGTTGGAGGCGTCTACGGCGGCGCGGGCAGGGGTGCTCGAGGAACTGACGGTGCAGCGTTCGCTGGCACTGCAGAAGCAGGCCGCGGCGCAACGCATCGAGCGGGAGCGGATCGGGCTGCTGGCGTCGATCTCCAGCGAGGTGAAGCGCACGGAGGTGATGCGCGAGCAGGCGGAGCGGCTGGCGCAGCGTCAGACGAAGCTGGCGGAGGACGAGGCCGGGCTGCACACTCAGGCGGAGGGTGCGGGGCGGGCCTCGCAGGCGGCGGCGGAGGATGTGGCGGCGGCGGAGGAGGACCTCTCGGTGCTGGAGGCCGAGGTTGGGCGGCTGTCGAACGATCGGCGCGAGCGCGCCGTGCGCGTCGGGCAGATGGAGCAGGACCTGGCAAGGCTTGACAGCCGACGGCAGACGTTGCACGAGATGGTCGAGTCGCGCGCGGGGTACATGGAGTCGGTGCGGCACCTGCTGGAGGCGCGCGAAGCCGGGGCGGGGTTTTCCGGTGTCATCGCGGCGCTGGCGGACCTGATCGAGACGCGTGAGGACCTGGACCCCGGGGCGGCGGGGGCGATCGAGGCGGCGCTGGGAGCGGACCTGCAGGGCCTGGTGGTGGAGTCGGTGCAGACGCTGCCGACCGGTGCGGAACTGGGGACACTTCCGGGGCGAGTGACGTTCTTGCCCATGACGGGCGTGCACACGGGGCGGCCGGTGCCGACGGATGAACTGGGCGTGCTGGTGGGCAAGCTCTCCGGGTTGCAGGTGGACGACCAGCGGTCGCGGGTGGTGAGCCTGAGGTCTCTGGTGCGCGTCCGTGGGGGCGACAGCGCCGACCCGCGCCTGCAGGACCTTCTCGACCGGCTGCTGGCCCGCACGTTCCTTGTGGCGGACCTCGACGCGGCGCAGTTGCTGGCCTCTGGGCCGCTGTCGGGCCACCAGGTCCGGTTCGTGACTCGGGCGGGCCAGACGCTGGATTCTGACGGCCGCGTGACCGCGGGGGGCAACTCGGGCGCTGGCGGCGAGTCCACGGGCCTGCTCGGGCGGCGGGCGGAACTGGAGTCGCTGACGGAGACCGTGCACAGGCTGGCCTCGGTGCTGGACGCGGAGCGGCAGGTGCTCGCGGGCGTGGACACGGAGGCGTCGGTGCTCACGGGGCGGGTTGCCGGGGTGAGGCAGGGGCTCTCGCAGAAGCAGCGGCTGGCGGTGGGCGAGCAGGCGCGTGCGGACCGGCTGACGGCGGACGTTGCGAGGCTGGGGCGGGAGCGCCGGGGCGTGGAGCAGGAACTGACGCAGGTTCGGGAGCGGCTCGCAAGGCTGGAGGCGGACCGCGCCGGCCTGCAAGAGCGGGCCGAGAGCCTGGGGAGATTGCTGGAAGATGAGTCTGCGGCGGCGACGGCGCTGGAGCAGGTGGTGAGGACTGTGCAGACGCGGGCCGACGCGGCGTTGGAGCAGGTGTCCGCGGCGAAGATCGATGTGGGGAGGCTCAGCGAGCAGGCGACCACCGCCAGGCGCGAGCGGGCCCGCCTGGAGCTGGAGCGGGACGAGATCGCGCGCACGCTGCGCGACGCGGCGGGGCAGATCGAGCGTGTGGAGGCGAGGCTGGGCGAGCACCGCGTGGGGATCAACGACGCGCTGGCGCAGGCGCAGGCCGCGGAGGCGCAGGCGGTGCACGCGGCGGGCGAGGCCTCGGGGCTGAGGGAGGAACTGGCGGGCGTGGAGGCGCGGGCGTCGGAACTGGGCGAGCGTGTGGGAGCGGCCCGGCGGCAGCACAGCATTCTGGAGCGTGACTGGCACAGCATCGAGGTGTCGCGGCGCGAGACCGAGGTGAAGCGTGAAAACCTGGAAGAGCGCACGCTGGAGGAGCTGTCGATCGACCTGGCGGCGGAATACGGGGACTATCGCGGGATGATGGAGGGGGGCGAGGTCGGGCGGATCGACACCAACGAGGCCGCGCGGAACATCGAGACGCTGCGGGACGCGGTTCGGAAGCTGGGCAGCGTGAACATGGATGCGCTGACCGAGGAGACGACGCTGCAGGCGCAGAACGACGACCTGGTGAAGCAGGTGGCGGACATCGACGCGGCGCGGGCGCAGCTCGTGGAGCTGATCGAGCAGCTCAATCTGGTGAGCCGCGAGAGGTTCGGGGAAGTGTTCGAGCGCATCCGCGAGAACTTTGGCGGGGAGCGCGGCATGTTCCGCAAGCTGTTCGGCGGGGGAAAGGCGGAGGTGCGCCTGATGCCCCTCATCCGGGAGGTCGAGAACCCCGACGGCACGATCAGCAAGGTCGAGACGGACCAGACCGACCTGCTGGAGAGCGGGATCGAGGTCATCGCCAAGCCCCCGGGCAAGGAGCCCCGCAGCATCAGCCAGCTCTCCGGCGGCGAGAAGACGCTGACCGCGGTGGCGCTGCTCATGAGCATCTTCCGCTCCAAGCCGAGCTGCTTCTGCGTGCTGGACGAGGTGGACGCGGCGCTGGACGAGGGGAACGTCTCCCGCTTCAACCAGGCGGTGAGGGACTTCACCGACCTGTCGCACTTCATCGTCATCACGCACAACAAGCGGACGATGCAGAGCGCGGACCGGCTGTACGGCATCACGATGCAGGAGCGGGGCGTCTCCACGCGCGTCTCGGTGCGATTTGACCAGGTGGCCAAGCACGGAGAGGTCCCGCACACGCGGGTACGGGCGGAGGCCCAGGAGCCCGCCCCGGTGGGCGCGGAGACGGAGCCGGCGGTGGTGGAGACGGCGCCCGCGTCGGTGCTGGACGAGCTGGTATCGCGGCACGGCCGCCGAGCGGCGCGGAGTTAGAGGCTCTATTCCTCGGACTTGCTCCGGGTGGGCGCGACGAAGGTGCGGATCATCGAGGCGGCGATGGCGTCGGCGGCCTTCACGGCTTGGTCGCCGCCACGGTTGCAGGCCACGAGCACCGCCATGTCCTTCTCGGGCGCCATCCAGACCACGCAATACCACATCGTGTTGCTGCCGGCGTGCGTGAGCGCGCGCCCCGTCGGCCCGGCCCATGGGCGCTTGGTCACGGACCAGCCCGAGGCGTAGCCGCTCAGCGCGGGCTCGTGCAGGCGCTTGTAGGACTCGGGCGTGAGCAGCAGGGCCCGGCCCGGTGTCTCACCCGAAAGATGGGCGGAGACGTAGCGGCCCCAGTCCGGGAGAGACATGTGGGCCGTTCCGCCGGGGCCGATGGCGGCGGGGTTGTCGGCGCTTGGTCCCGGGGCGACGGCGGTGCCGCGGTCGTTGTGGCCCCAGGGCTGGTCGGGCGTGGGTTCCTCGCCCGGTGCACACGCGGTGCCCGGCGCGCCAAAGCCGGCGGTGGTGATGCCCAGGGGCGCGAAGACGCGCTGCTGCATCAGGTCTTCCCAGGGCTTGCCTGTGGCGCGCTCCGCCATGGCGCCCGCGACGGCGAAGTTGGTGTTGGAGTAGAGGAAGGCCGAGCCGGGCTCGTGGTCCGTCTTCCAGGTCAGCACCTCGCGGAGCAGTTGCAGTCGCTGGTCGGTGGGCGTGCCCTCACGCTTCCAGAGCCGAGCCCAGAGGCCCGCCCTGTGGAGGTCCTTGGGCGCTCCCGCGGTCTGGGTGAGCAGGCGCTCGAGTGTGACGCCTTGCCACGAGGCGTCCGCGGCGTCGCGGAGTTCGGGGAAGAGGTCCAGGACCTTTGTGTCCCACCGGAGCGTGCCCTCTTCGACGAGGATGGCGCAGAGGGTCGCGGTCATGGACTTTGTACAGGAGCCCAGGTGCCAGCGGTCGGCGAGGGTCGCGGCGGGCTGGTGTCCTGCGGCCCGCACGCCGGCGACGCCCTGCGCGACGGGCACGCCCGCGCGCACGACCAGCACCGAAGCCGCGGGGATGTCGAACCGCTCCAGGATCGGCGCGAGCGTGTCGGAGACGTCCACGGGGCCCGCGTGCGGGGCCTGCGGTGCCGCCGCGGGAGCCGGGGCGTCGGGCTGCGCCCGGGCGGTGAGGCACAGCGGGGCCAGGGAGGCGTAGATCACACGGAGAACCCGGCGGCTGTTCATGCGAGGCTCCTTCAGGTCGGCAGCGTCACCTGCCCCACAAGGTCGCGGATGTTCTCGACACCCTGGCGGCGGGCCCACGAGTCCAGCCCCTTGGCGATGGCGATGGGGCAGGATGGGTCGGCGAAGAGGCCCGTGCCCACCTGCACGGCGGTCGCGCCGGCGAGGATGAACTCGGCGGCGTGGTGCCACTTCAGCACTCCCCCGATGCCGACGATCGGTGTGTGCGAGTCGCGCGCGACGGCGCGATAGACATCGTGCACGAGCTTGAGCGCGATGGGGTGGATCGCGGGTCCGGAGAGGCCGCCCGTCACGTTCGCCAGCTTTGGGCGGCGCGTCTCAACGTCGATGGCCATCGCGGGCATGGTGTTCGCGACGCAGAGCGCATCGCAGCCCGGACGCTGGTTCGGGCCGGCGGGCGCCGAGTCGGCTGGCTCGATCGCGGCGCGGGCGACATCGGCGAGTTTCAGCGGGCCGTTGGCGATGGGGGAGAGCTTGACGAACAGGCGCGTGCGGATGAGCACGGCGCGCACCTCCCGCACCAGGTCGGCGAGCAGGGGCGGGTCGCTCCCGAACTCCGTGTTGTGCTTCACGTTGGGGCACGAGACGTTGATCTCCACCGCGGGGATGGACTCGACAGCGTCCATGGCGGCGGCGACTTCGACGAAGTCCTCGATGCTGAAGCCGGAGATGCTGCCGATGACGGTCGTGGGCACGCTCGCGGCCCTGGGGGCGTAGTCGCGGAGAAAAGCGTCCAGCCCCACGTTCGCGAGGCCGATGGCGTTGAGCATGCCGGCGTCGACGGGCAGGATGCGCCAGGTGGCGTTCCCCTCGCGGGGCAGGCGCGTGATGGACTTGGTGACGACCGCGCCGACGCGGGAGAGGTCCAGGGCATCGGCCATTTCGGTGAGCGTGCCCGCGGTGCCCGCGGCGAGGAGCACGGGCGAGCGCAGCGGGAGGCCTGCGAGGGTGGTGGCGATGGATGGAAAGGGCATGGGGCTCGTCATGGGGCTGGCGTCGGTGGGCAAGGATACAGCGTCCGGGCACGGGGCGGGGGTGCGGGAGTGCGTGGCCTCCTATCTTCCGGCATGGACATCAATCAGCGGATTGCGCAGTTCGAGACGATGGTGCGTCCCGGCGCGGACCCCACGAACGACATGGCGTGGTTCAGCCTGGGGCAGGCGTATGCACAGGCGGGGCGGCACGCGGACGCCGCGGGCGCGTTCGAGCGCTGCTACACCCTCAACCCGGCGATGTCGAAGGCGTTTCAACTCGCGGGGCGGGCCTTGATCGACGCGGGCGACTCTGAGAAGGCCCGGGTGGTCCTCAGAGAGGGCTTCGTCTCCGCGTCCGGGCGGGGCGACCGCCTGCCGGCAAAGGCCATGGGCGAGATGCTGCTGTCGCTCGGAGAGGCGATCCCCGATGCGCCCGGCTCGGGGGCGGCGCCGCCCGTGAGCACGGGCGATGGCTCGTTTGTCTGCGGCAGGACGGGGCGCCCGGGCAACCGGCTCGCCAGGCCACCGTTCAAGGGCGCGCTCGGGCAGTGGATCTACGAGAACATCTCGGCGGAGACGTGGGACCAGTGGATACGGCAGGGGACCAAGGTCATCAACGAGTTGAGGCTGGACCTGTCGCGTGACGAGGACGCCGCGACGTATGACCGGCACATGCGCGAGTACCTGGGCGTGGACGACGAGCTGCTGGCGAAGCTCACGGGCTGACGGTGCGCGAGAGCGGCCCCGCCCCGCGCCCCTACTCTCGCGTATGAGCACACTGACGGGGCGCATCGCGATCGTGACGGGGGCTTCGGCGGGGATCGGGCTGGAGGTCGCCAGGGACCTGGTGGCCCACGGCGCGCGGGTGGTCCTGAATGCCAGGCGCAAGGAGAGGCTGCTCGAGATCGCGAGCGGCCTGCCGGCGGACGCGGTGGCGGTGGAGGCGGGCGACGCGGCGGACCTGGGTGTGATCCGGCGGGTCTTGGACCGCGCCCGGGGGTCGTTCAAGGCGGAGGCGGACCTGATCGTGATCAACGCCGGGCGCGGGCTCAACGGCTCGGTGATGACCTCCGACACTTCGCAGTGGGAGGAGATGGTCCGCACGAACTACCTGGGCTGCGCGTACCTGCTGCGAGAGGCCGGGCATCGCATGCTCGCGGCGGTCGGGGGCGTCACCGGCCCCGCGTGCGTCGCCTCCCCACGGGACATCATCGTGCTGGGCAGCACCGTCGGGAGGCACGTGTCGCCCTTCTCCTCGATGTACGGCTCAACAAAGTTCGCGGTGCATGGGCTGGTGGAAGGGGCGAGGCGGGAGCTCGGCCCCAAGGGCATCCGCGTGTCGCTCATCGAGCCGGGCTTTGTCGAGAGCGAGTTCCAGGGGGTCGCGGGGTACGACCGCGCGTGGTTCGAGGGCGTGAAGGAGCGCATCGGGCCCGTGCTGCAGCCCCCGGACGTGGCGCGGACGGTCACGTTCATCGCGCAGCAGCCCCCGGGCGTGCACGTCAGCGACATCCTGATCCGGCCGACGAGACAGGACTATCCCTGAGCACTGACAGGCCCTGAGCACTGACAGGCCCTGAGCACCGACGGGCCCTGAGCCACGACAGGCCCGGAGCCGCGACAGGCCCGGAGCGTTGTCAGTGCGCCTCGCCCCGCTGCTTGAGCGCGCGGATGCGCTCGGGCAGGCTGAGCAGGCGGATGAACCCGCCGGCGTCCTTCTGGCTGTACACATCCTCGCCCTCGAAACTGACCATCTTCTCGGCGTAGAGGGAGTTGGGGCTGCGGCGTCTGACGGCGGTGGCGGTGCCCCTCAGGAGCCTGACCACCACCTCGCCATCCAGTGGCTGGGCGATGCGTTCGGCGCAGGCCCACAGCGCGTCGCGCAGGGGGGTGAACCAGCGCCCGTCGTAGACCAGTTCGGCGAAGGTCAGCCCCACGTGCTCGCGGTAGTGGCGCGTCTCGCGGTCCAAGACCAGTTCTTCGAGGGCGCGGAGAGCCTCGACGAGAATCGTGCCGCCGGGGGTCTCGTAGAGCCCGCGGGACTTCATGCCCACGCGCCGGTTCTCCACGAGGTCTACGCGGCCCACGCCGTGCGCGCCGCCGATGCTGTTGAGCGTCTCGATGATCTTCCAGGCGGGCATGGTCTTGGCGTTGACAGAGACAGGCCGGCCCTTGCTGAACGTGATGGAAACGTCTTCGGGCGTGGCGGGTCCTTTGGAGGGGTCGGTGGTGAGCATCCAGGCGTCATCGGGCGGGGGATTCCACGGGTCCTCGATGGTGCCGCCCTCGTGGCTGATGTGCCACAGGTTGCGGTCGCGGCTGTAGATTTTGGTCGCGCTGGCGGTGGTGGGGATGTTCCGCTGCTTCAGGTAGTCGAGCATGGCGAGGCGTCCGGAGAGCTTCCACGCGTCCATGCGCCAGGGGGAGATGATCTCCATCTCCGGGGCGAGGGCGGCGTAGGCGGACTCGAAGCGCACCTGGTCGTTGCCCTTGCCCGTGCAGCCGTGGGCCAGGGCGGTGCAGCCGGTCTTCTTCGCGACGTTCACCTGCCCGCGCGCGAGCACGGGGCGGGCGATGGCGGTGCCCAGCAGGTAGCGGCCCTCGTAGATCGCGCCGGCGAGGATCGTGGGGATCACGAACTCGTCGACGAACTCCGCACGCAGGTCCACCACGTGGCACTCCGCCGCACCCGAGTCCCTGGCCTTCTTCTCCACGCCCGCGAGTTCGTCGGCACCCTGCCCGACATCGCCCACGACGCAGATGACCTCTGCCCCAGGGATGTTCTCCTTCAGCCACGGGACGATGCAGGAGGTGTCGAGGCCGCCGGAATACGCGAGTGCGATGCGCTTGGTCATGTTGTGAGTCCTGTCGGAGGGGGGCTTGGCGAGTGTGCTGTCGTGTGGGATTTGGGTGCTTTCCTGGAGGACACCGCTCCGGAGCGCGGTGCCACCGGGAACTTGCGTCACGCGGAACCTAAGCCGGGCAGCGGTCCGGGATCATCATGGCGAGGAGGGCATTCTGTGCGTGCATGCGGTTCTCGGCCTGGTCATAGACGACGCTGGTGGGTGAGTCGATGACGGCGTCGACCACTTCCTGTCCCCGCTTGGCCGGGAGGCAGTGCATGAAGACGGCCCGGGGGCCGGCCTTGGCCATGAGGGCCTCGTTGACCTGGTACTTCAGGAACTTCTTGCGTTCGGTGGAGGAGTGGGCGGCCTCTCCCATGCTGACCCAGACATCGGTGTAGACGGCGTCGGCGGCGTGGACCTGGTCGGGGTCGTTGGTGATGGTGAAGCCCCCGCCGCGGGCGGAGGCGTGGGCGAGTGCCTCGCACTCGCGCGCGACCTCGGGGCTGGGCTCGCGTCCCTTGGGCGTGATGGCGACCAGGTGCGCCCCGAGGATGGCGGCCCCGTGCATGAGCGAGTGGCACACGTTGTTTCCATCACCGACGTAGGCGACGCGCAGGCCCTTTACGCTGCCGAACTTCTCGCGGAGGGTCAGGTAGTCGGCGAGCGCCTGGCAGGGGTGGTAGAGGTCGCAGAGGGCGTTGATGACCGGGACGCGGGACGCCGCGGCGAGCTCGGCGACGACCGAGTGCCTGAAGACCCGCGCGACGATGAGCCCGACCCAGCGTTCGAGGTTCCGGCCATAGTCCGTGACGCTCTCGCGTTCGCCTAGTCGCTGCGCCGAGTGGTCCATGTAGATGGGGTGGCCACCGAGCTTGGCGATGCCGACCTCGAAGGAGATGCGCGTGCGCAGGCTCGGCTTCTCGAAGAGCAGGATGGCGGAGTGCCCGGCGAGGACGCGGGAATAGGGCGTGTAGTCGCGCTTCATCGCGAGGGCGGTCTCGAGCAGAGTGTCGATGGTGGGCCCGGTGAGCGAGGCGAGGGTCAGGAGGTCCGCGCCGGCGAGGGGGCCGGCGGTAGTCTCAGCTTTGGATTGGCTCGCCATCGCGGGGTTTCCTTCGGGCGCCGGGGGTTGTGCCGGAGTGAGCGGAGAGGGTATCGCCCTCGGGGGTGGTGGGGGTCAGGCCCGGCGGAGCGTGACGCGGACGATTTCCGCGGGGGCGTTCAGGCGGAGTGGGAACCAGTTGCCGACGCCGTTGCTGATGACGGAGGCACTGTCGCGGCCCGCGGGCCCGCGGGCGCGGTAGAGCCCGCTCCAATAGCGATAGAGGAGGGGGCCTGCGCCCGCGTCGTCGCTGAGCATGAGCTGGCCGCCGTGGGTGTGCCCGCCGAGCGTCAGCGGGATGCCCAGCCGGGTCGCGCCGTCGAAGGCGTGGGGGTGGTGCGCGAGCAGCACCTGGAACGCGTCGGGGTCGCGGAGGTGGTCGATGTCGCGCAGGTGCTCGTCGACGGAGGCGCCGCGGCCGCGGCCCTGCCCGCCCCAGCGGATTCCGAGCATCTGCACGGGCACGCCCCGGATTCGCAGGGTGTCGGCCTGGTTCCGCAGGAGCGGGAAACCGGCGGCGCGCACCCCGGAGGCGAACCCCTCGCGGCTTTCGAACAGGTCGTGATTCCCCTCGCACAGGTAGACGGGCCGATCAAAGCGGGCGACCATGGCCAGGGCCTCGGGAAGGTCCGACAGGTCGCGGTCGATCAGGTCTCCGGTCATGAGGATCGCGTCGCAGCGGAGGCTGTTCACTCGCCGCGCGATCTCACGCAGCACGGTGCCGCGCGTGTACCTCCCCGCGTGCACGTCGGTCACGTGGGCGAAGGTTGCACCCTCCAGGTCCGCAGGCAGTCCCGCGAGCGGGACATCGATGTCGCGGACGCGGAAGTGGTCGAGCTCCCACAGACCCTTGGCGAGGCCGACGCCACCCAGGACCGGCGGTGCCGCGACCGCCGACGCCGCGAGGAGTTGGCGCCGGGTCATCCTCGGCCCTTCTGGGGTGGGCCCGGCGGTGGGGCTGGCGGTGGGGCCGGGTGCCCTTCGCCTGGCTCGGCGGACCAGCGCCCACGCGCACCACCCGGCGACGCAGACCACGCCGAGCAGCACGCCGATGGGCAGCGCGAGCATGTTCCAGATGTACACCCACGCCCGCACGGCCGTTGGCATCTCCACCGGCACGCGCGAGGGTGCCAGCACCCACGCGAGCGCGGCGATCTGCGCAAGGCTGAACAGCGCGAGCGCGGTACGCCACCAGCGGGCGCGGGGAAGCGAAGAGACCCACAGGTGGGCCCACAGCCACCACAAGGCAGCGCAACCTGCGATTGTCCACATCACCGTCCAGAACATCCGAGCCTCCGCACCTGCTTCGCGTCCCGCGCGTTCGTGGTTCAGTCTCCGGGCAAGATCACCGTGCCGCTTTCCGCGCCGCCCGCGGCAAACGCCGGCGTGGAGGTGATAAGCACCGGGCTTCCGCTCTGGGCCGCGGCGTGCATGGCCGCTCGGACCTTTGGGACCATGCCTCCGGTAATCTCGCCCCGCTCGATCATGCCCCGAATCGCGCCCGGGGTGAGCGTTGGGCAGACCCGTCCGCTGCCATCCTTCACGCCGGGCACGTCGGTGAGCAGGACCAGCCGGTCGGCGCGGAGCGATGCCGCGAGTGCCGAGGCGGCGTCGTCCGCGTTGATGTTGAGGAGCTCGCCCGAGGCGTCCAGCCCGATGGAACAGACCACGGGAGTGAACCCGCCCGCGAGGAGCGTGCGGATCAGCGCGGCTTCCCCGCCCTTTGCGAGACCAACCCGCCCCAGGTCGGCCGGCGCACCCGAGGGCGCCCTCGTCAAGACCTCGCAGTGCAGCATCGCGCCATCACCCAGGCACAGGCCAACTCCCCGTCCGCCCCGAGCGTTGATGGCCCCGACCAGCCGCTTATTCACAGATCCCGCGAGCACACCGGCGATGATCTCCATCTGGTCCGGCGGGGTGACGCGCAGGCCCTCGACGCGCGTGGTGGGCATGCCGAGGCGTGCGAGCAGCGCGTCCACTGCTTTGCCACCGCCGTGGACCAGAACGAGTCTCTCTCCCTCCGCGGCCCTCGCGGCGACTCGCTTCCACAGCGGCGCCAAAGAATCAATGTCCTCCAGCGTGCTGCCGCCAATCTTGACGACGCTGATCCCGCTCATGCGTCTGTCCCCGCGCCGGGAGCGAGCAGCCCCCGGGTTTCTGGGAGGCCGAAGCGTGCGTTCATGCACTGCACGGCCTGGCCCGCGGCACCCTTCACGAGGTTGTCGATGGCGCTGGTGATGATGAGGTGCCCCCAGGCGGGGTCAGACGCGAGCGCGATGTCGCAGAAGTTCGTCTGGCGCACATCGGCCACGCTGGGCCACACGCCGGCCGGGCACAGCCTGACGAAGGGCTCGTTGCGGTACGCGTCTGCGAGGCAGGCGCGCACGCGGGCCTCGTCCCAGCCTGCGGCGAGTTCAACGTGGATCGTGGAGAGGATGCCCCGATCAAAGGGCCCCAGGTGCGGGGTAAAGACCGTCGGCACGCCGGCGTAGGCGTCGATCTCTGGCTGGTGTCTGTGGGTCAGCACGCCGTACGCCTGCTGATGCACCTCGCAGAAGAGGCTTCGGAGCGAGAGCGCGCGGCCCGCGCCGCTCACGCCGCTGGTGGAGTCGATGACGGGCCGGGCCGGGCGACCATCGGGCCGGGTGGCGACGGCACCGGCCCGCGACAGGGGGAGCAGGGGCAGAATGGCGGAGGTTGGGTAGCACCCGGGCACCGCGATGAGGCTGGCCGAGCGGAGGGCCGCGCGGCTCACCTCGGGAAGGCCGTAGACCGCGCGGGCGAGCAGCGCGGGGTGCGCGTGCTCAAAGCCGTAGAAGGCGGGGTAGCGTGTGGCGTCCTTCAGTCTGAACGCGGCGGAGAGGTCGAGCACGCAGGCGACCTTGCCCTCGAGCGCGTGCGCGAACCCGAGGCTGGCTTCGTGGGGCGTGGCGAGGAAGACGGCGTCGGGCTTGCAGGCGAGCAGGGCGTCTGGGCTAGCGGGCCTCACGGGGAGGTCGAGCCTGCCCCTGAACCTGCCGAAGGAAGCGGAGTAGGGCTCGTCGCCCTCGCGCCTGGCGGACCCGAAGAGGCCCTCGACGCGTGCGTCCGGGTGGGCGAGCAGGATGGAGACCAGCTCCGCGCCGCTGTACCCGCTGGCTCCGATGATGACCGTTCGAATCGCCAACGCTGCCTCCGGGCCCGGGTTGGGCCTTGTGCTCAGTGAGAAGGAGTCGCCCGAGCCAACGCCCCGAGGCGTCGCGCGA